>Ga0068862_100001592_pt1 | contig 20675 bp, 21 predicted proteins | sample KBSSwiS52_FD_66598 | JGI IMG/M metagenome (GOLD analysis project Ga0068862, IMG submission 66598) | Switchgrass rhizosphere microbial communities from Kellogg Biological Station, Michigan, USA - KBS Switchgrass S5-2 | ecosystem: Host-associated > Plants > Roots > Rhizosphere > Soil ... | reverse complement strand
CGTATCGGATCCGAAGCTGCCGCCATAGCGGGCTGCCGCCAGTGACTTCAATTGATTGCCACCGCCGGCTTCCGCATACACGCCCTGGGTATCCGCGGCGCTGCGGGTAATGATGTTGATGACTCCGTTCACGGCATTGGCGCCCCAGAGGGTCCCACCGGGCCCGCTGATGACTTCGATACGCTCGATGTCCTCCAGGGGGTAGTCCTGAACATTCCAGAACACGCCGGAAAACAGCGGCGTGTAGACGGTGCGGCCGTCTATCATGACCAGGAGTTTGTTGGCGAGCGCGGCGTTGAAACCCCGCGCGCTGACACCCCAATCGTGGGAGTTCTTCTGGGCCACTTGCAGGTTGTCGGCCAAGCGCAGCGCCTCGGCGATGCTGGTCGCGCCCGAGTTGCGGATCTCATCCCGGGTGATGACCTGCACCGAGGCAGGTGCCTGCAGGATGGATTCAGGATGCCGGGCCACGGAGGTGACCTGGATGTCCATGAGCTCCTCGAGGCTCATTTGCTTCAGATCTTCCGCGGAGTCCTCGGCCGCGGCAATTGGGCTGAGGATGGACAGGATCAGGACCGCCAAGGCCGCCCGCTGCCGACCGTGGGCACATCGCCTGTTCATTCTGATCTGCCTCCCGTGCCCGGCCGCCGCCAGATTCACTCGGTCGAGAGTGCCGTGTGCGGCGCGTTATGCAAAGTACAGGCTTCACAGAGTGTGAGCCGGATCGCGATGTTGCAGCGCAGCCTGCGCTTATGTTGTGTTGATATCGTTTGTGCTCAGTCCCTCACGCAGGTGGTGCGCACCGCCTGCCGCTATCGATCAACACGCACTTCGGGGGCCGCCGGCCGCTGAACGTCCCCCAGGCCCGCAAAACCCCATCGATCCTGCACCGGACCCACAAACGAGCCTTCCGGCACAATCAGCACATCCCGTTCGATCTCCTGCAAAACCCGATTGGCCACACTGGTCGACATCGCGCGTCGCAGCCGCCCCATCCCCCGGGTACCCATCACCAGCAAGTCAGGTTGATATTCCCCGACCGCGTGCAGAATCGCGCCCGCCGGCTCTCCCTGTTCCAACCGGATCTCAAAGCCGCCGAAGTAACTGCGCTCGCGCTCGAGGAGGTTGCGGACGGCCCGGATCGAATCGCGCTCCAGGTTCGCCAGGTTCTCCTCAGGAATCCCGGCGTAAGGAAGATGGTAGACGTGCACAACCTGCGCGGCCGTCTCGCGAGTCAACACCAGCGTGGCTGCCGCACTGACCGCACTGGCCGAAGCCGCCGTCGCATCCAGTGCAAGCAACACCCTTCGATACAACCCCCGCGGACGGTGGTGCACGATCAGAACCGGACACCTGCGTGATTCGAGCGCCTTCTCCACGAGCGATCCTTCCAGAACATCGCGTACCGGGCGTCGCCGGTGAGGCCCCAATACCAACAGCCTCGCCTTCGACTCCTGAACTGCATCGACTATCATCCGGGCAGGGGTCCCAGGCAGGATTCCGAGCCGCGGTGCGCTGTGGGCCGTCCACAGAGGCGGCCTTGCCCGGGCGGTCATCTGAGTGAGCCCGTTCTGCAAGCGTTCCTCGATGGTTCCCGCACCGTCGGGCGAAACGATATGCAACATCATCAGATCCGCCCCCAGGTGATCCGCCAGCACCCCGGCCCGCTCGACCGCTGCGTCACTCTTGGACAACAGGTCCGTCGCGCAGAGAATTCTCATGAAACAACTCCTTCAGCAGATGGCAACACGTTGCGCTGGCGCACCCATTCAATCCCGAGGCGCTTCAGCCCGCCGGGCATGACCCACTCGATTTCATCCCCCTCGCGATAGCCCAGCAGGGCCGTGCCCAGCGGTGCCAACACGGACAATCGTTGGTTTCGGACATCCGCCTGCTTCGGCAACACGAGAGTCATCTCGCGTCGCTCGCCGCTGGCCATATCGCGCACACCCACCCGCGCACCCAGGGTGATCACATCGGCCGGCATCTCATCGGGTTCCAGCACGACCGCACGATCGAGCTCCGCCTCCAACTCCAGCAGATGTTGATGATCCCGCCCCTGACCGGGGCCGGGAGGAATGAGCCCTCGGAGCCGCGCAATCTGCGGCTCACTGATCACAATCGGGCGATCTCGCATTACCGTCTCCTCGTAGTGGGCGGGTGCATCGGCTACCGCCTCGCGAGCCATCTTGCGCAGCCCCGGTTGGTTAGATCAATTCGAAATCTCCACACTGAAACTTAGAGCAGACCGAACGGTCCAATCATCTGAAGCAAAGCAGCGCCGTACGGGATTGCCCGTACGGGATCCACCTCGACCGGAGCGCAAAGATGCCGTCCCTGCGGCGACTCAACTATCAACACCTGCTGTATTTCTGGTCGATCGCCCGAATGGGCAGCCTCACGCGCGCCTGCGAGGAGTTAGCGCTATCTCCGCCCACGGTCAGTGCCCAATTGCGCTTGCTGGAGGCGCGGTTGGGTGAGAGGTTGCTGGTCAAATCCGGCCGAACCCTCGTCATGACGGAGGTCGGCCGCCTGGTATTCAGCTACGCGGACCAGATCTTCGGGTTGGGCCGTGATCTGCTGCAAACGCTCGAACAGCGTCCTTCCGAGCGTCCATTGCGCGTCGTGGTGGGAATCGATGACGTGCTGCCCAAGGAGATCGCCCATCGCATTCTCAGATCCACTTTCAACCTGTCGCGACCCGTTCGACTCGTGTGCAGAGAAGGGACGCTGGAGGAATTGGTCGCGGACCTGGCCGTGCATAAGGTAGACATCGTATTGTCCGATGCTCCGGCCACCCCGAGTCTGAACGTCCGCGCCTACAGCCACATCCTGGGGAAGTGTGAGACCCTCTGGATGGCAACTCCCGCCCTGGCCCGAACGTTGACCAGCGACTTCCCCAAGTCACTCGATGGCGTTCCCGTTCTGCTGCCTACCGATGACACCGCCATCCGACGCTCGCTGGATTTATGGCTCCAGAAGCAGGGCGTCAGGCCGGCGATGGTCGGAGAGTTCGAGGACTACGCCATGCTTCGTGAGTTTGCGCGTGCCGGACACGGCTTCGCGCCGGTGTTGTCCGTCCTGGAGAAACAGTTCCAACGTGAGCACGGACTGACTCGTGTTGGCATCGCGGACGGGGTGGAAGCGCAATTCTACGCGATCTCAGTCGAGCGCAAGATCCAGAATCCCGCCATCGCAGCGATGACCGACAACGCAGCCGCCGTGCTTCAGAATCACGACCGGGATTGGGGCGCCCTCGCCTCCACAATCACCTGACCATCGCGCACAGGAAGCAGCTCCCCAGGATCATGGTCCATGTGAATCTTGTGCCGGCTGCCATTGAGCTCATATACAACGTCATAGCCGGCCGGTTCCTCACGACTGTCATACGCAGTAACACAACGCTTTTCCGTAGTGGTATACGTATTGCCCTTCTGCATCTTCTCCTGGATTTTGTTTCCGGCATAACCGCCGGCGGCAGCGCCCGCAAGGCCGGTGACGATGCGTGTGTTCCCACCGCCGATTCGACTACCAAGCAATCCTCCAACAACGGCGCCCACACCGGTACCGACTAAACGATGCTCGTCCTTGGCAGCTTTCTGGTGAGTGACCTGCTCATCATGGCATTCCTGACGAGGAGTTTTGACCGTCTTCGTCACCGCCGTGGCACTGATAACCTGTGCACCCGCCGGAGTGGACATCATCCGATAACCCGCGACAGCGCCTCCAGCCGTGGCTGTAATGGCGCCCACCATCAATCCGATAGCCAAGGACTTGTTCAAACCGCGTCTCCCAATCGTCCGAAATACACGAGCGCAAATTAGCCACCCGCGCCCGTCTTGCAAACTGCGTATTTCACAGAAATGGGCATCGGACGGAAATACGCGTCGCTGTCGTTCACAGGCGACACGCCGTCGTGAGGCCTGTTAGGTGTTATTTCGAGGCAAGCGCCGACCGTCGTTCACGGAGCGTTCAGCTGGATCAGGAGTGACTCACTCTATCCCGGTGAGGTAGCGGAAATGCCATTGCGGCTCATTCATCAGGAAGGGCGGCAGATTGTGCACAAAATGAGCGTAGCCGAACAAAGGGTTGGTCCATTCCCGCGGCACCCAGTTGTCGTCAATGTAGTCGGAGTCGGCCCCGAATTCCGCCTCGCCGCCGGCAGGACAGGTGAAGTAGTAGAACAGCGCCGAGTCGACCCGGTGCCGTCCCAGACCCTGAGCGGAGGGTGCCCAGCCCTTGCGGATCATGTTGTTCACCGAAATCATGATCTCGTCGAGATCCTCCAACGCGAAGTTCGCATGGTGAAACCGTAGCTTGCCATCGGCACCCGGCAGAGGCGCATTCGCGTTGAGGAGCAGGATGTTGTGGTGGTGGTTGGTTCCATCCGCGCGCAGATAGTTGCCGAACCCCAGTTGTTTGTCAGTCAGCCGGAATCCCAGGACGTCGGTCATGAACTGATACACACTGTCGTAGTCAGGCACAGCGAAGACAACATGCGCGATGAGACGCGGCGTCGCTCGCAGTCGCCACCTGCGCGGCCTGTTCAACCGCTCGACTCGATTTGGCGCATTGGCGGGATCCGGCGCGCAGACAATGGGCCTGGGCGTCCAGACCCGCAGACCCATCGGCACGCCGAAGGGAGCTACAAACCTCAGAACTTCGCCATCCCAGGCGACGTCCACCACCTGCTTCAGGCGCCCACGAAGCACTTCGAGCGACGATGAGCTGTCAACGCCCCAGACGACCTCCTGGACACCCTGCCCGACTATCCGAGTGTCCCGCGGTAACGCCGGATGCCCCGGCGGAAGTAATACCACTCGGGCGCCGTTGACCAACCCAAGCTCAACCTCGGTCCCTCCCGTCAACTCCAGTAGACCGAAGTCGCGAAAGAAACGAGTGCACTCAGGGACATCTTCGACTCCGTACACGAGACGCTCTATTCCAACTATTGCCATCTGCCACTCCTTACCAATGAACCGGAGGAAGGCCCGCGACTGGACTCTCGAACGCCGGGATATGCGTGCTTCGCAACCCGCCCAAATACACCGTCTTCAGGTCCGGTCCCCCAAAAGTCACACTGGCCAGCCAAGGGCAGAGGGTCCCGCCTGAGCACATGAGCACGTCAAACGGCACTGGATCCCCAGTCGCGAAGCTGCGCTCAACAAGCTCAGTTCCGGCAGCGTCGCCATCGTTGAGCAACTCGAGGAGCTCGCCCTCAGGGGTGATCGCTACCAACCGATCGGCGAAAATCATCGTTGCCCACAGATTGCCGTACGTGTCGAAGCAGATTCCGTCAATGAACCCGTCACCCAGCGTGGGCGGACCGAACACTTCACGATCGGTCAGTGAACCGTCTGGCCGAACCCGTAGTCGCGTCACTCGCTTGGCAGTCGTCTCCGCGACGTAAATCCACTCCTCGGCGGCATCGAGGCGGATCTCGTTGGTAAAATGGAAGCCGTCAGCCACAACACGCGCTCCCCTCTCGTCAATGAGGATCAGAGTGCCATCGGCCAGATCTGACCGGATAGCATCGCTCCACGGATTGATCTTCGTGGAGACCGTGACCCAGATCCGATCCATGCGATCCCGAAGGACGAAGTTGACCTTTCCCAGCGGCAAGCCGCCCAGGCTGTCGAGCAACACCGTCGTCCTGCCGGCGCGAGTCATGCGCTCCAGGCGATCGGTGCCGAAGTTGGATATCAGGAAGTCTCCGTTCGATGCGAAAGCCAACCCATTCGGGAGCGTCCCCCGCAGCAGGCTGTCCGCGGCAGAGGCGGTCAGATCGAAATGCGGGTCGAGCGTTTGTGCAATCAACCTCTGCGTGCCGTCCGGGTCGATGCGCATGACACCACCACGCGCGTCAGCACTCCACAACGTGCCATCCCGCTCAGCGAGAATGCATTCCGGCCGCCGCAGATCCGATCCGACGGTGCGGATTGCGGCCGGATCGACCTGGAAACCCTTCAGGGGATTCGGGCCGTGCCCTGAACGAATCAGCGTCATGAACGCACCATCCTTGCGAATCGCAGCGCCAGCCAGTCGCCGATGAAGCTCTGCACCGGCTCCATGTTGTCGGCACCGCAGTGCTCGATGCTGCCTTCCCTCTCAGTGAATATCTTGAGCTCCCGGTCCGGGCTGTTGACCGCCTGCTCGTAGCTCTGCACGGCGTACTTGATGGGAATCTGACGGTCGTTGCCGCCGTGAGTCACGAGAAACGGCACGCGGATGTGGTCGAGGTGGCCGTTGAGGTTGACCTTCTCCATCAACGCCATGAAGTGTTGCAGATCGGGCTGGCCCCATACCCACATGACATGGTCCCAATAGTGCGGGACCGGCATGGCACCCTCGCGCTCGAGCCGCGCCTTCTGGTGCCCGCCCCAGTCGTGATTGCCGCCCCAGGCGGCACCGATCGCGAATCGAGGCTCGTAGGCCAACGCCCGCGGCGCGTAGTAGCCGCCCATCGACCAGCCCATCATGCCGATTCGGCTCGAATCAACATCTACGCGGGTCTCGAGATAGTCAACCGCAGCGCCCGCCCAGCGCTCCGTATCGTAGATCTCCGTGAGCCCATTCAGGCGCAGAGCCTCACCCACCCCAGGCTGATCCATCACCAACGTCGAGATGCCTCGTTTGGCAAAACGATCGCGCAGAGCCAAGGTCACCATCTCCTTGGTGCTATCGAGCCCATTGCAGAAAACCATGCATGGGCGCGGGCCTGCACCGATGCCGGGAATGAAGACGGCGGACAACACAGACCCTTCGTAAGGAAACTCCACCCTGGCCGCACCGAGATCGCTGTTGGCGTAGAACCGCCCCATTGTGTCGAGCAGCGTTGCATACATCGCCTTGCGCGGCGCGAAATGCCGGCTCTGCATGCGCTCTGCGGTGATGTAGTAAGCAGCAGCGCGCGCGTATTTCTCGGCCGCGCTGAAGCGATGGCCAGCTGAATCCTCCGCCGCCGCAAGTATCCTGATGCGATCTGCGAGCTCGCCCCAGGCGAAGAAGAACGCCTCGGTACCCTCGTCCGGATTGCTGTTGGCGATCGTGCGAACCTGGCTGTTGGCCGGGTCGATCTCTCCCATGACACCCCCCATGCTCAGGCAGATGTTGACCGAGAGATTCCAGACGTAGTTTCCGGGAAATGGCTCGTACATCGGCTCAGATCTCGACGCGCTCGCCGCCCTTCAAACCCAACAGGTCACGAGCCTCCGCGGGGCTCGCCGGCTCATGGCCCATCTGCCGCAAAATGTCCACGATCTTGCGCACCTGCTGAGCATTGGAGGTTGCCAGGGCACCTCGCTCAATGAACAGGCTGTCCTCCAGGCCAACGCGGACATGGCCGCCCAGCAGTGCTGCCTGTGTCAGGAACGGCATCTGGTGGCGCCCGGCGGCCAGCACAGACCACTGATAGCGGCCGCGGCCGAACAGCCGGTCGGCTGTCTCCTTCATGACAAACAGATTCTCGAGGTCGGCGCCGATGCCGCCCAGAATTCCAAAGACCATCTGCACGAAGAACGGCGCGCGCACCAGGCCCCGGTCAACAAAATGAGCCAGATTGTACAAGTGCCCGAGGTCATAACATTCATGCTCGAAGCGGGAACCCGCATCGCTCAGGGTGCGGAGGATCTTCTCGATATCACGGAACGTATTGCGAAACAGGTAGTCATCGGAATTCACCACATAGTCTCTTTCCCAACTGTGCTTCCAGGCGGAAATTCGCCTGGCCGCGGGAAAGAAGGCGAAGTTGATGGAGCCCATGTTGAGCGAGCACAGTTCCGGCCTGAAGCGCAGCGCCGCGGCCAGACGTTCCTCGACCGGCATCGTCGCAGAGCCGCCGGTGGTAATATTGATCACCGCGTCCGTGCTCCGTCTGATGACCGGAAGAAAACGTGCAAATACGTCAGGGTCACCCGTCGGTCTGCCATCACCCGGCACGCGCGCATGCAGATGTAGGATCGAAGCACCTGCGGACGCCGCTTCGATCGACTGTGCGGCGATCTGCTCTGGAGTAATGGGAAGCGCCTCTGACATGGATGGCGTATGTACAGATCCGGTCACGGCGCAAGTAATTATGACCTTGCCCATATCAGCCGCCCTTTCCGATGCGCGGGAGGATGTCAGCCAGCACTTGCTGACACAACGCGGCAGCCGGCAGCTGAACACTTACGTCGTGGCCGAGGCTCAGAACTGCCTTCAGATCCTTATAGAAGATCGGTGTAGCTCGCGGATGTAGATCCAACTCGGGCCACATGTCACCGGCTTTGCTTTGCGCGAATCCGGCATGGAAGGCCTGAAGCAACACCTCGCGCGCGACGCCTGCGGCAGCCCCCAACCTGAGGCCCTCGGACACGGCCATCATGTTGACGCAGCAGACGAGTTGATGGGCTATCTTTGCGACGGTCGCTGTACCCACGCCACCGGTGATCGTGATGCTGTTGCCTGAGACCCGAAATACCGGGAGACAGGCCTCGAGCGCCTTGGGCGAGCCACCCACCATATAGGACATCGTTTTCTCGATGGCGCCCTTCGCGCTGCCGCTGACAGGGGCATCGACGAGCTCGACACCGCGTGTTGCGGCGAGGTCCGCGGCCCTGCGCATCGTTTCAGGCAGGATCGTGCTGTGAACGGCGATAATCATCCCCGGGTCGGCCCGGGTGAGCAGGCCCTGCGACCCGGCAAGGACATCAATCACTTGAGCATCGTCCAGAACACAGACGATCACCAGGTCGCTGGCGGCGGCGACCTGCGCTGGAGTAGCAGCCGCAGTTGCACCGGCGCGCACCAGCTCCTGCACCGGCTCCGCGCGGATATCGTAAACGGTGAGCGAGTATCCCGCCGCAACGATGTTCCGTGCCAGGGGAGCTCCCTGAAAGCCCAGACCAATAAAGCCAATACGCATGATTGTGCAACCTCAGAAATTGTATCCGAACGTTACTCCGTAGGTTCGTGGCGGAATGAGCGTTCCCAGGACCGGAATGTGGAACAGCGTCGATGACACGTACGTTTGTTGGATTGCCTTGGTGTTGCCGAGGTTGTGCACGTACCCCTCGACCGACCAACGGCTGGGACTTTTGAGGGTCAGGCTTGCAGATGCAACGTCGTATGCCTTCTGCGCGATCAGTGGATTCTCGAACGGCGTAAAAAACTGGTAGCCCGTGTAGTTGTAGTCGGCGCGCGCGATCAGCTCATATTCACGGATATCCCAACTGTTCTGCGCATAGGCGCTGAACGACACCTTGGGGGCCTGCGCCAGTCGATTACCGGAGAGGTCCTGCAGGCCCCCGGCTGGATTGCTCGGGTCCACGCTCGTGAACCGGTCGTATTTCGAGTCGAGGTAGGCGAAGTTACCGCCGACCGTCAGGCTGTGAATCGGGCGGACCGCGAGCTCCAGCTCTACGCCGTTCACTTTTGCCGTCGCCGCGTTCTCAGTGACGCTGGTGTTACCACGCACCTGTGTTACCTGCAGATCCGAGTAGTCGTAGTGGAAGCCGATGAGGTTCGCGGTGACGGCGCCTCCAACCAGCGTGCTCTTGATACCTCCTTCGTAGCTCGTAATCTTTTCCGGCTGGTACGCCGGTTGGTTCACGCCGAAGTTATAGCCCCCACTCTTGAAACCCTGCCCGTAAGTGAAGTACGCGAACAGATTCCGGTCGATCTGATACTCGAGGGTCGCCGTCGGGGTGAAGCGCGAGAAGCGGTTATCGAGACGGCGGGGAAATCCCACTGTCGGGACGAGCGGGTCTCCCGGTTTATACGGACGCGAGAAGTCGAGTTGGAACGTATCCTGCAGATCCTTCTTTTCGGTGCTGTACCGGCCACCGGCAGTGAGCTTCAGCCCGTCAACCAACTCGTAGGAGAGTTGCCCGTAGCCGGCCGCCCCGTAGGTCTTTTGGAAGCCCAGGGAGAAAAAGGCATCACGCAGGCTGAGCGGCCCACCCACAACAGCCGAGCTGATGGGAATCTGTGAGCCCGCTGGCCCGATGTCCTCATAGAAATACTGCCCGCCGGCGAGCCACGAGACCCGCCCCACATTGCCGTCCGCAGTCAGCTCCTGGCTGATCTGCTTTGCATTATCGAACAGCCGGTCGAAACCGAGCTGCACGGTGGTCCCGTCAATATCGGTCAGGTTGACGGATTCGACCTTGCGAAAGGCGGTAGTCGATCTGAACCGGGCCCAGCCTGCATCATATTTGGCTTGCTCGGTAACGCCCCACGTTGTGATCTCGACCTTCGGATCGATGTCACTCGCGATATCGCGACTGTTGAGAAGTGCCGTTCCGCCCAACGTCAGACCCAAAGGGATGACGCCGGGTTGTGCTGCGCCGAAGTAATGGAGACCGTTCGCACGATCGTGCTCGCGCGAGTAATCTCCAATGGTCAGGAGCTCGAGTCCGTCCAACGGCTTCCAGAGCAGTGATGCGCGCGCACCCACCTCGTTGCGGTCGTCGATGTCAGTACCCGTGACGATGTTTTTTCCATATCCATCACGGCGATCATAGTGGACCGCGAAGCGGGTCGAGACTGTTGGTGCGAGAGGTATCGATGCGGCCGTCTCGACTTTCACCGTGTTGTAATTTCCGTAACCCAGGCGGGAGTAGCCCTCAAATGCGTCAGTCGGCGCGGCGCTGGTCACGACTATTGCACCGCCTGTCGCGTTCCGACCATAGAGGGTCCCTTGCGGTCCCTTCAATACCTGGAGGCTTCCGACATCAAACATCCCGGTGACCTGCGCATCCGGACGGGCAATGTAGACGCCGTCCTGATAGAAAGCGACGCGTGGGTCCTGACCTGCGACCACGCTGTCGGCACCGATACCGCGGATAGCTATGTGCGCCTGGCCAATGTTCTTGCCAAAACTCACGTTCGGGACCGTTGCTGAAAGGTCTTCGAGCGTCGAGATGCCCCGAGCGGCCATATCTTCACCGGAGAGCGCGGTCACCGCCGCCGGAGTGCTCTGCAGCACCGTGTCCCTGCGTAGTGCAGTTACGACGACCTCGCTCAGTGCGTCACCTTGTGCATCCGGTGCAGTCTGGGCAACCGCCGCTAGTGGCGCTGTTGTGGCGCCGAGAAACAAACAGACCTTCAGATGAACCCTTCCGAACATGAATACCCCCCTTCAAAGAAAGAACGACAGGTTCTTCGCACTCAGGGTCGCTTGATCGATCAGGATCTTGCGCGAGCAGATCCTGAGGCCATCGCCGGTTCTGCGGATCCGGTCCTCGCGGCGTCCCACAATCATTTCGCCCGCTTCCTCCATTCGCGAACGACGCACCAACAACTTGCTCTTGACGACGATCTCTGCACCGCGCTCACCCTCCTCGATCCGATCAATGAGGACGTTGGTGACGAGGTGGGATACGCGCGAAAGTGGCTCCTCGGCCCAGTGGATCTTCGTCATCACCTGATACACGCGTGCCGTGAGCGTCATGTGGTTGTCGTCTATCCAAGCTGTCTGGTGCTCATCCGTCGCGTCTTCAAAGCGCTGATTAAAAGCCAGGTTCTTGCGGATCGGCACCCAATAGCGGATATCGTCGGTGAACAGTGCGAGCCACTCTTCGAAGTGGCGGGAATCAATCGTGTCAGCCTCACGGTAGAGAAATTCTTCGACCTCACGCGCCAGCAGGAGGTCCTCAACAGTCAGCGTCTTGTCCATTTCTCGCCTGCCCTCAGTAGCCCAAGCGGTCTGCCCACGCGTGGTAAAATGCGACGTTGTTGCGTTCGGTCATCCACCACTTGCTGACCTTTCCCGGAATAAAGGGGTCCGAGTAACTTCCGGTATTTGCGACATAACTAAACGGTGCGCCTTGGGCAGCGCGGACGCGTGCGCCTTCGGATGCGTAGTTCCAGTTCTCCATGTCGTCCTGCTCGGTCATACCGCCGGGTCCGCTGTAGGAGATGTAATAGGAACGCAGGAAATCCTTTGCCTCCTGGGGCGCATCCTTGTCTACGAAGAACATGCGCCACGCCTGACAAGCGCGCGGGCCGGCGGGATGCGCCATGATCAGCGCGCGCGGCTGCTGAGTGTGGAAGCCGGCGTTGGGGAAGATGTTGGCCAGCACCATCGGCGAGCCGGCCTTTTCTCCGAGTCGAGCGACGCGGCGGCGCCAGCAGTCCTCGAAATACTCGGAAGTAATCCTGGAGAGCTGATAGTGCTCACGGGGTTTGTCGAGCGGCACCCGCTCGAAAATCAGGCCGTGACCATTCCCGGTCGCTGTCAAAAACAACTCGCCGAACGGATCGCGCCGACCCACACCCTCGCGGGGGCCGATCTTCGAGAGGTCGGTCGACCTGTGGCTGATGTTGTGTAATGGATCGCCACCCGAATTCTCCGACACGAACTTCCAATTGCAGGGGATGTTCCACTTCTGTACGCCGCCGTACACTTCGACTTCGCCATCACCGCCGTCCCAGGCTCCGAGGCCGTACCAGAGCCCCTCCTTCGCATCGCCGAGATAGTCCTCGAACGCCGGTGCGTCGGAATTCCAGGTCGCCCACACGGTCCCGCGAAATGTCGCCACCTTGGCAACCTTGATCAGACCCCAGTCCTTGCGGTTGAACGATTCGGGATAGCTTTCCCTTTCCGGAACGCCCCGCAGGTCTCCATTGAGGTCGTACGTCCACGAGTGATAGGGGCAGTGAAACAACTTGGTGTTGCCCTCATCGTAGCGACAGACACGCATGCCCTTGTGCCGACATGTATTGAGGAAAACGTTGGCCTTGCCATCCTTGCTGCGCGAGAGAATGACCTGATCCTCACCCATCCGCGACAGGAAGAAGTCACCGACATTCGGGATCTGGCTCTCGTGCCCCACCAGCAGCCAGGACTTGCGGAAAATCAGCTCCAGCTCGCGCTCGTAGATGTCGGGATCGTGGAAGATCCGGCGGCTGATGACGTCTCGATCCCGGTCAACGAGTCTCGTTGCTTCCGATTGGGTGCCCAAGTCGCTTCCCCCGTGTGATTTTCCGCATCATCGAGACCGGGCTGCGGCGGGGGAAATCGTTTCTGGGGATATGAACAATCACTCCCAGTTGTATTTGGCGGCGGCGGAGGGTGAAAATGCGGTATGCATCTACAGGGACTCGACCTGAACCTGCTGATCGCGCTCGATGCACTATTGACCGAGCGCAACGTGACGCGAGCCGCGGAGCGCGTTCACATCTCCCAGTCAGGCATGAGCGCCGCGCTCGATAAGCTGCGCTACCACTTCTCCGACCCGCTCCTCGAGCGCATCGGCCGTAATATGGAGCTCACGGCCCGGGGCCGGGCGCTCGCAGACCCGGTCAAGACAATCCTGTCGCAGATTCGCGAGCTGAGTGATCAGTCGAACGTATTCGACCCCAGCGTCGCGCGCCGGATCTTCCGGATCTCGGCCACCACCTACTGCTGCGAGCTGCTGGCCACGCCGCTGATATCCTGGCTGCAGCAATCCGCTCCTTTGATCAGCGTGCAGTTCGAGGAGCTATCAGCGGACACGGCCGACCGCATCCTCGACGGCCAGATTGACTTCGCGATTACCATTTCCGCCCGTCTGCTCGACAAGATGCAGACCCATGGCGAATTCCTGCGCTCCGAGAAGCTGTTCACCGACCGATTCGTCGTTGCGATGTCGAAGAACAACCCCTACACGGAAGATACGATCAGCTTCGATCGGCTGTGTGAGATGGGGTACATCGAAACCCGGTTCGGCGGCGTCATCGCCGGAGTCAGCGAGCAGCTCTGGCGCCAACAGCCCAAGCAGCCGCATACCTGCGGCTGGCTACCTAACTTCCTGCTGACTCTGCATACCGTCGGCCGGACCGACATGACGACCATCCTGCCATCGCTCCTGGTCGCCCTGCAGGGTGAGCGTTACAACGTGCGAGCGCTTCCAGTGCCGTTCGAGATGCCCATTCTCGAGGAGAGGTTGTACTGGCACCGGCGTAACGACACCGACCCCGGGCATCGCTGGATGGCACAGGCGTTGGAGCGGGTTGTGAAAGACCTGGTCCTCTGACTCGTTACACTAACTCGTCATGCAAGATCGCGGGAGGCCCACGACGGTGCTGGCTGTGGGTCTGGCGACATCGCGCAGAGGTTAAATATTTCGATGTCAACTCCAGCTGAATCTCGCCGGAAGAGCCTACCGTCCCTCGCGTAAATGAGCCGGCCGGACCGGTCGCGCCCGCTCCAGGTCGCCTGCTCTACTTCGGACGTCGATAAATTTAGCGCAGGATTTCCAGCTTCGACTCGCAAACCCGTCGCAGGATGGTCTTCATGCGGAATGACGTTGCCGCTGCGGATAACTACGTGTCGATTGGAGACAAAACGCCCTCCACCGCCGTAAGTAGCTCCTTGTGGCCAGAGTCCAAGCGCGTGCATCCACGGAGTCCGACTGACGGCTGTCCAGGCACCTGAGTATGAAGTCTGAAACTTAGAACCCTGAAGCACGAAGTAAAGCAGCAGCTCCCCGTCTGGGGACAGGTCGCACTTCTCCGGATACAGGCTCCCTTTAAACCACGCGCCCGGTTGCAGCGTGTCGCTCGTCATGTCCCACTTGAGAATGTGAAACCAGTCAGAAGGCCCCCGACGAAAAATGATCGCGGCGTCGACGTCCCTGGCGGTGATTACAAAAATTCTGGGCGGTGGCCGTGGCGTTTGCATGACGGAAAGGGAAAAAACACGGGTGGATCGGTTCTCTACGCGCCCCAGGGATTGAACACGGCCACTTGTGCTTTCGCATAGTCCGCGATATTTCGAGTTACGACGGTGATTCCGTGATGCTGAGCGGTTGCGGCGATGATCAGATCAGGCTGCGAAATCTACCATTTGCCGCTTAAATTCCGGCGTGTACCGCACCGCTTTGTTCGACATCGTGAACGCCTCCAGTCCAATCATCGAGGTGTCCACGAAACCGGGTCAAGTCCAGTATCCTCTTTACCCCGATTCTTGATTTGCCGCGACTAAGCAAAGGCGCGTTTCGACCGGAAACTATCGGAGCAAAGTCAGGTGCTGATTGTCGCCACCGCATTGAGCCTTCCTGATCAGGCACAAAGCCGATTTGACGGCCAGGCAAATGATGCGCCGGTGCCCGAAGCGGACGAAGTTCTGCTTCGACGCTACCAGCGGGGTGACGAGGATTCATTCCGTACCCTCTTCGCGCGCCACCGCGCTCCGCTGCTCCGCTTCGTCACGCGGCTTTCGCCCGCCGGCGAGGCGGAGGAGATTGTCCAAGACACTTGGCTGGCAGTGATTAGGGGTCGCGGGCGCTTCTCGCAGAAGTCGCTCTTCAAGACCTACCTGTACGCGATCGCGCGACGACGAGTGGCCGATCGGTGGCGTAAGTCGGGGCACATCGGTTTTTCAGACCAGGCACCCGAAGAATTCGCGATCGCACCGAAGCAACACGAGCCTGAGCAGCTGACGCAGAATGAAGAGTTCGGCAGGGATCTCATTGCAGCCCTCGATCGGCTGCCTGTCCTGCAGCGGGAAGCATTCCTGCTGCGAGCCGAGGCGGGGTTGAGCCTCGATGAGATAGCAGAGGTAACCGGCAGCAATCGCGAGACTGCCAAGAGTCGGCTGAGATTTGCACTTCAACGCCTGCGCGGCTTATTGGATGCCTGGTATGAAGGCTGAATTGGATCCGCTCGTGCAGCGCTATCGAAATGCCGTGCATGAACCCCTGACTCCCGAGCTCGACCAACGCATTCTGGCTGTGGCTTACGAATGCGCTGGCAAGCAGCGACTTTACCGGCGAATTGGCGGGGTTGCGCTCATCGCGATATCGGCGGTGGCGATTTGGCAAGTTCACCGCCCGGAGCCGCTGCGTTTACCACTCAATTCCGGCGAGCTGGAAGGGGCTACTCGTGACTACCTGCTGCACGTCGAAATCCTTCCTCACTCCGGGCCTGGTCTGCAAGAGAATCAGCCATGACTCGCTATCGACTACTATGCCTTTTCAGCCTGTTTTGCCTAACCGCACACAGTGAGATACCTGCGGGTTGGATCGTTGCCGGTGATCACCCCAAAGACTTCGAGTTTTCCGTAGCGAGCCATGAGACCTATCAGGAACATCCCAGCGTCCTCATCGCGGCCAAACCGGGGATGGTATCGAGCGGCTTCGGCACACTCATGCAATCCATCAATGCGCAGAACTATCGCGGCACGCGCTTGAGTCTGTCTGGTTACCTGAAGACACAGGACGCCGGACGGGCGCAGCTGTGGATGAGAGTGGATGGATCGGACCGCCGGGTAATCGCCTTCGACAACATGGATGACAGGCCTGTCGTAGGTACGACTGACTGGTCGCGCTATCAGATCGTACTAGATGTACCTCAAGACAGTCGTGCCATCGCTTTTGGCTTCCTTCTGATGCAGAAAGGCAAGGCATGGGGCAGCAACTTCAAGTTGGAACGAGCGGATAGTACGCTTGCGGTTACTTCAACCGCTCCGATGACATTACCCATGGAGCCAGCAAACCTCGACTTTACAGGTACGATTGGGAGGGCGTCGTACCAGCCTAAAACTGTCCGAGTCTACGATATTTATCGGGCGGATCGTCAGGAGGGATTCCATCGCCCTCGCGTTCTAAAGTCTGACATCGGACAATTCTATCTCGCAGACAAATACAACTTGTGTGGGATGCACGTCGCGGCGACCACCAGCGACGAGCCCAAGTTGCGGTGGGACATAACATTGAGCGTCTTCGTTCAGAATGGTGTGCGATTGGCCGGAATATCTGCTCAAACATATCAAAGGCCACTGAATACCGAAGCTGCGCGGCTTCGTCCGGCGATTTCGCGCCTGGAGATCACTTTGCCGGCCGAGCACACGCCGTACGTGGCCGACTTGAGCACGCGAAACACCGAGCACGGTGCAGTCGGCTCCTTGTCTGAAGCGGTCGCCGAGAAACTGTTTGATGTCTTTGACGCGGGCGAACCGTTTACCATGGATGTGAGCCTGCAGTCCGGAGAACGAGAATCGGTTCTCATACAGACTCCCCGGTGGCGCTCAGATCCGAGACACGTCTACCATGGGGGCGAGGCACCCATGAGACGTTGCGTAGCCTCCCTGGTGGCTGCCACGCCCGCCGGTTCACGGAATCAACTCATTGAGCTCGAGCATCCGTGGTAGTCGACCGGAGCGCGGCCGGGCGAGGTCTATGCGCTCGACTGGTGTTGCATCTCTCTGGATGTCGAAAAGCCGTACATGCGCGTCGAGCGGAGTTGGTGCTCGAAGGGGAAACGCTTCATTGTCGGAACCACTGATGAGGCCGCCGACGGCGCGGAATGGGGAGTCGCTTCAACTCGGGACCGAACTTGCGTATGAGAACCTTTTGAGCTTCCGTCCCCGAGTGTCTACCAGTAACTAGCCGGTTATTGACTGTTCATTCCATAATGATTAAGGTTCGGCCATGGTGAGACCTCGGGAGTTCGATCAGGACGCGGCGCTTCAAGCGGCCGTCGATGTCTTTCGCGCTCACGGCTTCGCGGCCACTTCCGCGGAGATGCTGACCCGGGCGATGGGCATCGGCCGGCAGAGTCTCTACGACACCTTCGGTGACAAGTGGAAGCTGTATTGTAGTGCAGTCAAGCGCTATGCCGACAGCGAACTACGAGGCCATCGAGCAGCGCTGTGCGTCGGACCCCGTGCGATCGACGGTATCCAATGCATGATCGAACGCGTCGTGACTCACGCGCACGAACCGTGCCTTGGGATCAGCGCCACCGTTGAGTTTGCCGGAAGTCATCAGGATCTCTACCGGATGCGAGAGGCAGCCCGCCGATCCCTACATGCAGCCGTCCTGGAGAAGATTCGTCAGGGGCAGGATGAAGGCGATGTGACTCGGGATCACACGCCAGGGCACCTCGCCGCGTTCGTTCTGGCGCAGGTGGCTGCGATTCGTATCGCCGCACGAGGCGGTGCTGCCGCCTCGGAGGTGTCCGCGTTGGGTCGTCTGGCGTTGCGAGCATTGAAATGATTTTTTTCGACCATTTTTGGAATGATCGTTCAATAACAGGGAATCGGGTATGAAAGCAGTCGTCATGAGTCGCCCTGGATCTTCTGAGGTCTTACAGTACATCGATCGTCCGGACCCTGTTGCAGGTGAAGGACAAGTGCTGGTGGAGGTTCGCGCCGCGGGTGTGAATTTCATGGACATCGGTGTTCGCCGGGGCATCGCCTGGAAACATCTGCCCGATCCCAAGATTCTCGGCGTCGAGGGCGCGGGTCGTGTGATTGCTCTCGGCCAGGGGGTCGAAGGCTTCGGCATCGGTCGGCGCGTCTCCTGGATTTACGCTCCTGGCAGTTACGCAGATAAGCTGATTCTTCCGGCCGCCTCACTCGTCCCTTTGCCGGATGACATAGACGATCTCACCGCGGCGGCGACCATGATGCAGGGCCTGACCGCAAGTCACTTTGCAACAGACTTCTATCCTGTACGACCCGGTGATATCGCCCTGGTTCACGCAGCCGCAGGCGGCCTGGGTTTACTCCTGACACAGATCATCAAATTAAGGGGTGGCACTGTAGTCGGTCGCGTCTCATCACATGACAAAGTACACGCGGCCCGTGCCGCCGGCGCTGACCATGTCATAGTCGACACCGGTGAGCATTTCGCCGCAGAAGCGCTGCGCCTGACCGACGGACAAGGTGTCCACGTCGTCTACGACGGCTCGGGCCCGGCAACTTTTCCAGGCTCACTACAGGCGTTGAGACGCAACGGCACCTTCTGTTGGTACGGGCCCGTGTTGGGCGCGCCCGCTCATCTCGATATCCTGAGTCTGCCGAAGAGCATCAAGCTCGGATACGCCGTCTTCTTCGATCACATCCCGACTCCAGACCGGCTCCGCGGCCGCTCAGCACAACTGTTCGAATGGATCAGGCAGGGCCAGTTGCGGGTGAAAATTCACGACAGTTACAGGCTCGAGGAAGCCAGGAGAGCTCACGAAGCCATGGAAGCTCGCGGCACCACCGGCAAACTGTTGCTGTTACCCAATACCTGATGGCGACTTGCGTGACTGGCACGCTACTGACTTCGCACGCCAGACGTAATGACAACCAACTCCAGACTCTCCGCCTCGGCCGCCGACTTCATCGCGCCGTGCAAGTCCGACAGTGGAAACACAATCGGCCGGATGGGGGCCAGATCGAGCAAGCCTGATCGGACCAGGGCCAACAACGGCAGATAGGCATTCTGCGGGTGCATAAAATTGCCGATGATCTCCAGGTTGTTAAACATCATGGTCAAATAGTTCACTGGTAGGGGCACAGCAGCGCTACCCATGAGAATGAGCCGTCCACCTCGACGCAGAGCGCCCAACACGGCCTGCGTCGCGTTCGTATCCTTTGCGTTACCCACCATATCGAGAGCCAGGTGCGCGCCGACACCAGCCGCTGCACGCAGAGCCGCCGAGTCCGCCGCAATATTGCCTCGAAGCGTGACAGGAACGACCCGTGCGCCGCCAGCCCGAGCCAGCGCCTCCAAGGCCGCGGTGTTTCTTCCGGCAGCGACGACTTTTGCCGCCCCCATTGCTAGCGCGACCAACACGGCAGCGCTGCCGTAGGCTCCTGTGGCTCCATTGACAATCAACGTCTCACCCGCACAGAGACTTCCGCGCAACAGTCCTCCGAATGGCACGACACAGCGTGTCACCGCCGCTAGCTGGGCTGGCTCCACATGGTCGAGTCCCTCGACAGGTGTCAGGCACTGAGCCGGAACCAACGCATACTCTCCCAGCGTGCCGTCCTTCCAGGACTCCTGCAGAGCATCGCCGACGCCACCGGGCGAGGTGACACCGATGAGAATCTGGCCGGGCTCGTCCACATTTTCCCTGGACACGAGATGGGATGACATGACTACTCGCTGTCCTGGCTCGAGATGCCATACATCAGCTCCCACCGCGAACACGGTCCCGATGGCGTTACCACCCGGAATGAAGTTGTGCGGCGCCCGGTAGGCGGTAAGCTGTCCTGTTAGATACGCCTCCAGATATGACATCACTGACTGGGCCTGAATCTGGATCAGCACACTGCCCGCCCTGAGTTCCGGCATTGGCGCGTCCACAAACTCTAACTTCCCGCCTAGACGATCGATTTTCCACGCTTTCATGGTGGTTCCTGTGTGCCGGCTCAGAAACTGACCTGCAATTTTCCCGCACGCGGGTTGTTATAAAGACCGATGATCGCCTCCGGCAACTTCTCGAAGCCGTGCACCCCCGTGATGCACCGGCCTGACCTTGCCGGCCGTCAGCAGCCGCGACAACTCTTCTTCTGCGCGCAGCCGCTCGTGATAGAACGAGTCCACCATCCACAGCTCTGTCTTGATGTTCCTCCGCCGTAGAATCCCTTCGACTTCCGGTGAGATGCCAAAAAATCGCCGCATGTTCAACGGCTGCGGCGGCGCTGCCAATTCATCGGCATAGAAAGCGCCCGCGGCTCCATACGAGAACAGCCGCCCATTTACATTGATCTTCTGAACTACCTGCTCGGTGAGCGATCCCCCCACCCCGTCCGAATAGAAATCGATGCCCGTGGGAAAAGACTCTTCCAACTGGGTCAAAAAATCTGGTGCCCGATAGTCCAAACATCGGTCGATACCCAGTGTCTCGACCACCCATTGACATCGCTCGCGCCCGCCCGCGAATCCAACAACATAACTTCCAGCAGCCTTGGCCAGCTGCGCGAGGATGGAGCC
>Ga0068862_100001582_pt1 | contig 20749 bp, 27 predicted proteins | sample KBSSwiS52_FD_66598 | JGI IMG/M metagenome (GOLD analysis project Ga0068862, IMG submission 66598) | Switchgrass rhizosphere microbial communities from Kellogg Biological Station, Michigan, USA - KBS Switchgrass S5-2 | ecosystem: Host-associated > Plants > Roots > Rhizosphere > Soil ... | reverse complement strand
ACCTAGGACACCTTCCAGCTCACGCACGTCGTACAGCAAGGCGTTACCTTTCCGCCCAGTAGGCGCGAGCTGAGCCCGGTTAACCGCCTTACGTAGCGCATCCAGCGATGGCGCACCGAGCAACTCCCACACCTCACCGAGCGCCACCTTCCGGATCGGCTCGATCGGCGCCCACCGCGCCGCGCCGATCACCGGGCCGGACGGCACCGGACCAGCCAGCGCCAGCGCGTACGCCTCGTCATCGGACAGCGGCGGCACCCGGAAGTGCGTCACTTCGTCCCCCACTACCGCGGTCCAGATACCACGCGGCCCGCCCGGGAACGCCTGGTAGGGGACGCCTGCGGCCAGCATCGCCCACGTCTTTTTGGTGTACTTGGCCAAGAACCTGTTGGTAATGCTCTCGCGTACCGCTCCCCCGTTGCGCGGCGAGAGGACAGCAGCGTCCAGCCGCTGCGCGGCGAAGTGGACGCGGACGAGTAGCTCACGTCCCATCTGGACGAGTGCGGCCATCGCGTCGATGCACGGTGCCACCGTGGGGACGTACGGCGCGTCCTCGTCCAGCGCCTTCGCCTCCGCCAGGATGCGTCGCCGCTCGTGGCCCCACCATTTGGTGAGCCGTTCGGCGAGGCTGTTCAACTCTTCGATCACCAGGTCGATCGGTCGGCAGTCCATCAGTGCGTCCGGATCCGTCTTGAGCAGGTCGCGGCGTCGCTGGAACTCGCCGAACACAGCAAGGATGGCTTCCGAGATCGGCTCTTCGTCCACCGCGTAGACCGCCCGGTCGGGATATTCGCGGGCGAGTCGACGCAGGAACGGATGGCTGTTGACCTTGTAGTCGCAGACCACGATGCCGGCGCCGGACGCCGCCCGCTTGGCCAGGATGATGCGGAGCAGGGTGGACTTACCGGTTCCCGTCCCGCCGCTCACGCCGATGTGTGGCCCGTCGTTGTCCAGGTCCGCGTAGACCGGCGTCCGCTTCGGCCCTATCCCCACGAACGGACGCGTGGCGGACGCGTCCGTCCAGTACGTCCGCACGTCCGCGAACCGCAGGACGCGCGGGACGAGCGCTTTCGGCGAGAGGTCCACGTGCGCGGACGTGCCGCGCACCACCCACGATGCGGACGGGTCCAGGATGCCGAGACGCTGTCCGGCCGCGTCCGCGATCCGCCTGCGCGTCCCTTCGTCCAACGCCACGACGGGAAGGTGGATCCGGACGGACAGTTCCTCGTCGGTCACGTCCTCAGTGCCGAAGCCGGCCGGCAGCGCGATGGCGCGCACCGCGTCCCGGCGCCGCGCGGGCTGGCCGATCACCTTTGCCACCACGGTCCAGGTGGGGTAGACGTACTCCCGGCGGACCTGACGCTGCGGCCACCAATCGACCAGCGCCAACACGGCGACCGTGAGACCGGCTGTGATCATTAGGCTGGCATAGACGATGGCTGCCTGCCGGTCGTAACAGGCGAGCAGGGTGGGCGCGGTGAGCGCGGCGTGCCGGCGGAGTACCCGGCGCCACCGTGCGTGGGTGAGCCGTTCGACCGGTCCGCCACGGTAGTCCACGGTGGCGTCATGCAGGAAGGTCGCATTGTCACCGGGCCCCCACAGTGGGCGCCCGGTCACCAGGTAGCGCCAGGCAACATGTGCAACATGCATGGTAAAAGCGTACCAAGACCACGTTGTAGGCATAGAATCACGGCTATGGATATCGCCAACGCCAAATGGCGCAAGAGCAGCTTCTCTGACAATTCCGGCCCGTACTGCGTCGAGGTGGCCGTGGATTCAACCACCGGCGAACGCGCGGTGCGTAACACCCGACGTCCGGACGACGGAACCGCGATCTTCGACGCCGCCGAGTGGGACGCGTTCTTGCGCGGTGTCAGGGCCGGCGAATTCGACGTCTGAGTACCGGCTCAGCAGCGGAACGGGCGTCCGTGGGGGTACCCCACGGGCGCCCTTATGGTATGGACTCTTTGGTAAGAACGTAGTAAGCTCTGGGGCATGACCAACGAAGAACTCCGAACGTGAGCGGGCGAGGCGTCGCGTGGTCGAAGGTCCGCGCCGTGGCTCGGAAGTACCGCACGCAGTGCAAGCGGTGCGGCCTGTCGATCTTCGCGGACGAGTCGGTTGTGTGGCTGACCGATCCGCTCGGACTGTCCCATGAGGAGTGCCCGTCATGATCAAAACCATTGCTGAGTGCGACGGACCGCGATGCACTGTTCGCGAGATCGTTAGTCCCGCGCTTATCGGACCGGGCAACTGGCCGGGCTCGTGGATCGTGGTCAACCTGCTCCGGAATCCCGGCCCTCTCAACCAATCCATCGGCACCTACGGCTTCCACGCGCGCGCCTGCCTGACCGCGTGGACCGAGTCATGAAGGGCGGCGTGTACGTCTACCGGGCGCGCAAACCGTCCGCCCGCCTGCGCATCCCGATCCTGTCGTGGCACTGCGCGTACGTAGGCGAGACCACGAGTTTCTGGCACCGCAACCGTCAGCACCTGGAGCAGCGGCCGTGGGCGGACCGCAGCCCGTATGTGTGGCTACGCATCCCGCTTCCGCCGTGGAAGTGGCTCCTGCGCTCGACGGAGACGCTCGTCATCCTGGCGTTGTGGCCGGTCTACAACCACGCCAAGAATCAATGGAACCCGCGGCGGATCACCCTGATGGCACAGGCACGCCAGCGCGCGGCACGGGATGCCCGCGGCTGGACGATCAATTGGACGTTGGCGCACACGATCGTGACCGTGGTACTGACCCTTACGTCGCTGTGGCTGGTGACACGGTGACCGTCGTTCGCGGTGCCGCGTACACGTACAAGGCTCGGAAAGATGCCGCCTACCCGCCCTTCCTGCGCAACGGACAGGGCAACTGCGCCACCGACGAATTCCCGGACGACTTCACCGAAGCCGGCGAACGCGCCAGCCAGCGACACCGCCGTGCACGTGCCGTCAAGGTGTGTAACGGATGCCCGTTCAAGCGGCCGTGTCTGGAGTGGGCAGTCGAGACAAAACAGCAGGGCGTGTACGGGGGCACCACGACGCAGGAACGGAGACGGATGCGATGAGCTACCCACATTTCAGCGACGACTGCCGGGAGTATCACGATCACGTAGTGGACTTCGGCGGCACCCGACCGGTGATCACCGCCCTTTGTGGATCGACGCGGTTCAAATCAGAGATCAATAAGGTAAACGCGGAACTGACGCTGCGCGGAGAACTGGTCATCTCGCTCGGCGTGTTCGGTCACGTGGACATGCCGGACCGGCCGGACCTGTGGACCACGAACGGCAGTGACGACAAGCGGATGCTGGACGAGCTGCACAAGCGCAAGATCGATCTGGCCGATCGCGTCCTGGTGATCAACGTCGGTGGCTACATCGGCGAAAGCACGCGCAACGAGATCGAATACGCGGAAGCGCGTGGCAAGCCCGTGGACTACCTCGAATGAGCACCCTCGTCAAGTTCGAGCCACAGGTGGACGTGCTACGGGCATCCACCCGCGATGCCCTGCTCCGACAGGTCGGCCGCGCCGTTCGCCGCGGTGAACTCGGCGCCGTGGATATCATGGTGCGCACCAACGGCGGATGGGCGGTCAAGGTGTACCGTCTCAAGCCGGCCCGGCGCAGGCACGTACTGGCATACGCCGCAGGCAGCACGGTGCTGACGTTGGCAGGTCTGGTGGCCCTCGGCTGGTACCTGGTGACGCCGGTCATGCAGCTACTGGCCGCGTTCGTCCCGGTCCTGCTGGGCGGTCTGGCGACACGGCTGGCCATCGGGTGGCTGCTCCGTGATCGCGGCTGCACGATCACGCACACACGCGGGTGACCGCGGACAGCAACCGCCCCACAGGTCGGACCTGTGGGGCGGTTGCTGTTTCCGGGGGTTACTGCTGACGGTACGCCGTGGCTCGCGTAGTGGGGGTGTTGCGCAGGTTGTAGACCGCCAGTCCGGCCGTGAAACCGGCGCCCACGGCAGCCGCGCCGAGTGCGATCCATCCGGGCTGCGTGCGGGGAATCTCGGTGGCCAGGCCGGTGAACAGGACGGCCAGTGCGGCGGACACTCCGGCGCCGACCGCCTTACGGAAGGTTGCCATGATCGAAGGGCTCCTTAGAAGGGCCATGGGTTTGTTGGTGTGAACCAACCAAAGCTTAGATGGAAGCCTAGCCACATGCAGAACATCAGCACGCCGATCCGGCCGAACCACACCAGCGGCGTCGGCACCTGCGCACCGACCTTAAGCCAGGACCAGAAGTGCTCGGATAAGGTGTCGCCGGTGGCCTTGTTGAACAGCGCCACACCTTCGACCAGGCAGAAGAACACGCCCCAGAACAGCCACAGGATCAACCAGATGGTCACGGCCGTCCACCGTTGGCCCGGGTGCGGGACCGGCCCGAGTGCCAAGCGAGGTGCTCGTCGTGCGCGGTGCTGAGTGCGTCCAGGCGTTCGCGTAGCGACGGCTGGTTGGGCGCGCCGAGGATATCTTCCGCTGCCCGGTCCAGCTTCTGCATCAGGTGCCACATCCGCCGTAGCCCCTTCCCGATCATGACTGATGTCGTGATGATCGCGGCCAGTGCGGCCGCGCCGATCCCTGCCTGCGTGAGTAGGTCCACAATGGTCAAGTCCGCCCGAGGTCTAGGGGTGAGATTTAGCCTCAGGCTACCAAGAGTTACTTAAGTACGAACGACAGGACGATTACAGCCGTAGATATGGCCGCTATGATCAACCCGCCCGCCAGATACAGATTGGCCTTTGCCGCAGCGGTACCGCGATTGCGACCCTCGGCGCCGTCCAGTCGGGCAGCCAATTCGACCACTCGCTCAGTGAGCGCTTGCAGCTCGATCCGGGACGGGAACGTCTGCGTCTGGTCTGTCAACGCCTGGCGGAATTCGTTGACCGATTCGAACCGTTTCTCCGTAGCCGTCTCCGCCTTGACCACAGCCTTCTCGGCCGCACTGAGTGCGGTCTGAACCGCCTTCTCGGCGGACGTCAAGGCAGCAGTCAGCGCCTGACCCTGCGCGTCGAAACGCTGCTGGTAACGCAGGTCCATCTCGGCGAGCAGGGCCAGGACGTGGGTCAGACCATCGACCCTACGGAGCATCGGCGCGGACCTGCGCGGCGCCACCCTCGCCGAGGTCGGCTACCGCGTCGCGCTGCTCCGCGGCCAGGATCGACAGCCGCTCGTCGATCTGGGCCATGAGCACGGCCACATCCACGTCGCCACCGGCATCCGTGATGGCGGTCGCCAACACGGTAAACGCGGCGATCAACCCGTCCAGCTTGTTCTCCAGTGCGACCAGGCGCACGAACATCTGGTTGACGCCACCCGGCTTACCGGCGTAGGTCCCGCCACGAGTGCCAGGCAGAGCAGCGAAAAGAGCATCCACGCGCCACGCCAGTTCAGCAGCGTTCGGGTCGTCCATAAATGCCATGTCAGCTCCCAGGTTGAGAATCGATTGCCAGGGACGGTCGTCAAGATCGGAGTTCGGGTTCCCAGACAGGTGCACATGCGTGCGGTGTTTATCGGAGCCGGTGTAGGGCGCGCGCTTCCAGCCGTTCGTGGCCGACCAGATGTAGCCGTCATAGATGATGTAGATCAAACGGTTGCGGTCCGGCGGATACGCGAGGATGGCGTCGACCACCTGTTGCATGGTGATCGGCGAGCGCAACGTGGTGCCGGCGTCCGCGGCACGCACCTCGGGCCGATCGTCGCTGTCCTCACGCTCAGGTTTCGAGCCGGGTGTATCATCCGGGTTGTGACCGGACGCGGACTCCTTGTGCTCGGGATCGCCGATCGTCCCGTCCGTCCCCCGGTCCCGGTTCGGCGCGATCGCATCGAGCGCACCGAAAAACGACGGAATCCACGACGCCTTGTACCAGACCATACCGGGCTCCCAAGCGCCGAAAGGTTCTCTCAGTGAGCGATCGAGGTCAACGGTAGCCCCGGCGAGGCTCACATTGTTGCGGTACTGGAGCAGGTGCGCTTTACGGGAGATCCGCCCGAACGACCATGCGTAGGTCTGCCACCCCCACGCGGCATACCGCGGCACCATCGCGTCAATCACATCGGCCTTGCCATACACGCCTACGCGGCCGCGCCCGAGGATGCTGGCCGCACCGTCCAGATAACGGGCCACCGGTTCGAGGTCGGCGGGCAGCGCGTCGAAATCGACCGAGAAGAAAATGGGAACCGTGATCGGCGCGCCGAGTTCTTCCGCCTGGCGGAGCGCCTCGGTCGCGTGGGTGGCGCCGAGGCCATAACCGGACAGCATGTCCTTCGCCTCGTTCTCCCAATTGAGGACGATCGCGAAGCCGGCCGCGTGCAAGGCATACCGCTCCGCCGGGCTGAGCACCTTCCCGGACAGCGGTGCGAGGTATCGGCACACGAACCGCACGCCGAGCGCCCACATGGTAGCCAGGTCGGGACGGCCCCACGAGTAATCGACCCCCTCCACGCCTAGACCCTCTCGTAGGTGATGTCCCACGTGTAGGCGTCCGTGCTGGCCGGGACCACCGGTGAGTTACCGGCCACGACGCCGCCGGAGTTGTCCAGTACCAGCTGGGATGCCGTGAAAAACCGACAGGTGCCAGGACGCGACTGGACACTCACGTCATCCATCCGGTGCGTACCCACGCAATAGAGGATCGAGTCAGCCGTTGCACTGAATGGCACATTGAAGATCCAGAAACCGGTACCGAACGTTGAAGTTGTGCCGATGGTCAACCGCCCCTGGAAGCGGATGCCCTTATTGCCCTGTAGCTGGTACCGACCGAGCAGGGTCCCATTGCCGAGCGCGGGCGCTGTGGTGTTCGCGGACCACACGAGCGTAGGCGAGTTGAACGCCACCCACGCGGCCGCGTACAACGCCTGCACGTCCGTGTCCACGTCCGTGGCGAGGAACTGGATGTCCTCGTACGGGCGGACATCGTCGGTGCTCTGCGGGTATCGGTACGCGCGGTTCGCGGTGGTGGCCACAAGATCATCCTACCTTTGCCAGTTAACGGTGAGCGCGAACGCCGGACCCCAGTCGCCAATGCCGTCGAACACCATGTACGGCGAGGATGACGAGGTGAAGAACGCGATGCCTCCGGCGGTGCCGTCGACCATGGCCTGAACCCACGAAGTAGGCACGATGTACCCGCCCTGCGCGTTGACCGCCAGGGTCGGTCCGGCGGTGGACGGTCCCAACGTGGGCGCGCCGGCCGGCTTGGTGGCCTGCGTCATCAGGAACATGGTGGCCGTCTGTGCGCCGAACGCACCACCGGCACGGCGACGCACCTGGAAAGCGGCGGACAGGACTACGGCACCGGCCAGCGACCGCGGCGCGGCGCCGTAAAACACGCACCCGGTCCTGTTGCCACTTCCGCCGTAGGAGCCCTGGTACACGTGCGTGTTGTCGGTACGCCACGAACTCTCGTAGGTCCGCGTCTCGGCTGGGCCGAACACGTTGGTACCGGTGACGCCGGTCGGCTGAGACGCGGGTGCAGCCTGGTTGAGCGGCGCCACGGGTGCCGACGCGTACGCCCGGCCAAGGGCGAACCATTGGCTACCGACCCGCGTCACGACGATCACGTCACCGGACGCCACCGACAGGTCGCGCGCCACCTGCACCGAGACACTCGCACCATTGACCAGCGCGGCGACGGTACTGCCGGACTTGGCGGCCGTCGCGGTGGCCAGCAGGGTACTCATGCCAGCACCCGCACGCCAAGCCGCATGCCGTCGCCGCTACCGGGCAGGTACGGCAGGGTCAGCCGCTCGATGCTGACCAGTTCGCCGTTGACGGTACCGACGTCACCGAGTTGCAGGGTGGGGTTGGGCACGCAGGTCACTTCCAGTTCACGCCCGGCCTGACGCTGCAGGCGGGCCAGCACGGTGGCCGCGGCCAACCCCGCCTGGTCGACCGTGGTCAATAGCGGGGAGGGGAAGAAGAACGGGACCGGCAGCGGGTTGAACGGGCCGCCGAAGCGCTTAGGGCTGTTCACGGACAGGTCGAATGCGGTGCCCTGGACCTGGCCACCGTCGGACGCGGTACCGCGCGCCACCACCACGTTGTACGCGCCGTCGCGGGTGCTAGTGCCGACGGCCTGGACCACGGTGCCACCGGACCCGTCGGTGAGCACGAACACGGGTGTGGTCGACTGTGCGGCGGGGATGACGGAGAGGTAGCCGTCCGGGGTGACGTATGCGTCGGCGCCCCACGCGTCCAGCAGTTCGAGCACGGCGCCGAGCCTGTCCTCATCATAGTTGATCGTGGACGGAGCGGCCCGGTCGATGAGCAGCGGGTCGACCACGATGGACAGCGCCGGTTCGACCAGGCCACGCAACGTGGACGCCAGGGTGCCGGTCGGCTGGTACGGGCTGATCAGCCGCGCCTCGTCGATCAGCCGGAGCAACCCGGACGCCTCCACCGTGACCGCGTCCCCGTCCACAGTGGAGTGGCTGATCAGGAACCGGCCACGGGCGAACACCTCGCCCTCGACGGCCAGCTTGACGTGCAGTCGCTGACCGTTGGCGGCCAAGGGGTGCAGCGGATCGGTGCCGGGTGACCAGTCGGTGCCGTGGTCCCGTCGCGGCACCACGAGCGTGACCCGCTCCGGTACGCGGCCGGACCGGTCGCCTTCTTCGGCTGCGGCGTCGACCGGGATACTCTCGGCGAGCAGGTCCCCACCGAGCCACGATTCCACCGACACAGCGGTCCGGTACGAACGGGTGAGCGCCGAGGTAGCGCGTGCGGACAGGGTGATCATCAGAACTCTGCCTGGGCGAGCGCGAGGTACGTCGCGTAGTCGCCGGCCAGGTTCGCGTAAGTCAGGCCGGCGTACGCGGTTTCAAGATCGGCATAGGTGAAGCCGGCGGCCTCCAGCGCAGGCGCCCACGATTCGACCTCGACGGCTTCCAGTTCCACCAGGCGCCGCTGGTCGGAGCCGTCCTGCGAGAACCGGCGCACCGTGGCGCCGGTGATGGCCTGATACGAGTCGATACCGTCGTATCCGCCCGGCTGGCGGATCTGGACGATACCCTCGGTGGCGGACTCCAGCAGGTCGGTGAGGTTCTCCAGAGAACTGGTGGTCTCCACGTACAACTCGATCGTGCCGGACGGATCACCCATCTCGCCGCGCACCACGATATTGCGCCCACCGGCACGGAACGTACTGGCACGCGGTTCATACTCCAGAGCGGGCCAGGCCATGATCACAGTCTCGGCGGACAGGCCGGTGACCGCATCGGTCACGGCCACCTTCCCGCCGGTCAGCGTATAGGTGACGCCAGCCGTGGCATACTCTACGCCTTCCACCACGGCCACATAGCTGACCGGTATGCCGAACGGGATCTCCGCGTCCAGGCGGAGGAAGCCGGGGTCGGTGACCGCGGCAGAACTACCCGCACGGACGAGGGTGCGCTGACCGGAGACCACCCGGTATATCTCTACCGCGTCACCGATCACCAGGTTGGTCACGCTGATCAGGTTGCGCGGCGGATAGGTGGCCTGCGGCGTCACCGTGATGAACGCAAGCTGATCGATGCTCAGCGTGTACGCCTTGGACACGGCGGACACGCCACCGGTCACCACGATCGGGCCGGCGGGCAGCGCGGTAGCCGTGGTGTCGATCCGGTAGTCGAGCGCGATGCTGGCACCGGAGCCGAGGACAGACGGCGAGTCAACGATCTCCGTCATACCGGCCAGCGCCGCCACCGACGTCCAGGCGGATTGCTTCCAGGCGAATACGAGAGACAGCCCGTTGTCGCGACCGGGCGTATAGGTGGCCGGCAACGTCACGTTGGCCGCCGACGCGTTGGTGATCGCAAACGGTCCGTCGTGAACAGACAGTACGGCGGTACGCCACGCTGCCACCACACCCTGCGTGGTGTCACCGGCCGCACCACCCGAGAAGGTGAAGCTCGGCGCCGCATCGGCGGCCACGTAGTAACGGGCCACGATCAGGACGTTGCCGCCGGAAACGACCGGCAGCCAGCCGGCCGGCGTCGCGATGGTGGCTGCGGTGTTACGGATGGTGGCAACGGCGACCATCAGATCGCCGGCCGCCAGACCGGCCGGTAGCGCAGGCGCGACGGTGGCGTTGTTCCCCGCGGCGACCGCACCGACACCCACGTATGTGATGGCGGTCATGCCGGACGCACCCGCCGGTTGCGGTCACGCCACGCGGTGCGCCGCTCGCTGGCCATCACGGCGCGATCGGTGTACGAGCGGAACGGCGCGCCGTCCAGGTTGATCGTGTTGTTCACGGTAGCCGTGACCGGCGTCGGTCCGCCGGTACGGCTGACACTGGCGGCCGCGCCCGCAAACTGTGCGGCAGCCTGCATCCACGAGGTCGCCCCGCCGAGCGCCGTCCAACCCGGACCACCCTGCGCGCCCGGGCGGTCGCCGGAGACAGTCAGGTGCACCTGCGCATTGACGCGGATAGTTTTCAGGGGGTCGATGCCGGCCATGGCCGCGTTGACCTGATCGCGGAAGCGGTTGAACTGCGCAGCGGCAGCCTGGAGTTTCGGACCGATACCGGGCATCCAGCCGAACGCCATGGCCGCGCCGTTGATGATCGTTCCGAACACATTGAGCACGATCGAGACCATGACCTTGAACGCCTGCGCGATGCCTTTCGCCATGGCCGCACCCACGATGGACACGGCCAGCATGCCGACCACGAGCGCGCCGAGAGCGAAGGCCAACCCCTCGAACATGCCCTTGCCAACGCTGTTCCACCACATCGTGATGAGCGGCGCCCACTGCTCCCAGGCCTCGCACAGCTTGGTCATCAACATCGTCCATTTAGGACCGATATCCTTGATCGCCAACTCGAATGCGTCTTTGGCCGCATTCCACGCGCGCCCGATAGCCTCGGCAATCTTGATCCGCCCAGCGTCGTTCTGCCACGCGTCGATGACGCCACGGACCCACGTGTACGCGGCCAGGAATGGCGCCTTCAACTGGTTCCAGTGATTGATGATCAGCGTCACAGCGCCGAGCACCACGGCGGGCACGGCACCGGTGGCGATACCGATCCCGATGGCAGCCGTGGCCACCACGTCAGAGAAGTGCTTGATGCCGGCCTCATGCTCCTTCAGCCACCGGCCGATGTCCCGGATCACGTCGAACACCTGGCGTAGCCGCTGGCCGTAGCCGGACAGGTCGGACAGTGCGCGGGTGATGTCCTCGATCGTGGTGCTGTCCGCCCACGCGGCCAGCCGGTCCAGGATCTTGATGATGATGTCACTGAATGCCTTGAACGCGGGGTCGGCCGCACGGCCGGCGAGGTTGCCGAACGCGATAGCCACCTTTTCGACGTGCGGGCCGATCCGCTCGACGAACCAAGCGGTAGCCTCGGAAACCTTCCGGATGGCTTCGACGCCGGGCGCAGAATTCGCCCACTGTCCGAAGCCAACAACCACCCGGTTGACCGCGGACGAGATGCGCGCCATGGCCGCGCCGATGGCCGGCATGTTCATCTTGACGAACGCCTGCGCCAACGGCTTGACGTTCATCCCGATGATCTTTTGCAGGCTCTTCGCAAACTTCGTGGCGTTACCGTCCGCGTCCTGGAACACGCGCACGATGGGCTCGAACGCGGCGACCAGTCCCGGGCCGGCAATCTTCGCGGTCAGTTTGATCAGGCCAAAGCCGGCCACCAGCGCCGGAATGAACGCGAGAAGCGGGAGCAACCGCATCGACGCGCTCCCCATGGCTGCAATCGCCTTGCCGGTGGCCAGTAGACCAGACGCGGCCGGACCGGACACCGACGCGAGCGCGGCCACGGTGGCCACCACCTTGCCAACGGCGCGCGCGTGGGTCAGGGCAGACTTGGCCAGCTTCTTGAAGCTGGCGTTCCATTTGTTGTTCTGTTGTTCCTGGCGGGCTACCGCCTGGTGCAGGTGCGTGACGTTGTTGGTGATCTCCGTCAATGCAACCGTGGTGTTGTTGTGGACATTGATGTCAATGTCCACATCCACATTAGCCACGACAGATCACATCCTCGGCCACCTCTGCCGCACGGATAACAGCGCGGCGCCACTCGGGTGATTCCGCGATGGGCTCGCTGTACACCTTTGGCGTGACAGTCTGCACCGACCAGTCGCCGGACGCGCGCCGGCCCCACGCGGGATGACGCACCCGGCCACGGTCCAGCGCGCGCAGGTCGGACGCCTTACGCAGGCTGGTGCGGTGCACCTTGAGATGCGCAGTGATCGTGGCACCGGCGCCGCGGACCTGCGCGGTGAGGTGTGCGGCGGCCGCCCACACGTTCAACCCGCCAGACTTCGGCAACTTGCCGAGCGCACTCGCGCGCACACGCGCACGGACGATCGGCAGCGGCTTGTCGATCTCGGCCAGCGCGCGGCGCGAGATGGCCGGCGAAGTGCGGGACAGCCGCTGGACGAGGGTCCCGAGGGTGATACTCACTTCCTCGCCTCCCGTCTGGCCGCGGCCATCTCTTCCTCAAGATCGTCGGCGAGGGTGGCCAGGTCGCGTGGCCCCCACGTGGTGAGCAGCTCCGAGAGCGGTTGTCCGCTGGCACGCGCGAGTCGCACCAGCGCCTGCCTCACAGAGCCGTCCGGCCAGGGTCCCCGGCATCATCCGGCGTGGTCGACTCCTCGTCATCCACGGGCATGACCTCGATGCACCGGTCCGACCATGTCTCGTACGGTTCCTTGGTCTTCTGCTGGCGGACGCTGGCCGACCAGGCCAGGAAGCGAAAGAAACTCATGCCGGCCTTGTCTTCGATCTTGGAAACCGGCCAGCCAAACGGCTGCACCTCCCAGCGCGCGACATCGCGTTGGTCGGCCACGATGACGTACTTTTCGCCGTCCTCCATCTCGACGTCCAGCTCGAACAGCATCGTGGCCATTACTGCACCTCAGGCAGTTCGAGCGCGGCCCGAACGGCGCAGTCTTTGGCTTCCAGCAGCTTCCGGAGACAGACCGTCACCTCAGGGCCGGGCGGCAAGACGTCAATCATGCTCGTGGCCAGATTCGCGAACGGGCGTGAGACCGCTTGGAGCCGCGGCGGAAGGTGATCGAACGCGAAGTACCGCAGGATCGCCGCGGTGGCCGAATGGGTCATGAGGACGTCCCCACGATGATGATGTCGTACGACGCGTTGCCGGCGGCGCTGTTCGCGATATGGAGCAGGTCCGCCGTGGTTGCGGTCACGCCGTAGCCGGTGGCATCCGCCTGGCCCGCCACCCACGCGTTGAACGCACCGGGGCGAATGGTAGAGATGCCGGTGGCTGCCGGCGTGAGGATGGTGGACAGACCAGCTGCCACACCACCCACCAGAATATTGCCGGTGTTGGCTGCGGCCGCGGCTACGATCAGGGCTTTGATCTTGGTGAAGGTGACCACCGCGCCGAACGCGTCGAGCAACGCGGTGCCGATCAGATCCAGATCTTCGGACGCCGAACCGGACAGCGTCCGGGTGTCCGAGAAGATCTTGTCCGACTGACCGGCACCCACGCCGGTCTGTAGGACCACCTCGTACGTCTTGAGCATGTTCGCCTGCGCGGTCACCAGATCGAGCGCGGACGTGTAGTTAGCCTGAATGGTCAGACTGATCTTGGTTGTCAGTGCCATATCACACGCTCGTTCCGAAGACTGGCTGACCAAGCACGGGCAGCTCCATGTCGATCACGGCGAACGCGCCCTGATCGCCGCCGAATTCGGGCATCTTGGTGATCACGGAGAATGTGGCCTTGGCCTGACCGGTACCGGTCCGTGGCTGCAACACCCACGAGGTGTTCAGCCCGGAGTTGGTGCGCAGGTAGGCAGCCAGACCGCCGCTGACGTTGATCTGGAGACCGGTGATCTCCAGAGTCCAGACCACCGAATCCACGTCCTGGACCACGCCATCCGGCACCAGGGTCCGCATGGTCTGCACCGGCTGGTCCGGGACGAGACGGGCCTTGGACAGCTGGTTGGCATAGTCCGTTCCGTCGACTGTGATCAGAGCGTCTCTGAATACGTACGCCCCGGTTGGTGCGGGCATGACTCACTCCTCCGCGATCATGGTGATTTCCAGGGCGTACAGGTCCCCGCCGGCCGCGGCCAGCAGGACCGGAGCCATCCGCTGCACGTAGCCGAGCGGCTTCAGAGCGTAGTACAGATCGTCCCAGTGTGCGTCCATCCACACGCTGGCGGCTTCTTCGTCCTGCGGGAGCAGAACGCGCACGCGCCACGTGCCCACGAACGCATCGCCCTGCGCGCGATCCATGAACGAAAGCATCGGCCACGCGTCGCCGGGCGCCGGGGTGCCCGGACGGTACGCGAAGCCGCGCACATCCGGTACGTTGCCGAGCGCGGAGGCTACCGCTTGTCGCATCGCCGTGCCGTTCATCCGACGACCAGCTTCCGGTACGGGCCTTCCAGCCGGCGCACCTCGGGATCATTGCCAGGGAGCAGCTGCGAACCACCGTCCGCGTCGCCCTGCATCACAGCCAGCGGCAGGGCGCGCATGGCCAACGCGCGCTGGACCCGGCGGAGCAACGCCTTACGTAACGGCATCGGGTAGACCGCGCGCACTCCGCATTTGGCCTGCTGATGCTCGAACTCGGAATCGAGTTCATCCTGAAGATCAGCCTCAGACCACGAGGCAGCCGAGGATTTCAGGTAACGCGCCACATCGTCCACAGTGGGCATCCCACCCGAGGTGGTGGGACCGGCCACATATGCGGCGGCGCTCACCGCATCCTCAGGTGTGACCGCACGAGCCAGGAAGCGGCCGGTCACCAAGGGGGCATAGGTGGCCAGCCACTTCCCGGCGTAGCTCCCGCCCGCGAATACGGGAGCCGCGGTGGTGCCGTCCGGCAACGTCACCACCAGGGTGGGGGTCACCATGGCGGACCGGTACCCGTACGCGTCATAGGTTTCCACGACCAGCGCCCACTGTTCCCCGGGCGCGAGCAGCGTGCCGGGGGAACTGATGAGCGCAAGCGTGGTCACCGGTTACTCCCGTTCGATCCTGCGACCGGTGATCGGATCGAGTGCCCATCCCTGTTGTTCGAGGTCGGACGCCATGCCGGCCGAGATGAACGGCACGTCGGCCAGCGTCTCGATACGCGCGGCCGACTCGTCCGGCGCGATGCCGATGCCCTGGAGCGAAGCGACGTCGGCCATGGTGACCGCCTTGCCCCGGTCCTTCGGTGCCTCGTACGGTTCCGGCGCCGGCAGGCTGGTCGGCGCATCCGGGTCCGGCGGGGTGACGCCGCCTTCCTGCGGGTCGATCAGATTGCCGTCCGCGTCCTGCAGGACGTCCGGATCCGGCGGGGTGACTTTCTTCGCAGTGGCCATGATCCCTCAGTTCAGGTGTGCGGACACGGTGTAGGTGACGGCGTTCGCGTTGCCGTGGGTGACGGTCACCCGCACCACGTTCGGAAGCGGTTCGTTCGCCGAGACGTTCGCGGTGACCGGCAGACCGAGGCCGATCCGAATCGTGTTAGTTGACACGGCCGTGATGCTGGCCGAGGTCAGGATGTCGATGTACTTGCCGGACGCATTGTCCTTGCGCGCGAGCGTGACCGTGAGCGCGGCCGAGACCGCGTGCACGGTGGCGTCGAGTACGACCACCATCGACCGGAAGCGCCGCGTGTTGACCTCGACGGCGGTAGGGGTGGCGGTACGTGCGGCGCTGGCGTAGATCTGCTGTTCCATGATCCCTCTTTCTCATCCGTCCTGTGTGGACAGGTACTAGGCGGGGTCGTACGCGAAGCGCCGGACGCCGGTCAGGTCCGTGATGGCCAGGGCCTTGTATCCCCAGATGCCCACGTGGATGTAGCGCACCTCCACCTGGTCGAAGGTGAGCCGCTGCGGCGCGGTAGCCCATCCGGACACGTCCGCCCGGTCGAACAGGTACGAATTCGCCGAGACGGTGCCGGACGCGGCGAGTGCCCAGGTCGGCTGCCACGCGAGTCCACCGGTCTCCACGCTGCCGTACAGCGAGGTGGCCCGCCCGGCGGCGTTGGTCGGGCCGAGGATCGGCAGGAGCTTGCGCCCGTCCGCGTCGGTGGCGCCGATCAGCGCCTGATAGAAATCGACCTGCGCGAACGCATCCTGCATCCGGAAGCCGCCGCGCACGAACTGGAGTCCGGCCAGCGCCGACTCGACGTAGCTGACGAGCGTGTCATCCTGCGCCGCGGTCGGCACTGTGATGGTAGTCGGCGCGGCGGCTTCCAGCAGCGTCACCACCGACGCCTCCAGGGCTTCGAACCATGCCCGGGTCATCTGCTTCCAGATCAGCCCGGACAGTTGCGGATTGCCGCCCTGGTCCCACGCCTCGCGGGTAATCGAGACCTTGCCCGACACGGCCGACGGGGTGATCGTCTGCGCGGTGGCGGTGAACACGCCGAGCGAAGGTTCCACAGCTTCCACGTGCGCGGCGACCATGCCGGACGAGGTGTTGAACTTCGGCAGCACGAACGGGGTCATATCGGCCAAAGTGCCCTTGGACACCGCATCCCACAGAGGCGTCTTGTAGTCCTTTTGATCTACGTACATGTCCGGGCGGTTGATATTCGGGTTCAGTGCCGGGACGTCCGCCATGTCGGTATCGAACTGCGCGAACTGCTGGCGGACGAACGTCTCGGCACGGTTCAGCGCCTCACGGTCCCCGTCCCGCAAACCTTTGATCATGTCCTGCGAGAAGTCGAACGCGCCGGCCGTGAGGTTGCCCTTCCGGTCGAACCGGTACGGCGCGGGCTCGCGGACCTGCGTACCGCCCTGCGGCCTGGTCGGGTCCACCGTCGGACGCTGCTCCACCGGCGCACCGAGCCCGAGTAGCGCGGCACGGCCGTTCGGAGTGGCCAGGATCGCACCGATCTGTTCCTGCGTCAGGCTGAACGCGGCAGCCTGGGACTGCGCGGGCTGCGCGTTCACGGCCGGTACGCCGGCCATGGCCTGCAGCACGCCGGGCATGGCGAGCAGTCCTTGAAGTTGATCATTGGTGAGTTGCACGGGCGGGGCGGGCGGGGCACTGACGGGGGCCACGGTTTCCGTGGCGTCCGTCGTGGTGTCGGTGTCAGCCACGGTCTGCCTTTCAGTGTCTCGGGTTGCGGCCACGCGCGTGACGCGCGCACCGGTGAACGCTGGAAGCGCCAGCACACTCGTTTCATACCAATCGGCGCCGCCCACGGCCACAAGCTGTACGCCGGGATTCAGCGGATCCGGGGAGTAGGTGTGAATGTCCACCCCTACGCTGAATCCATCGCGCACCTGGTCCTGCGCTTCCGCCAGGGTGCGATCGCCATCCGGACCACGACCCACCCGGAAACGGGCGAACATGCCGACGGCACTGTCCTCGGCGTGCACCATCGGCCCTTGGGGCTGCGCGTTGTCGTGGTCGCGGAGCAGCTTCACCCGCGAAAGCTCGGAGTACACCAGGGAGCCGGGCTGGAAACGCCAGCGGCGCCCGTTTTTGACCGCGATCGCGTCGCGCCCGTACGGGACCACCGTGCCCTCGATGATCCGGCGCTCAGCGTCCACGGTGAACGTGGCGGCCGGCACGTCGAACGTCAGGTGCAGATGCTCATCCGCGCCGGCCTGTACCGGCACGGACTCGGAACGGACCGGTTCCGGTGGGGCCGGCGGGGCAAGATCCAGTTTCTGCATCTCCGTCAACGGGGGCAACCGTTCTTCCGTGCGCATCTCGTCCGGGTGCAACCAACCGGCCAGCTTGGCCAACGAGTACACCTCAGCACGCGTTTTCGGGTCGGCACGCAGGTAATCATCAAGATCAAAATAAACCCTGCGCCCACGCCTGGTCACGTCCGGCATGGACAGCCGGTCGGTGATCGCGGCCATGTACGGACTAAGCGTGTCGTTGATCCGGTCCTGGCGTCGGTCCACGCCGTTCTGATAGGTCCGACTGGTGGTGGAGACACCGAGGTCTTCCGGATCGATACCGGCCGCATTGGCGATTGCGAGGTGCGCCTGTTTCTGCTGTTCAGCCAGTTGCATTTCGGCCGGAGTCGGCACATCCACGGTGTTGTACTTGACCGCGGCCGGCACGTAACCGGTGACCCGCTTCTTACGCCACGCGGCCCAATCGTTGAGCAGCTGTTCGATGACCTTGTCGTCAGCCGGATCGGCGCCCTCGGAAGGACTGAAGAAATCCAGCGGCCGCGGATTGTCCGCGTACAGCGCCGACGTGGTGTCCAGCAGTACAGCGCTGCGAATCGCACGGCCAGCGGCAGTCAGTAGACCGGGGTTCGGCGAGTCGAACCGGATCACACGTTTCGCCGGGATCGGTCGGCCGTCGAAGTAAATCACAGCACCGCGTGGGTCGTACCCGCCCGGCAGGTACGCGGGGGTGCGGCCGCCCGGCGGTTGCAGGCTCACACTGGAGTGATCCAGATGCCGGGCGTAAACGGGGTAGTCCGCCGAGTCCCACGCGGTGATTTCCCACCACGAGATGCCCTCGAACAGGAGATCCTCTACCGTCTGTGCCAGTGTGACCACATTGGGCACATCCGGATCGATCTGCTCCAAAAGCGGCAAACGCTGCCGATTCCAGTCCAAATCGAACTGGATCAACGGGAGCGTGGCGATCGAACAGATGAGATTGCGCGCCCGCAGCACGGGTGCGACCGAGAGGGCTTCCGCCCGCCCGACCCTGGGGAGCAGTCCGGCGCCGGACATCTGGAGCAGAAGCTCAGCGATCGGACGAGGCGGGGTCTCCGCGGCGAACTCCTGGCGTACGGGGGCACCGGTCAGCGCCGACCATGCTTTCCGGATCATCCCCACACTGCGCAGGGTAACAGGTCAGGCCCCTAACTGGACGACGGTCCGATCAGACGTAGGCCGCCAACCGGTGCAGGCAGCGTCCTGGCCAGATGCACGGCGCCCGCCATCGCATACACGGCGTCCACATGGCCCTCATCCCCCCGTGCGTACACCCACGTACCGTTGATCCGCTCGTGCTTCTCGGCGCCGGCCACCTGATCGTCCAGCAGAGGATCACCCGAATGCAGGATCTGACCTGCAGAAACGTCCTTAGCCAAACCCATGCAGACCGCGGCCATCTCCTGGCTGATCGCCTCCACCGTCACCGAGCGTGGCGGCCATGGCCGGCGTGCCTCACCGATCTTGTTACGGTCCGCCAACGCCGCGGCTACGGCCGCGGCCGGACCGTTCGGGAACCAGCCGACAGCGCGCGGCTTGACCTTGTCCACCAGGTCGGGCAATCCGACCTGCATGGCGAACGCAGACTCCCACGCGGCGACCGCCTCAACCCGGATACGGCCGTCCGGCAGAGTGGCAGCTGCCACCGCGGTGGCGTGCTTCCCGTCCAGCGAGACGTCCACGCAGAGCACTACGCGGTGGCGGACGGAGATCATCGTGTCCGGTTGCTTCCCGGCGCGCCAGGCGTTCAAGTCGATCGCAGGCGCCAGCTTCGGCACCCGGATGCACATCTTCTCCGTCTTGAAACCGGCCAGCGCGTCGCCGCCCTTGGCCTTCGCGCGACGCGCCTCCAACAACAGATCGTCCAGGTTGCGCCCGTAACCAACCCGCGGGTTGGCCTGGAGCAGCGCGTCCACGTCCTCCGGATCGGCATCCTCCGGCGCCGACCATTCCATCAGTCCCAGACGCCAGTCATGCGGACACTGTCCGGCCTCGATCAGACCGGCGGCGTTCTCGGCGCCGACCCTTTTCACCCATTTGATATAATCGAGAGCCGCTTGGCGCAGGTCGTTGAGTACCACGCTCTTATCGTCACCGGCGTTGGACAGTGCCCAGATCTGAGACCACTCGTGCGATGCCGCCGGGTCGATGGCGTTCCATGCCGAGTAATCGTGATGCTGGCGCAGCTCGTCCGCCACGGCCCGGTCGATGGTCAGCGAGCGCCCACCCTCTTCGTTGGCCGCGGCGATCCGGTAGTGCGCGGCCTCGTCCGCTGTCCACATGTCCGTCAGGTTGTTGCCGCGGACGTACCAGCGCGGCTTGCCCATCAGGCTGACCAGTGACGAGCGGCGCAACAGGTGGCGCGTCTTGTCCCACGTGTCCTTCGCGTACTCCAGCTTGGTGGATGTGCCGAGGGTGAGCGGATACTCGTCCATCAGCATCCAGTACGGAGCGAGAACAACCGGTATTTCCGTTTTGCCATTCTGGCGGGCCACGATCACCAGGACGATGCGGAAGCGCGGTCGGCCATCCGGGAGCAACTCCCCGCCGTGCACGATGGCGAACTCCTGCCAGGGCAGCAACGGGCGGCCGAGGGACCGGGCGGCATACTCGGCCTGGTCAAACCCGACCGAGGTCACTGGAGTGAGTTCCCGGAGCGGTGGGGTCCAGAGTCGGGGAGACGTGCAGCCGAGCAGCGCGTTTGGCCTTGAGTTCATCGTGGGCGGCAAGTGCCGGATCGGCTGCACGGTTCGGCTCTCCTGCCTTCGCGGCGCGTCCGGCCAGCGTGCAGCCGAGTGCGGTCAATGCTGCCAGAAGCTTAGGCCCCAGATCCGAGGTCACGCCGTGTGCGGACACAGCGGCTTCCAGCTTGGCCAGCCGGCGCCGGCCGTCCGCATCCTCCGGATCGAGTTCGCCCCAGAGGACGTTAGCCTCAGCGGCCAGTGACTCTGCGTTATCAATTAACTCTGCGTAGCGGCGCACCAGGGCAGCGGCAGCCTGGTCACGTGGAGTAAGCGGCGCGGCGGCCAGTGAGGTCTCAGAAGCTTCTGAGATCGGCATGAAGATCCCCCAAAAGAAGCAAAAGAATCTTGAGATATAGGGTCCGTAGGGCTTGACAAGGGAGAGAGGTCCCAG
>Ga0068862_100001581_pt1 | contig 20751 bp, 23 predicted proteins | sample KBSSwiS52_FD_66598 | JGI IMG/M metagenome (GOLD analysis project Ga0068862, IMG submission 66598) | Switchgrass rhizosphere microbial communities from Kellogg Biological Station, Michigan, USA - KBS Switchgrass S5-2 | ecosystem: Host-associated > Plants > Roots > Rhizosphere > Soil ... | reverse complement strand
GTTAAGCAGCTTGCCCGGCGTGCAGATCAAGGATGTCGCGGCTGCGCTGGACATTCACCCGTTCATGCTGTCACTCTGGCGTAGACAGGTCAGGGAGGGGGTGATCGTGGCCAGAGCCTCCAAGCTCGATGTGCAGACCACGGCAGAGCTGAGACGGCTCAAGGAGCTCGAGCGCCGCTACAAGGTGCTCAAGGAGGAGCACGAGCTCCTAAAAAAAGCCATCCGGTTTGCTTCGGGTCGAAAGCGGAGATCTTCGAGTTCATCGAAGTAAACCGGGACGAGCACGACGTTACGATGATGTGCCGGCTCTATGGGGTCACGCGAGCCGGCTACTACGCCTGGCGCTCGCGCGAGCGTAGCGAGCGTGAGCGCCAGGACGAGGTCTTGGCAGCCGAGATCCGCAGCGTGCATGCGCAAAGCGCCGGAACTTACGGCAGCCCGCGGGTGCACCGTGTGCTACGCAGCCGTGGCCATCGGGTGGGGGAGAACCGAGTCGCACGCCTGATGCGCAGGCACGCGATCAAGGCGCGCGTTGCCACGATCCGCTATACCAGCCCGGGGCTGCAGCGTTACTACGCCGGTCCGCGAAACGAGCAGCTCGAGCTTGAGCTCACGCACGCCGACCAGGTCTGGGTGGGTGACATCACCTACCTCAAGGTGGGCGCGCTCTATCGCTACCTCGCGGTGGTGATGGACCGCTACAGCCGGCGCATCGTGGGGTGGAGCTTCGGGCCTAGGAAAGACGTCCGTCTGACGCTGGCGGCGCTAGACAGCGCTGTGCGCAGCCGCCGGCCGCGGCAGGCGTTGGTGTTCCATACCGATCGGGGCCTGGAATACGGCGCCACGGCCTTCCGCGAGCGCCTTGCCAAGCTCGGGTTTCGCCAAAGCATGAACCGCCCCGGCAAGATGACCGACAACGCCTACGTCGAATCGTTTTTCCATTCGATGAAGACCGAGATTTATCACGGTGTCCGCTTCGCCACCGATGAGCAGCTGCGCCTCGCGCTGCGGAGCTATGTCTCGTTTTACAACCAGGAGCGTCTTCACTCATCATTGCACTACGTGCCGCCTGCGACGTTCGAACAGCAGGCTCGAGCAACGGGGTGTCAATGAAACCGGGGGAAGATTCCGCCTTTCTCTCCGCGCTACGCGCTGCGTGCGGCGCGGCAAAACGCGAACGTTAGACCGCATTGGAGCGTTGCGCGGACCGACTGCCTTGCTGCCGGAAATCCTGGAGGCTTCACCGTAAACTCCTCGAACAACGCGGTGGCAATTTATGAAAAGCTCGGTTTTGTGCGAACCGCACCGATGCAAAACAAAGATGGGGTGCTCTACAACCCAATGGCGACAAATCATGCGGTCTAACAGCGCGTTGTTGATCGACGCCTTCAACTCGCTACGCTGCGCATGCGGCGAGGCAAAACGCGGACGTTAGGCCTCAGATGACGCGACCAAGAAAACGTCGACGTTGGATTTGGCCGCTGTACCGACCAATAGTGATGAACGAGGAGTTGCGATGACGAGCAATCCACAAACCCCGGCATGGGCGACCGCGGCCGTTCTCGTCGGACGCTTGATTTTCGCTGCGGTTTTTCTCATGGCACTGGCATTCAAGTTGATGGATATCGATGGCACGGCGGGTTATATCGCGTCGGCCGGCTTCCCTGCGGCGAAGCTTCTTGCCTGGCTCGCTGCGCTGTTCGAGCTGGCGCTCGCCGTTTGCCTTCTGACTGGAGCTTTCTTCGCTGAAGCCGCATTGCTCGCGGCGGCTTACGTGCTTTTCCTCGCTTTTGCGTTTCATGGTCCGTCGCATTGGACCGCAAGTCAGACGGAGTTCGGCTTCTTCGTCGATCACTTTACGTTCATGGCGGGCCTTCTGTTTGCGGCCGTGCATGGGCCCGGCGCGCGGCTGGCGATCACGCTCCGCTTCCTCGGGAAGCCCGCGAAAGTGTGAAGCCACGACCATCCGTGAGACGGCGCGGCGCACCACTCCACCGGCAAGATTCCTTGAAACCCGAAGCGGGAATTTGAAATGCGGCTTTGTACGTCCATCCTCTGCGCATCGCGGTGAAGCGTTCTCTGAGCTGCTTCACCGCGCTCAGCATCGCCCTCGCGCTTGTGCCATCAAATGCTTTTGCGCACGGCTTTGCGGGCAAGCGTTTCTTCCCGGCGACGCCGGCAACGGAGGATCCTTTCGTGGCGGACGAGCTGGCGCTGCCCACGATCAGCCAGCGCCGTCTCGGCGCCACCGACGAGGGTCCCGGCGCGCGCGAGACGAGCGCGGCGATGGAGTACGACAAGCGGCTCACGCCGAATCTGGGCGTCGGGCTCAGCGCCGATTACCTGCGTCAGCAGCAGGCCGACGGTACGGTCACCGACGGCTTCGACAACTGGGCCGCGAGCGTGAAGTACCAGTTCTACAAGAACGACCCCGGCGAGGCGATCGCCTCCGTGGGGCTCGACTGGGACATCGGCGGCACGGGTGCGAAGGCGGTGGGCGCGGAATCCTTCAGCACCTTCACGCCGACGCTCTTCGTCGGCAAGGGCTTCGGCGAGCTGCCCGAGGGGGCGAAGTTCCTGCGGCCGCTCGCGGTGACGGGCGCGTTCGGGCTCGCGATTCCTTCGCGCTCGAGCTCCACCACCGTGGACGCCGACGGCAATGCCGCGGTCGAGCCCCATCCGGACGTCCTGAGAATCGGCGGCTCGGTCCAGTACAGCCTTCCCTACCTGCATTCCTTCGTGAAGGACGTCGGCATGCCGGAGCCGTTCCGGCGCATGATCCCGCTGGTGGAATTCGACCTGCAGAAGCCGGTGGATCGCGAGGCAGGCGGCTGGACCGGCACCGTGAACCCGGGCGTGCTCTGGGCGGGACGCTACGTGCAGCTCGGCCTCGAGGCCGTCATTCCGGTGAATTCGCGCACCGGAGGCGGCAATGGCGTCCTCGTCCAGCTCCACTTCTTCCTGGACGATCTGTTCCCGCAAAGCCTCGGGAAGCCCGTGTTTTGAAGAGCGCGCGCATCGCCGCGGCGGCGCTCCTCCTCGCGCTGGCGGCCACGAACGCCGGGGCGCACGCGTTTCTCGACCGCGCATCGCCGAGCGTCGGCGGCTCCGTGGCGAGCGCGCCTGGCGAGGTGCGGCTCCGGTTCACCGCGGAGCTCGAGGCCGCGTTCAGCACGATCCGGGTGCTCGACTCCGGCGGCCGCCAGGTCGACAAGAAGGACAAGCAGATCGACCCGTCGGACCGCAGGGTCATGCGCGTGTCGCTGCCGCCTCTGCCCAACGGGACCTATCGCGTCTTCTGGCGAGTGCTCTCCGTCGATACGCACGCTACGGAAGGCGACTACACGTTCGAAGTGGGCAAGTAACGATGGGCGCGGGAGACGGGGTGCTCGCGGCGGTGCGGGCGCTGCATTTCGCCTCGGTCCTGCTGCTCTTCGGCCAGTGCGCGTACGCGCTCGCCGTGTCGCCCGATCGGCAGCCAGGACCGGCATTCCGGCCGATCGCGGCCTGGTGCGCGGCGGTGGCGTTCGCGAGCGCGCTCGGCTGGCTCGCTCTCGAGCTGCCGCGAATGAGCGGCTTGCCATTCGCGCAGGCCGTGCAGCCCGAAACGGTGTGGACGCTGCTCACGGCAACGCAGTTCGGCAAGCTCGAGCTCGTGCGCCTGGCCCTGCTCGCGGCGCTTGCGGCGTTGCTGGCCGGTCCGGCGCGTCCTGCGTCCGGCGCGCTGTTTGCCGGACTCCTGCTGGTGACGATTTCGGGAAGCGGCCATGCGGCGGCGGGTGGCCCGGTGCGGTTGGCGGCGGACAGCGTGCACATCCTCGCCGCCGGCGCCTGGCTGGGCGCGCTGCTTCCGCTGATTCTCGTGCTGCGGCGTGCCTTGAAGGACGGCGCCGGCGCCATGCGAGCGGCAGCGTCGGCCACGGCGCGGTTCTCGACCCTGGGGATCGCGTGCATGGCGGTCCTGCTCTTCTCCGGAGTCGTCAACACCTGGTACACCGTGAGCCCGGTATCGATGGCGCTCGAATCGAAATACGGCCGGCTGCTGGCGCTCAAGATCGCGCTCTTCGCCCTCATCCTAGCTATTGCCGCAGTGAACCGGACGATCCTCATGCCGCGAAACCGGCTGCAGCCGCTGATGCGAAATGCGCTGGTCGAATTCGTCGTAGGCCTCGCGATCGTCGCGCTCGTCGGAATGCTCGGCATTACCGTGCCGGCTACGCACAGCCACGGTTCGATGGCGATGAGCCTGCCCGCGTCGCCTGCGCAGGGCGCCGTTCTCGCGGCGCCGGCAGAACCATGGCATTCTTGTCGGCACTGCGAGGTGCCGAAATGAAAGCCGCTTTCGTGGTGTTCGACCGCCTGACGTCGCTCGATTTCGTCGGGTTCTACGATCCTGTTACCCGGTTGAAGTCGATGAAGATCCTCGACGACTTCGACTGGCGGATCTGCTCCACCACACGCTCGGTGGTCGACGATCGCGGCCTGCGCATGGAGGCCGCTGCGGTCGACCAGCCTCTGGATTCGTACGACCTGCTCTTCGTTCCCGGCGGATTCGGCACCAGGGACTTGCGGCACGACCGCGGTTTCATCGACTGGCTGAAGACGGCCCGTTCCGTGCCGCTCAAGATCTCGGTATGCACTGGGGCGCTGCTCCTGGGAGCCGCGGGCTTTCTTCAGGGGCGCCGCGCGACGACCCACCCGGCCGTCTACAAGGAGCTGGAGCCCTATTGCGGGGAGGTGGTCCGGGAAAGAGTGGTCGATGAAGGCGATGTCATCACCGCGGGCGGCGTGTCCGCCTCGATCGACCTGGGCTTGCATCTGGTGCAAAGGCTGGCGGGAGGCGACGCGCGCCAGCGCATCGCTTCGCAGATGGACTATCCATACCGCTGAAAGCTCCGGACATGAAGCTCTACATCACTCCCGGGTCGCCCTACGCGCGCATGGCGCGGATCGTGGTGCTCGAAAAGAAGCTGGAAAGCCGGGTGGAGATCGTGCTCGCGAAGACCCGCGCCGCCGAGAGCCCCTATTACGCGATCAATCCGTCCGGACGCGTGCCCTATCTCGTGCGCGACGACGGCGTCGGCATGGAGGAATCGGCGCTGGTCTGCGACTACCTCGACCGCCTCGACGGAAGACCGGCGTTCGAGCTGCCCTCCGGCCCCGCAGGACTGGAGGCGCGGCGGCTCGAGGCGCTGGCGAGGAGCCTGCTCGACGGGCTCGCGGTCTGGGGCCGCGAGCTGGCGCGCCCCAGGGACGAACGCTCTCCGGGCGTGATCGCGCACGAGACGGAACGTGCGCGGCGCATGGTCGGCCTCTGGGAGAAGGAGATCGGCCATCCTCACATGCGCGGCGCGCTCAACATGGCGCAGATGACGCTCGGCGCCGCGCTCGGCCTCGAGCTCCGCAATCCCGATTTTCTCTGGCGCCCGAAGCATCCGAAGCTCGCGGGCTGGTACGACGCGCTCGCGGCGCGCCCCTCGTTTGCCGCGACCGCGCCGCCGCGTGCCTGAGGGGCGGGCGGTGAACAGGCTCGAAGCCTCGGCGCTGGTCCTCTACGCGGTCACGGTTCTTCTTTGCACGATTCTCGTGGTCGGCTATGGCGACGGCAATTTCATGGGGGCGCTCATCGCGCTGACGCTTCCCTGGAGCCTCGTTACCCTGGCGTTCATGCAGTCGCTCGCGCGCGGCGCGTCGCTTTGGTTTTTCTGGCTCGTCTATCTCGGCGGCGGCGCGGTGAATGTTTATCTTTTTCACCGGTACCTGCCGAAGGTTTATACCCACCTACGCCGCTAGGCGTCGGGCGCACGCCCTTCTCGGTCGAATCGTGATGTGCTTCATTCGCGACCCGCCCGCCTCCCGATATGCTCAGCCCGTCAAAAGAACTCGTATGGAACGAGCCATGAGAGCCACAGCCGAACGCCACGCTCTGAAAAAGCAAGCATCCCGCCTGCTCCGCGCAGTCGCATGCGCCCTGGCTGCAAGCCTGTGGTGCGCGCCGGCGCAGCCTCAAATCGGCATCTCGTCGGAGCCCATGCCCGGACCAGCGCTGGTGATGTGCACAAGCAGCGAACTCATGAAACAGGTTCCCTGTCCGGATTCGGCGCTGTTCTTCTTCGAGGGGCAAGCACTGGTACAGAGGGCGTTCCATGCCAAGGACTTCAAGGCACTCGACGAGCTTTACGACCAATGGTGCTCCGGCAAGGATCGATTTCCAGACGGTCGCTGGAAGCTCTCCCAGTACGGAGACGGGCTCTACAAGAACTTCGAGGCCTGGAATACCTGGACCAAGGATCTCAACGACATCCAGTCATGGCAGCAGGCGCGGCCCCAGTCGAACGCGGCGCTGTACGCGGAGGCAATCTACTGGCGCGCTTACGCATGGAAGGCCCGCGGCGGCGGCTACGCGGACACGGTCGCGAAGGAAGGTTGGGAGCTGTTCCGCGAGCGGCTCGACAAGTCCATGGAGATCCTGACGAAGCTGCGCGCGCGCGGCCGCGGATGCGCTGCGCCCTACGCACTGTTGCTCAGCGTGATGACGGACCAGGGAGCTCCGGAATCGAAGCTCGCGGAGGTGTTCCAGGAAGGGGTACGCGAGCACCCCGAATATCACAATATCTATTTCGCGATGGCACGGCACTACGAGCCGAAGTGGGGCGGAAGCGCGGCGCGCTACGAGAGATTTGCCCTGCAGGTCGCCAAGCAAACCCGGGCGTTCGAGGGAATGGGCATGTACGCACGCCTCTATTGGCTGGTGGACACCCGGCGCGGCGGCATCCCGTTTGTGGACGATCCCGTGCAGCCGCCGCAATGGAGCAAGCTGCACGCCGGATACGAGGATCTGATGCGCCTCTATCCCTCGAGCATGCACAACCTGGGGAAGTACGCGGGTGTCGCCTGCAGGTCGAGCGACGGCGCGCTCTATCGAAGCCTGCGCTCCAGGATCGCGGGCTACGAAGGCAGCGCCGAGATGCTCGACCCGATCGACGTCTGCGACCGCCGGCACAAGTGGACGTCTTAAGCCGCCGGAGCAGGTTCTATCTTGGAAGCGCCTTGCGCCAGGCCGCGGGCGGCATGCCGAACTCGCGCTTGAACGCGCGGCTGAACGCCGCCTCGGATTCGTAGCCGCTGCGCTCGGCGAGCTGGGCGATCGCGTCCGCGCCAGAGCGCAGCGCCTGCGCCGCGAGCGCGAGGCGCCAGCGCATGAGGTACTGGATCGGCGACTCGCCCACCAGCGCGGTGAAGCGCTCGGCGAGCGCCGAGCGCGAAAGCGCCGCCTCGCGCGCCAGCTCGTCAACGGTCCAGTGCCTCCCAGGCGCCGCGTGCAGGAGGGCGAGCGCGCGTCCGACCTGCGCGTCGCGCACTCCGGCGAGCCAGCCCCTGCCGCCGGGCGGCAGGCGTTCGATGTGGCGGCGCAGCGCCTCCACGAAGAGAAGCTCCGCGAGCTTGGCGAGCATCGACCCCGCGCCAGGCCGCAGTGCGGTGGACTCCCGCACGCCGGCGCGGAAGAGCTCGCGTAGCATCGCCGCCGCGGGCCCCTCGCCCATCGGAATGCAGACGAGCCGCGGCAGCGCCTCGAACAGCGGCCGGAACACGCTGCGGCTCAGCGCGAGGTAGCCGCAGACGAAGCGCGTCGCGGCGCCGCCTCCGCCGTGGCGCATGTGGAAGAGCTCGGCGCCGCTCTCGGGGTCGGGCGTAAGCGCCGCCTGCGCCTCCATCGGCGCAAGCTGCAGGTCGGTGCCCATCAGGTGCTTGCCTTCCTTCGGGAAGAGGATCAGGTCGCCGGCGGATGCTTCGAGCACCTCTCCGCCGTCGGCGAGCCGCACCTTGCAGCGGCCTTCGGTCAGGAAATGGAAGAACGCGACGTGCTCGGAGGCCACGAGGCGCTGCCGCACGCTGGCGAGGCCGAGCTCGCCGCGGATGCACCACGGCGCGGTGAACTCGGCGTTGAGGTACACCGCGCCCTCGAGGCGAACCGAATTCAGAACGTCCGACAGGGCATCCATGGAGTTGCGGTCAATAAAGGCGGAGCCTCGGCCAAGACGCGGGCCAGCGCGGCAGGGAGACTAGCACCCGCTAAGGCCAACCAAAGGATCCGATCATGACGACTGCAACCGAAACCCGCGCCCCCGAGCGCGCGCAGCATGCTACCACCTACGAAGGGAGCTGCTTCTGCGGCGCCGTCCACTTCACCGTCACGGGCGCGCCCGCGGCGATGGGCTATTGCCACTGCGAATCCTGCCGCACCTGGTCGGCGGGACCGGTCAACGCCTTCACGCTCTGGAAGCCCGAAGCGCTGCGGGTCACGCGCGGGGCCGAGAGCATCGGCACCTACAACAAGACGCCGAGGAGCTATCGCAAGTGGTGCAAGCAATGCGGCGGGCATCTCTTCACCGAGCACCCGGGCTGGGGAGTTACCGACGTCTATGCCGCCGTGATCCCCGAGTTTCCGTTCCGCGCCGGGGTGCACGTCAACTACCAGGAGACGAAGCTCCCGATGCACGATGGTTTGACGAAGCTCAAGGACTACCCGAAGGAAATGGGCGGCTCGGGCATCGCCATCCCCGAATGACCTATGATGGGCGCGATGCTTGAGCTCAGGCCGACCTGCGAGCACTGCAGCAAGCCCCTGCCCCCGGACGCGCTCGACGCGCGCATCTGCAGCTACGAGTGCACTTTCTGCGCCGCGTGCGTCGAGAAGGTTCTAGCCAACGTCTGCCCCAATTGCGGCGGCGGCTTCGTTCCCCGTCCCATCCGGCCGGCGCGCAACTGGAAAGGCGACAATTTCCTCGGTAAGGATGCCGCAAGCACGAAGGTGAAGCACCGGCCGGTCGACCCTGCGGCGCACGCGAAGTTCTCGGCGCCGATCCGTGGCATTCCGCCGGAAAAGAGATGAGCCTTTCGGGGAAAGTGCGGAAATAGTCGCTGCGGGGCCGCGCCCGGGTTCGTATGCTGGACGCCTCGAATAAGCCGGGAGGCCGAGATGGCGACGCCAAATCGACAAACCCCTGAGGCGCCGGCCCAGGCGGCGCTTGCGCAATACCTGCCGCTCGAAAAAACGTACCGGGACGCGATGAAGCTCTTCTCGCGCTTCCACCAGGCACAGGGGTTTCGTCAGTACCTTTCGCGCCGCGCCGCTTTCGTCGTCCCGATGGTCGCGCTCTTCGTGCTGGTGAGCGTGGCGTGCACCGCGGCCACCGTGATCTTCCTCGCCGACCGGCACGCGCTCCTCGCCCTGCCCGGCATGATGCTCGCGCCGTTCGTGCTCATCGGCAGCTTCTTCGTCGAGGCGTTCGTATTCTTCTCCTGGCTCGAGGGGCGAGCGCTCGCCCAGGCGCTAGGGCGCCGCAGCAAGCGCGACCTCGACTTCGGCAAGATGCCGCAGAACGTTCCCTGGGTGCTCGCGGCGCTGTTCCTCGTCCTGCCGCTCCTCATCCTCGCGGCGGTCTCGTTCACGGCCGCCCTGGTGCTGATCCTGCTTGCGGTCGGCATCGTCGTGGCCATCGCGAAGTTCGATCGCTAGCAGTATCTGTCGCCCGAGTAGTTTGTTCGTCTGTCCCGCCGCGCTACACTGCGCGGGCGTGGAGGGGACTTCGACATGACGAACGAGAAAATCAAGCTCCGCACCGAGAACGGACAGCTGATCGAGGTCGTGGTCCTCAACAAGCGCGCGGACCTGATCGAGGTGGTGATCGGCGAGGGCGTGCACAATGTGAGGTGCACCCTCACGCCCACGCGGAACGGCCTCGCCTACGCCGGCAAGGTCATGGGCCGCGAGGTGATCTACGAGCGCAGCCGCGACCAGGTGCAGGCGGACATCGATCGGCTCAATCCGAACCTGCGCAAGCCGAGAGGCCGCTGATGCGGCGTCGGGTCGTGGGGCTCGCGCTCCTCGCCTGGGCCGGCGCGGGCGCAGCGGCGCCGCGCCTGGACAGCGTGTCGGTGCAGGTGCTCTCGGGCAAGGGCAGCGACGTGGTGATCTCGGTCACGATCGAGCGGCCGTCGCTCCTGGACCTCACCTGCAGCGCGACCATCGACACCGGCGACGGCGGCCGCATCCCGATCGCGTGGAACCTCGGCGACAGCCGCACCAAGACCGCGCGCTACGAATACAAGCGGCCCGGCGCCTACCGCGTGCGCGTCTCCGGCGCCGGGAATGAAGCCTGCGTCGGCGCGAAGGAGGCCTCGCTCACCGTCGGCACGCCGGGTCAGAGCGCCACGCCGCGCTGCCCCGCCGGCTGGACCCTGGTCGAGGACTCCGCCAAGGGCCCGCGCTACACCTGCCGCGCCCGGCCGCCGGCGCAGCCGCTGCGCTGCGCCGAAGGCACGACCTACTTCGCCGAAGGCGGCGAAATCGGCTGCCGATAAATCGGGGTCAGACCCCGATTCTTCTTTTTTGGGGTCTGACCCCGATTTATTTTTTCTGCAGCAGCTCCGCGCACCCCGCGCGGGTCGCCCAGTACTCCCACGCTCGCCAGGTCTCGGGCGAGTGCGGCTTGTAGCCGGCGTTGCGCGCGTCGATCTCGCCGCGCGAGAGCGGCTTCACCTCGCCGAGCTGCATGGCCGCCATCTGCACGCGAGCGTTGCGCGGCACGTACACCGACATGCGCACCACCTCGATCAGCGAGCGCGCCGCGGCGACGAAGCCGTGTCCGCGCATCAGCGCGACGTTGTTGCCGGCAAGGCGCGCGGCGAGGTCGCGCCCCTGCGGCATGTTCGTGACCAGCAGATTGGTGTCGCCGAACCGCTCGCGGATGTCCCAGACCGGCACTTCCGCGCCCATGAAGCTGCCCGAATGGATCACCGGACGAAGCGGCGTCGACGTGATGCCGAAAGGCAGCACGTCCTCGGCGTGCGCGTGCACGACCGCGAGCACTTCGGGCCGGGCCTCGTACACCGCGCCGTGGATGAAGCGCTCGAGATAGGGCTGGCGCGAGTCGCCGCCCGCCGGCGTGCCATCCAGGTCGAACTCCATGATGTCGGCCTGCTGCACCATCTCCGGGCTGAGCGAGCGCGCGAGCAGATAGCGTTTCGGGTCGCGCGGATGGCGCACGCTGACATGGCCATAGGCATCGACGATGCCTTCGTGGGCGAGGATGCGGTTGGCGATCACCACGTCGGCAAGTGCGCGTTCCAGATCGGTCATTTCGATATCCCGTGTAACGTCCCCGTGCGATCGTAGCGGATGCTCCGCATCCTTGTCGTGTGGCTGATCAACGCTTTGGCGCTCGCCGCGGTCGCCTACCTCATGCCGTCGGTGAGCGTCGAGAGCGCCGGCGCGGCGCTCGCCGCGGCCCTGGTGCTCGGCCTGGTGAACGCGCTGGTGCGGCCCGTCCTCGTGCTCCTCACGCTGCCGGTCACGATCCTTACGCTCGGGCTTTTCATCTTCGTGATCAACGGGCTGCTCTTCTGGGCGGTCGGCTCGTTCGTCGCCGGGTTCCACGTCGCCGGGTTCTGGCCGGGCGTGTTCGGCGCGATCATCTTCAGCCTAGTCTCCTGGGCGCTGTCGCACCTGGTCCTGAAATAGCTCGACTAGCCCGCCGCCTTGGCCGAGGCCTCGGCGCCGAGCAGCTTCTCGAAAGCCGCGCCGTCGACCGGGGCGCTGAAGTAGTGGCCCTGCCACTCGTCGCAGCCCAGCGCGAGCACGCGCGAGAGCTGGGCCTCGTTCTCGACGCCCTCGGCCGCCACCGAGATGTTCAGCGTCTTCGCGAGCACCGCGATCGCGCGCACGATCGCCTCGTCGGCGGCATGGGTGTCGATCGAGCGCAGGAAGGAGCGGTCGATCTTCAGCTTGTGCACCGGAAGCTGGCGCAGGTACGCGAGGCTGGAGTAGCCGGTGCCGAAGTCGTCGATCGAAATGCGCACGCCGAGCTCGCCGAGGCGGCGCAGCGTCTCGATGTTCTCCTCCAGGCTCGACATCAGCACGCGCTCGGTCACCTCGAGCTCGAGCGAGGACGCCTCCACCGCGTTCGCGCGCAGCGCGGCCGTGACCTTCTCGAGATACGACTGGTGCTGGGCCAGCTCGGGCGCGGACACGTTCACCGCGATCCAGCAGCGCCCGGGGTGCGCGCGCTGCCAGGCGCCCGCCTGCGACAGCGCCCGCTCGAAGGCCCATTCGCCGATCGAGCGGATCAGGCCGCACTCCTCGGCGAGCGGCACGAAGTCGCCGGGCAGCAGCAGGCCCCGGTCCGGGTGGTTCCAGCGCACCAGCGCCTCCGCGCCGGCCACCAGGCGCCGGCCGCGCACCACCGGCTGCCAGTGCAGCACGAGCTCGCTCCTCGCGAGCGCGCCGTGCAGCTCGTTCTCCAGGCGCAGGCGCTCCACAGAGCGCGCGTGCATCGCCGCCTCGTACATGCGCCAGGTGCCCCGCCCGCTCTCCTTCGCGTGGTACTTGGCGGCATCGGCGTTGCGCAGCAGCTCGGCGAAGTCGCGCGCGTCGCCCGGATAGACGCTGATGCCGATCGAGGCGCCGACGTTGAGCGTGCGCCCCTCGACGCTGAACGGCCGCGCCAGCACGCCGAGGATGCGCTGCGCGATGGCTGCAGCTTCCTCCGTATTCCTTATGTTTTGGATCAGGACAAAATCGTCGCCGCCCAGGCGGGCCAGTGTTTCGCTCGGCAGGAGGCTCTCCAGGCGCGCGCCGACCTCGCGCAGCAGCGCGTCCCCGGCCTGGTGGCCGAGCGACTCGTTCACCAGCTTGAAACGGTCGACGTCGATCAGGAGCAGTGCGAGCTGCGTGCGGCTGCGCGCCGCCTGCAGGATGGCCTGCGCGCCGCGGTCGGCGAGCAGCACGCGGTTCGGAAGGCCGGTCAGCGCGTCGCGGGTCGCGAGGTATTCGGCGCGCGCCTCGGCCTCGCGGCGCGCCGTGATGTCGGCCGCGGTGCCGCGGTAGCCGACAAAGACGCCCGTGGGGTCGCGCACCGGCACCGCGCTCACCGATTGCCAGATCACGCCGCGCGAGCGGGTGACGACCCGGTGGACGAGCTCGCGGAAGGCGTGGCCGTCGGGTGCGTGCTGCGCGAGCCACTCCTGCACCGTGCGCTCCTCGCCAAGCGGCATGATCTCCTGCACCCTGCGGCCGAGGAGCTCCTCGGGACGGTAGCCGAGGACCGCCTCGACTCGCTCCGAGAGAAAGGTGTAGCGCCACGCCGCGTCCGCCTCCCACAGGTACTCGCCCGAGGCCTGCGCCATGTCGCGGAAGCGCTGCTCGCGCTCGGCGAGCGCCGCCTCGGCGCGCTTGTGGTCCTCAATGTCGCTCACCGTGCCCGAAGCGCGCGTGGCTCGCCCCTGGCTGCTGCGCTCGGTGACCCGGCCGGTCGCGCGCACCCAGCGCCAGCCGCCGACCTCGGTGCGCACGCGGCAGTCGACCTGGCAGATGGTCTTCTCGCCTTTCAGCCCAGAGACGAGCTCCTTGCGCACGGCGGGCCGGTCGTCGGGATGGACCAGCTCGTTCACGTCGGTGCCGCTCATCACTCCCGCGACCGGACGGCGGCCAAGCAGGCCGGCCCAGCCCGACCCGAGATAGATCGCGTTCGATTCGAGGTCGAAATCCCATTCGGCGAGGTTGGCGGCGCCGACCGCGAGCTCCAGCCGCTCCTTCGCCTCGGCGAGCGCGCGCTCGGCGCGCCGCTGCTCGGTGACGTCGCGCCCCACGCCGCGGTAGCCGAGGAAACGGCCTTCGGCGTCCTTGCGGCTCTGGCCCGAGATGATGTGGATCTGGCGCGCGCCGCGCTCGTCGATCCGCGTCATCTCGAGGTCGAAGAACGGCCGGCGCTCCTCCATCCCCTCGTGCAGCGCCTCGAGCACCCGGCTTTCGACCTGCACGCCCGGGATCTCCCAGAAGCGCTTGCCGTAGGTCGGGATGCCGCCGAAGAAGGTGGCGACGGGCGTGCCCCCCGAGATCCAGGTGATGCGCTGCGCGGCGTCGGTCTCCCAGAACCAGTCGGCCGAGAGCTCGGTGAGGTCGCGGAAGCGGCGCTCGCTTTTCTTCGCCTCGGACAGCGCCTGCGCCGCGCGCCGCGAGCGCAGGTGCATCGCGAGGTACACCACGCCGCAGGCGAGCACCACCAGGAACAGGACGTCCAGCACTCGCTAGCGGGCCGCCGTGTCGCGCACCGGGGGCGCGACCTTCAGGACTTCGTCCACCGTGGTGTGGCCGGAGCCGACCTTCATCGCCCCGCTGATGCGCAGCGGCTTCATGCCTTCCTTGAAGGCCTGCTCGCGCATGACCGCCAGGTCGGCCTTTTCGCCGACCAGGGTCTTGATGGCCGAGGAAAAGATGAGCGTCTCGTAGATCCCGACGCGGCCCATGTAGCCGGTCATGCGGCAGTCGAGGCAGCCGACCGGCCGGTAGACCTTCTCCGGGCGGTTCGATTTCCACGGCGCCACCAGCGCATCCCAGCCGTCATGGTCCTCGGCGCGGTTGAACTCCACCTTCTGCTTGCAATGCGGGCAGAGCGTGCGCACCAGGCGCTGCGCCATGACACCGTTCAGGGTGGCGTTGAGCAGATAGGGCGGCACGCCGAGCTCGAGCAGCCGCGTGACCGCGCTGGGCGCGTCGTTGGTGTGCAAGGTGGAGAGCACGAGGTGCCCGGTGAGCGCCGACTGGATCGCCATCTCGGCGGTCTCGAGGTCGCGGATCTCGCCCACCATGATGATGTCGGGGTCCTGGCGCATGAGCGCGCGCACCCCCTCGGCGAAGCCGAGCTCGATCTGCGCCTGCACCTGCATCTGGTTGAACGAGGGCTCGACCATCTCGATCGGGTCCTCGATGGTGCACACGTTCACTTCGGGCGTGGCGAGCGCCTTGAGCGTGGAGTAGAGCGTGGTGGTCTTGCCCGAGCCGGTGGGGCCGGTCACCAGCACGATGCCGTTTGGCCGGTCGCTCATCTCGTGCCAGCGCCGCTGGTCTTCGTCGGAGAAGCCGAGCTCGCGGAAATCGCGCACCAGCACCTCGGGGTCGAAGATGCGCATCACCAGCTTTTCGCCGAACGCGGTCGGCAGGCTCGAGATGCGCAGCTCGATGTCGCCCGCTTCCGGCGTGCGCGTCTTGATGCGGCCGTCCTGCGGCCGGCGCTTCTCGACCACGTCCATGCGCGCGAGGATCTTGATGCGGCTGGTCATCGCGGCGAGCACCGCGGCCGGGATCTGGTAGACCTGGTGCAGCACGCCGTCGATGCGGAAGCGCACGATGCCGTGCTCGCGGCGCGGCTCGACGTGGATATCGCTCGCGCGCTGCTCAAACGCGTACTGCCAGAGCCAGTCGACCACGCGCACCACGTGCGCGTCGTTGGCGTCGAGCTTGTCGGACTTCCCCAGCTCGACGAGCTGCTCGAAGTTCGACAATCCGGACACGGTTGCGGTCTTGCTCGCGCCCTTGATCGATTTCGCCAGGTTGTAGAACTCGACCTGGAAGCGCTCGATGTCGACCGGGTTCGCGATCACGCGCCTGATGTCGCGCTTGATGATGCGCGCGAGCTCGGGCTCCCATTCGCGCACGTTGGGCTCGGCGGTCGCGATCACCGCTTCTTTCGCGGTCACTGCCACCGGAAGGATGCGAAAGCGCGCCGCGTACGCCGACGACATGATGTCGGTGACCGCGGTGAAGTCGATCTTGAGCGGATCGATGTGCAGGTAGTCCATGCCGAGGTGCTTGGCGAGCCACTCCGACAGAAAGTCGAGGGTCAGGAGTGCAGCGCCCGTTTTCCATTTCTGCTCGGCGACCACGCAAAGCGGGTGCACGTTGCCGCGGTGGTGGCGCCGCTCGGTCTTCAGCGCCTCGGCCGCCTCGCGCGCGACGAGGCGGTCCTCGACCAGCCAGTCGAGCACCTCCGCGAGGGTCAGTTTGGCGTCAGCCACGCCTGTCTTAACTGCTTGTTGCATCGAGCGAAACTATACCGGAACGGGCAGCGCGCACCGTGCCAAATGCCCGCAACGGCGCGGCGGAACGACGCGCATTACGCTAACCTCGCCGCGTGCCCCGCGCCCTGGCCGCCGACGTGCGAGTTCGCGAGGCCTGGGCGTGGAGCATGTACGACTTCGCGAACTCGGGCTACACCACGGTCGTCATCACGGCCGTGTTCGGCGCCTATTTCGTGGGCGTGGTGGCCGGAGGAAGGCCGTGGGCGACTTTCGCCTGGACCGCGGCGCTTTCAATTTCTTACGCGCTGATCCTCGCCACCGGGCCCCTCGTCGGGGCCTGGGCCGACGCACACGCGGCGAAAAAGCGGCTGCTTCTCGCGACCACTGTCGGCTGCGTCGTGTTCACCGGCCTGCTTGCGTTCGTCGCGCCCGGCCAGGTGGCGTTCGCGCTCACCCTGATCGTGCTTTCGAACTATTTCTTCGGCACGGGCGAGAACCTGATCGCGGCGTTTCTACCCGAGCTCGCCGACTCGCGCGCGATGGGCCGCGTCTCGGGCTGGGGCTGGGCTTTCGGCTATCTGGGCGGGCTCGTCGCGCTCGGCATCTGCCTCTTCTACCTGATGTCCTCGGGCCAGGAGACGAGCCGCGCGGTGCCGGTGACGATGGTCATCACCGCCGCGTTCTTCGCCGTGGCGGCAGTGCCGACGTTCGTGTTCCTGCGGGAGCGGGCGCTGCCGCAGGCATCCTTCGCCGACCCCTGGGAGCGCGTGATGACGACGCTCCGGGAATCTCAGCGCTATCGCGACCTGCGGCAGTTCCTGCTTTGCATCGTGTTCTACCAGGCGGGTATCACCGCGGTGGTTTCGCTCGCCGCGATCTACGCGGAGCAGGTCATGAAGTTCAGCATGCGCGAGACCATCACGCTGATCCTGGTGGTGAACGTGACCGCCGCGGCCGGCGCATTCGGCTTCGGCTACGTGCAGGACGCGATCGGCCACGTGCGCGCGGTCGCGATCACGCTCGTGGGATGGATCGCGATGGTTCTGCTCGCGGGAACGACGCAGACGGTTTCCGGCTTCTGGATCGCGGCGAACCTCGCCGGATTGTGCATGGGATCTTCGCAGGCCGCGGGGCGCGCCATCGTCGGCTACCTCGCGCCGCCGGCGCGTCTCGCGGAGTTCTTCGGCCTTTGGGGCCTCGCGGTCAAGACGGCGAGCATTTTCGGCCCGCTCACGTACGGCGCCGTGACGTGGCTCTTCGCCGGCAATCATCGCCTCGCGATCTTCGCCACGGGCCTGTACTTCGTCGTCGGCCTCGCCCTGCTCTGGGGCATCGACGTCGAGCGCGGCCGGCGCCACGCGCTCGCGGCTTAGGTGTTGCTATCTAGTACGGACTACTTGCCGCGCTGGTAGACGACGTCGCTGCGCCGGTTCTCGGCCCAGGAGGCTTCGTCGTGCCCGAGGGCTTTGGGCTTTTCCTCGCCGAAGCTCACCGCTTCGATCTGGCCGTCGGCGGCACCCGAGAGGCGCATCATCTTCTGCACCGCCTCGGCGCGCTTCTGGCCGAGGGCGAGGTTGTATTCGCGGCTGCCGCGCTCGTCGCCGTTACCCTCGATCGTCACGCGCGCGTCGGCATTCTCGCGAAGGTAGCGCGCGTGCGCCTCGATCGCCGGCCGGAACTCGGGCTTGATGTCGGAGCGATCGAAATCGTAGTAGACCGAGCGCTGGGCGGGCACGCCTTTCACGTTAGGCTGCGCGCTTGCCTGCGAACCCGCGCGCTGGCCCGGCTGGCTCTTGGCCGCGGCCGACCCTGTGCGAGGTGCCGGCGTGCCGGAGGCCGAAGCCGGCGCGGCGCCGGTGTCGGCGGGCGGAGTATTCGACGCGCAGGCCGCGGCGAGTAGAGAAGCTGCTGCGAGGGCGAAGCAGGTCTTTCTGGCGGAACGGTTCATTGGTGGGCTCTCCCGGGTTGCCGTTTGGCGACATGATCCGCGCCAAAGACTTAAGGCTTAATTAAGACCGTGCGTAGATCGTCCGGAACAAAGTCACGGGACGCTCCTTGTAGGCGCGCGAAAGCATCTGTACATGGGCGACCGAGCCCTCGTTCTGCGGCGAATACCGCACACGGCCGTCGCCCGACGTGGCGATCAGGCCTGCCGCCTGGAACTGCACGAGGTAATGCTCCACGTCGGCATCGCTCACCTTGGCCATCATGCTGAGATGCGCGGCAAGCTCGGGCGGCCGCCACAGGCGCTGTGGTTCGCTCGCAAGAACGAGCAGCAGCTCGGCGGCGTCGACCGACGGAACCCATCGCTGCAGAAAGCGCTGGAAGTCGTCGGGAAAGCCATCGTTCGGGACTTGCAATGCTCTTGCAGCCTGTTGTTCTGAAGTGCGGCCACGCCGGGCATCTCACGGCGCTGTCAAGCGTGGAGTCCCCAGCCCTAGAGGATGAGCCACCGCTGTCCGCGCCGGCGTGGCCGCGAGGAAATGATGCTGGGACCAGACTTAAGCGAGACTTAACCGCTCTGCGGGCGGCTCGCTCTGCGGTAAGCTCATGAGCCCACACAAAAGACCTAAACGGCATGGTGTGTAACCGGATCGTCGTCATCGCATTGTGCGCGGCCGTTTCGCAGGCGGCGCACGCCGACCTCAATGGCCAGGTGGTCGGCGTTGCCGACGGCGACACGCTTACCCTGCGCGTGGACGGCGGCAACGTCCGCGTACGGCTCGACGGCATCGACGCGCCCGAGCTCGGCCAGCCCTACGGGAAGAGCGCGCGGCGCTCGCTGGCCCAGATCTGCAGGGGCAAGGCGGCCACCGCAGTCGAGCGCGGCAAGGACGACGAGGGACGCATCCTTGCAAGCGTTCGCTGCGGCGAGGTGGATGCCAACGCGGAGCAGGTGCGCCGCGGCATGGCCTGGGTGCACCTCAGGTATGTGCCGTTCGGCTCGCCGCTCTACGAAGCCGAGACCAACGCGCGGCTGCAGAAGGTGGGGCTGTGGCGCGGCAAGGAGCCCGTTCCTCCCTGGGAATGGCGCGCCCGGCAGACGAAAAAAGAAAAGTCCTAGGAAACGCCGGATCGTGCGGCACCCGCGCGCTCGGCCTGGGGCGCCTCCGCGGGCCGCGCGTGCCCGCGCCACGCCGGAACCCGGATCGAAACCGCTAGACCCGGGAGCGCGGTCCCCGGCTCGGCGTCCGAAAGCGAGATGCTGCCGTGATGGCGCTCGACGATCGCCTTGACGATCGCGAGGCCGAGGCCGGTGCCGCGCGTCGCGTCGCCCGCGACGCGGTGGAACCGCTCGAACACGCGCTCGCGCTCGCTTGCCGGAACGCCGCAGCCGGCGTCGAGCACGCGCAGCTCCACCATCCCCTCGACCTGGCGCACCGCGACCGTCACCGGGCTCCCGGAAGGGGCATAGCGCAGCGCGTTGTCGACCAGGTTCTCGATGAGCGAGCGCAGTTCCGGCTCGGCGCCGAAAGCCTGCACCACCCCGGGCGCGTCGACGCCGAGGTCCACGTCCTGGTTCTCCGCGCGCGCCGCATAGCCGGCCACCACGTCGCGCGAGAGCGCCGCGAGGTTCACGGCAGCGAACGCCTGCAGCGGCACGGCGGCATCGAGGCGCGCGAAATCCATGAGCTGCTGCACCAGCCGGCGCGCGCGCTCGACGCCGCGCGCGAGCTCGTGCAGCGCGCCTGAACGGACCGCGGGACTCTGCGCCCGCTCCGCGAGCTGCACCTGGAGCGCGAGCGCGGCCACGGGCGAGCGCAGCTCGTGCGCCGCGTCGGCCAGAAAGCGCCGCTGCGCGTCGAAGGCGCCTTCGAGCCGCGCGAGCAGCGCGTTGATCTGGTGCACGAGCGGCAGGAGCTCGCGCGGCACATTGTCATCGGGCAGCGGATCGAGCCGCGCGGCGTCGCGGTCGCTCACGCGCCGCGAGGTGACGTGCAGCGGCTGCAGGCCTCGCGTCAAGGCCCAGGCGACGACGACGCCGAGCACCGGGATGAGCAGCAGCATCGGCATCAGCACGCTGAGCGAGAGACCGCGCGCGAGCGTGTCGCGGGCGGCCACCGCCTGGCCGACCTGGACGGTGCCTTCGTCGGTGACGTGGGTATAGACCCGCCATGGGCCCTCGGCGGTCGGGGCGGAAGTCAGGCCCTCCTTGAAGCTCTGCGGCAGGTCGGGCGGCAACGTCGGCAGCGCGGTCTCGAAGTAGATTCTTCCCGTGCTGTCGTAGGCGCGGACCGAGAGCGCGAAGCCCGGGCGGGCGATGCGCAGCCGGCGCGTCTGGGTCCAGTCCTCGCGCAGGTGCACCGCGTGCGCGACCTGCTTCAGCTCCTCGTCGAAGAGCCGCCCGACCTGGTTGCGCGTCAGGACATAGGTGGCGCCCAGGACCACCACGGTGCCCAGGCCGAGCGTGCCCACGACCCATAGCACGAGGTTCGCGCGGATCGATCTCACTGCAGCGGCACGATTCGGTAGCCCACCCCCCGCACGTTGCGGATGAGCTCGGGCTCGAGCTTGCGCCTGAGATGATGCAGGTGCACCTCGATGCTGTTGCTGCCGACCTCCTCGCCCCACCCGTACACGGCGTCCTCGAGCTTCTCGCGCGACACCACCGCTCCGGGCTCCTTCATCAGCGCCTCGAGCACGGCGAACTCGCGCGCCGAGAGCTCCACCGGCGCGCCGCGGAACGTGACCTCGCGCCTGACCGGATCGACGCTGAGCGCGCCGCACGCCATGTCGGGGGTCGAACGGCCGGACTTGCGCCGCATGACCGCGCGCGCGCGCGCGAGCAGCTCGTCGAGGTCGAAGGGCTTCACCAGGTAGTCGTCCGCGCCCAGGTCGAGGCCCGCCACGCGGTCGGCGAGCGCGTCGCGCGCGGTGATGATCAGGACCGGA
>Ga0068862_100001569_pt1 | contig 20823 bp, 15 predicted proteins | sample KBSSwiS52_FD_66598 | JGI IMG/M metagenome (GOLD analysis project Ga0068862, IMG submission 66598) | Switchgrass rhizosphere microbial communities from Kellogg Biological Station, Michigan, USA - KBS Switchgrass S5-2 | ecosystem: Host-associated > Plants > Roots > Rhizosphere > Soil ... | reverse complement strand
CTCGTGGGCGCCGGACGGTACGTATCTGATCTACGACTCCTCGCAGCGGACGGAGGATCGGCAGCTCGCGCGGATCGACCTCGTGCTGCGGACGCCGCGATTCCGCGAGGACCAGTTCCGCGATCTGTTCCGCGTCGAGACGCGGAATCCGGCCCAGCCGAATCCAGTCGTGCCCCCGGGCACGCCACGCCCGACGGCTCCGCCGCCGTCGGACTCGGCGGCGCGGCCGGCGACGACGGACAGTGCGGCCGCGAAGCCTAACGCCCCGGCCCGTCGGCCGCCCGTGCAGATCGTGTTCGGTGACATCCGACGCCGCCTCTCGCTGCTCGATGTCGGGGTGTCGGTCGGAACGCACAGCATCAGTCCGGACGGCAAGTCGCTGCTGCTCCTCGCGACTGCGGGTGGACAACAAAATCTCTACATCTATCCGCTCGACGAGCTCTCCCGTGAGCCGGCCGTCGCTCGGCAGATCACCTCGACCGCCGGCGCGAAGCGCGATGCGCAGTGGTCGCCGGACGGCAAGGACGTGTTCTATCTCGAGCAGGGCCGCTTGAGCAGCGTCAACGTCGAGTCGCGGCAGCCGCGCGCGGCTGCCGTCACGGCCGAGCTGGACGTGAGCTTCGATGCCGAGAAGATGGAAGTGTTCTCGCAGGCGTGGCGGTATCTGGCGGACAACTTCGCCGACTCCACGATGAACGGCATCGACTGGGCGGCGGTGCGGACCCGATATGCGCCGCACATCGCGGGCTCCCGGTCGCCGGACGAGATGCGTCGCCTGCTCAACCTCATGGTCGGCGAGCTCAACGCGTCGCACTCGGGCGTCGGCGGCCCGGGCGGAGGCGCCGGACCGATGACGGGGCGCATCGGCGTGCGGTTCGATCGTGGCGAATACGAGACGAGCGGGCGGCTCAAGGTGGCGAGCGTCATCCCGTTAGGCGCCGCCGCCAATGCGGGTGTGAAGCCGGGCCAGTATCTCGTTGCCGTCGACGGTCGAACGATCGACGCGCGCACGAACCTGGATGAGGTGCTCGCGAACACCATCGGACGGAAGGTGTCGCTCTCGATGGCCTCGAGTGCGGACGGCCGTGACGCGCGCGAGGTGACGGTGCGTCCGGTCAACGCCCAGACCGAGAAGGCGTTGCTGTATCGCGAATGGGTCGAGGAGCGTCGCGCCTACGTCGCCAAGGCGAGCGGCGGGCGGCTCGGCTACGTGCACATGTTCGACATGGGCGCCGGTTCCCTCGCGCAGCTGCACGTGGACCTCGACGCCGAGAACCACTCGCGCGACGGCGTGGTGATCGATGTGCGCCACAACAACGGCGGCTTCGTCAACGCCTACGCGATCGACGTGTTCGCGCGACGCGGCTACATGACGATGACGCCTCGCGGCGGCGCGGAGGCGCCGGCGCGCACGGTGCTCGGCCAGCGCGCGCTCGACGCGCCCACGGTGCTCGTGACGGATCAGCATTCCCTGTCCGACGCCGAGGATTTCACGGAAGGGTATCGCACCCTCAAGCTCGGCCCGGTGGTCGGGGAGCCGACGTCGGGATGGATCATCTACACGTCGAACGTGAACCTGATCGACGGATCGTCGCTGCGAATCCCGTCGACGGTGATTCGCGGCAGCGACGGGAAAGTCATGGAAATGAACCCGCGTCCCGTCGACGTGCTCGTGGAGCGCCCCATCGGCGAGAGCTACACGGGCCGTGACTCGCAGCTCGACGCTGCCGTGCGGGAGCTGCTCAAGATCGTGGGGACGAAGACGGCGGGCACTCGGCAGTAATTCTTCCATTTCGTTGGGATGCCGATCACCGGCCATTCCTCGTTCCTCGCCCTTCATCCCTGACCGCTCATGTGGAATCAGGCCTACGACCCACTCCAGTCGCCGGTGCTGTCCACGCTCATCGCGGCGTTACCGCTCGTCGTGCTGCTCGGACTGCTCGCGCGGCATGGCGTGCGAGCGCATTACGCGGCGCTGCTCGGGCTCGCCGCGGCACTCGCGGTCGCGATCGCAGTGCAGGGGATGCCCGCCGGGATGGCGTTTCGCGCTGCCGCATTCGGCGCCGCGTACGGATTCTTCCCGATCGGATGGATCGTGCTCAACGTGCTGTTTCTGTACGCCCTCGCGAGCGAGCGCGGTCTCGTGGATGAGCTGCGCGTCGGCATCACGCGCCTGACGGACGATCGCCGGCTGCAGCTGCTGTTCGTGGCGTTCTGCTTCGGGGCGTTCTTCGAGGGCGCCGCGGGGTTCGGGACGCCCGTCGCCGTCACGGGTGCCCTCCTCATTGCGCTCGGGTTTGGTCCGCTCGAGGCATCGGGCCTGTCGCTCATCGCGAACACTGCGCCCGTCGCATTCGGCGCGCTCGGCACGCCGATCATCGCGCTGCAGGGAGTGACGGGGCTCGACCTTCTTGATCTGAGCGCGATGGTTGGCCGCCAGCTGCCGCTCTTCTCGCTCATCGTCCCGTTCTGGCTCGTCTGGGCGTACGCCGGCTATCGCGGGATGAAGGAGGTGTGGCCGCCGGTGCTCGTCGCGGGCGTCGCGTTCGCGGTTCCGCAGTACGTCGTGTCGAACTTCCATGGACCGTGGCTCGTCGACATCGTCGCGTCCGTGGTGTCGATGGCATCGCTCGCGGCGTTTCTCCGTCGCTGGCGCCCGGCGCGCGTGTGGAGCGATGGGCCCGCGGCGGTGGTGGCGGTGCCTGGAGCGGGGATGGCTGCCACCGCTCCACCGGTAGCCACCGTACCGGGCCTAACGATGAATCGCCGCGTGGACCGTCGCGCGTACCTGCCGTGGATCGTGCTCAGCGTTCTCGTCTTCGCGTGGGGACTGCCGCAGGTGAAGGCGGCCCTCAATGCGATTGCTGCGCCGAAGTTTCCGGTGACCGGGCTCGACAAGGCGGTGATGCGCGTTCCGCCGGTGGTGGCCACGTCGGCCCCCGAAGCCGCCGTCTTCAACCTCAACTGGCTCTCGGCCACCGGCACGGCGATCCTGCTCGCGGCTCTCGTCACCGGCCTGGCGGTCCGCTACACTCCCGCCGAGATGGCACGCGCATACGCGCGTACGCTGCGACGCGCGGCGACGTCTCTCATCACGATCGCGGCGATGCTCGCGCTGGGATACACCGCGCGCTACTCCGGCCAGGACGCGATTCTCGGGCTCGCGTTCGCGCACACGGGCGTGCTGTACCCATTCTTCGGCACGCTGCTGGGATGGCTCGGTGTCGCGCTCACGGGATCGGACACCTCGTCGAACGTGCTGTTCGGCAGTCTGCAGACGATCACGGCGCGGAGAGTCGGTGTAAGCGAGACGTTGATGGCAGCGGCGAACAGCTCCGGCGGCGTGATGGGCAAGATGATCGACGCGCAGAGCATCGTCGTCGCGAGCACCGCGACGCGCTGGTATGGGCACGAGTCGCGGATCCTGCGCTACGTCTTCCGGCACAGCATTGCCCTGGCGGCGCTGGTCGGGATCTGGATCATGCTGCAGGCATACGTCTGGCCGTTCTCGAGACTGGTGGTTCGCTAGACTGTCATTCCGAGCGGAGCACCGAAGGTGCGGAGGCGAGGAATCGCACTCGTCCCGACCGAGAGGCTTGTCACGCATCGTCAGGTCATCGAGATGTATCGTGCGGCGGTGACGCCCGGCTTCATCCGCCAGCAGCAGGCGACCACGGGGCGAGATCTCACTCCCGAGGAGTTCATCGACCTGCGGTCGCGACGGCTGTAGTCCGGTCGCTGTGGTTCCGGCCTGGGTGCCGGCGCCGGGTGGAAATGGGTCAGACTCGAATTGGATCGTTCAAACGCAGTGGCTGCGTTTGAACGATCCAATTCGAGTCTGCCCCCATTTCCCGTGCTCGACCGTAAACCGTATCCACGAGCCATAGCGAGTGGGGCGTGTTTCGGTATACCATTATGGCACACAGAAGTACCTGCTGGTTCCAGCCCGTCGAAAAGGAGATCGTCATGAGGCGCCTCGTCGCCATAGTCACGGCCGTTGTCACGCTCGCGGTCGTTCCCGCGTCGCCGGTCGCGGCCCAACAGCCGCAGCGCGAGCCGTTCCCCGGGTTCGACGCGTATGTCCGGAACGCACTCGCCGCGTGGAAAGTGCCCGGCGTCGCCATCGCGATCGTGCGAAACGACTCCATCGTGTACGCGAAAGGCTACGGCGTTCGGGAGATCGGCAAGCCGGCCACCGTCGATGAGCGCACGCTGTTCGCGATCGGCTCGTCGTCCAAGGCATTCACCGCCGCGGCCGTCGCCATGCTCGTCGACAGCGGCAAAGTCCGTCTCGACGCGCCCGCCACGACGTACCTCCCCGGCTTCCAGCTCAAGGATGCCTTTGCGTCTCGAGAGATCACCGTCCGCGATCTGCTCAGCCATCGCAGCGGGCTCGCCCGCGGGGAGCTGATCTGGTATGGCTCGGACAACGACCGCGATGAGATTCTGCGGCGCGTGCGCTTCGTCGAGCCGTCGTGGAGCTTCCGGTCGCAGTTCGGCTACCAGAACATCATGTACCTCGCGGCGGGCCAGGTGGTCGCGAAGACGACGAACATGAGCTGGGACGACTTCATCAAGCAGCGCATCTTCCAGCCGCTGGGGATGACGGCGAGCAGCACGTCCATCACCGCGCTCCGCGGGCAGGACAACCTGGCGGCGCCGCACGCCGACGTGAGCGACACGGTGCGCGCCATCCCGTACCGGAACATCGACAACATCGCGCCCGCCGGCTCGATCAACTCCAACGCCGTCGACATGGCGCAGTGGGTGCGCCTGCAGTTGGGCGACGGCAAGTACGCCGGCAAGCAGCTCATCAGCAAACGTCTTGTCGACGAGATGCACAACGCGCAGACCATCATTCGGCGCGACGGCGGAATGGGCGGCATGAATCCGTCCGCACACCTCATGGCCTACGGCCTCGGCTGGTTCCTCAGCGACTACGAGGGTCGGTACGTCGTGCAGCACGGCGGCAACATCGACGGGATGACGGCGCTCGTCGCCATGCTGCCCGAGGAGCACTACGGCATCGTCATCCTCACGAACATGAACGGGTCGAACCTGCCGACGGCGCTCATGCTCCGCCTGTTCGACGCGCAGTTGAAGCGGCCGGCGAAGGACTGGAGCGCGCAGATGCGGTCGCGCATTGACTCGATGCGGACCGTGGCACTCGCCGCCCAGCAGCGTCAGGGCGACCAGCGCGTGCCGAACACGAAGCCGTCGTTGCCGCTGTCCGGCTATACCGGCACGTACGCCGATAGCGCGTATGGGACCCTCAAGGTCACCGAGAACAACGGGACGCTGAATCTCGAGTACGGCTCGAACTGGCGTGGCCCGCTCGAGCACTACCACTTCGATACGTTCCGTATGAAGCTCTCGACGCCCGTGCTGCCGCCGGTCCCGGTGAACTTCCGTCTGAACGCGGCGGGCAAGGTGGACGAGGTCCAGCTCGATCTCGCGGGGCTCGTCACGTTCAAGAAGGTGCCCGATCGCCCCGCGCGAGCCGCGGCCGCGGGAACCGGCAGCCCGCCACAGTGAGACCGCGATGACTCCTCAGACACCGATGCCACCTAACGACAAGGAAACGATCTCGCGGCGGGCGCTGTTCGGCCAGGCCGCGGCGGCGTGCGCGGTCACCATCGCGGCGCCGTTCATCAACCGCGGTCGCTTTCAGCTGTTCGCGCGCACCACGGCGGAGTACTCGGCACGCGCGATCGGATTGGTGCAGCGATCCACCGTGGTGGACATGCTGTGCATCCTCAACATGAACTTCACCCAGGCCGACAAATGGATGGCGGCTCCGGAGACGTTCACGGACAAGGATTTTCAGCGCTGGCGCGACTCCGGCATCAACGCCATACACCCGGCAGTGGGACTCGGCGGCCCGAGCGCATACGAGCAGGGCCTGACGTTTTTCGCGGGGTGGAACTCGTTCATCGCCGGCTCGACGCAGTACTTCGACCGCATCGATAGCGCGGCGGACTTCAAGCGCATCAAGGGGTCGGGTAAGGTCGGCGTCATTCTCGGACTGCAGAACGCGGATCATTTCCGTCGGCCTGATGACGTCAACACGTTCTACGCGCTCGGCCAGCGCGTATCGCAGTTGACGTACAACTCACGAAATCTCATCGGCAACGGTTCGACCGAGCGTCGCGATGAAGGCATCAGCGACTTCGGCGCGCGGATCATCGAGCGCATGAACCAGGTCGGCATGGCGGTGGACGTGTCGCACTGCGGCGACCGCACGACGCTCGACGCGTTCGAGCTGTCGAAGCGGCCGGTGCTCATCACGCACTCGAACGTCCGGGCACTCGCCCCGGGGCATCCGCGCTGCAAGACGGATGACGCCATTCGCGCCGTCGGAAAGGCGGGCAGCGTCATGGGGATCACGGGCGTGCGCATGTTCGTGAAGGTCGATGAGCCGACGACCGTGGAGCATGTGCTCGACCACTACGACCACGTAAAGAAGCTCATCGGCCCCGAGCACCTCGGCGTCGGGAGCGACATCTCGCTCGAGGGCTACGACGACATGCCACCGGAGCTCAACAAGCAGCTGCGCGCGGGCTACAAGGGCAGCTACGGATTCCGGGACAAGATCGACGTCGAGGGGCTCAGCCACCCGAAGCGGATGTTCGATCTGACGGAGGGTCTGATCCGTCGGAAGTACAGCGACGCCGAGATCGAGGGTGTGCTTGGCGGGAACTTCATCCGCGTGTTGTCCGAGGTCTGGAAGACCTGAGCTTCGCGCGCGCTGGCGGTGACTCTCATCGCTGGCGCGCGGGAGGCCCTCGGTCGGGATGCGTTAGGTCGTCACAGTTGCGGTTCGACAATGTCCCGACCGAGCGCTCAGCCTCCTCGGCGGTCTTGCCGCGCCGATACAACGCTCCCGGCTGAGAGGCCCGCCGACGGAGGAATCGCCAGCCGATCGCTGATTCCGATCTTCGCGACGATCGCCTCGAAGCGTGGCTGGCCGCGCAGGAGCGTCCACGCCGGCTCGACGCCGAGGCCGACGACCCAGCAGTCCCGCTCATCGAACGACCACTCGATTGCGGTGAGGGCATCATCGGTGCGGCCGAGCGCGCTGTAGATGACCCCGGTGGTCATGCGGGACACCCATTGATCCTCGCTGCGCTGCTCCAGCTCCGCGAGCAACCGCTCCGCCTCCTCCATGTCGCCGAGATACGCCAGCGCCGCAGCGAGTGTCCCGACGGCCCACGCGTTCGAGGTGCCGCCGAGCTTTACCGACTGACGCAGCGCGTCGATGGCCGGACCATTTCGGCCGAGCGCGAGCAGGCACGATCCGAGACAGCGATGGCCCTCGGCATAGACCGGATTGAGCGACAGCACACGTTCGGCGCACTCGACGGCCTCCTCGAAGCGCCGTGCCGTGTAGAGCGTGAACAGCTCCGCGTAGCTCGTGGATGCGGCCAGCGGGTCGACCTGACCTGCACGCCGCGCCCATTCCAGCCCCGTGTCGGGATCGCCACGGAGCGCGTGAAACATGGAGAGCCAGGTGTACGCGTTCACGTAGCTCGGATTGAGCGTGATCGCGCGCTCCAGGGACTGGCGGGCGGCGGGGAAGTCCCAGTCGTGAAACAGACTGATGGCACCTAACGATGCGTGCGTCTCCGCGAGCGACGGGTCGAGCGCAAGCGCGCGCTGAGCGGCGACGCGCGCGAGCGGGAACGCCTCGGCGGGCGCCATCGCGCCGAATATCCCTGCGAGGATGAACACGTCGGCGACGCCGGAATGTGCGAGGGCGAAGTCAGGGTCCAGCGCCAGCGCCCGTTCGAACAGCTCGAGGGCCCGCTCGATCCCCGCCCCGACCTGATTCCAGGCATGACGACCCCGCAGATAGAGCTCGTACGCCTCGAAGTTCGTGGTCCGGCGCGCCGCGATCGGCGCGCCGGGCGTGTGCAGGAGCGTCACTTTCAGCGTGTCGACGACCGACCCGGCGATCTGATCCTCGATGTCGAAGACGTCGGCGTCCTCGCGATCGTACCGCTCGGACCACAGCTGGAATCCGCTCGCGACGTCGGCGAGCTGCACGGTCACCCGCAAGCGGTTGCGAGAGCGGCGGACACTCCCCTCGAGCACGGTGCGAACGCCCAGCCGCTCGCCGACGGCCTTGAGATCGATGCTGGACCCGCGAAACGCGAACGATGAGCTCCGCGCCGCGACGTGCAGCGTGCGCAGGCGGGCGAGCGCATTCAGGATCTCCTCGGCGATGCCGTCCGCGAGGTAGTCGTTGTCCGCGTTGCCCGTGAGGTTGACGAAGGGCAGGACCGCGATGGATGGAAGCGCGGCATTCGAGGTGACGGGCGTGGACGACATGCCGGCCGTGGTTCCGTCCCCGACGGCGGAGCTGACTGCGTCCAGTGCCTCGACCACCTGCGGCGCCGACGGACGGTCGTTCGCCGTCTTCGCGAGACATCGCATCACGAGCGACGAGAGCGTCGATGGCAGATCCAGCCGCCGGTCCGTGATGGGCGTCGGCGTCTTCGTGATGTGCGCGACCAGGAGCTCCTGGGCCGTGCGCGCGATGAACGGGCGCTGGCCGGTGAGGATCTCGTACGCCATCACCCCTAACGCGTACACGTCCACGCGGTGGTCGGCTGCCGGGTCGGCGGCGGCCTGCTCGGGCGCCATGTACGCCGGCGTGCCGACGGTCATGCCGCGTGAAGTGAGCTCGGGGTCGTCGGCACTCCGCGCGGACGACACGGCCTTCGCGATTCCGAAATCCGTGACGACGGCGTAGCCCGATGACAGCAGCACGTTGTCGGGCTTGAGGTCGCGATGCACGACGCCATGCTCGTGCGCATGAGCGATCGCTGACGCGACGTCGCGGAGCACGCGCACTGCGCGCGGCAGCGGGAGCAGCTGACCGGTCGCGAGCTTCTTCCTGAGGGACTCCCCGGCAACGAACGGCATCGAGTAGTACGGCACGTCGTCGACGAGGCCCGTCGTCAGCACCGGGACGATACATGGATGCTGCAGCCCGGCGGCGATGTGGATCTCCCGGCGGAATCGCTCCGCATCGACCTTCGCGTTCGGGTTCGGCGGCAGCATCTTCACGACGACGCGCCGCGACAGCGCCGCGTCGGCGACGAGGAAGACGTGTGACATCCCGCCGCCGCCGAGCTCGCGCTCGATGGCGAAGGACGGCCCGAGCGCGGCTTGCAGTCGTTCGCCGAGGGTGGACATCGTCAGCGTTGTAGCCGGTGCGGTCTCGCCAGGTCGGGAATGACGTCGGTCATTTCAGGCCGCGCAGGAACGCGAAGTTCCGCCGCGCGCTCGCGAGCGGGTCCGTAGACCCCTCCTGCTCAACGTAACACGGTTTAGCGACGATGTCCGGGATCGCTGCGACGATGCGCCGAAGGTCGAGCACGCCAGTGCCGAGCTCCGTATCGCGCGACCGGTCCGCGACCACGTCCTTGAAATGAAAGCTCCAATAGCGATCCCGATAGCGCTCGAGATAGTGCATGGGGTCACCGCCGCCGAGCGCCATGTTGCCGATGTCGAGCTGGTGGCGAACAACCGAAGGGTCGGTTCGCTCGACGAACATGTCGTACGGCACCTGGCCGTCGATGGGCTTCACGGCGTTCGGCTCGTTATGAAACGCGAGCCAGACCCCCGCTCGCCGAGCAACGGCCCCAGCAGCATTGAACTTGTCGGCCCATTCGCGCCACTGATCGAGCGTTTGACTCGTGTCGCTCGTGAGTCCCGGTACGATGAGATACTCGTGGCCGAGGAGCCGCGCGGTCTCGAGACGCTTCTCCCAGCCCACCAGAACCATGATGGGCGCGATGTGGGCGGACGGCGCCCGCAGCCCTTCGCGCTGCAGCGCCGACTTCACCTCGGCGGGCGACTTGCCGAAGTTGTCGAACGACCAGAGCAGCTCGACGTCGGTGTAGCCGATTTGGCGGACGGCGGCAAGCGTCCGGTCGAAGTCCTTCGCCATCTCCTTCCGGACGCTGTACAGCTCGAGCCCGATGCGGTCCAGCGATCCCACGGACGTTGCGTTAGGCGTGTCGGGGCGGGGTGTGGTCGCTCCCAATGCCACCCCCGCGGCGGCACCGCCGGTCAGTTGCACGAAGGTTCGACGATCCATGGCGCGGCTGGCATCAACGGCGAAGGACGAGAATGGCCTGCTGGCGGAACGACAGATTCTACGGATGCGTTTGCGCAAAGGCGAGCGTGTCGCCTGTCATTCCGAGTGGAGCCGCGCAGCGGCGGAGGCGAGGAATCGCTGTCGTCCCGACCGAGGCGTTAGCCCTCTACCAGGACGAGTGCGATTCCTCGCCTCCGGGCCTTCGGCCCTCCGCTCGGAATGACAGCCGCCGTTTCCCCGCTACCCGCTACCCGTCTCCCGTCCGCTACGGCACGGGCCTCTCCGTCCACTCGTGGCCGAGCCGCGCCATCACCGCCGCGAACATCTCGATCCCGTCCCAGAGGTTCTGAAATCGCAGGTTCTCGTTCGACGCATGCTGGTTGTTGTCGTGGTTGGCGATCGGCAGCACGACGAGCGGTACGCCGAGGACCTGCTCGAACGTCGACGTTGGCAGGCTCCCGCCCAGCATTGGCACCGCGAGCGGGGGCGTGGGGGCCCCCGACGATGTCGCGGCGAGCAGCGCGCGCGAGAACGGAATGTCCATCGACGCCCGCGTCGCCGCGTATCCGCCTTCCCATTCGACGCGAACGATCTTCGCGTGCGCCATGCGCGTGGCGGAGTCCGGGGTGTCGCGCACGATGTGGTAGCCTCGTGAGCGAAGGTGCGCCTCCACGAGCTCGCGCACGTGGTCGGGCTTCTGGTTCGGCACCAGGCGGAAATCAATGGACGCGGACGCCTCGGTGGGAATGGCGTTCGCCGCGAGCTCGCGCACACCGCCGGCCTTGATCCCGCGCACGTTGAGCGCAGGGAGCATGATCCGCTCCGCCAGCGCGGCGTTGTTCGCCTCCGTCGCGCCCATCGCCAATGCACGCCGGAGCGTCGTATCGATCGGCGGCACTGCGCCTAACGCTTTCCGCTCCGCGGCCGAGATGGGGCGGACATCGTCGGAGAAGCCGGCGATGGTGATGCGACCGTCGTCGTCCCGCATGCTGGCGATGAGACTGGCCATCAGCACGGCCGGATTCGGCGCCCAGTTCCCGTAGTGGCCGCTGTGCAGGGCGCGCGACGGTCCGTAGGTCGTGAGCTCGAGCCCCATGACCCCTCGCGCCCCGAACACGACCTGCGGGCGCCCGCTCTGGTGGACCGGTCCGTCGCAGAACACCCACGCATCGGCGCGGAGCAGGTCGGCGTGCTTCTCCAGGAGCCGACGGAGATGCGTCGATCCTGCCTCTTCCTCGCCTTCGAAGAAGAACTTGAGGTTGACGGATGGTGCGACATTGCCGGCACGCAGTGCATCGAGGGCGGCGAGCATCGCGACGATCGCACCCTTGTCATCGCTCGCGGATCGCGCGTAGATGCGCGACTCGCCGCTCACGCGCTGGCCGGCCTCCGGAAGCGGAATCACTTTCGCCCCGGCCGCGAGCGACCCGTCGCGCAGTACCGGTGTCCACGGCGCGCCCGTCCATTGGGTTGGATCGACCGGCTGCCCGTCGTAGTGCGCGTAGAACACGATCGTTCGTGTGGCGCCGGGAGTGCGCAGCTCGCCGTAGACGGCCGGTGGCCCCGCATCGCCATCGAGGGTCCGCGCGGTCACGCCGCGCCGGCGCAGGAGCTCGATCACCGCCGCGGCGTTGCGGCGGATGTTGACGCTGTCGGACGCCACGTTAGGGATCGCCAGCAGGGTCGCGAACTCGCGCGCGATCTCGGCCTCGTGCGACTCGCGAAACCGGCGTGCGGCCGATCGCACGTCAGCGCCCGACACGGCTCGGCGGGCGGGGGGCGCGGGTTGGGCCGCCGCGTCCATCGCGCCGAGTGTCAGCGCTGCGATCAATCCCAGTGGGCCGAACTGCCTAACGCAGACGTGTTGCACCGTACCTCCAGGGAGTCGAGCGTCGTATTGTGAGTCCGCTACCCCGAACGGTCCGAACCCACGGGCTGTGGTCTGCGATCCGCGCCGGGCCGGCCACAGGTCAGGAACCCAAGTTTCCTGGCTGTCACTCGGAACGACAACGCCACGGTGGGACGAACCGATGCGGCTCCAACCATTTTCCGGATGTGACCTGGCGAACGGGTGTTGGGTAAGGCTACGTAAGGATTCCTCGCGGCGCGACGCCAATCATAGCAACGCGTCGCGGCGTGGTAGCGCCGTGATGCGCGGGTCGACCCATGGAGCGGACGATGACGCTGACACCCGACCGTCGGCAGTTGCCGCGTGGCAGCGGTGTACGCACCCGCGCCGCGCTGCTGGTCGCGGCGGCGTCGGCGCTGTTGTCCTCGGCGTCCGCCGCGCAACGCCCGATCATGGATGAGGGTGCGCTCGACCTGCTGCTGCCCACCGGGGCTCGCGCGGTGGCGCTCGGTCAGGCGACCATGGCCGTTGCGGGTACGACGGAATCCGTCTGGTGGAACCCGTCCGGGCTGGCGCGCATGCGTGGGACCTCGGCCGCAATTCACCACTCGCAGAGCGGCGGGGGAACGGCCGATGCGGTCGCCGTCGTCGCGCACTCGCGCGTGCTGGGATCGTTCGGCGTATCCGCGAGCCTGCGGGACTTCGGGTCTTCCACGAACGCCGACGAAGGGGGCACGGAAGGGGGAACCATCCTGCCGCGGAGCCTCATCTACGCGGCGACGTACGCGGCATCCCTCGAGCGGCTGAACCTGGGGCTGAGCTACAAGCTCGTGCAGTGGCGGATCGACTGCTCCGGTCCGTGCACGGGCGAGACCGGGCTCATGGCGTCGACGAGCGCGCTGGACGCCGGTGCCCAGGTCTCGCTGGATCCGGCGCTTCCCGTCACCGTTGGCGCGAGCGTGCGAAACGTTGGACTCAAGCTACAGGTGAACGACGAGCCGCAGTCGGATGAGCTCCCGTCGCGGCTCCAGGCCGGGCTCGAGCTCCGGGTCCCCGGGTTGGACGAGCTGGTGGGCGGTGCGGAGCTGCGCGTGAGCGCCGACATGGTGAGCGCGCTCCGACGGATGGACCCGTCCCCGCGAGTCGGAGCGGAGATCGGCTGGCAGCGGAAGATCCACGTGCGCGGCGGCTACGCGTCCAGGTCCGGCGGGTTCGGCGGGCCGTCGTTAGGCGTCGGGTACGAGGCCGGCAGCCTGGCGATCGATTTCGCGCGGCTGTTCGACGAGGTGTCGTCGTTGACGGGGAGTGAGCCGACGTACCTCTCGGTGCGGTATCGGTTTTAGGACGGGCGCTCCGGGGACCAGTGTGCGTCAACAGGTCTCGGCCCGCTTCGCGCACATCAGCGACACTTGTACCGGATAACGGCAAAACGGCTGAAACGGCCGGATTGTTCGTTGGCCTGTACGCTCCCTCGCCTAACGAGCCGTGATCTTAGAGGAACGACCTCGGAAGGCTCATGACGTCCCGAGGTCGTTCCCCTTCGGATCACGGCTCGCTGCCGAGGGCGCCGAACAGTCCTCGGAGCGATCCGGCCGTTTCAGCCGTTTGCCGTTATCCGGTCCAGTCTCGTTGATGTCCGACGATTCGCTCCGGCACTTACTTCAGCAGGCCTAACGCCGCCTCGTTCAACGCCTGCTGGGCCGCCCGCGCGCCCGGGGTGCTCCGCTGCATCGTCGTATTGAAGGCCACGAGCACCGCCGTCTTCTTCGTCGGGTCGAAGTACATGAACGCGCGGAATCCGGCCTGGCTGCCGGTGTGCCCCATGTACGTGACTCCGTTCCGGCGCGTCCCGAAAAAGGACAGCCCCATGAAATCCGACTCCGACCCGTAGCCACTCGTCGTCTCCACGACCGGGTGCCACATCTCCTCCAGCGACGCGCGGCGCAGGATCACGTCGTACCGCTCCCGCGGCAACCGCCCGCCGGGCGCGTTCGTCAGGAAGGCGAGATACGTCGCAAGATCGTCGAGCGGCGCATTCCAGCCGCCATTGGGGATCGTGATCCCGGGATCGAAGTCGGCGCCGTTGTCGCTCACGCTGTCGCGATGCGTGACGGAGTCGCGCCTGACGTAGTAGTTGTGCGCGCGGTCGGCCGCGAGGTAGTACGGCGTCGTGCCGAAGTAGCTGCGATCCAGACCGAGCGGCGAGAGCAGGTTCTTCTGGACGTACGACGCCCACGGATCTCCCGTGATCTTCTCGATGATTCGGGCGAGGTAGATGAAGCCCGGGTTCGAGTAGCTGTACTTCGAGCCGGGCCGGAAGTGCAGCTGCTGGTAGGGCATCATCGCGACGAGCTGATTCCACGTCGTCGGCTCGAACGGCTCCCAGTCTTCGCCGTTGCCGTACGGCCACGTCCCGTTCTGAAACCCGGCCGAGTGCGACAACAGCATCCGGATGGTGATGCTGTCGATCATGCCGTACGGGTCGTGGATGTCCCGCAGCTCCGGGACCCAGCGCGTGACCTTGTCGTCGAGCGACAGCTTGCCGCGGTCGCGGAGCTGCATGATCGAGATCGCCGTCAGCGTCTTCGTGATCGACCCCCAGTGGAAGATCGAGCGGTCATCGACGCGCTTGCCGGCCGCCTTGTCGGCGAACCCGTAGTGATGTCGCGCGAGCACCTTTCCGTCGCGCATCACCAGGGCGCTCGTCCCGACGACCCGGTCGCTGTCGGCGTAGGTCTCGAGCACTCGCGTGAAGTTCGCCCACCCGGGAGGAGCACCACCATTCTGCGCTTCCGCGATCGGCGTCGTCGCGAGGCCGGCGAGCAGCATGGCAGCGGCGACGAATGGTCGCGCGTTTGGGCGACGGGGGACGGACAGGCGATTCGAGACGAACACCGGTTGCTCCGGGCAGAGTCCGGCCGATGATGCCGCCGGCTCCTGGGAATCGCCAGTTATCGCGGCTGTCATTCCGAGCGGAGGCCGCAGTCAGGGCGTTGTCATTCCGAGCGAAGCCCGCGAAGCGGCCCTATTGTCATTCCGAGCGGAGCCGCGAAGCGGCCCCTATTGTCATTCCGAGCGGAGCCGCGAAGCGGCCCCTATTGTCATTCCGAGCGGAGCCGCGAAGCGGCGGAGGCGAGGAATCGCCGTCGTCCCGACCGAGGGGCTTGTCCCTCTATCGGGAGGATCGCGATTCCTCGCCTCCGGCCCTTCGGGCCTCCGCTCGGAATGACAATGCCCGGCGATTCCTCGCCTCCGGCCCTTCGGGCCTCCGCTCGGAATGACAATGCCCGGCGATTCCTCGCCTCCGGCCCTTCGGGCCTCCGCTCGGAATGACAGGACGTCAGCGCCTACGCGGGTCGCTGCAATTCGGCCGTGACGCCTACCCGACCGCGTGGTGCGTCCGCGGGAGTGGTGATGCGCAGTGGGCTGACCGTTGCCCCCGGGACATCGAGCTGCTGCTCACGCGATCGCCGCACGGCGGACTCGAGCACCCATTCCCATCCCGCACGCTCGCGGAACTCGTCCTCGGTAGCGCCGAGGAGACTCTCGATGGACCGAATGGCCTCGGTGCCGGCGGGATTTCGCCGCGCCAGCAGCCGACCCATGGCCTCACGGTTCGCCGCGAGATCGGCGAGCCGCGCGACTTCCTGCCAGAGGTTCCCCGCCCACACGCCGAGGGGCGTGACGGGCGTGTCGGACCAGGTGGACCCCAACCCCGTCCGCGAGTTGCTTGTCATGGCCCGGCCGAACAACGTGGCGAGGGGCGCTCGGAGCGCAGCACAGCGAGCTCGGTCCGCGAGCCACTCAGCCATCTCCATGGGCGCGGGTCTCGGCCGGTCGCGCACGGCGGCGAGAATCGAGGTCGCGCCACCGCCGCCCTCGAGGGAGCTCACGGAGCACATGCGCGGTGACCGTGGGACGCGACGCCGTTCGGCCGACGAGTGCAACAGCACACAGACCGGGCACCACGGAGCGAGTGCGAACAGGCTGCGAAGCTCCTCGGCGGTAGCCGGCCGCTCGGCGAGATCGGCCAGGAGAATGGAGCCCAGGGGAGGGCGCCCTTCGCCCAGCCGGCGTACGTGCATGAACGGCGGGGCGGTCACGTACAGCGAGATCCGAGTCATGACCAGACGTTAGGATGGAAGGCAGACTCTGTACACTGGGGCACCTACTAGCCCTAGGTACCAGTTGCGAAACGGCACAACCCGCTTCCTGAGGATCGGCACCGGCTGATTCCTGAGGATTAGACGGATGCGCCGCGCAGTTTTTCGACGCCCGTTTCCCGATCCCCCTACTCGCGGTTTCCGAGCATGATCGCGTACCGCAGCAATCCCATCTCGTTGGAGATTCCGAGCGTTTTCCGGATCTGCGCGCGATGGAACTCGATCGTCCGCGGGCTCACGCTCAGTAGCTCTGCGATCTGCCCGCTCGATTTGCCTTGTCCGATCAGATCCAGGATCTGACGCTGTCGCGGCGTCAGGCGATCGAGTGCAGGGTCCTCCAGCGCCGCACCGTCGCGAAAGCTTCGGCGTGGAATCTTCGGCGAGACGTAGCGCTCGCCGTCCAGCACGTTCCGGATGGCGCTCGTGAGCTCGTCGGCGGATGCACCCTTCGGGATGAATCCATGGGCGCCGCCCTGCAACGCGAGGTCGGCCATCGTGCGATCGACGTGCATCGTCACGACCAGGATGCGCAGCGTCGGGAACGCGGCCACGAGCTCCGGGATGAGATCGAGCCCGTTGCGATGCGGCATCGAGAGATCGAGCAGCAGGACATCCGGCTTGAGCCGCTCCACCGCGTCGTGGACTTCGCGGCCATCGCCCACGGTACCCACTACGGTGTAGGTCGAGCGGAGCAGCTCGCGCAGCCCGTGGCTCACGAGCGGATGATCGTCGGCGATCAGAACGGATGCGCGGCGCTGCATGGTGGAGTCGCTGCTATTGTCGTGGAATCATGGTGCGGACACTCGTGCCTTCACCAGGACGCGACCAGATCTCGAGTCGTCCGTCCGCGAGTCGCGCTCGCTCGGCCATGCTGATGAGTCCAAGGCCGCGGCCGCGCGCGGAGTCGTCGGCGACGAAGCCCTTGCCTTGATCCTGCACGAGCAGCTCGATCCGATCCGGGGACACCGCGATGTGCATGCGGCAATGGGCGACGCCAGCGTGCTTGCTGACGTTTCTCAGCGCTTCCTGAGCGATGCGATACACGAGCAACGCGTGATCGCGTGACGGTGGACCGCCGTCCCCGGCGCCGGTTTCCTCCGTCACATCCACGCGTACGCCCGACGCGCGACTGACATCCACGGCCAGCGCGTGCAGCGCCGGGACGAGGCCCGCGTGGTCGATGAGCGCCGGGTGCATGCGGTGCGCGACGCGCCGGAGCATGACGCCCAGGTCTTCGATCTCCTCGCGCAGCGCCGCCAATCGCTCCTGTGCGTTGGCGACGACCGCCGGCCACTCATCGAGCTCGTGCACCAGCATGGCTACGCGCTGGAGGGCATCGTCATGCACTTCACGGGCGACCCAGGCGCGTTCCTCCTCGTGCGCCGCGAGCAGATTGTCGGCGAACGTCCGGTGCACGCGAAGGAAGCGTCGCTGATACACGATCAGCGCCGACGCGAAGGCAGTCAGGATGACGACCAGCGCGAGGGCGGCCATTATGAAAAACCACCAGAGCGCGCCTGGGGAAGGGGACACACCATGCCTCGGGCGATCAGGATGTACGCGAGAATGTCAGCCCACGCGCTGACAACATACGCAAGCCTTGCCAGTTCGCGATTGGTGGAGAGCGTGAGCTCCACAAACGGCGGGAGTGCCATCCTGAACGCGAAATAGAGCGAGGCCCCGAGTGCCACCCAGAACCAGTCGCGGCTCGTGACGCGCTCGGGCTCATTGATCGAGCGCCGGACCAGCGTGAACAGCGAGCCAGCCAGCAGAATGAGCGCCTGAAATGGCCATGTCAGCTGGTTGAACCGCGCGGCGGAGTGCGCGGCCGGGACGAGCGCGACCAAGGCGAGCAGGACCAGCGGGATCGCAACCCTGAATGCCAGGCGGGCCACCGGGTCATCCTGCCAGAGCGACAGCGCCCATAACATGATGGCGTTGTGCAGCGGCACCGCGAGATACAGGAGCCACAGATTGTTCGTGCCACCGCTCCGGGCCCACAGCTGCGCAGCGTCGGCGGCAAGCAGCGCGAGACACCACACGAGAATCCATCGCCGAGGCGCCGGCAGCCGCGGGCCGTAGCGCGCGGCCGCCAGAACGGGCAGCGCTTGCGCGAGGCTCGCGGCATGCAGGACCCAGGGGATGCCCCTCTGAGTCACCTATCCCCTCAACGCGCTGCCGTCGTCGCAGAACGGCGGGCACGGATAATGGGTGTCGATGATCTCGCCGGCCGTCATGTCTGCACCGCTCGCATCGATCCCCACGAGCACCATCGCCGGCGAGCCGTCCGTGTTGGCCCCGTAATAGAAGCGGATCCCGGCGCAGCCGGGCTGGTTCAGGATCGCCTCGAACGCTTCTCGCGGGAAATGACCGCCGTTCGTCGTGGGGCCGCGCGGGCGCCGCGCCATCAAGGCTCGTGCTTCGGCAACGGTGATCTTGTGATTGCGCGGTGGCGGATTCGTCATGAACTCCTCCAGAGACGTGCTCGCGCCGTCGATCGACGGCGCAATGCGGTGAGAGCCCAACTCAGGACCGGTCAACCATAACCGTCGAGACTGTGCTCAGAACACTAGGGGACACCCTAGTATCCGCCTTCCTGTGATGCGTCCGGTCATGCGCCTATCGAATCAGCCCACTCGTCGCATCGCAGAATGGTGGGCACGGGTAGTAATCCTCCACGATCACGCCGTCGGTCATGTCTCGCTCGGCGCCATCGATGCCGACGAACACGAGCGTCGTCGAGCCGTCTGCCTTCGTGCCGAAGTAGAAGCGCAGCCCGTTGCAACCCGGCTGGTCGAGGATCGCATCGATGGCAGCCCGCGGAAAATGTCCGCCTCGTTCGGTGATCTTCGTTGGCCGCCGCCGCAGAAGCAGGACGGCTTCCTCGCATGAGATGACGTGACGTCGTGACGTACGAACGTTGTTCATGGTGTGGATCTCCCTCGAGTCCGTTCCGCGTCAGCGCCGAACGTGACGGACGGTGAGTGCCTGCCCAGCGATCACAGCTATGCGCGACGCCCCACGGTAGCGTTCCCGGCAGAGGCTGGACACTAGGGCTAGTCCGAGGTGGCGGCCTTGTGTGGGGAAAGAATTGCAGGGGTTGCATGCGCCGATGTGTGTTACCAGCTTCGCGGTCCACGGCAGCTCCGTCTCCGCCGACGAACACCCGCACTGCATAAGGAAATGGATCGACTGCCGTCATCGCGGCTGGAGAGACGCGCGCTCGCCGCCGCTGGCGCCTCGCTCGTGCTCCTGATTTCGACGGGTCGCGGCGCGGCCGCGCAGCGGGCAGGTCAGGCGCCGGCCCAGCCGACGCTGCCACCGGTCGAGGTCACTGTCACGCGCGACGCGGCGCGTCCGGCGCTCGAGCTTCCGTATGCGCTTTCGCGCGTCGTGCCCGACAGCACGCGGCCTTCGCTTCGTCACGTTTCGTTCGATGAGATGCTGCTCGCGCTGCCCGGCGTCTCGGTCGCGAACCGGAACAACCCCACCCAGGACCCGCGAATTTCCATCCGCGGGTTCGGCGCTCGCTCCGCTTTCGGTGTGCGCGGCGTGCGCGTTGTGCGCGACGGCATCCCGCTCACGCTTCCCGACGGCCAGACGCCCATCGACTATCTCGATCTCGAGTCCGTCGGGCGGATCGAGGTCATTCGCGGCAGCGCCGGCTCGCTCTATGGAAACGCGGCCGGCGGTGTCGTCGAAGTCAGCACAGCCGATCCGCCACGGGACGTCGTCGCCGGACGGGTGACAGGGTACGGCGGCTCGTACGGCCTCACGCGCTGGGCAGGCGCAGCGGGAGGCACATACGGCGCGGTGCGGTATCAGGGCGACCTGTCGCGCACCGACCAGGACGGCTTTCGTCACCACGCTATGCAGGAATCGACCGCGGGATCGGCGCGCGCGCTGCTTGCCGGTGCGGCGGGCGAGCTCGCGCTGACCTACACCGGGTACGATACACCGACAGCGCAGAACCCCGGCGCGCTCACGGCCGCGGAGATGGAGGCGGATCCGCGTCAGGCAGATCCGGCACAGATCCGCAAGGGTGCTCGCAAAGCCGTCACGCAATCGCAGCTCGGGCTCACGGGCTCGCGCCGTTTCTCGAATGGCCTCGAGCTGACGGCAAGCGCGCACTACGGCTGGCGAACGCTCGACAACCCGCTGACGTTCGCGATCGTGGACGTGGACCGCACGACGTCGGGCGCGAACGCCCGCGTGACCGCGCCCGCGCATTTCTTGGGGCTCGACCATCGTCTGAGCGCGGGGGTGGATGCGCAGTTCCAGGATGACGACCGGTCGAACTTCGCGAACTGCAACTTCGTGCCGCCGCTCACGGTGCCGACGGCGAGCTGTCCGGATCCGGCGCGCGAGCGCGGCGTGGTCCAGCTCGACCAGCGCGAGCGCGTGTCCGGGATCGGTCCGTTCGTGCGCGACGAGATCGCGTTCTCGGACCGCTACCGGCTCACGTTAGGCGCGCGCGGCGACGTCGTGAAGTTCCGCGTGGACGATCGGCTCATTGCTGGCACGAACCCCGACGACTCCGGCGAGCGCACGCTCAACGCCGTGAGCCCGCTCGTCGGCTTCGTGGCGCGGCTGGGCGCGCTGCACGCGGCCTACGCGAACGTCTCGACCGCGTTCGAGACGCCGACGGCGACGGAGCTCGCGAACAAGCCGGACGGGTCGGCGGGCATCAACCCCTCGCTCGA
>Ga0068862_100001567_pt1 | contig 20877 bp, 19 predicted proteins | sample KBSSwiS52_FD_66598 | JGI IMG/M metagenome (GOLD analysis project Ga0068862, IMG submission 66598) | Switchgrass rhizosphere microbial communities from Kellogg Biological Station, Michigan, USA - KBS Switchgrass S5-2 | ecosystem: Host-associated > Plants > Roots > Rhizosphere > Soil ... | reverse complement strand
ATCCGACGATGCCGTCCCTGTCCGGCGCGAACAGCACGATGCCGAACCCGTCGTCGGACAGGATTGTCACCGCCTCGTACCAGCCTCCGTAATCTACGACCCACTCGAAAGCTGGCGCGGAGACGAGGGGATAGCCGGCCGCCGCCTCTATGTCGGCAACAGCGTCGTGAGCCTCGACCACAATGAACTGGGCAAGGTCGCCGAGTTCATATTCTCCGCCCGTGTCCTCCAGTAGCTGATCGGAGCGCTGACGGAGAAGAGCTTGCAACATGGGATCTATTGGGGAGTCGAGCGCACGCGCGAGCGCAGCCGTGTCGGTGATGTTGAGCATTTCGGTTCTCCAGAATCAAAAAGCCCCCGGCGGTGAGGCCGAGGGCTCAGGGAGCACTATTGAATGGAAGCGGCTATTCAGAAATCGTCGGCCTTAACCCCCGCCTTTACGGCAGCAGCCAACAGAGTGGCCGTTTCAGCTTTGCCGTTGTAACTTAACGACCCGAAATTTTGAGAGTAGGCCGAGCCAACGTCCGGTGATCGAACCATCGACAACGAGGTGCCATTGGGTGCCTGCCAAATGAGTTGGGTTGCTCGACCGCCACGAATTGTCGTGTAATCAAATGATTTAGGCGATCCGAATGCCTTAACCATCTCTTCAGCTAAATTATTCTGAGGTATATCAACGTTCACATCGATACTCTTCAGCAATCCCTTCTCGGTCCAAAGTCTCACCGTTGCCGGGTGTCCGAACAGCGTCTCCGTCTCATCTCGCTCTGCGGAAGAATCACGGGAGCAAAGATCGTCAGCTTTGCAGTTGAAGCCGAGCGCCCGCAATTGCGCGAGCGTCATGCCATATTTGAGCTGCTTGAAACCGTCCTGCGGTATGGACTTGGAGCATGCCGTGAGAGCGAACACGCTCACGGCCAGAACAACGACGTTCCTCATATTGTCCCCCTATCGATATCTGATTGACGCACGCGACCGCGTCAGGACGCGGCTCGCTGACGGTCGGATGCGGTGATGTCATTTGCGTCGCCCCCTTGCGGAGCGACGTTCGGCTCGTCCTCGTGCCGCTCTCGCAGCCAGATTACCGACCCTTTAAGCCAACGCTACTGAAATTGGGATTCATAGTCCGTGGTCTGATCGGCATCGTTCCGGCTGAAGCTGGAGGATGGACGTCCGGCACAGATTGGCCGCAAACATGAAGCGGTTGCGCAAAGAGCGCGGATGGTCGCAGGAGGCGCTTGCCGACGAGGCCGGGTTGGACCGGACCTACATTAGCGGAATTGAACGAATCGTGCGGAACCCAACGGTTACGGTCGTGGAGAGGATCGGTTCGGCCCTGCAGTGTCGGCTAGGAGACCTGCTGGACTGATCCTATTGTATAAGATGGTGCGAATGGCGTGTGCACGCCTTGGCTGATGTTAGATAATGCCGATCCTGAGGATATCGTTCGGAAGCCTTGCCGTTCGACCGTAGCTGGCCTCCGGCAATCCCGGCGCGGTTCAACCTCTCGCTACTTGCGTTTGTGGGCGGACGGGATCGGACGAGCGGGTACTCCCACCACCGTAACGCCGCAGGCGATATCTCTCGTCACAACAGCTCCCGCCCCCACAACAACGTCGTCCTCCAAATGACATCCCTGTATAATGGAGGCATTCAAGCCGACTGCCACGCGGCTGCCGAGACGAACGCTCCCCGCCAGTCTAGCGCCAGGACTAAGATTTACAAATTCACCTAAAACGCAGTCATGGTCCACACTAGCTCCATGATTGATTATAGCGCATCTACCGATCATTGCCCCAGTTCCAACGATGGCTCCAGCAAGTATTACCGAACCATCTTCTATAATCGCGCTCGGCGATACTATGGCATTCGGATGCACAATGTTTCGAAATGAAGCGCCAAGTTTGTAAAGGTAATTGTAGATTACGTTCCGAAGGACGTTTGATCCGACGGCAGGAACAAATTTATTGCCTTGGCGAATTGCTGCTACAGCTATGTCTTCGAGCTTACCCAAGCTGTTGCATCCGAGAACTGAACTCGGTTCACCGCCGCCTAAAACAGCAAACCCACGCACGTCGATCCCGCGAAGCATCGCAGCTTCGTAGACGACGCCGGCGTGCTGCCCGCTCGCGCCAGCCACAAGAATCGTCGCATCGTGCATTGGCCCTTCTCCGCTATGCCTCGCTTTCCACCATCCACGCCGCTCAGCACAATCAAGTCTCTGCCGCCTTGGCAGCGGTATTCGAGTTCAGCTCTCGCGCTACGCGCGTAGTAGCGCTGCAGCAGAGGCTAACGTCTCTTCCGAGATGGAAAATTTGCGATGCTCAACATTCTCGAACGACAGTACCTTATAGCCATCACCGCTGTGCGGCGTGATACCAAGAGCGAGATAAGATAGAAGGATCATGATCGATGTTGTACAGCAGACGATGATTTCGTCCTTTGTAGAATACCGTAACAAAAACTGCGCACCCCGCCTGTAGAACTCCCAAGGCTCTTCCATTCCCCTGATAGTAAGATCGGCGATTTCCAGAGCGCCCGCGCGCCATAAATCCATAGATTGGCTGGACTCAGGATAGCGCTCCCGAGCCTCATCGATACGTACACCGGTCAACTCACCCAAGTGTATCGAAGCGAGAAGCTGGTCTTGGCTAGGCGACAGTCCAAGATGCCCGCCGATGATCTCAGCCGTCGCGACTGTCTGTATTGCAGGGCATGCAACTAGCAACGGCTGGCCACCGATTAGTTCGCCGAGCTTACTGGCGATGCATTTAGCTTGTGCAACACCGCGAGCAGTTAAGGGCGCCCCGGCACCGCCGGGTATTCCGATGAGGTTTTTTTCGCACTCGGCGTGTCGAACGAGATGTAACAACAACTAGATTAAGACCTTCGTTAGAACCGCCCGCCGTTGGCTCCGCAACTCTGGCACTACGTTCGACGAAATGATCCGGAACTTACTACCTGCCAAGGATGAACAGTGTTAAGCTTATTAAATTTCAAAAGAGCATAGTAATCGTCATCCACCTTCTTAGACATCTCCTGCCTGAGCGGATTGTGGTACAACAAGGCTCGGACCGCGTCCTCAGTGCCCGATCCTCTTGTGCCAAATACAATAAGAACAGGACACGAGTCTGTTGCGTCTTTGTTAAGTTTGGTTAGCTTCAGAATAAGGCCGAAGTCGGTGACCGTTTGACCGGTAGCCGGATCTACAATCTCTTTGTAGGGGTTAGCGCTGGACGTTCTAAATGACTTATCCGCTTCGTTGAATGAAACAGGGAGACCATTAACCGAATCAAGAACTTGCTTAGTTGCGGGGTTAGCCAGCGGCCCACCTAGACAAATGAAAGGGCAGTTCCTTAGTGTTCTGAAGTTCGCCAGAGATCCGATCTGCAGCTCTACTTCTCGCCCCAGCGCGTGCAGTGCACCACGGAGGTCAGAAAATGCCTGAACCTCTGTCACACTAACCTTAGGAGTTCGAGGGCCAGGTTTATCCGTCAAAATAACTGCCAGGCTGCCTTTGCCAAGAAAGGGCCTCCACAGCTTCCGATCGCCACGGAGCGAAAACCAGCGGTAGATCACATTGGCGAACAGCCCCAATGCGAACGTGATCGGATAGGCTAAAACATTGATGGCGATATCACGAATGGCAGACATCAATCCAAACCGATCGAAAGGATTGCTGCGACAGTTGGCGCGTGAGTGATACCGCCAGTTCTAACTAAGTCCAAGGCTTGCTCTAGCGCCAACGATCTTATTGCTGCGTTGCCCATCGATGCATCGATACTGGCATCAGCACATGCTCGAAAGACATGTGTTCTGTGGATCGATGTCGATAAATCCAGATCTAAGGTGAATAGCAGCTCCGCGTGCGCTGGCCTCGGCAGTGAGGTTTCTTCCTCGAACTCCCGAAGTGCCGCATCCATAGGCGATTCCCCGAGCACCACATTCCCCCCAGGTAGCTCGATCGATCGACGTGAATGAACTTCTCTAAGTTGTTCGACCAGAAGGATGCGGCCATCCCGATCTGTGCAGGCGAGGCACGCAGAATCATCAAAAAGATACACAGTTCCCTTTTTGATCTTTACCGTCTCGATCAGCACCGATGGTTCCTAGTCGAAATTAGGCGTGAGAGTAGCGGCAGTTTAGCCTTCGCGCCATATGCCTTCCTGTTCATCGCTGCTCGTCCACGATATACTCTGGGAGCTAGAAGGCCGTTTGGTAATCAGCGCTCCAACGTTGTGCATGGAGCTCTTCTGCCGGTCAGTGCCGGGTTCTTTCGGAAATGCCTTTGAGATGGTGGTCGCGCTTGCAGGCCTCGAACATGTGCCCCACCATCACCGATGCCAAAATCAGCGTAAAGGCTCCCACTTGGCTCCCACACGAAAGGACCATCCTGTGGGTCGTCCCAAAATGCCCTGCGTGAGCAGCTTTCATGGGATCAGAAGCGAACTGTCCCCGTAAGAGTAGAAACGGTATTCGTTCTCAATGGCATGGGCGTAGACGTCTTTCATACGCTCCAGCCCCATCAGTGCCGAAACCAGCATGAACAGGGTCGAGCGCGGCAGGTGGAAGTTCGTCATCAGGCCGTCGACCGCGCGGAAGCGATAGCCGGGGGTGATGAAGATCGCGGTGTCGCCTTCGAAGGGCCCGATCATGCCGTCTTCGCGAGCCGCGCTTTCGAGAAGTCGCAGGCTGGTGGTGCCGACCGCAATGAGGCGGCCACCGGCGATGCGGGCAGCGTTCAGGCGTTCGGCGGTCGCCGCATCGATGCGGCCCCATTCCGCGTGCATGCGATGGTGAGCGGTGTCGCTCGCCTTCACCGGCAGGAAGGTGCCGGCGCCGACATGCAGCGTCAGCGTCTCGCGTCGCACACCTGTCCGGTCCAGCGCTTCCACCAGTTCGGGCGTGAAGTGCAGAGAGGCGGTCGGCGCGGCGACTGCCCCGTCCTTTTCGGCGAACATCGTCTGATAGTCGCTGCGATCGGCCTCGTCGGCCGGCCGCTTGCCGGCGATGTACGGCGGTAGCGGCATCCGGCCCGCGCGTTCCAGCAGCACCTCGACCGGCTCGTCACCGGCAAACTGCAGCGTCCAGCTCCCGTCCTCGTGGCGCGCCTCCGCTGTTGCGGATACCTCGGCGGGGAATGCGATGGTATCGCCTTCGCGCAGGCGCTTGGCGTTACGCACGAAGGCTTGCCAGCGGCGCAGGTCGATACGCTTGTGCAGCGTCGCGCCGATGCGCGCTTCGCCCCGCCGCCCCTCCAGCTGTGCGGGAATCACGCGCGTATCGTTGAACACCAGCACGTCCCCTGCCCGGAGCAGCGCGGGCAGTTCGTGCACGCGGGCATCGCGGAAGGGAGCGGCGCCGGTGACGACCAGCATCCGCGCGGCATCGCGAGGCTTAACCGGCCGCAGGGCAATGCGCTCGGGAGGAAGATCGAAGTCGAAGAGGTCTACGTCCATCGGCCGTGTCCCGGCCGGATCAGTCCGACTTTGAATTGCTGAGCTGGCTCGCGGTGACGGAAGCCGCAGGACTTGTCGAACCGGCGGGGGCCGTCTTTCCGTCACTCGCCAGCGACGCCTGCAGCACACGAGTCGGATTGGCGGGCGGCTCGCCGCGCTCGATCGCGTCGACGTACTGCATGCCGGAGATCACGCGTCCGAACACCGTATATTTGTGATCGAGCGCGAAGCGCGGGTAGAACACGATGAAGAACTGGCTGTTGGCGCTGTCCGGGGCATCGGTGCGAGCCATTGACACCGTCCCGCGCAGATGCGGGATGGAGTTGAACTCGGCCTTCAGGTCGGGAAGCTTCGAGCCGCCCTGCCCTGTCCCGGTGGGATCGCCCGTCTGCGCCATGAAGCCGTCGATCACACGGTGAAAGATGACGCCGTTGTAGAAGCCCTGCTCGGTCAGCTCCTTGATCCGCTCGACGTGGTGCGGTGCCCACTGCGGCATCAGACGGATCGCGACGCGCCCGCCGTCCGACAAGTCGAGCAGCAGAACGTCTTGTGGATCGTGAGCGATATCCATGTCCACAGCGGTCGGCAGCGTGGTCGGAGCGGTTGTCGGCAGCTCCTTCTTCTTGGCCAGGGCCGGCGTGGCGAGGAGCGCCAGACCCATCATCGTCGGGACAAGCAGGCGAAACTTCATTGGCAACTCTCGACTGAACGGCGCGCGACCGGGCACCGCTTCATAAATGATGCAGAATGGCGAGCGCAGTAGAGGCAAGGCGCTGTCGTGGCAATGAACGAAGCTTTGCAGGTTGGGGGCTAAGGCTGGAGGCGAAGCCTGTGAACGATGGCCGGGGCAACCGGCACGCCGCTCTCAGTATTCGCCACGCAACCCGAGTTTGCGAATGCGGGCATCGACATCATCGCGAACGGCAGGGCTGACGAACTTCGAAATCTCCCCACCGAACAGGGCGATCTCCTTGACCAGCTTCGAGGCGATGGGCTGCAAGCCCACATCGGCCATCAGGAATACCGTTTCGATCCCCGCGTTGAGCTGCTGGTTCATGCCGGCCATCTGATATTCGTACTCGAAATCGGCCACGGCCCGCAGACCGCGAACGATCACCGAGGCACCCTGTCGTTCCGCGAACTTCATCAGCAGCGCGTCGAACCCGACCACGCCCACGTTGGTCAGCCCCATGGATGCCACCTCGCGCTCTACCATCGAGATGCGCTCGTCCGGAGTGAACATGGGATTCTTCGACGGGTTGGTAGTCACCCCCAGGATCAGACGATCGACCAGCTTGGACCCGCGGCGGATGATATCGGCATGGCCCAGAGTGATCGGATCGAAGGTTCCGGGATACACGCCGATTCGCTCTTGCCCCGCGCTACGCATCAATGGTCCCTCTCTATTATGTAGCGCGCGACGGCGCGCAGGATGTCGGCTTCGGCGCCGTAGTTCGCGAGGTGGGCCACCGCCTGCTCGACCAGCATCTGCGCCTGCTCGCGCGCACGTGCGGCGCCCAGCAGCGATACGAATGTCTCCTTGCCGGCGCGCGCATCCTTGCCGACCGCCTTTCCGGCCACCTCGGCGTCGCCCTCGTGATCGATCAGATCGTCGGCGATCTGGAACGCCAGCCCGATGTCGCGCGCATAGCCCCGCAAGTGGACGCGACCCTCGGGCGGCACCCTTCCCAGGATTGCGCCCATCTCCACCGACGCACCGAGCAAAGCGCCCGTCTTGAGCTGCTGCAAGCGGGTGACGGTAGGAAGATCGAACTCGCTGGTTTCCGCCACCAGGTCCATCATCTGTCCGCCCGCCATGCCTTGGAAGCCGCTGGCGAGGCCCAGCGCGCGCACAAGCTCTATCCGGACGAAGGGGTCGGCGCTGGTTGCCGGATCGGCAAGCGTCTCGAAGGCGAAATCGTGCAGCGCGTCGCCCGCTAGCACCGCCGTCGCCTCATCGAAGGCGACATGAAGGGTCGGCTTTCCATGGCGCAGGGCGTCGTCGTCCATGCACGGCAGATCGTCGTGGACCAGCGAGTAGACGTGGATCGATTCCAGGGCGACCGCCGCGCGCAAGGCGGCATCTCGATCGACGCCGAAGAGCGAGGCCGTCGCGCAGAGGAGCAGCGGGCGCAGCCTCTTGCCGCCCCCGATCGCTGCGTAGCGCATGGCTTCCACCAGCCGAGCCCGCGGGTCGGGGGGAATCGGCAGGAGCACATCGAACACCGCGTCGACATCCTGCGCGATACGAGCGAGTTCGCCCGATAGCGACGCGCCTCTCACCTCGTCCGGCTCACGGGAAGTGGCCATTCCTCAGCGGTCCGGCGCATCGAAGGGCTGTGTAGTAGCGGGCAACCCATCGGGCCCCGCAACGATCTTCTCGATCCGCGCCTGCGCCGCATCCAGACGCGCCTGGCAATGCCGCCGCAACGCCTCTCCCCGCTCGTACAACGAGATCGAATCGTCGAGAGGTACGTCGCCGCTCTCCAGCGCGCGGACAACGTCCTCCAGAGCGCGCAACGCGTCCTCGAAGCTGAGCGAGGCGATATCGGCGGTATTTCCGGTCATCGGCGCAGCAATGGCGCTGCACCGCCGCCGGGTCAAGCATGCGGGGCGAGCAGGCAAGCCAACCACATACGCGACGGATCGGCCTGGCGGATCGCGTCATGCGACAGGCCGGGAGGGCGAACTTGTACCAAGACCGGGTCATCCCTCGACGATGACCTTAACGCAATCCGCCCTCGCGACGCGGCCCGCTTCACCGTCGGGCGGCGGGCCACCTGATTGCTGCGGGGGCGGTAGTCACCCGAGACAGGAAGCCTTAACAGTCACTGGATTCTTAACCATCCCGAGCTAAACAGTCTTGCAAATGACGGCTCCGACCCGCCTTGCCGCAATGACGCCGACTACCGCGGACGTGCCTTCGCGCGGCCTGGCCGCACGGCTTCGGACCGACGCAAGGTCCTTTGCGATTCTCGGCGTGACCGTGTTCCTGGCAGGCATACTGGCGCTCGGCTCCCGGCATGCGTTTTCCGTCTCGTTCTGGCCGGCCAATGCGCTGATGGTCGGGCTGGTGCTGCGCGACCGCCGGCTGTTCAGTGTCGCGGGGTGGGCTGGCGCCCTCTTTGGGTTCGTCGGCGCCGACCTTCTGTTCGGCCGAACGCTGTCGCTTGCGGCCTTCTTCGCAACCGCGAATCTGACGGGCACGTTCGTCGCCGCGCTCCTGCTCCGCCCACTCGACCTTGTCGACTTGCGGCTGAGGCGGGCCCACTCGGTGCTGAAGATCCTGATCCGCCTGCTGCCGGCCTCGTTCGCCGCCGGAGCATGCGGTGCCGTTCTGGTGGTCGTGGAGTTCCATGGCTCGGCGCTTCAGGCGCTGGCCACATGGCCGGCTAGCGAGTTGGTTAACTACCTCACCGTTCTGCCAGCAGTGCTCACTCTCAGGGGACCGATACGGCTTCGAGCAGGGGGCAGGCTGCTGGGGATGTCCGCCCTGCGAGAGGCGGGCCCGGCCCTCTTTTTGGCGGTGTCGTGCCTGGCTGCGGTGCTGTTCGATGGGCCAGGCAGCATCGTGTTCCCGTTGCCTGCGCTGCTGCTCTGCGCGCTGAGCTATTCGATCCCGACCACCTGCGTGATGACGATGTTGTTCGGCACCACCCTGCTGACCCTGATCGGCTGGAATGTGATCGACCTCGGCCAGGATATGTCGCTGCCGCAGGTGGTCGTCTCGATGCGGATCGCGGTGGCGTTCCTGGTGATCGTGCCGCTTACGATCGGAAGCGCCATGGCGGTGCGCAACGACCTCCTCCATCGTCTGCGGGACGCTGCGGACCACGATGGCCTCACCGGCCTGCTCAATCGGCGCGCTTTCGAAGACCGAATGGGCGAGAGACTGCTTGCGGGAAGCGGTCGCCTGATCCTCTGGCTCGATATCGATCGGTTCAAGGCCATCAACGACCGCCACGGTCACCAGGCCGGGGATGCCGTGCTTCGGGCCTTCGCCGACACGGCCCGAAACTGTTGCCGTTCCAACGATCTGGTCGGGCGGATCGGGGGTGAGGAATTCGCCCTGATCCTTAACGTGCCGGACGCGCAAGCCGCTCGGACCATCGCCGAAAGGCTCCACGCGACCTTCGCTTCGAGCGACTTTCGCTGGAACGGCGTATCGGTTCATACCACGGCGAGTATCGGAGCAGCCTACCTCGTACGGCCGGTCACCGATGTGAACCTTCTCACGCGTCACCTCGACGAGGCGCTGTATCGCGCGAAGCGCAAGGGGCGGAACCGGATCGAGTGGCTGGACGAGGACTGGGACCTCACGGCAGGGCAACCCGAACAGTCCCTGCGGATCGCCGCGGGCTGAGTTCTTCCCTTCCCCTAGCCACTCCGCCGCTCTCCCGCTAAGGCGCGGCGCATGTCCGGAATCACCCCTGAGATCGTCGAGGCGCACGGCCTCAGCCCCGAGGAATACGAGCGCGTGGTGCACGCGATCGGGCGCGAGCCGAACCTGGTCGAGCTCGGCATATTCTCGGTCATGTGGTCCGAACACTGCTCGTACAAGTCGAGCCGGGTGCACCTCAAAAAGCTGCCGACGACGGCGCCCTGGGTGATCTGCGGCCCCGGCGAGAACGCGGGTGTGATCGACATCGGAGAAGGCCCGGACGGCAAGGGACAGGCTGCCATCTTCAAGATGGAGAGCCATAACCACCCCAGCTACATCGAGCCCTACCAGGGCGCGGCGACGGGCGTGGGCGGCATCCTGCGCGACGTTTTCACCATGGGTGCGCGCCCCGTCGCCAACATGAACGCGCTGCGCTTCGGCCGGCCCGATCATCCCAAGATGAAACACCTCGTCCAAGGCGTGATCCAGGGCATCGGCGGCTATGGCAACTGCGTCGGCGTGCCGACCGTCGGCGGAGAGACGAATTTCCACAAGGCCTACGACGGCAACATCCTCGTCAACGCGATGACCGTGGGCGTCGCCGATACCGACAAGATCTTCTATTCGGCCGCGACGGGCCTCGGCAATCCGATCGTCTACGTCGGCTCGAAGACCGGACGCGACGGCATCCATGGCGCCACCATGGCAAGCGCCGATTTCGACGAGCATAGCGACGAGAAGCGCCCCACCGTGCAGGTCGGCGATCCCTTCACCGAGAAGCTGCTGATCGAGGCGTGTCTCGAACTGATGGCGACCGACGCCATCGTCGCGATCCAGGACATGGGAGCGGCCGGGCTCACTTCCTCCTCGGTCGAAATGGCGAGCAAGGGCGGCGCGGGCATCCGCCTCAACATGAACGCCGTCCCCTGCCGAGAAGAGGGCATGACGCCCTACGAAATGATGCTGAGCGAGAGCCAGGAGCGCATGCTCATGGTGCTGCAACCGGGCAAGGAGCCGATGGCCGAGGCGATCTTCCGCAAGTGGGAGCTCGACTTCGCGGTGATCGGCGAAGTCACCGATACCGGCCACATGGTGCTGGAATTCGACGGCGAAGTTGTCTGCGATATCCCGCTCGGCCCGCTCGCCGACGATGCGCCCGAGTACGAGCGCCCATACATCACTCGCGAGGAATACGCCGACTGGGCGGCGGTCCTGCCACTCGGCCACGTGCCCGAGGATACCGACGTCGCGGGCGACCTCGTTCGCCTGATGGGCAGCGCCGACCTCGCCTCGCGCAAATGGATCTGGGAGCAGTACGACAGCCAGGTCGGCGCCGACACGCTGCAGAAGCCCGGCGGCGACGCCGCAGTGGTGCGCGTCCATGGGACGCAAAAGGCGCTGGCGATCAGCACCGACTGTACCCCGCGCTACGTCTATGCGGACCCCTACGAGGGTGGAAAGCAGGCTGTCGCCGAGACCTGGCGCAACCTCACCGCGGTGGGTGCGCGCCCACTTGCCATCACCAACTGCTTGAATTTCGCCAATCCGCAACGTCCCGAGATCATGGCGCAGATCGTCCACGCGCTGAACGGCATGGGCGATGCCTGCCGGGCGCTCGACTACCCGATCGTCTCGGGCAACGTCTCGCTGTACAACGAAAGCAAGGCGACCGGCGGCGGATCGGCCATCCTGCCCACGCCCGCGATCGGCGGCGTCGGCCTTCTCGACGACCATGACGGCATGGCGACCATTGCGTTCAAGGCTGAGGGCGAGACCATCATACTGATCGGCGGCGAGAGCGGACACCTTGGCCAATCGCTGTGGCTGCGCGAAATCCTCGGCCGCGTGGACGGCCCGCCGCCGCCGGTCGGCCTCTCGCTGGAGAAGCTCGCCGGCGATACTGTGCGCGAACTTATCGCGCGTGGCCAGGTGACCGCGGTACACGACTGCGCGGATGGCGGCCTCGCGGTTGCGCTGGCCGAGATGGCGCTGGCAAGCGGCATCGGCTTCGCCGTCGCCGCGCCGGAGGACACCGTCAGCGAACCCGGCTTCTGGTTCGGCGAGGATCAGGCCCGCTACGTCGTGACCACCAGCGACCCCGCCTCCGTGCTCGACGCGGCCGAAAGCGCCGGCCTCGTCGCCGTCGCGCTTGGCGAGACCGACGGCACCGCCCTCATCTTCCGCAGCGTCGGCGGCGAGACCTCGACCGATCTTGCGACGTTGCGCGAGGCGCACGAGGCGTTCTTCAGGGACTGGATGGACTGAAACTCTCGCCGTACTGCGCTCCCGGCCGAAGCCAGGAGGTAGAGCGGCGCTTCTATCCCCCGGCCGAGGCCAGCACGTTTACCGTCAGCGCCAGGATCCCGAGGTTGAAGGCGAAGGCGAACAGGCCCTGGAACGTCGCCACGCGGCGCATGGCGCAATCGGTGATGGCGATGTCGGCGGTCTGGCAGGTCATGCCGATGACGAAGGCGAAATTCACGAAGTCGGAGAACTCAGGGTCCGCGCCACCCGGCATATCCAGGCCGGCATGGTCTCCCCCGTTTTTGTGTGAGTAGTAAAGCCGCGCGTAGTGGAAGGCATAGACGAGGTTCGCAAACGTCCAACTCGCCAGCAGGGTCGCCACCAGCAGCGCGATATTGACGGCACCGAGCTCTCCCTTGTCGAGGATCAGGATGCCGAGCGCGGTCAGGATCACGAGGCTGATGACGGCGGTCAGCGCCAGCAGCAGGAATTGCCCCGCGTCGTCGCGCTGCGCCTCACGGCGGATCACATCGGGAGTGCCATGACTCCACAGCTTCACGCAGGACAGCACGAACGAGAGCACCGCAAGATCGAAGCCGGTCAAGATCGCGCGGTCGAACCGCGTAGCCGTCGCAAGCAGCGCGGTCGCGCCGGCCAGAACCAGCAGGAACAAGCGATAGCGCGGATGCCGCGAGCCAAGCTCGGTGCCGTCCGGTGCCGCCCGGCGTGCCATCTCAGTCGACCCAGTCCCGGCGATTGACGCCCAACAGCTTGAGCACGCTGGTAAGATCGCCCCGGTCCACCCGGCCGTTGGCGGCGGCGCGAGCCTTGGGCTTGGCGCGATAAGCGACGCCATAGCTCGCCGCATCGATCATCGGGATATCGTTGGCGCCATCGCCCGTCGCCAGCGTCACTGGATCGCCGCCCACCGCGTCGGCTTCGGCAAGCAGCGTCGCCTTCTTGACGCCGCTGTCGACGATGCCGCCGACGAGCCCGCCGGTCATCCTGCCGTCCGCCACCTCCAGACGGTTGCCGACGATCTTCTCGAAACCCAGCATCTCGCCCACCGGGTCGGCGAAGTGGTGGAAGCCGCCCGTGACCAGCACGGTATGGCAGCCAAGCGCCTTGAGCGTCGCCACCAGCGTCGTCGCGCCAGGCATCGCCTGGATTCGGGTGGAGAGGCATTCGCCGATCGTGCTTTCCGGCAGGCCGGCCAGCAGGCGAACCCGCTCACGCAGGGCGCTTTCGAAGTCCAGCTCGCCCTGCATCGCCCGCTCGGTGATGGCGGCGACCTGCTCCTTCAGGCCGGCGAAGTCGGCCAGTTCGTCGATGCACTCCTGCCCGATCATGGTGGAGTCCATGTCCGACACGAACACGCGCGGCACGATGATCTCGTCGCGCGCCACCAGCATGTCGCAAGGCGCGAAATGCGCGTCGAGCACGTCCAGCATGGCCCGCTGGTCGTCATCCGGAGAGGTAAGCTCCAGCGTTTCGCCGCAATGGTCCAGCATTGCCGCGGCGGCGAGGCGCACACCGCGCGCTTCGAGATCGGCGCGAGCGGCGTCGATCCTTGCGGACAGGCCGTCCGGGTCTGCTATCAGCCGGGCGATGAGCACGGGCAATTCCTCTGACTGGTTCTTGAAGTCCGACCCCGATCGGCCGCCGGTGGCGCTCATCGCAGGGCCGACCGCGAGCGGCAAGAGCGATTGTGCGGTCGCGCTGGCTCAGGCGATCCGGGCGCAGGGCGTGCCCGCAACGGTGATCAACGCCGATAGCGCCCAAGTCTACGCCGACCTTGCGGTGCTGAGTGCACGTCCCTCGCCCGACGAGATGGGCGACATCCCGCACCGCCTGTTCGGCACGTGGGACGGCGCCGTAAGCTGCTCCGCCGCCGACTGGGCCGAGGCTGCGAAGCGCGAGATCGCAGCTGTCCACGCCGGAGGAGGTGTGCCGATCCTCGTTGGCGGGACAGGCCTCTATCTGCGCACCCTGCTCGATGGGATCGCCCCCGTCCCCGGCATCGATCCGGAGGTGCGCGCCGCGGTGCGCGCGCTGCCGGTCGCCCAGGCTCATGCGGCGCTGTGCGTGGAAGATCCGGCGCGCGCGGCCCTGCTGGCCCCTGCCGACGCGACGCGGATCGCACGCGCGCTGGAAGTGATCCGCTCCACCGGCCTGCCGCTGTCAGCCTGGCAGGCTCGTCGCGAAGGCGGCATCGGCGCGAGCATCGACCTTCATGCGGCTATCCTGCTCCCCGATCGGACCGCGCTTTATGACCGCTGCGACTTGCGGTTCGCGCGGATGATAGAGGCCGGCGCGATCGACGAAGTCCGTACCCTGCTCGCCCGCGGCCTCGACCCGGCATTGCCGGTGATGCGCGCCATCGGGGTTCCCGAGCTGGCTGCGTTGCTGAGCGGCGAAGCGACGCGCGAGCAGGCCTTGCAGCGCGGCGCTCAGGCCACGCGCAATTATGCGAAACGGCAATATACGTGGTTCCGCCACCAACCGCCCTCTCACTGGCAACGCATTCTCTACGAAGATTTCACTGAGGAAATTCCTAGAGTAATTTTATTACGATCTTTTGGCTTGACCTGACATAAACGGTCTCGTAGTGCGCCGCCACCCGCCGATGGAAGTGAGCGGGAGGAGAGGGGACGCGACCCGGCGCGTATCATTGCGATGCCGGGTCCGTTTCGCTACAGAGCGCCGCTTTCGGGCGGCAGCCATGAAGTGGGCCGAAGCGCCCGCCGTCAGCATTGAGGAATTGGTCGTGAGTACAGAGCGCAGCGGCGCGAACATCCTGGTTGAAAGTCTCGTCCGTCAGGGCGTCGAATTCGTATTCGGCTATCCCGGCGGTGCGGTGCTTCCGATCTATGACGCACTGTTCGGCGACGATCGGCTCCGTCACATCCTCGTCCGCCACGAGGCCGGCGCCGCGCACGCGGCGGAAGGCTATGCCCGCTCCACCGGCAAGCCGGGCGTCGTGCTCGTCACTTCCGGCCCGGGCGCGACCAATGCGATGACCGGCATCGCCGATGCCTTCATGGATTCGATCCCGCTGGTCGTCATCACCGGGCAGGTCCCCACGACGGTGATCGGATCGGACGCGTTCCAGGAAGCCGACACCATCGGCATGTCGCGCCATTGCACCAAGCACAATTACCTCGTGCGCGACCCGGCGGATCTTGCAGCCACGATCGACGAGGCGTTCCAGGTCGCCACCACCGGGCGTCCCGGGCCGGTCCTCATCGACATTCCCAAGGACGTGCAGATCGCCTCGGCCCTGTGGCACGACGGCAAGGCGCAACGCCGCAACCGCTATACCCCGCGCACGCGCGCCAGCGACCAGGAAATCGCCGAGGCGATCGCGATGCTCGCGGCGGCCAAGGCGCCGGTGCTCTATACCGGCGGCGGTGTCATCAACTCCGGGCCGGACGCCTCGGCGCTGCTGCGCGAGCTGCAGGCTCGCACGGGCGCGCCCGTCACCTCGACACTGATGGGTCTGGGCGCATTTCCCGCCGATCATCCCGACTGGCTCGGGATGCTGGGCATGCACGGCACTTACGAAGCCAACCTGGCGATGAACCAGGCCGATCTAATGGTCTGCATCGGCGCCCGTTTCGACGACCGCGTCACCGGCCGGCTCGATGCCTTCGCGCCCAACTCGAAGAAGATCCACATCGACATCGATCGATCGTCGATCAACAAGACGGTCCAGGTCGATCTTCCGATCGTCGGCGACTGCGCGGCGGTGCTCGACCAGCTGCTGAGCGCCTGGGGCGATCGCAAGGGCCAGGACCTCACCGCGTGGAAGGCCCGCATCGACGGCTGGCGCGAGCGCAAGAGCCTCGCCTACCCGCGCGACAAGGCGGCGATAGCGCCGCAGTACGCGGTGGAGCGCCTTTACGAACTGACGCGCGACCGCGATCCGATCGTGTCCACCGAAGTCGGCCAGCACCAGATGTGGGCGGCGCAGTACTTCCATTTCATGGCGCCGAACCGCTGGCTCACCTCCGGGGGGCTGGGCACCATGGGCTACGGTCTGCCCGCGGCCATCGGCGCGCAATGCGGCAACCCGGGCAAGCTCGTGGTCGATATCGCCGGCGACGCGTCGATCCAGATGAACATCCAGGAGATGGGCACCGCGAGCCAGTACCGCTTGCCGGTCAAGGTGTTCATCCTCAACAACGAGTGGATGGGCATGGTCCGCCAGTGGCAGGAGCTGACCTACGAGAGCCGTTACTCGAACTCCTATTCCGACAGCCTGCCCGACTTCGTGAAGCTGGCCGAAGCCTACGGCTGGAAGGGCATCCGCATCGAGGACGAGAGCCAGCTCGACGCCGGCATCAAGGCGATGATCGAGCATGACGGACCGGTGATCGTCGATTGCCTCGTGTCGAAGGACACCAACTGCTTCCCGATGATCCCCTCGGGCGCGGCGCACACCGAGATGCTGCTGTTCGGGGATGCCGTCGCCGGCACCATGGACGACGAAGCCAAGGCACTGGTGTGATGAGCTCTCGATACCACCTGACTTCCCTCTCGACGGGGGAAGAATACGAACGCCTGGCGCAAATGCGGCCGGGACGCAAAGCGCCGAGGTACTTACCGTGAAAATCCACCATGCCGAATCCGAGCGGCACGTCCTCACCGTCACCGTCGACAACGAGGCGGGTATACTGGCGCGCATCGCCGGCATGTTCACGGCGCGCGGCTACAACATCGACAGCCTGACTGTCGCCGACATCACGGAGAACCATGCGGTCAGCCGGATCACCATCGTCACCCACGGTCCGCCCGCGGTGATCGACCAGATCCGCCACCAGCTGGAACGCCTCGTTCCGGTGCACAAGGTGGTCGACCTCACCGAGCAAGGCCCTTACGTCGAGCGTGAGCTGGCGCTGATCAAGGTTGCCGGCACCGGCGAGAAGCGCGTCGAGGCGCTGCGCGTGGCGGAGATCTTCCGCGCGCGGCCCGTCGATACCACCACCGAAAGCTTCGTGTTCGAGCTCACCGGCGCGCCCGAGAAAATCGACAGCTTCGTCGGCTTGATGAACGGCCTCGGCCTCGTCGAAGTCGGGCGGACCGGCATCGTCGGCATGATCCGCGGAGCCACCGAAGCCTAACGCACACGTCGTCCCGGACCTGATCCGGGACCGGCACCGCCACAACGGAACCTCACTCCATTACGAAACCGGATCCGGGCCGCGCCCGGGTCGACGCAAGGAACCCACCATGAAGGTCTATTACGACGCAGACGCAGACATCAACCTGATCACCGGCAAGAAGATCGCCGTCCTCGGCTACGGCAGCCAGGGCCATGCCCATGCGCAGAACCTGCGCGATTCGGGCGTGAAGGATGTCGCCATCGCTCTGCGCGAAGGCTCGGCCACTGCGAAGAAGGCCGAAGGGGCCGGCTTCAAGGTGATGTCGAACGCCGAGGCGGCGCGCTGGGCGGACATCCTCATGATCCTCGCTCCCGACGAGCACCAGGCCGCGATCTACGCCGCCGACCTGCACGACAACCTGAAGCCGGGCGCCGCGCTCGCCTTCGCTCACGGCCTCAACATCCACTTCGGTTTGATCGAGCCCCGCGCCGACATCGACGTCATCATGATCGCGCCCAAGGGCCCCGGCCACACCGTGCGCAGCGAATACCAGCGCGGCGGCGGCGTGCCCTGCCTGATCGCGGTCGCGCAGGATTCGACTGGCAACGCCCACGACGTGGCGCTTGCTTATGCCTCGGGTGTCGGCGGCGGCCGTTCGGGCATCATCGAGACCAACTTCCGCGAGGAATGCGAGACCGACTTGTTCGGCGAGCAGGCTGTGCTCTGCGGCGGCGCGACGGCGCTGGTCCAGGCCGGCTTCGAAACGCTGGTCGAGGCCGGCTACGCCCCCGAAATGGCTTATTTCGAGTGTCTCCACGAGCTGAAGCTGATCGTCGACCTGATGTATGAGGGCGGCATCGCCAACATGCGCTACTCGATCTCGAACACCGCCGAATACGGTGACATCAAGACCGGCCCGCGCATCATCACCGCCGAGACCAAGAAGGAAATGAAGCGCGTTCTGGAAGACATCCAGTCGGGCCGCTTCGTGAAGGATTTCGTGCTCGACAACCGCGCCGGCCAGCCTGAGTTGAAGGCCTCGCGCAAGGCCGCGCTTCGTCACCCGATCGAGGAGACCGGATCGAAGCTGCGCGCCATGATGCCCTGGATCAAGGCCAACGCACTGGTCGACAAGTCCAAGAACTGATCCGGTGCTCCGGGTGCGGACCGTACCCGAAACGCTTTGACATGAACCACTTCCGGGGGCAGCACGTTGCGCCAGCAGCTCTGCTCCCGGAAGGATCCTCATGCGCCGCTATCTCGCCGCCGCCGCCGCCATCGCCGTCATCGGCACCTCGCCTCTCTGGGCGCAAGGCATGCCGACCGTCGCACCTGGCCAGAAGAACGTCGCGGCGATTACCGGCGGCACTTATCAGGCTGACCCGTATCACACCCTCGTCGAGTGGGAGCTGAATCACCTCGGCTTCTCGCCCTACTTCGGCATCTTCGGCGATGTGACCGGTACGTTGGTGCTCGATCCCAAGGCACCGCAGAACGCGAAAGTCTCGGTGACGATCCCGATCGCCAACGTCACCACCGCCAGCAAGGGGCTGACCGATCATTTGCTGCGTGCGCCCAAGGAGGCCGGCGGCAAGCCGGACTTCTTCGGCCCCTCGCCCGCCGACGCGACGTTCGTATCGACCGCAGTAAAGCTCAAGGGCGGCAACAAGGCCGACGTCATCGGCAATCTCACCTTCAACGGCGTGACCCGGCCGGTGACGCTCGCCACCACCTTCTACGGCGCCGGAAAGATGCCCGCGCAGATGGGCGGTGGGGAGAATGTCGGCTTCGAGGCCACCGCTACGATCAAGCGCAGCGACTTCGGCTTCGGCACCATGATCCCGTTGCTGTCCGACGAGGTCAAGCTGAAGATCGCCGCGGCCTTCACCAAGAAGTGATGGGCGTGAAGGCGCTCCTTCTCCCGTCACTTGCGACGCTCGCCCTCGCCGGTTGCGTGACCTCCAGGCCTGCAGCGGCCCCGGCGGAACCGCCGGCTCCCGCGCAGGCCGGCACTTGCGGAGCAGAGAAGGTGTCCTCGTTCGTCGGAAGCCAGGCGAGCGACGAGGTGCTGGCGAAGATCAAGGCGATATCGGGCGCCCAAGCCATCCGCGTCGTCGCGCCGAATGGGATGATGACGATGGACTATCGTCTCGATCGGCTCACGATCGAGACCGGGGATGACGGTCGGATCGTGCGCTTGCGCTGCATATGAAGCCGAAGGACGATCCCTCGATCGGCACAGCGAAGTCCGAGGTCGAAAATGACCCGATGGAAAAACAGGAAGGCGTCGCGCGGGTAGAGGCGTTTTCCGATGGCGTCATCGCGATCATCATCACCATCATGGTCCTGGAACTCAAGGCGCCGACCGAAGAGGCGCTCGGCACCCTGTGGCGCCTTTGGCCGGTCTTCGTCGCCTATGTGCTCAGCTACGCCTACGTGGCGATCTACTGGGTCAATCACCACCGCCTGTTCAGCCACGCCCGGCTGGTCACAAACGGCTTGCTGTGGGCCAACATGGCCCTGCTGTTCGCGCTCAGCCTCGTACCGTTTTCGACTGCGTACCTGGGCGAACATCATTTCAGCCGCGACGCGACTCTCCTCTACCTTGCAACCCTGCTGCTTCCGGCGGTGACCTACGCCGTGCTGCAAAGGGTGATCGTGAGCACGGGCGCGGCCACGCGCGGCAGCCGGCTTTATCATCGGGCCACCGGCCGAAAGGGGTTGGCTGCCTGCGTCGTCTACCTTGTCGGCATGCCGCTGTCTTTTGTCTCACCGTGGCTGGGGGTGGCCTGTGCCGCGCTGGTGGCAATCTTCTGGATACAGCCCTGGAGCCCGCTCGACCGGCTGTTCGTGGCCGACAAAGCCTGACAGCCCCGACCCGATCCGTTGGTCGCCCCCTTTACTTCCACCCAATGCATCGCCATAGGCAGCGGCATGTCTCTCCGGCTCGGCCTTGCTCTGCGACTTACACGCCCTTGGGCGTGAGACTGCGCGTCGGCTGACCGGCGCGCTCGGCGCCCAGGGGTAACGAGCCACACCCGGACACCAGCAGAATACCGCAGCGAGACATTCCCATGACCATGCTGAAAGACCCCTCGGTCAAATACCGCCCGTTCCCGCAGATCGCGTTGCCGGATCGGCAGTGGCCTTCGCGCACCATCACCAAGGCGCCAAGGTGGCTCTCGACCGACCTTCGCGACGGCAATCAGGCGCTGATCGATCCGATGGGCGCGGAAAAGAAGAACCGCTTCTTCGATCTCCTGGTCAAGATCGGCCTGAAGGAGATAGAGGTCGGCTTCCCGGCGGCCGGCGCCACCGAATTCGACTTCATCCGCGGACTGGTCGATAGCGGCAAGATCCCCGAGGACGTCCTGGTGCAGGTCCTCACCCAGTCGCGCCAGGACCTGATCGAAACCTCGTTCGAGAGCCTCGCCGGTGTGCATGCCGCGATCGTTCACTTGTACAACGCGGTGTCGCCGCTGTGGCGGCAAGTGGTGTTCGGAATGGAGCGCCACGAAATCCGCGCGATCGCCGAGAACGGGGCCAAGGTCCTGCGCGATCAGGCGGCCAAATACCCGCAAACCCAATGGCATTTCGAATACAGTCCCGAGACGTTTTCCACGGCTGAACTCGATTTCTCCATCGAGTGCTGCGAAGCGGTCATGGGCATCCTGAAGCCCACGCCCGA
>Ga0068862_100001561_pt1 | contig 20898 bp, 20 predicted proteins | sample KBSSwiS52_FD_66598 | JGI IMG/M metagenome (GOLD analysis project Ga0068862, IMG submission 66598) | Switchgrass rhizosphere microbial communities from Kellogg Biological Station, Michigan, USA - KBS Switchgrass S5-2 | ecosystem: Host-associated > Plants > Roots > Rhizosphere > Soil ... | reverse complement strand
AAGCCGGTCGATTGGGTCATGGTGAACGTGGGAACCGTCGGGCATCGCTCCACGAGCCGGTATTCCGTGCCGGTACCGGGATAGGCGCGTCGTCAGCCAAAGGTGTCGGGCGGGGCGGAGCAGGAGCGCATCGGCCAGCACCCGCAACGCACCCAGGCCCTCCACCGACAGCCGCTCGCCCGCCGGGGCCTCCCCACGATCCGTCCACGCCTGCGGCAACGTCACCGTCCGACCCACACCACGCGCGCAGACAAACACCAACGCACCATCCCGATGCTTGGCATACAGAATCTCCAGGCACTCACCAGCAAGCGCATGAAAAGGATGCGCCACGGTTAGAGAACCCAAAGACGGCCTGGACGAACCAGCACTATGCCCTGACCGTCGGAACTCCTAGGACCCTCACACCTCCTTTCCCATCTCTCTTCGGGATCTCCACCGCCCGTACCGGCCCCGGAAAGTACGACCCCGACGACATGCGATTCCACAGCACGTACAGACGGTCCTTGACCTCTGCCTCGAACTGCACGACCGTCACACCGTCCGGCCCGGGCGCCCCACCCTTCTCCTTCACCCTCAGCCACGCATCCCACACCAGCTGCTTCGGGATTTCAAACGACTTGCCCCGTGACGCCGGTCCACTCACACGCATCCTCCCCTTAAGACGGTTGTGCGTATCCGTGTCCCACCACAGCCGCTTCCCCTTGGCTCCACACCGACCGCGAAAAGCCGGGCTTCACAGCTACTCGGGAAGGTCCGCCCACGTGCCGCGCCACGGTACTTACCCCTCACGGATTCAGCCGCTTGAGGCCTCCCTCTCACCACCGGCCAACCCCAGCCAGCGGCAGTTTCGGGCACGTGTTCACATGTTCCATGCGAGAGCAGCAGATCGGGCTCATGCCACCTTTACGCCGGACGCCACCTGGGCAGAAGACGGGCACCCCCCAGGCTGATCCCAGAACCATTGCGAAACCCTGGTTTCGACGTCACATGATGTGCTTTCGACGCTTCGAACGGCAGAAGGCTTACGCCCTTTCGCTCATCTTCCCGATCCCCACCTGCCCGGGTAATACCCGGACTTTTCCCCGAACGTTCAGCACGACAGTCTTCAGCTAACGCACCTCGGGGCGGTTTGGAGCCTCCCCCCGCGTGGGCGACTCCGGAGGGCCTACCTCCATCTCCCGCACAGCACCACAGTCGGCAAGCACGCCATCACATACGGCTTACCTCCCGCGTTCATGTTCACACCACAATGAGCACACATCGACGATCATCGATGCGAAAAGGCTAGATCCAAATCGCAAACCCGCAGGTCAGCGGGATGTTGATCGAGAAGACGAGGGGACTCGAACCCCTAACCGCCCGATTACAAGTCGGCCATTCCCGTGTTTCCAGGTGTTGCTAAATGCCGGGAACTATCTATTGGTGCAGGTGGCAGGGATAAATTGTGTCGCAACGGCGTTCCTCGTGCCGCAAACTGTCAGAACGTCCGAGCACACAATGAGCACACGTCGCCCGGGCTACCCCTCATAAATGCGTGAGGTCATAGGCGTTTGTGATGGTTTCGCTGTGGTGGGTAGTCCGCTGGTATGAGGTATGCGACGGGTGGCGGGCTGACGCCCGCCGAGCAGATACGGCGTGAGCGGGTCCGGCTGGCTGCCGCGGACCGGTTTGCCCGGGGGGTGAGCCAGGCGGGGGTGGCGCGGGAGTTCCATGTGACGCCGAAGACCGCGAGCCGCTGGCACCGGGCCTGGGAGGGCGGCGGTGCGGCTGCGCTGCGGTCGCGGGGGCCGTTGTCGGCGTGCCGGCTGGATGGCCGTGAGCTGTCCCGGTTGGAGGCGTTGCTGCGGCGCGGCCCGGGGGCGTGCGGCTGGGATGACCAGCGTTGGACGCTGGCCCGGGTCCGGCAGGTGATCGCGGTCGAGTTCGGGGTGGACTACACCGAGGCCGGTGTGTGGTACCTGCTCGAGCGGTACGGCTGGTCGTGTCAGCTGCCCGCCCGTCAGGCCAGTGAACGCGACGACGAGGCCGTCGAGACCTTCAGGAAAAAGAGGTGGTCGGCGGTAAAGGCACGGCGGCGGCCCGCGGGGCCTGGGTCTGTTTCCTCGACGAGACCGGCCAGGGCCGCAGGCCGCCACGGGCTCGTACCTGGGCCCGGCGCGGGGCCAGACCGGTCATCCGGGTGCCCGCCGCCCGGGGCGGCGGGCGGGTCAGTGTGACCGGGATGGTCTGCTACCGGCCCGGACAGCGCGCCCGCCTGCTCTACCGGGCCCGTCTGGGCGACCGCCACGGCGGTGAGCGCAAGGGCCTGCGCTGGACCGACTGCCGCGACCTGCTGGTCGCCGCGCACCACCAGCTTCCCGGCGGCCGGCTCGTCCTGGTCTGGGACCGGCTCAACATCCACCGCCAGAGGGCGATGACCACCTTCCTGAACACCCACGCCGACTGGATCGACGTCGTCTGGCTGCCGACCTACGCCCCCGAGCTCAACCCCACCGAAGGGGTCTGGTCACAGCTCAAGGGCAGCACGCTGGCCAACCTCGCCGCCCGCAGCCTCGACCAGGTCCTCCAGGCCGTCAAACACGGCCTCAAACAGACCCAGTACCGACCAGACCTGATCCTCGGATTCCTCACCGCGACCGGCCTGACCTGGGAAGGCCTTTGATCGACATGACCCCACACATTAAAGATCAGTAGCCCCGGGGAAGGGTCACGAGGACGGCCTTGCGTCGCCGTGGGAAAGGGTCACGAGGGCGGCCTTGCGTCGCCGCCGGGCATGCACCACGTGGCCAAGAGTGACGAGGCCGAAGCCGGCGGCGTAGATGACGACGTTGACGAGGAGGTACCCCCACGGCCCGGAGTCCGGGTTCTTGGGGAAGGCGGAGTAGTCGCCACCGACCCAGGCCCGGAGCAGTTCCTCACACTGGACGGTGAACACAAAGGAGTGCACCGCGATGTAGGCCACGTAGGCCGCCATGCGGTTTCGGACGAAGAATCCGAGTGGAAACGCGACGAGCACGGTGATGATCAGGTCCACGGCTGTCTCCTGTCCATGCGTCCGGCGAATGGGAACCGGGATTCAGCATCGCCACCGCGGAACTTGGCCGGTATCCCGGACAACGCCGGACTTCTCCGCGTGGTAGCCGCTACGTACTGGCACTGATGACGTCCAGACCCACGGCGCGCGATGATGAGCGGATGGCCGGCGCGGTGCGGGGACGTGTGTGGGCCGCGCCCCCTGTGATCGTCTTCGCCACGGCCTGCCTGGTGCGGGCTGTGATCGTCTTCGGCCCGACATGCGCGCCCTCCCCGGCACAGTGGGCCGCGCAGGTCGGCCTGTACGGTTTCCCGGTAGTGATCGGGATCCTGCTGTGCTGGCGGGTGCCGGCGAGCCCGGTCGGGCCCATGCTGAGCTGGGTGGGCGCGGCCCCGGCGGCGACGCAGACGTTGGAGTCCTGGGGTGAGACGGTCGGCATGACCCACCCCTGGCCGGCCGCCGACGTCGTGTACACCCTCAAGTTCGGCGCCTGGGTGTGGAACCTGGCGGGCTTCGTAGGTCTGTGCCTCGTGTTCCCGGACGGCCTGCTACCGGGCCGCCGCTGGCGGGCCGTCGTCTGGTGGGCCGTCGCCGCCGGGCTGTTCCTCAACGCGGCGCTGTCGTTCCTCGAACCCGAGCAGGGCGGCGACCGGCGAGCGGCCTACCGGTTGGTCCTGCGTCTTCCTCTTCCCGCGCTCGTCCCCATCGGGGTACTGGCCTTCGGCGGCGTGCTCGCCGTCCTCGTCGTGGCCACGTTCAGTCTGGTGCTTCGCTACCGGCGGGGTGACGAGCTGGTACGCGAGCAGCTTCGGTGGCTGATCCTCGGGGCCGGTTCCGTGCCGGTGCTGCTCGCGGGCGGCTGGGTGACCGAGACGCTCGGCGCGCCCGCCGGTGGGGCGTACCTCGGGTTCCTCGTCGCGATGGCGGCCGTGGTGCCGGGCGCGATCGCCATGGCCGTGTTACGCCACGACCTGTTCGATGTGGACCGGCTGCTCGGCGCGTCGCTGTCGTGGCTGCTGACCTCGCTGCTGTCGGCGGCGGTCTTCGCCGCCCTGGTGTACGGCATCGCCGACCTGCTCGGAGCCGGCACCCGCCTGGGACCCGTCGGCGCGGCCTTCGGCACGGCCATGTGCCTGCTCCCGCTGCACCGCGTCGGGGGCGACCTGGTCGGCCGGCTCGTCGACCGAGAACGGACGGTCACCCTCGCCCGGGTGGGCCAGTTCGTCCAGCGGGTCCGTGACGGCGACACCGAACCCGAGGAAGCCGAGGACCTCCTGCGGTCCGTCCTGCGTGACCAGGGGCTGCGGCTGCTCGTCCGGCTGCCGACGAGCCCGGCCGGCACGTACGTCGACCTTGCCGGGAACCGGGTCGACATCGACGAGGACGCTGCATGCGTGCGGCTGATGACGGGTGACAGAGCGGTCGCCGCGATCGTCCCTGGCGTCCGGTCCGCGCGCAGGCTGCGACGGGCGCGCGAGGTGGCCCTGCAGGCCCGCCTCCCCATCGAGTTCATCCGGCTGCGGCTGGAGCTGCGGGTCGCGTTGGACGACGCCCGCTCCAGCCGCGAGCGGCTGGCACTGGCGACCGCAGCCGAGCGGCACCGGCTGGCCCGGGACCTGCACGACGGGGCCCAGCAGCATCTGATCGCCGTCGGCATGCGGCTGCGGTCGGTCCAGCGCCAGCTCGACCCGACGCAGTCCACGCATCGCGATTTGGAGGCCGCCGTGAGCACCCTGGCCGACACGGTCGGCGAGCTGCGCCGGCTCGCCCACGGGGTGCGCCCCAGCCGGCTCGAGGACGGGCTCGCCATCGCGGTCAAGGCGCTGGCCGCCCAGTCACCGGTGCCCGTCGAGGTCGACGTCGCCGACGTCGACGTCGCCGAGGCCATCGCCACCACGGCGTACTTCGTCGTCGCCGAGGCTCTGGCCAACGCGCTCAAGCACGCCCAAGCGAACGCGATCCGCGTCTCCGTGGCGAGGCGCGAGACGACCGGCCTGTCGCTCGAGGTGTCCGACGACGGCGTCGGCGGCGCGCGCGACGGCTTCGGCCTGACCTCGATCCGCGACCGGGTCGCGGCTCTCGGCGGTGAGCTGACGCTCGCGAGCCCCGTGGGTGGGGGCACCCGGCTGGAGGTGACGCTGTAAATGCGCATCCTGATCGCCGAGGACTCCTCGCTGTTCCGGGAGGGCCTCGCGCGCCTGCTGACCGAGGCGGGGCACGACGTCGTCGCGCTGGTCGCCGACGCCGACGCGCTGCCGGACGCCGTCGCGGCGCACCGGCCCGACTTCGCGGTCATCGACGTGCGGATGCCGCCGACGATGACCGCGGACGGCGCGCTGGCCGCGCGCCGGCTGCGGGCCGAGCACCCGGACCTGCCGATGCTGCTGCTGTCCCAGCACATCGAGACCCGCCACTGCGTGCCGCTCGTCGCGACCGGCGGGTTCGGCTACCTGCTGAAGGACCGGGTGCTGGGCGTCGATGACTTCCTCGACGCGATCCGCCGGGTCGCCGCCGGCGGGTCGGCGCTCGACCCCGAGGTCGTCTCCGCGCTGCTCGCCGCGTCCGGCCGGGACGACCCGCTGGCCGTGCTCACCGCGCGGGAACGCGAGGTGCTGGCGCTCGCCGCCGAGGGCCGGTCGAACGTGTCCATCGCGGGACGGCTCTTCCTGGCCGAGCGCACGGTCGAGACCCACATGCGTAGCATCTTCCAGAAGCTGCGGATCCCGGATACCGGCGAGGAGCACCGCCGCGTCCTCGCGGTGCTCGCCTGCCTCACGGCGGGTGATCGCGCACTTCTCGACGGGGCCGGGAACTACCGTCAATTCCTTCCCACAGCTCACGTCCCGCGAACGGGAGACGCTGGAACTGATCGCAGCCGGCAAGGGCAACGCCCTGATCGCGCACGAGCTTGTGATCAGCCTTAAGACCGTGCGCAACCACGTCGCCAGCATCTTCAGGAAGCTGCAGGGACCGCTCCCGCTACCGACACCGCGACAACCGAGGTTGTCGCCGTACCGGCCGAGCCGTCCGCGTCCCGCCGTTCCGACCGGCCGAGGCGTGCCGCCCCGCGTGCTTCTGTCTCCTGGCCAGCCACCACGGCAAACCAGTCGCGTGCGCGGCCCACGCGGGCACGCTCTGAGGCGTCGACGATGGACAATGGCAGGGCCGCCGCCGTGGCGATGACCGGGGACACCGGCTACACCTTGGAACGGATTGAGACCGGCTACCGCGTCCTCGTTGATGGAGTGCAGTGCGGCACCCTGCGCCCCGACTACACGGGCACCACCCGTCGACCACACCCCGATCATCCCACCTGAACACCGATGCGTTGCCGGCCCTCCCGCACACCCGAACCGAGGGGCGCAACCCACGACGGTGTCCCTGCCGAAAAGTCCATCCACCCTGGTCAGGCCGGTCGCAGCCGTCGGGACCGAACGTGGCACGCCAGCGCCCGCCCCTCTCCCATCGAAGCCCGCTGCTGCGTGAGGATCCCGCATCGTGCTGCTTCGGCTGACCTACCTCGGCGTCATCAACACGTTCGCGCTGCTGCGCCTGCTGCCCCGCGGTGACCGCGACAAGGACATCGAGATCCTCACCCTGCGCCACCAGATCACCGTGCTCCAACGCCAGCTCGACGGCCAACGCATCCAGTTCCAGCCCGCCGACCGCGCCCTACTCGCAGCGCTCCTGCACGCGCTGCCGAAGCCAACCCTGCACAGGCTTCGGCTACTCGTGCGCCCGGAGACCGTCCTGCGCTGGCACCGCGACCTGCTCGCCCGCCGCCACGCCGCCGCCTCCCGTCCCAGGCGGCGGGGTCGGCCCCGCACCGTGGCCTCGATCCGCATCCTCGTGCTGCGCCTGGCCCGGGAGAACAGCAGCTGGGGCTACCGCAGGATCCACGGCGAACTCCTCGTCCTCGGCATCAAAGTCGCCCCGTCCACGGTCTGGGAAATCCTGCATCAGGCAGGCCTCGACCCCGCACCCGAGCGGACCGCGACCACCTGGGCCGACTTCGTGCGCTCCCAGGCACACGCGATCCTCGCCGCCGACTTCTTCGAAACGGTGACCCTGACCGGAACGCGCTTGTACATCCTCGCGGTGATCGAACACGCCAGCCGCCGGATCCGCATCCTCGGCGCCACCACGCACCCCACCGCCGCCTGGGTGACCCAAGCCGCCCGCAACCTCGCCATGGACCTCGACGACGCAGCCTCGACCGCCCGCTACCTCATCCGCGACCGCGACGGCAAATACCCAGCCCTGTTCGACGCTATCCTCGCCGACACCGGGATCACGATCGTGCGCAGCGGCGTCCGAGTCCCACGCATGAACGCGATCATGGAACGGTGGGTGAGAACCTGCCGGCGCGAACTCCTCGACCGCACCTTGATCTACAACCAGCGGCATCTCCTGCACGCCCTGCGCACCTATGAGGCGTTCTATAACGCACACCGTCCCCACCAGGGCATCGCCAACGCTAGACCGCTCCGGCCGCTGCCCGAACCGATCAACGACCCGGACCGGCTCACCCACCTCGACATCCGCCGACGCGACCGGCTCGGCGGCATCCTGCACGAGTACGAACACGCCGCCTGACCAGCCTGGACGTAATTTTCGGCAGGTACAACGCCCGGATACCGTCCTGCGCTGGCACCGCAATCTGATCGCCCGCCACCACGCCACCAGCTCCCGTCCCCGGCGGCGCGGCCGGCCCCGCACTGTGGCCTCGGATCCGTGTCCTGGTGCTGCGTCCGGCTCGGGAGAACAGCGGCTGGGGCTATCGGCGGATACACGGCGAACTGCTGGTCCTCGGTGTGAAGGTCGCGCCGTCGACCGTTTGGGAGATCCTGCGCGCCGCAGGCATCGACCCCGCGCCCGACCGGACCGCGACCACCTGGGCCGACTTCCTGCGCTCCCAAGCCGACGCGATCCTTGCCGTCGACTTCCTCGAGACGATGACCTTCACCGGAGCACGCCTGTACATCCTCGCCGTGATCGAACACGCCACCCGGCGCATCGCGGTCACTACGAACTCGGCGTCGACGCCGAACCGCATCGCCGACTCGCGGCAGCGTTCACCGAGCTCGCCCTAGCCATCTAACCACGCAGCCAACCGCCCCGACCATGCCCTGGGCCAGCCCAACGCAACAAAGCCCCCCGCGTTCGTAGATTCCGCTCGTGAGCACCTCAAACGCCGCCGCGCCGACGACCCCGCCGTCCGATCCCACCCGTCGGTCGGCAGGGGCCACGGTGGCGCGACCAGAGCCGCGGGCGACGCTGTCGAACTAGACCGGTTCCGGTAAAATTTTCCGTAAGCATCGCGATTAGGAGTGACTGCTTGCGGACGACACGCACTCGTCGATCACTGTCGAGGCTGGTCGCGGATGCCGATCTCGGTCCCGTCCGGCGGATACACAGGCAAAGGCGCGACCTGAAGCTGGAACTGGTGCTCGGCCTGACTCCCGGCGTGGCTATGATAGGCGGCCTCGTGGCGGTCGTGAGCTGGCGGCTCGCGTTAGTCCTGCCCGCAGCTGCGTACCTGGCTCTGCTCTGCTGGACCCGATGGGCGCCAATACCTGGGCCCGCGGGGCGGCGCTGGTATGCGGTGTGTGACGGTGGCCTGCTGATCTGGTCACGCCGGATGCCGGCCCATGAATCCATACCGTGGACATCACTAAAGCGTCCGCGACGCTTCGTGACTGCGCCGGCACGCCTAAGCCGGATATCATGGATGGATGGCGAAGAAGAAACTTCCCTCGATCTTGTGACGGTTAGCGCTCGAAAAAGCCTCGTGGCGTCGATCGGCGCCCGGAGGCCCTCGCGCGCCAGCGTACTTCCCCCCTCCAGGGCAGCAGTCGCAGGCGCCGGCCTGTTGGCGCTGGCGCTCTTTTCGACCATGCCCTGGATCATCACGGCGCTCTACGGTGAGAAGCCCGGCAGCCTCACGAGCTTCGCGCGCATGTGCTTCGGTGGCAGTTCTTTCGGGAGGGCCGCGGCCTACAACGATCAGGGCCCACATCCATTGGTGTACTTTCCTCCGATCAGCAGAATTCCCACATCTCTCCCCGTGGACGAGCGCGGCACGGCGGCGGCGGCCCGAGACGTCCAGCTAGTGGCATGCAGCCGCGCGAACGGCCGCACCTCGGACAAAGAAGTCCGCTATTGCTCGTACGAGGGAGGGTATTCAAGAGTATATTTCCAAGGCCGCTATGAGGTCGACGTGTATGAGGCACGTACCGGGCGGCAGGTCGGTCATCGGACCCTGGTCGGCAATATCTCCACCGTCGACTGTCCAAGCAGGGTATATTCGAGCATCGATATTACGGGTCGACACGAAGAAGAAACCTATCCGGAGCAAGACGACTACAACACCGCACTGTCGGGCTTCGTCACCGGCCCCCGACGCCCGGCTGGCGGGAGCTGACACACACCGTTCGATGCTGCCCGCACTCCTTCAGCCGCAAGCTAACCGAGAGCAAGGCCGCCTAGGCAGGCGGTCTCCCCAGGCGCGGCAAATGGCTGGGGTGGCCCCATAAGTCACCCATAATTGCTAGCACGATCAATCCGCCGTGCTCAAAGTTCCGCCTGTTCCGCCACTCCTTTGGTTTTCTCCCCAAGCATCCTGTGGGGTGCGGAAAGTCGGCCTGGGCCTGTGAGCTGGGCCGATGCGACGGCCCGCCACCGGCATCATGGTCAGTTATGCCCGTACGCCTGTTATACCTGATCTTCGCTCGGGTGTGTGGCTGGCTCGTCCTGCTCGGTCGTTCCTCGGCATCGAAGGACATCGAGCTGCTCGTGCTACGGCACGAGGTCGCGGTGCCACGTCGCACCCAGCCCAAGCCCCGATGGGATCGGGCAGACCGGGCGGTACTCGCCGCGCTGATCCGACTCCTGCCGAGACGGCTGCGGACGCACCGGCTGGTCACCCTGTAGCGTGCCAGAACTCGATTCGGGTGCCTGGCCTGCGGTTTTGCTGTTCGGTCAGGCTGCTCGGTGGTACTCGTTGATGACGCCGCCGAGGACCTTGTGGCGGCGAATTGGGCCGTCGAGGGGTGTGACGGTGGCTGGGTCGCGGTTCGGCGGGAGTTGGTCTCGCCCTTGGTGGGGCCGGTGGTTGTTGAAGTGGCGGGTGTACTCGTCGAGCACGGCGGTGGCGTGGCGCTCGCCGTAGAGGAGGATCTTGTCGGTGCACTCCTGGCGGACGGAGCGGATGAACCGTTCGGCGTAGCAGTTCGCCTGTGGCGTCCGCGGGGGAGTGCGCACGACTTGGATGCCTTCGGCAGCGAACACGTCGTCGAAGGCCTGGGGGTATTTCGCGTCCCGGTCGCGGATCAGGAACCGGAACCGGCCGAAGCGTCCCTCGAGGCCCACGGCCAGGTGACGGGCCTGTTGGGTGACCCATCCTGCGGCCAGACGGGTGGTCACGCCGAGGATGTGGACGCGGCGCGTCTGGATCTCCATGGCGAACAGGACGTACAGCCGTTGTAGCGCGATCGTGTCGAGATGGAAGAAGTCGGTGGCCAGCAGTCCGCTGGCCTGGGCTTGTAGGAAGGTGCGCCAGCTGGTGTCGGCGCTGCGGCGTGGCGCCGGCCGAGACCAGTTCCGGCCAGGATCCGACGGACCGTGCCCGTGCCGATCCGATGGCCCAGGCCGAGCAGTTCGCCCTGGATGCGGCGATGCCCCAGGTGGGGTTGTCCCGGGCCAGGCGGATCACCAGCGCCCGCAGCTCGTCAGCCACCCGCGGACGACCGGCCCGGCGGGGGTAGGTCCACCGTCGGCGGACCAGGCGGCGATGCCAGGCCAGCAGCGTCGCCGGGGTCACCAGCCGGCACGCCCGCACCTCCGGCGGCAGCAACCGGGCCAGCGCGGCCAGGAGGGCCCGGTCTGGCCGGCTGAACCGGGGCCGCCCGATCTGGCGACGCAACACCGCCACCTCCTGGCGCAGCACCAGCAGCTCCGCCGCCCGCGCCGCGTCACCTCGGCTGAGCAGGACGAACCAGCGGAACACCCGGACTATGACCAAATAGATCAGCCGCAGCCCCATGGGCGCGATCATGCCCGCGGCGCCTGGTGGCGAACCCACAGGTCAGCGGCCCGACATCGAGTTCTGGCACGGTACAAGAGGGTGCCGGACCGGTCTTGCCGGTCCGGCACCTTCCGCCGAAGCGCGAGCCTTTCCGTCCAGCGTGATCCGCCGAAGGAGACGAACTGGCTGAAGGCGGGAATAGACGAGGCTCAGTGGCTACAGGATGACCAGTGTCGCCAGGGCGATGCTGTTGTCGATGCCTGTCGTCAAGCAGTGGAGCACGTCGAGCTGCGGGATCTGGATCGTCTCGACGGCCCTCCTGCCCGCGAACTCGCCGGAGGTGATCGTCCCCGTCAGGGTGACCAGGGACGCGGCCGGGAGGGTCTGGATCTGCGCGGTGAAGGTGAAGGCGCTACTGTGACCGTCGCTCCAGACGATCACCCGGCTGCCCGGGCCGTCGAACAAGGCCTGCACGCACGAGGCGCCCGGCCGGTTGAAGACCTCCGTATAGGTCGCGGACGTGATGCCGTTGCCGGGCGCCACGCACAGGCCCGGGTTCCCGGCCGAGCCGAGGAAGCCGTTGATCGTGACCATGGTGTCATGCGGGGTGAAGGTCAGCCCGGGGCTGTAGTTGACCGCTTCCTGCCCCGTGCAGGTGACATGAGCGGGGGCGGCCGAGGCGGCGACGGGCGCGAACCACAGGTCAGCCGCGACAGCGGCGAGGGTGAAGGCACCGGCGAGCGCGCGCCGGGGAGACAGCAAGCGTCTCACGACTACTCCTGTTTCTAAGTCTCCGATTTTTCGGAGTAGGTGGAAATTTTTCCTCTGGCGCATCGTCCTGGCTGCGCCACAAAACCTCCCGCAAACAGACACGTAGCCCCGGTCGTCGGGATTCCATTTCACTCAAAGAAACCTCCGCGTGATGACAAGAGCGGCGTGCACGTTTAAGCTAGGGTGTCGGGCGCCCAGCGTCCAGAGCCCCGTCGAACGAGTCAAGCTGGACGGTGACCCGAATGTCGTAATCGCGCGGGCCGCCCGATAAATGCCACAGCTACTACCGCTCTGAGCAGGGCGGATGATATTTCCGGCAAGCACAGGGACGACACCGCTGCTCGTACCAATGGAACAGGGTCTCGGTGTTGAAGGGCGTCTGCTGTCCCGGCTGAATCTGGCTTCTCGCCGCGGAGAAGTCCGGCCTGGTCAGGCACCAGTTGATCGGCCTTCCGGCCCGATCGGACCAGCTTCGGCGGGGACGACCGGTGGATCTGGCCAGCTTCGGCTGGGACGAGACCGGGTCGCCCGGGACGGGACAGCGGTGGCGCCGAGGATCCGGATCCGGCGGGTTAGTTATGGCGGTTCCATCCGGCCCCGGCTGGGCGTTCGTCCGGCTGTCAGAACAAGGTCATGAGCTTTCTCAGCACGTCGACCGTGTGGGATGGGGTTGTGCTGTCGATGCACAGCTGGTCCCAGGCTTGCGTGTAGCGGTCGACGTCGCCGCGCTGGTCCAGGTAGGTGCCGCCGCCGAAGAACTCCAGGTAGACCACGTCGGGTAGGACCGCCTCGGGGAACCGCAGAATGCTGAACGGCCCCCCTTCGGCCATGTGGCCGCCGATGCCGTAGGGCATGACCTGGAGGGTCAGCGTCGGGGTACTCATCAGGTCGGCGAGGTGTCCGAGCTGACTCTTCATGATCTTGGCGCTGCCGACCGGGCGGCGTAGCGCAATCTCGTCCAGGACGACCCACAGCCGGGGTCCGTCTGGTCGTGCGAGGACCCGCTGTCGATTCATGCGCATGGCGACCCGCTCCTCGATCACCCTGCGCGACACACCTCCGCCATTCTGGGTGATCTGCACCCGGGCATAGTCCTCCGTCTGGAGGAACGTCGGAATGTGATGGACCTCGTACGACCGGATCAGGTACGCGGACTCCTCCAGCCCCGGGTACGGCTGGAACCAGTCGGGCAGATAGTCGGAGTTGCTCTGCCACCAGCCCTGCTGGTCGGCGTCACGGACCATCGCCAGGAAGGATGCCCGTTCGGCCTCCCGGGTCACACCATAAAACTTCAAAAGATCTTCAGCGTCGCGCTGCCTGAGCCTGTCACGCCCCTGCTCAAGACGGCCGATCTTCGCCTCCGAGCTTCGGATGTGATGGGCGGCCGCCGCGCGGGTGGCGCCGGCCGCCTCGCGCAGCCTACGCAGCTGTGCGCCCAGCAGCATGCGACGGACCGTCACGACGTTACGCACCGACCCCAGGATCACGTCCGGCGCGCTCGCGTCCTTGGGTGAGCGGCTGTCTGTGCGCAGGGTCTTCAGAAGAGTGTCCGGGGAGCGATCCCGCAGACGGCGGCTGATGTCGTCGCCGAGCGAGGAGCCGGCAAGCAGCTGGTGGATGGCGGTGTCGTCGGGATCGGTCACGGCTGCTGTCCTCCTCCCAGGTTTTTACGGTAGCGGTAGCGGCGGTTCGCGACCGCGCCCGCGGTGGTGCCATCGCCCAGAATCCGCGCGATCTCGCCGTCGCTGTAGCCCGCGTGGTGCAGCAGGATCTCGGTGCGTCGTGGGCCGTCTGGCGGCAACTTCTCGGCGATCTTCTCCCGCAGGATCACGAGATCTGCCGGGTCGTCCAGGACCGTCGACCGCCGGTCCAGCAGGTGGGAGTCCGGGAACGGCCGGGCCTGCCGCTGGTCGCGTTCCCACGCCCTGTACACATCGCCGAAACGCAGGACGCAGCTCCCGACGAAGTAGGTCCTCAGCGCCGCGCCGCCATCAGGCGACCAGCCCCGGCCGGTGCGGCCGTCGACGACGAAGCGTTCCAAGGCCCGCCGCAACGTTTCCTGCACCAGGTCCTCGACATCGTGCCGCGTCAGAACCGTCGTCCCGGAGCCGAGCCGGCTCAGACCGCGAACGCCCATCCGCGCACCCTGCTCCACAATGTGGCCGCTGGCCAGCCAGGAACAGAGCACCGGATAGGCGTAGCGGACCAGGGCGTCGGCCACGACGTCAAAGTCCGGCCCGGCGAACCCGACCTCGACCAGCCGCACATACAGCACAGCGTCCCCCACGGTCGATTCTGGGGGACGCATCACAGCCGCCCACCGCGAGCCGGGCCGCTCCGCCACGCATCCATAAACCTCGTCCCTCGTGATGGTTCCGACGCGAGGTTGTAGGCCGTCGCGACACCCGATCTCACACAGAGCACCGCAGAAATGACCGACACCCCGGAGGCGTGAAGACAGCCTGCCATCGCTCCTATGAGAGGCCGACAGACACCTACAGAAGGGACGCAACGGATGACGGCCACACACCCAACCCCCCACCAGCTGGCCGCCGCGCTCGCCGGGATCGCCGCCGCTGGCGCCGCGTCCGTCGAAATCGGCCTCGTCAGCGCCACAGACCTGTTCACCACCGCATGGGGCGGCGCCGCCCTAGCGCTCCTCGACGCACTCGCCCGCGCCGTCGCCGCCCATCCGCCCAAGCCCGACGAACCAGACCCCGGCCACCGAGCCTGACAGGCCGCAACCGGGAGCTGCCCGGCAGCAGCGCCGGGCAGCTCGGACCGACTACTCTCTGCACCCCCACTGGCGCGAACGCCACCGACGTCACAGAGTCGGTACGGCCACTGAGGGGAAGCCCGCGGGCGAGGAGCCGACGGGTCGGAGACATCCCACAGCCGCATCGTGCGGTCTTCGTCGGCGCCGACGAGGTACACCCCATCCGGGTGCAGACGCCGTCCAGTCCTATCTCTCGCCCACACCGGCCGAGACGCCCGCCCGCCGTCTCTGGCCCTGGTACACAGCCAGACGGAACTCGCCGTGCTCGTGGTCGGATCCGTGACCGACGGGCAGCTGCGGTTGGAGGCGCCGCCGTGTGGGCTAGTCGGTCTCGGTGATGGTCAGCGTGATCGGGAAATGGTCGGAGTAGCCGGTCGGGTCGGCGTGCTGGCCGAGGCCGAACGGCCGCGGCTTCGGGTAGTCGCCGTCGTCGACCATCGCCGGGATGCGGAAGATCGCAACACTGTCCGGGTCGGCGTGGAGCGGGCTGGTGGGCCGGGCCATGGTGGCGTTGACGAGGAACTGGTCGAGCAGGTTCGGCTCGTTCTGGAAGTAGAACGTGCCCTCGGGGATACCGGCCCGGGGCCACATCAGGTTCCAGAACCGGGGCGTGTCCGCGTTGATCACTCTGCGGGCCTGGCGGGTCGAGAGGGCGTGGGTGACCAGGGAGGTGTCGAACGGTTCGTCGTTGAAGTCGCCCATCGCCAGGGCGGGGGTGTGTTCGCCGTGGACCTCGAGGGCGCGCTGGTGGAAGTAGGCGAGTGTCTCGCCGGCGATGGCGCGGTAGCCGGCGGACTCGTACTGGCCGCCGCTGCGCGACGGCCAGTGGTTGCCGAACACCGCCCAGGTGCGTCCGCTGTGGGTCTGGAAGTTGACCTGGACGATCTCGCGGGTGGCGTTGCGGCGCATCACGACGTGGAAGAAGACCTCTGCGTCGGGCACGGTCAGCAGGGCAGGGTCGTAGAGGAACGCGACGTCGATCCCGCGGGCGTCGTCGGTGTCGGCGTGCACGATCGCATAGCGCCGCCCGTGCAGCCTGTCGGCCAGGGCGGTGGCGAGCAGGTCGAGGACGAACCGGTTCTCCACCTCGCACACACCCAGCAGGTCCGGACCCGCCCCGCCATGCATCTGGGCGATCACGTCCGCGAGCTGGCTGACCTTCTGGTCCCGTAGCTGGGGTGTCCAGCCGATCAGGTCCCTCCCGACTACCCGGTTCACCTTCTCGGTACGGCGCGGCGAGTTCTCCTCGTCGAACAGATTCTCGACGTTCCACCAGGCGACTCGATATGTCGTCGACACCAGATCCCCCGTCCCGATATCCCCTATCAGCCCGGGCAGTTTACCGTCCGCAGCTGAATGGCCACAGGGCTGCCGTGGCGAACAGCAGGCGAAGCAAAGAATGCGCAGATCCCCGTCTGTGCACCGTCGACGCGTCCGATGAGACAGCGGCGGAGGGTGCAGGTCGCATGCCCCCTCGGGGTCGCCGCGGCGTCGCAACGTCTGCCCAGGTCAGACGGTATGCGGCAGTCCTCGTCGGTGGGACCGGGCCAATTCGGGCCGCACGGGCAGGATCCGAGCGTCCGAGGATGGGCAGACCATCAAGGCCATGACCGATGCGACGGAGCCGGCCTTGTGCGACCTGGCTGGGCGCATTGCCTGGCTCGAGACCTGTCCCACCAGCCGGCTGACGGTTGCCGACTACCTGACGTTGGCGGTCCACCGCCTCGCTCAGGGCCTCGACGTGAACCTACCGATCGCACACGCCGCGAGCCCGATGCGTGTCCACAGCATCGGATGGCCTGAACATGGCGCCGCGGAACAGCCGTCCCCACCAGGCTGAGAGCGATCCACCTCCAGCGCCATGAGACCGCCACCGCATCGCCGCGACCAGCCCGATCCGGCCGCGCGGCGCAGCATCGACACCAAGCCCACGCCCGACGGGCCAGGCGGACCACCAGCGCCCGCAGCTCCTCGGCCACCGGCGGGCGGCCGGCCGGCGTGGGTAGGTCCATCGTCGGCGGATCAGGCGATGCCAGGCCAGCAGCGTCGCCGGGGTCACCAGCCGACGCGACCGAACCTCCCTCGGTACCAACCTGGCCAGCGCGGCCAGCAGGGCACGGTCGGGCCAGATGAACCGAGGCCGCCCGACCTGGCGACGCAAGACCGCCACCTCGTGACGCAACACCAGCAGCTCCGCCGTCTCGCCACGTCCCTGCGGGTCAGCAGGACGAGCCAGCCGAACACCCACACCATGACCAAATACACCAACCGCAGCCCCCATGGCAGCGATCATGCCCATCGCGGGCGGCGGCGAACCCGCAGGTCAGCGGCCCGACATCGAGTTCTGGCGCGGCACAGGCTCCGACAGTCCACCCCTCTGGAAGGCCGGAGCCGCCATGCGTCGCGGCTGTCGAGGCAACGGGTAGCTGGCCGTGATGGAGTGGTGGCGATGATGTAGGCATGGCAAGACGATCGTTCAACGCTCGGGTGCGTCGCACCGGGGCCATAGCGGTGGTGCTGCTGGTCGGGTCGGCCGTGGCCGCAGTGGTGCTGGCCCGGTACTACCACCTGGGCACGACTGCGACGCTGGTCGGGCTGGTCGGCGGGGTCACCGCGCTGACCGGGCTGTGGCTGACCTGGGCCGCCTACCGAGACGACCGCGAGGAAGCCGCCGGGGGACTGGATCTGGCGGGGGTGGCCAACAAACTGGCGAGCCAGGTCCGCCGGCAGTGGGAGGACGAGGCGGCGATTCGGCAGCTGAACGACCCGTACCCGCTGCCGGTCCGCTGGGTTGCGGCCGACGACACGCTGGTCCAGACGTGGGCGTCGCTGGTGCGATTAGCGACCGTCGGCGCGGGCTGGCCCCCGGCCCCACCGCCGGGTACCTGGGCGGACGGCCCGGACCAGCTTGCCGGCGGCGACGCCGACCTGGTCGGCCTGCTGGAACGGGTGCCGACGGGGCGACTGGTGATACTGGGCGAGCCCGGGGCGGGCAAGACCATGCTCGCCGTCCGCCTGGTCCTCGACCTGCTCGCCGACGGCCGGCGCGCCCCCGGCGGCCCGGTACCGATCCTGGCCCCGCTCGCGTCCTGGGACCCGCAACGGCAGTCCCTACACGGCTGGCTCGAACGGCGCCTCACCACCGACTACCCCAGCCTGGCCATGCCCGCCCCGGACGGCGCCGCAACCAACCGGGCGCGAGCACTGCTCAACGCCGGCCTCATCCTGGCGGTGCTCGACGGACTCGACGAGATCGGCGACACGCTCCGCGGCCGCGCACTCGTCCGCATCAACGACGCTCTGCGGCCAGGGCAGCGCCTCGTGCTGACCTCCCGCACCACCGCCTACCAACACGCAAGCACCCCAAACGACGGGCCCGAGATCCGGCTGACCGGCGCCGCCGGCATCCAACTGTCCCCACTCGACCCGGCGGTGATCGCCGACTACCTACGCGGCTCCGCCGGCGGACCGGCCGGCGCCGCCCGCTGGGACCCGCTGCTGACCGCTTGGCCGGCGCCAGTCGCACAGGCATTGACAACCCCGCTCATGGCCACCCTCGCCCGCACCATCTACAACCCCCGCCCCGGCGAACCACCACTCGCCGCCGGCCACACCCCCAGCGAACTGCTCGACCAAACCCGCTTTTCCACCCGCACCGTCGTCGAACAACACCTGTTCGACGGCTTCATCCCAGCTGCCTATCGCCCCCACCACGACCCGACCGAACGCTGCCGCTGGAAGCCAGCCGACGCCGAACGCTGGCTGGTCTACCTCGCCTACCACCTCGAATTCTTCCCGCCCTTCCGCCGCTCCCTCATCGTCGACTTCGCCTGGTGGCAGCTCACCGCCCGCCTCAGCGGATTGGAATGTGGGCTCACCGCCGGGCTCGCACTCGCGCTCGTGGTCGGCCTCGCGGGCGCACTCCTAGGCGCACTCGGGTACGGGTTCGCGGGCTTACTCGGGCACGGGTTCACAGGCGCACTCGGGTACGCACCATTGGGCGGCCTGGTGATCGGGCTCATCTGCGGATTCCTAGGAGGGTTCGTCCTGGGATTCGCGGGCAGGTCCAGTGACGGACCGTGGTCGCGGTCACCGGCGCGGGCAGTGCGCTGGCTACCCCGACGAGCAGTTTTCGGGCTCGGATACGGACTCCTGGGCGGCATCACAGCCGCGTTTGTGCACGGACCCATGCGCGGCATCGTCGCCGGGCTCCTGTTTATACTTCTATGCGGGCTCAAGACCGTGCCCACAGATCTCAAGGAAGCCGCGAGCCCAGCACGAACTCTCCGCCAAGACCGAGCCCCCTTCTACTGGCTCTGCCTCGCGTGGGGTCTCGGGGGCGGGCTCATCGGATGGCTCCTCCACACCCCTCCCGAGATCTGGATCGCATTCGGTCTCGCTCTCGCGCTCATCGAGTCGGCTTGGGGCTTGTTTGCGCTTGCCCGGACCTGGCTCGCCGCCCGGGGCCGACTTCCCCGCGACCTTATGGCATTCCTCGCCGACGCCCACGAGAAACGAGGCGTCCTACGACAAGTCGGCGCGGTCTACCAGTTCCGCCATATCGAGCTACAGCGCCGCATCGCCGACAGGCACCGGGGAGGCGCCGTATGAAATGCCGTTCCGACATCTTCGAACGGCGCCGCATCCACACGACGCTTCCGATCTTGTGAACTGTTAGCGAGACGTTTCCCGGCCGTCGGCGTAGCTGTAGCGGTACCAGAGCGTGTCGGGTTCCAGAACTAGGCTACTGACGTTGAGCTGGGGTTTTATGCGGCTCGCTCGTATTCACTGATCAGGCCGCCGACGACGGGTCGGCGCTTGATCCGTTCGGTGGTGAGGTCGGCGACGGGGTGATCGGGGCGCGGTGGCCGAAGATCACGGCTGCGGTGGGGTCGTCGTCCGTTGTAGTGGATCGCGTAGGCGGCCAGGACGGTCCGCAGGTGTCGTTCACCGAAGATCAGCATGCGGTCGGTGGCCTCGGCCCGCACGGTACGAACGAACCGTTCCGCGTAGGCGTTCGCCCGGGGAGCCCGAGGCGGGATCTTGACCGCGGTTATGCCGGCGTCGGCCAGCACCGCGTCGAACGAGGCGGTGAACTGCGCGGCACGGTCGCGGACCAGGAACCGGAACTCGGACGCCCGGTTCCCGAGATCCATGAGCAGGTTGCGGATCTGCTGGTTGGTCCACGGCCCTTCCGGATGCGCGGTGACCCCGACGACGTGGACGTAGCGGGTACCGACGTCCATGACGAACAAGCAGTACAGGCGTCGTAGCGTGATGGCGCAGTCGACGTGGAAGAAGTTGACGGCCAGCATGGTCGAGGCCTGGGTGCGCAGGAACTGCCGCCAGCTCGTGTCTGTCTGCCGCTGTGGTGCCGGGGCAGCCCGAGGGACTTCAGGACCCTGCGGATCGTGGACGCGCCGACGCGGTGACCGAGCTTGAGCAGCTCGCCCTGGATCCTCTGGTATCCCCAGATCGGGTTCTCGGTGGCGAGCCGTACGGTCAGTGCGGTGATCTCCGCGCTGATCGGCGGACGTCCGGTCCGGTGCGGGTAGGTTCACTTCTGGCAACCAGGCAGCGGTGCCGCCGAAGAACCGTGCCGGGGGGACGAGCCGGTGCAGCCGCAGCCTTCGCGGCAGGAGCCGGATCAGCGTGGCGAGCACCGCCCGGTCAGCCCAGTCCCATCGGGGCTTGGGCTGGGTGCGGCGCAAGACCGCGACGTCGTGCCGCGGCACGAGCAGCTCGATGTCCTTCGATGCCGACGAACGAACGAGCAGGACGAGCCAGCTACACACCCGGCTGGCTGAGTCGGCCGCGAGCGCGGTACCGGGATTGCTCCCGGCCCGTTTCCCACGGCCGCTCGCCGAACCCGCCGTGCGCCTCTCAACGCAACGGGCTCTCCACGGTTCCTGCCGTCATGCGGGTAGTGCGGCCCAGGGAGTGGGGATCCGGTCGCCGCGGTAGCGATACCGAGTGACCGGTACCTTGGCCATCGGGCGTAGCTCGGTGGTCCCGGCGCGGATCGGTGTCCACCGCCCGGTGGGGCCGGTGTGCCGCGCGCGGAACTGCTTCCATCCCCAGTGGTGCCGGACCATCAGCAGCCGGGCCAGTCGCCACCACACGACCTGGTCGATGGCGGCGAACACGTGTTTCACCACGGCATGCCTGAAAAAGCCGGCCCACCCCTGCGTGATCTGGTTGATCTGTTGTAGCAGGTCCTCCAGGTCGCGTTGCGACGTCCTGTGGGTCAGGGCCCTGATCTTGTCCTTCACCGCCCGGATCGCCCGG
>Ga0068862_100001560_pt1 | contig 20916 bp, 22 predicted proteins | sample KBSSwiS52_FD_66598 | JGI IMG/M metagenome (GOLD analysis project Ga0068862, IMG submission 66598) | Switchgrass rhizosphere microbial communities from Kellogg Biological Station, Michigan, USA - KBS Switchgrass S5-2 | ecosystem: Host-associated > Plants > Roots > Rhizosphere > Soil ... | reverse complement strand
CGAAGATGTCCTTTGACCCCTTCGCCTGCGCCTTGTCGCGATCATGGTGGACGTCCTGATAGTCGCGCGTTGCGATCGCGGTCGACACGATGAACGTCGGATCGCCGTACAGCGACAGTTCCGGCAGCTTTGTGCCCACCTCGAGGGTCGGGGCGCTCATGTGACGGGCTCCCACGCGTACAGCGTCCACGCTGGACCCGCATCACCTTCTGGGAAGTCGATATAGGTTGCGCGAACAGGCATTCCGATCTCCACCTTGGCGGGGGCGACATTGCGGAGCTCACCGAGCATCCGCACTCCCTCCTCGAGTTCGACCAGCGCGATCACGAACGGCAGCGTGCGGCCGGGCACCTTTGGGGCGTGGTGCACGACGAAGCTGAACACCGTGCCCTTCCCGCTGGCGACCTGGTATTCGATCGCCGCTTGCTTGTCCTGCCACAGCGCAGGAACGGGCGGATGCTGGAGGCTACCGTCGGGCCGCTTCTGGATCCGCAGCTCGTGCGCGTTGACGCCGTCCCAGAAGAACTTCGTGTCCCGTGACGACGCCGGACGCATCATCGAGTCCGCGTCCAGGTCGTCGGGCACCTGGGCACCGGCCTTGTTCTCTGCGGGCCGGAACTTCATGATGCGCCACATCATTTCGGCGACGTCCTCGTCGCCGACCTGCCAGGTGATCTTCTGGGTGATGAAGAAACCCTCGCCCAGCGCCGTCCGCTTCGGTCCCACGACGTCTGTCAACTCTGCCGAGACGCTGACCTCTTCGCCGGGACGCAGGTACCGGTGGTAGGTCTGCTCACAGTTCGTCGCGACGACGCCGATATAGCCTGCGTCGTCGAACAATCCGAGGATCTTGCTCAGCGGGTCGTCGTCGGGGCGGACCCCGCCGAGGCCCATCATCGTCCACACCTGGATCATTGCCGGCGGGGCGACGATGCCTGGGTGGCCCGCGGCCTTCGCTGCGTCGTCATCGACGTAGATGGGGTTCTCGTCGCCCATCGCGTCGAGCCAGTGGTCGACCATCGGCTGGTTGACGGGATGGCGCGCGACACGCGGCTTGCTCTTGCCCTCGGCCTTGACCCTCTCGGCCGCGGCCTGGATCTGTTCGACCGCACTCACCGGGGGACCCTCGGCACCTTCAGACCCGACGCCGCAATCATTTCACGCATCACCTCGTTCACTCCACCGCCGAACGTGATCACCAGATTCCGTTTGGTTTGGCTGTCCAGCCATTTCAGCAGCTCGGCGGTCTCCGGTTCGGCGGGGTTGCCATACTTGCCCACGATCTCCTCAGCCAACCGCCCGACGTACTGAACGCGCTCGGTACCAAAGACTTTCGTCGCCGCGGCGTCGGCCACGTTGATGTCTTCGCCTGCCGCCGCCACCTGCCAGTTGAGCAGTTCGTTGATCCGCCAGATCGCATGGATCTCACCGAGCGAACGGCGCACGTCCTCGTGGTCGATAGGCGTCACGCCGTTTCCGCCGGGCTTGGATGCCCACGCGTGAATGCGGTCGTAGACGCTGGCGAACCGGCCTGCGGGGCCGAGCATTACGCGTTCGTTGTTCAGCTGGGTGGTGATCAACCGCCAGCCGCCGTTCTCCTCACCGACGAGCATGTCGGCAGGCACGCGCACATCGCTGTAATAGGTGGCGTTGGTGTGGTGCGCACCGTCGGACAGGATCATCGGGGTCCAGGAGTAGCCAGGATCCTTCGTGTCGACGATGAGGATCGAAATGCCCTTGTGCTTCACCGCTTCCGGATCGGTGCGACAGGCCAGCCAGATGTAGTCGGCGTCGTGACCACCGGTGGTGAAGACTTTCTGCCCGTTGACGATGTACTCGTCACCCTGGCGGACCGCAGTCGTGCGCAACGACGCCAGGTCGGTGCCCGCCTCCGGCTCGGTGTACCCGATCGCGAAATGCACATCTCCGGCCAGGATCGCGGGCAGGAACTTCTTCTTCTGCGCCTCGCTGCCGTACTTCTGCAGGGTCGGGCCGACGGTCTGCAACGTGACCGCCGGCAGCGGCACGTCGGCTCGGTGGGCTTCGTTGACGAAGATCTGCTGCTCGATCGGACCGTAGCCGAGCCCGCCGAACTCCTTGGGCCAGCCGACACCCAGCTTGTCGTCCGAACCCAACCGCTTGATCACCGCGCGGTAGGCCTTGCCGTGCCGGTCAGCCTCCATCTCCTTGTATTCCTCGGGCGAAATCAAGCCCGAAAAATATTGCCGCAGTTCGGCTTGCAGCTGCCGCTGCTCGGGGGTCAGTTCGATGAACATTGTGCTCCCACCAGATCGAGGCGATGCGACGGCCCGCCCACCAACCGGGTCAGGTCCTTGATCGTGGAGTAATAGCGGTCCATCGGGTAGTCGATGTCCATACCCATGCCGCCGTGCAGGTGATGGCAGATCTGCATCACCGGAGGCGCCTGCGAGGCCAGCCAATAACCGAGGACGTCGAGATCATCATCGGCGTCACGCCCTTCAGCGAGCCGCCACACGACCGATGTCGCCGCCAATGTCAGTGTGCGCGAGGTGATATAGACTTCCGCAAGCTGGGCGGCGACCGTCTGAAACGTCGAAAGCGGCTTGCCGAATTGATGTCTGTTGGCTACGTAGTCGGCGGTCAGCCGCAGCGCACCTGCGACGAGACCGGATGCGAACGCACCAATCGCAGCCAGCGCCAACTGATTTACCCGATGGGCCTGAGCGCCCAGGAGTATCCCGTCGACCTCGGCATCGGAGAACGTCACGGTGTATTCGTCGCCCTTGTTCGACGACGGGGTCTTGACCATTTGCACACCGTCGGCCTTCGGCGACACCACCACGACAGCGCTGTCGGCGGTGACGACCATCCACTCCGCTTGTTCCGCATAGGGAACCGCGATTTTGGTGCCGTTGAGCTTGTATCCGCCGGCCGAACCAGAAAGCACAGTGGCCGGCCGATCCGGCAGTGGCGCGGCGGGCTCGTTGAGCGCCGCCGTCAGGACCGCACCTTTCGCGACGCCTGCGAGGTAGCGGTCCTGCTGTTCTTCGGACGCCAGATCGAGCAGCACCGCCGTGCCCAGACCGAGCGTGGCCAGCGCCGGGCTGATGGTGCCGTGCCTGCCGATTTCGGTCAGCGCCGTTGCGATCTCGGGCAGTCCGACGCCGTCACCACCGAGGCGTTCAGGGACGGCTAGCGCCGCCACGCCTCCCGCAACCAGTGCGTCCCAGCTGTTGTCCCGGTCCAGCACCGCCGTCACCACGTCGGCGACAGCCTGCTGTTCCGGGTCCGGTGTGAAATCCACCCGACTCCTCCTCAAGTCTCGAGCCGACTAATGGGCGACCGGGCACCCGGCGCTTTTCGCCGGCTCGCCGACGCCCGTGTAGTCCACCTGCCAATGCTTGATTCCGTTCAGCCACCCCGAACGTAGCCGCTCCGGCTCGCCGATCGGCTTGAGATCGGGCATCTGGTCCGCGACGGCGTTGAAGATCAGGTTGATCGTCATCCGCGCCAGGTTCGCGCCGATGCAGTAGTGCGCGCCGGTGCCGCCGAAACCGACGTGCGGGTTCGGGTCGCGCAGGATGTTGAACGTGTGCGGATCATCGAAGACCTCTTCGTCGAAATTGGCCGAGCGGTAGGACATCACGACCCGCTGACCCTTCTTCATCTGCACACTTGCCAGCTCGGTGTCCTCGTTGGCGGTGCGCTGGAACGCCGACACCGGGGTGGCCCAGCGGATGATCTCGTCGGCTGCGGTCTCGGGTCGCTCGTTCTTGAACAGCTCCCACTGGTCGGGGTTGTTCGCGAACGCGATCATCCCGTGCGTGATCGAGTTGCGTGTGGTCTCGTTGCCCGCCACAGACAGCATGATGACAAAGAACCCGAACTCGTCGTCGGAGAGCTTCTCCCCCTCGACGTCAGCCTGAATGAGCGTCGTGACGATGTCCTCGGTCGGGTTCTGGTGGCGTTCCTCGGCCATCTTCATCGCGTACATGATCAGCTCCATCGACGACTGCGCGGGGTCGACGTCGGCGTATTCGGGATCCGTGCCACCGGTCATCTCGTTGGACCAACGGAAGATCTTGTCGCGGTCCTCCTGCGGCACGCCGAGGAGACCGGCGATGGCCTGCAGCGGAAGCTCACACGACACCTGCTCGACGAAGTCACCCGTGCCCTCCGCCGCGGCGCTCTTGGCGATGTTCTGCGCCCGCTGGTTGAGCTCCTCCTGCAGGCGTCCGATCGCGCGCGGGGTGAAACCGCGGGAGATGATCTTGCGCAACCGGGTGTGGTGGGGCGCGTCCATGTTGAGCATCACGCTGCGCTGCAAGTCGACCTGCTCCCGCGTCATCTCCGGCGGCCAGACCGGGATGGCGCCGTTTTGCCAACTGGAGAACACGTCGCTGCGCAACGAGACCTCCTTGACGTCCTTGTGCTTGGTCACGAGCCAGTAGCCCTTGTCCCCGAAGCCGCCGGTGCCGGCGGGGACGTCGACCCAGTGGATAGGCTCGGCCGTGCGCAGTTCCGCGAGCTCGGCCACAGGCAGGCCCGCGAGGTTGACGTCCGGGTCGAGGAAGTCGAAGTCAGCTGGGATATTGGGGGTTGGCATGCAGGTGCGCTCCTCAATTGCAACGTGTTCTAGTTCCAGTAAAACATGACCTCTTAGCAGATAAAAGGCGTGGTGGCATCGTCGCTTGTCAGAGTAATGAAACGTGTTCTAGCCTGACGGAATGGGTAACCCTGTCATCGTTGAAGCCACCCGTAGCCCCATCGGCAAGAGGAACGGATGGCTGTCCGGCCTGCACGCCACCGAGTTGCTGGGCGCCACACAGAAGGCATTGGTCGAGAAGGCCGGCATCGAAGCCGGCGACGTCGAGCAGATCGTCGGCGGCTGTGTCACACAGTTCGGCGAGCAGTCCAACAACATCACCCGGGTCAGCTGGCTGGTCGCCGGACTGCCGGAGCACGTCGGCGCGATGACGGTCGACTGCCAGTGCGGCAGCGGCCAGCAGGCGAACGGATTGATCGCCGGCCTCATCGCGGCGGGAGCCATCGACATCGGCATCGCCTGCGGCATCGAGGCGATGAGCCGCGTCGGCCTCGGCGCCAACGCCGGTCCCGATCGCAGCGTGCTGCGACCCGCGTCGTGGGATATCGACCTGCCCGATCAATTCACCGCCGCCGAGCGGATCGCTAAGCGCCGCGGCATCACTCGCGAGGAGATCGACCAGTTCGGCTACGACTCGCAGTGCAAGGCCAAGCAAGCGTGGGCCGAGGGCCGGTTCGACCGCGAGATCAGCCCGATCGAGGCGCCGGTGCTCGACGAGAACAAGATGCCGACGTCCGAGCGCGCACCCGTGACCCGCGACCAGGGGCTGCGGGACACCACGCTGGAGGGCCTGGCGTCCCTCAAGCCCGTGCTCGAGGACGGCATCCACACCGCGGGCACGTCATCGCAGATCTCCGACGGGGCCGCCGCGGTGCTGTGGATGGACGAAGACAAGGCCAAGGCGTTGGGCCTGCGGCCGCGGGCACGGATCATCAGCCAGGCGCTGGTCGGCGCGGAGCCGTACTACCACCTAGACGGCCCGGTGCAGTCGACGGCGAAGGTGCTGGAGAAGGCGGGCATGAAGATCGGCGACATCGATCTCGTCGAGATCAACGAGGCGTTCGCGTCGGTCGTGCTGTCATGGGCGCGCGTCCACGAGCCCGACATGGAGCGGGTGAACGTCAACGGCGGCGCGATCGCCCTCGGTCACCCCGTCGGCAGCACCGGCAGCAGGCTGATCACCACCGCTCTTCACGAGTTGGAGCGCACCGATCAGAGCACGGCGCTGATCACGATGTGTGCCGGCGGAGCGCTGTCCACCGGCACGATCATCGAGCGAATCTAGTGCCGGCGTCGGACGCGGAACGGATCGCGGCGGCCCAGGCGTACATCGACGCATTGGTCAGTCACGATGCCGACAAGGTTCCGTTCGCGCCCGGTTGCACCCGCATAGAGGTTGGGCTGAAGACCGGATTCTCGGGTAATCACCTGCGCCGCAGCCTGGATCGCGGGCCGCAGTATCGAGTCATCCAATCCACGACGGTGCCCGAGTTCACCGTGGACGGCGACACGGTCCGGGCCCGGTTCGATCTGGTGACCAAACCGTCGGTCGCCGGACGACGGGTGGGGGCGCACATCGACGAGACGTTCGTCATCCCCGCCGTGGACGGCCAAATCCATCACATCCGGGCAAGCATCAGGCCCTTCCTGACCACGTAGGATCGGCCTATGCCGAAGCCTCGTCCCCGCTTCTTGGACACGAAGTCCATGGACTTCTTCATCAAATGGTCGTCGAAGATCAACACCTGGCTGTACCGCCGCAACAACGGGGAAGGCCTCGGTGGTTCCGTCCAGAACATTCCCGTGGCGCTGCTGACGACGACCGGCCGCAAGAGCGGAGAGCCGCGGGTCAGCCCGCTGTACTTTGTCCGCGACGGGGACAAGGTCGTCGTGGCCGCCTCCAAGGGCGGCAGCGACAAGCACCCTATGTGGTACCTGAACCTCAAGGCCAATCCGAAGGTCCAGGTTCAGATCAAGAAAGAGGTGCTCGACCTCACCACCCGCGACGCCAACGATGAAGAGCGAGAACGTTATTGGCCGCAGTTGGTGCAGATGTACCCGACGTACGAGGACTACCAGTCCTGGACTGATCGGACGATCCCGCTGGTGATCTGCGAGCCGTAGCAGAATCGGGGGTATGACCCCCGAATACGACCTGCACTTCTACTTCGACCCCGTCTGCCCGTTCGCATGGATGACCAGCAGATGGGTGCGCATGGTGGCGGCCCAGCGCGACTACCGGGTGGACTGGCGATTCATTTCGCTGCGGATCCTCAACGCCAACGTCGATTATGCGACGCACTTCCCCGAGCACTACGAGGACGAGCACACCGCGGGACTGAGGCTGCTGAGGGTCTTCGCGCGGGTGCGCAGCGACCACGGACGGGCCGCGATCGAACCGCTCTACTCGCGCATCGGCGCACGCCTGTTTGACACTCCGCGCGACGGCCTTTCGGCCGCAGACCTCGGTACGCCCCGGCTGCTCGAGCCGCTTCTGCGTGACGCCGGGCTCCCTGTCGAGCTGGCAGCCGGCCTCGATGACGCCGCGATCGACGACGAGGTACGGACGGAGACGGAGGAGGCGCTGATACTGACGGGGCGTGACGTCGGCACACCGATCCTGCACTTTCAGCCGCCGGGCGGGACGGCGTTCTTCGGGCCCGTGATCAGCAGACTGCCCAGACCGGCGGACGCCGGCCCGCTCTGGGATCACGTGATCGCGCTGGCGGCGTTCCCCGGTTTCGCCGAGATCAAGCGCAGCCTGCGGGAGCGGCCTCAGCTGGCCAGTTTCGGGGTCGACACCGAATCCGTTGGTATCCAGGAGGACTGGCACGGCGGAAGCCGTCGGCTCAAGAAGTAGTTTGCGGATCGGCCGCCGCGGCAAATCAGTGGACATGACGCAGCGCCGATGGATACGGAACTCCCAGCTTCTCGCGCTGCTGCTGAAGTACTTCGCACGTGCCCATATCTGGGTCTATCAGCGAACCAACGGGCGCCTCGGCGCCAAACTGCTGTGGTTCCCCGCTGCTCTGCTGACCACCGTAGGCCGCAGGAGCAGACAGCCACGCACCACACCGACTCTGTATCTGCGAGACGGAGACCGCGTGGTACTGCCCGCCTCATTTGGCGGCCGCCACGAACATCCGATGTGGTACCGGAATCTGCGCGCGAATCCCAAGGTGCACATACAGATTCGGGATGAGCACTTCGACCTCATCGCTCGTGATGCCAGCGACGAGGAGCGAAACCGCTACTGGCCCAGGCTTATCCGGATCTACCCACCGTACCGGGGCTATCGGGAGGCGGCTGATCGGGTGATTCCGCTGGTGGTTTGCGAGTGATGAGATTTACCGCCACGGCCACAGCCAGCAGCCCAACCCCCACCGCGATGGTCACCGGGTTCAGATAGAGCAGCAGTCCAGCCGCAGGAACGCACAGTAGCCGCTCCGGCCAACCCGCGCGACCGACCAGCCATCCGCCGGTGACGACGGCAAGAGCCGCCACGGCCAGCGCGGCCACCACCGCCGTCCACACCATCGCCCCCAGTGACCGCAGCCCGAGTAGGCCTTCGCCGTTGTCGGTCAGGACGAATGCGAACGGCACGAGGAAGGCGGGCAGTGTGTATTTCCACGTCTGCCACATCGTCGCGATCACCCGGCCTCCGGTGATCGCAGATGCGGCGACGGCCGCCAGTGCGGTGGGTGGGGTCACTTCGGACAGCACCGCGAAATAGAAGACGAACATCGCAACGGCGGGAGCGGGAACCCCGAGATCCTGCAGGGCCGGTCCAATGATCACCCAGCTGATCACAAACGACGCGGTGACCGGTACCGCCAGGCCGAGGACGGACACCGCCAGTGCGGCGAACACCGCAGTGAGAATCAATACCGCCGTGGGGTTTTCGGTGATCGAGCGCGCGGCGTTCACCAGGATGGAGTTCAACTGCAGGCCAAGCCCGGTTCGGGTGATCATCGCGGCGATGACGCCTGCGGCGGCGCATACCGCAGCCACGGAAAGGACGCCCCGAACCCCGGTGCCCAGCGCGTCGTACAGCCGACGTGGGGTCAACCGATGTTCGCGGTCCAGGAACGACAACACGATCTGCACGGCGGTCGCGTAGACCACTGCCCTGACCGCCGACATGTCCATGGCGAGGAAAACGACGATCATCACAAGCGAGATGAGGTGGTAGCCGAACCTGCCCAGCAGCCGCCATGTCGACTGCGCGGTCACCTCGACCTCGCGTGTCGCATACCTGCGAGCGTCGATCTCGACGGCCAGGAGAATGCCGAGGTAGTACAGGATGGTCGGCACGATCGCCCAAACCAACACCGTCAGATAAGGCACGCCGAGATATTCGGCGATGATGAAGGCCGCGGCGCCCAATGTCGGCGGGGACAGGATCGCGCCGATGCCCGCGGCCGCCAGCATTCCGCCCGCGTTCTCCCTCGGGTAGCCGGCTTGTCGCAAGACCGGCCAGCACACCGACCCGAGGCTGACCGTGGTCGCCGTGCCCGACCCCGAAACACTGCCAAGGAGAAACCCTGCCAGGGTCACGGTCCGGCCCGGCGCTGCCCTGGAGCGCCGGAAGGCGGCGAAGGACAAGTCGATGAAGAACTTGCTCGCACCGGACGCGTCCAGTACCGCGCCATAGATGGTGAACAGCACGATGTAGGTGGCGGCGACGTCCAGTGGTACTCCGTAGAGACCGGTCGACTGGATGAACGATGCGCTGACGATCTGGTCCCAGTCCACACCGGCGTGCGCGATCACCGCGCCTTGCGGCAGGTAGCCCCCGTAATAGGCATAGCCGAGGGCGAGGAGGCACACGATCGGCAGTGCGGCCCCCGTGGTCCGTCGGCATGCCTCCAGCACGAGCAGAATCACGACCGTCCCGACGATCACGTCGACTGTTGCCGGCATGCCCTGCCGACTCAGGAAATCGTCGAATCCACCTCCGCCGCCTGCGAATTCGAAGGGCACAACCGGGTACAGGCATGCCGCAAGTGCCACCACCGCGAGCAACCAGTCGATCGGCGTCGGGGTGTCCCGTGACGGTTGTGACGCCGCATGACGTCGGAGCCGAAGTCCGGATCGGTAGCACAACAGCGTCAGCGGCAGCACCGCGGCCAGAAACAGGATCAGCGAAACCTGATTGCCTTGCGCGAGAGGATAGAACACCTGATAGACCGCGAACAGCCCCACCAGCACACAGCCGGCGGCCACCACGTGCCGTACCCAGCCCGTCAGCTCGCGGGTCGGCTTCTCGTCCTCATAGGCAGCCGACATCGAGACGTCCCCGGCCTGCGCCGGAGCGTTGCTGTCGGACTTGCTCTCGGTCAGCTGGCTGCGCCCAGTTCGTCGAGCGCCTTCTTGGCGCCGGGATGCAGTGGAACCGGGCTGGTCTGACGGGCAATGTCGAGCGTGATGCCGTCAGCCGCCTTATTGGCCTTGACCAGATCGGGCTTGTGGTCGAACAGCGCCTTGGTCAGCACGCAGGCGGTGTTCCCGTCCATATCGTCTTTGACCAGAAGCACATTGGGCACCACGACCGTCGGCGCATCCGCAGGTGTCTGATAGGTACTGGCCGGTATGACGCCCCGCTCGTAAATGGGATTGATCTGTTGCAGCTTCGCGAGGGTGTCGGTCACGTCGATGAACTTGACTTGATCGCGCCGGCTGACGAAGAGGTCGGTGATGCCACTCGTCGGCAGGCCGCCGGACCAGAACATGGCGTCGATCGAGCCATCCTTCATTCCCTCGACGGTCTTGCCGAGTTCAGTGCGCTGAGCCTGAATGTCTTTGGCTGGGTCGAGTCCCGCCGCTTGGAGCATCCGGTTGGCGATCACCTCTGTGCCGGAGTTCGGCGCCCCGGTGGACACCCGCTTGCCACGCATGTCAGCGATCGAGTTGATGCCGGCGCCGGTGCGGGCGATCACCTGGGTGTAGTTGGGATACAACCGGCTGAGCGCTGAGATCGGCTGCTTCGCGTCGAACGACGCGGTGCCGTTGACGGCGTCGGCCGCGGTATCGGCCAGCGAGAACGCGATCTGATGGGTGCCCGCCACCAATTGCTGGATGTTCTGCAGCGACGCGGACGTCTCCGCCGCGGTGGCCTTGAGCTTGCCGCCGGTTTGTTGGCTGATCGCCTCGGCATAGGCGCCGCCGAGCGTGTAGTAAACGCCGGTGGTGTTCCCGGTGGCGATGCTCAGCCGCGCGTCGGCGGTCACTTCGCACGAGGTCGGCTGGGCCGCCGACCCTGCGTTGTCCCCACCACGTTGACCGCCACACCCGGTCAGTAGCAACAAGATTACGGCGACAAGAACCGAAAAACGTCGCTGTCTCATCGGTCAATCATGGGCCGAACCGGGAGGGTTCAGCGGCGGTTCGCTCGGAATTCGCTGTGATTCCGCTGTGGCCTGCCGCGAACGCATGAAACGCCGTAACGCTTGTAGACAGTTTTGTAAATCTGTCTACCTGTTCCGGACGCCTTCTTGTACTGTGAGCGCCCACCGGTTTACAGAGGGAGTGACCGATGCGGGACCGCGCCCTACGTTGGCGACTGTTCTGGGCTGCTGCCACGCCATTGGCCACGATTGTGGTGACGCTCGGAACGGCGCTGTCCGCTTGGGCGGCGGAGGCGATGACGCTGACGTTCGTGCGGCACGGGGAGTCAGAAGCCAACGCCGCGGGCGTGATCGACACCTCGGTGCCCGGCCCGCACCTCACCGACCTGGGCCGCCAGCAGGCGGAGGCGGTGGCCGACGAGCTCGTCGGAAACAACTACGACGGCGTCTACGCGTCCTCGATGATCCGGACGCAGGAAACCGCGCAGCCCCTGGCCACTCGTCTCCACCAAGATGTCGTGGTACTGCCCGGTCTCCGGGAGATCGACGCCGGCGTGTTCGAGGGCCAGTCGGAGGACTCCGGCCTCGGGCGTATCGGATATGTGTTGGCACCGGTCGCCTGGACGCTGGGAGCACGCTTCGTTCCCGTGCTCGGGTCGACCGACGGAAATGCCTTCGACGCCAGGGTGGATGACGCCGTCCAGACGATCTATGACAGCGGCGATCGCAACGCCGTGGTGTTCTCGCACGGCGCAACCATCATGTTCTGGACGATGATGAACGTCGACAACCCCGAGCTCGGACTCATTCTCAGCCACCCTCTGGACAACACTTCAGTAGTCGTGGTCACGGGCAATCCCGAAGACGGCTGGACGCTCGAGAACTGGGACGGTGTGGAAGTCTCCGCTGACCCGTCGCTGCCGACGAAGTTGTTCGTCGACGTCCGCAACGTCGTCACTGCGCCCCAAACCGCCGCCTATCGAATTCGACAGGCGTTCGTCCCGAAGGTGGTCAACGACGTGCGCGGTTCGGCCGCGGTGCAATCCGATGAGCAGGCGCCGTCCACCCAGACGGCGCTCAACGCGGCCACCAACGAGCGCTCATTCCGGTCAGTGAAGGGATCGGCTGACGTGTCGGCGGCGGAAGCGCCGAAGACCACGAAGCTTGCGAAGAAGACCGAAAAGCCCAATGGCGCCAGGAATCTGAGGCCCGGAAACAAGTTTCACCCGGGCGATGCCGCTGCCACAAGCGACGACACGACCGGGTCGGACAAAGGCGAGAGTCGGAAGGCCGACAACGACGCGAGCGACGGCACCGACAAGAAGGCCGCCTGACGCGGCCCACTGGGGTGCGGGAGTTACGCCCCGTAGACCGGGACCGGCGGTCGCGCCTTGGCGAGTAGCTCGGTGACCACGGGACCGAGTTCGGCCGGGTCCCACCGGGCGCCCTTGTCGACCTGCGGTCCGTGGGCCCAGCCCTCGGCGACACGGACGATGCCACCCTCGACCTCGAACATCTTGCCGGTGACATCCTTGGACTCGACGCTGCCGAGCCAAACCACCAGCGGTGAAATGTTTTCCGGTGCCATCGCGTCGAAGTCGTTGTCCTGGGTCGCCATCATCTCGGCGAATACCGTCTCGGTCATCCGGGTTCGCGCCGACGGTGCGATCGCGTTGACGGTGACGCCGTAGCGGCCCATCTCAGTGGCGGCTACCAGGGTCATGGCCGCGATGCCCGCCTTGGCGGCACTGTAATTCGCCTGTCCCACACTGCCTTGCAGGCCTGCGCCTGAACTGGTGTTGATGATCCGGGCGTCGGGGGTGTCGCCCGCCTTGGACTGCGCCCGCCAATACGCCGCCGCGTGCCGCATCGTGGCGAAGTGGCCCTTGAGATGCACGGCGACGACAGCGTCGAACTCTTCCTCGCTGGTGTTGGCGAACATGCGGTCGCGGACGATGCCGGCGTTGTTCACCAGAACGTCGAGCCCGCCGTACGTGTCGACCGCGGCCTGGATCAGGCCGTCGGCCTGCTGCCAGTCGGCGACGTTCGCCCCACTGGTGACGGCTTCTCCTCCGGCGGCGGTGATCTCGTCGACGACGCCCTGCGCTGCGCTACCCCCGCCGGCGGGCGAGCCGTCAAGCCCCACACCGATGTCGTTGACCACCACACGGGCTCCCTCGGCGGCGAACGCCAGCGCGTGCGCGCGTCCGATGCCGCCGCCCGCACCCGTCACGATGACCACCCGACCGTCGAGCAGACCCATGCCTATATCTCCTTACTTGATTGCATTCGTTGTCGCCAGATAGTGCGGCGGTTCGCCGCCGCCATGCACTTCGAGGCTGGCGCCGCTGATGTAGGACGCGGCGTCCGATGCCAGAAAAGCTGCGGCCCAGCCGACGTCGGCGGGTGTGGCGAGCCGGCCGAGCGGCACGTTCGCGGAGATCGCCGCGATCGATTCCTCGTCGCCGTAGAACAGCTCCGACTGTTCGGTCTCGACCATCCCCACGACGACCGAGTTGACCCTGACCTTCGGCGCCCACTCGACTGCCAGTGTGCTGGTGAGGCTTTCGACGCCAGCCTTCGCCGCGCCGTAGGGTGCTGTGCCTGGGGTTGGCCGACGGCCGCTGACGCTGGCGATGTTCACAATCGAGCCGCCGGTGTCCTGTGTTTGCATCACGGTATTCGCGTGCTGTGAAACCGACAGCGGCCCAAGCAGGTTGAGCTCGATGATCTTGCGGTTGAACTTCGCGCTCGCATCCGCGGTGAGCACGTACGGCGAGCCGCCCGCGTTGTTGACCACGACGTCCAGCCGCCCGTGCCGCTCCACGATCGTCCCGATGAGCGCGGCGACGGCGTCGTCGTCGCGCACGTCGCAGGAGTGGAACTCGTAGGGCAGGCCCTCGACCTCGCGGCGCGCACACGTCACCACCGCGGCGCCCTGGTCGGCGAAGACGGCGCTGATGCCTGCGCCGACGCCGCGGACCCCACCGGTCACCAGAACGACCCTGTCCTTGAGTCCGAGGTTGATGTCAGCGGCGTCGGTCACTGTGCTAGCGTACCAAGCAAGTGCTTGCTTAGGTACCGACCCCAGGAAGTGCAATGCCAATCACGCCCACGATCACCGAACCGGGCATCGTCGCGGTCACCGTCGACTACCCGCCGGTCAACGCCATCCCGTCACGCGGCTGGTTCGAACTTGCCGATGCGATCACCAACGCGGGCGAAGACCCCCAGACGCACGTCGTGATCCTCCGTGCCGAGGGCAGGGGTTTCAACGCAGGCGTCGACATCAAGGAGATGCAGAACACCGAGGGCTTCACCGCGCTCATCGACGCCAACCGCGGGTGCTTCGCGGCCTTCCGCGCGGTCTATGAATGCGCGGTGCCGGTGGTCGCCGCCGTCAACGGCTTCTGCGTGGGAGGTGGCATCGGCCTGGTCGGCAACGCCGACGTGATCGTCGCGTCCGACGACGCGAGATTCGGGCTGCCCGAGGTGGAGCGGGGCGCGCTTGGCGCCGCCACACACCTGTCGCGGCTGGTCCCCCAGCACATGATGCGCCGGCTGTTCTTCACCGCCGCGACCGTCGACGCGGCCACGCTGCACCACTTCGGCTCGGTGCACGAAGTCGTGCCACGCGCCGAGTTGGACGAGGCCGCGCTGCGGGTCGCACGCGACATCGCCGCCAAGGACACCCGGGTGATCCGGGCGGCCAAGGAGGCCTTGAACCTCATCGACGTGCAGAAGGTGAACTCGAGTTACCGCATGGAGCAGGGCTTTACGTTCGAACTCAACTTGGCCGGCGTTGCGGACGAGCACCGCGACGCGTTCGCAGGCACCGCGAAGGGATCGGACAAGAAGGCATGACCGACAAGCGGACCACGCTGGACGAGGCCGTCTCGTCGATCGAGAGCGGCATGACGATCGGCATCGGCGGCTGGGGATCGCGGCGCAAGCCGATGGCGTTCGTGCGGGCGCTGTTGCGCACCGGGGTCAAGGATCTGACCGTGGTCACGTACGGCGGCCCGGACATCGGGCTGCTGTGCTCGGCGGACAAGGTGAAACGCGTCTACTACGGCTTCGTGTCGCTGGATTCGCCGCCGTTCTACGACCCGTGGTTCGCCAAGGCCCGCACCAGCGGTTCGGTCGAGGCACGCGAGATGGACGAGGGCATGTTGCGTTGCGGGTTGCAGGCAGCCGCCCAGCGACTGCCGTTCCTGCCGATCCGCGCGGGCCTCGGCAGCGACGTGCGCACCTTCTGGGGTGACGAGCTGAAGACGGTGCGCTCGCCGTATCCCACCGACGGCGGATTCGAGGAGCTCATCGCGATGCCGGCGCTGCGCCTCGACGCGGCGTTCGTCCACATGAATATCGGTGATGCGCAAGGCAATGCCGCGTACACCGGGATCGACCCCTACTTCGACGACCTGTATCTGATGGCCGCCGGCAGGCGCTTCCTGTCGGTCGAGCGGGTGGTGTCGACCGAGGAGCTGGTCAAGGCGGTGCCGCCGCAGGCGCTGCTGATCAACCGGATGATGGTGGACTCCGTCGTCGAGGCGCCCAACGGTGCGCATTTCACCACCGCCGCACCGGATTACGGCCGCGACGAGACGTTCCAGCGGCACTACGCCGAAGCGGCCGCGTCCGACGAGACGTGGCAGCAGTTCGTGCAAACGTATCTGTCCGGCAGCGAGGCCGACTATCAGGCCGCGGTGCGGAAATTTCAGGCCGCGCACACGAGGAGCGGAGACGAGGAGGCATTGTGATTTCCGTCAGCCGTCCGGAAGTGTGTGCGGTCGCGTGCGCGGAGCTGTTCCGCGATGCAGGCGAGATCATGGTCAGCCCGATGGCGACCATGGTGTCGATCGGCGCGCGGCTGGCGCGGCTCACGTTCTCCCCCGACATTCTGTTGACCGACGGCGAGGCGCAACTGCTGGCCGACACCCCTGCGATCGGCGCGGTCGGGGCGATCGAAGGATGGATGCCGTTCGGCCGGGTCTTCGAGACGCTGGCCTGGGGTCGCCGCCATGTGGTCATGGGCGCCAACCAGATTGACCGCTACGGCAACCAGAACCTGTCGGCGTTCGGACCACTGCAGCACCCCACGCGGCAGATGTTCGGTGTCCGCGGCGCACCCGGCAACACCGTCAACCACGCGACGAGCTACTGGGTCGGCAACCACTCCAAGCGCGTGTTCGGCGATTCCGTGGACGTGGTGTCGGGCATCGGCTGGGACAAGGTCGACGCCGCTAACCCGGCGTTCCGATTCGTCAATGTCTACCGCGTGGTGACCAACCTCGGGGTGTTCGACTTCAACGGGCCGAATCGTCAGATGCGGGCGGTGTCGCTGCATCCCGGAATCACGCCAGAGGAGGTGGCCGAGAACACCTCGTTCGAGGTGCACGACCTGGACGACGCCGAGCCGACACGGTTGCCCACCGCCGACGAGCTGAAGTCGCTCCGTGAGGTGATCGACCCGAAGTCACTGCGGGACAAAGAAGTACGGGTGTGACCGAAATGTCCAGGTTGCGCACTCGTTTGACTGATCTGGTCGGCATCGAGCATCCGGTGGTACAGACCGGGATGGGCTGGGTGGCGGGTGCGCGGCTGGTGTCGGCGACCTCCAACGCCGGCGGCCTCGGCATCCTGGCGTCTGCAACCATGACACTCGACGAACTGCAGACCGCGGTCGCCAAGGTCAAGGCTGCGACGGACAAGCCGTTCGGCATCAACATCCGGGCGGACGCGGGCGATGCGATCGATCGCGTCGACCTGCTGATCCGCGAGGGCGTGAAGGTCGCTTCGTTCGCGTTGGCGCCGAAGCCCGACCTGATTGCGAAGCTGAAAAGCGCTGGGGTCGTGGTTATTCCGTCGGTCGGCGCGGCCAAACATGCGAAGAAGGTCGCGGGCTGGGGCGCCGATGCGGTCATCGTGCAGGGGGGTGAGGGCGGGGGCCATACCGGCCCGGTGGCGACCACACTGTTGCTGCCGTCGGTGCTCGACGCCTTGGAGAACACAGACATTCCCGTGGTCGCCGCGGGCGGATTCTTCGACGGCCGCGGATTGGCGGCGGCGCTGTCCTACGGCGCCGCAGGTGTGGCGATGGGCACGCGCTTCCTGCTGACGTCTGATTCGACCGTGCCGGACGCCGTCAAACACCGGTATCTCGAAGCCGGGCTCGACGGCACCGTGGTGTCGACCCGCGTCGACGGGATGCCGCACCGGGTGCTGCGCACCGGACTGGTCGAGAAGCTCGAAAGCGGTTCGCGATTGCGTGGCTTTTCCGCGGCGATCCGCAATGCACAGAAGTTCAAGAAGATGTCGGGCATGACGTGGCGGTCGATGATCAGCGACGGTCTCGAGATGCGGCACGGCAAGGAGCTGACCTGGTCGCAGGTGGTGATGGCGGCCAATACCCCGATGCTGCTGAAGGCCGGCCTGGTCGAAGGCAACACGGATGCCGGCGTGCTCGCCTCTGGTCAGGTCGCGGGCATTCTCGACGATCTGCCGTCGTGTGCCGAGCTGATCGAGCGGATCGTCAGCGACGCCGTGAAGCATCTTCAGGCTGCAGCCGCACTCGTCGAGTGAGCTAGCGCCAAACCATAACCACCGCAATGCCATCCATCGGCTTGGCTCGCGGAGTAGCCTCTTTCACCAGCCCGAACGGTCGCGATCTGGTTGTGAAAGGAGCCAACTATGACCTCCCTTACCCACAAACGGGCGAAAGTCAATGGCGTTACGCTCCATTACGTCACGGCAGGCAGGGGTCCGACCGTCCTATGCATGCACGGATGGCCGCAAAACCATCGTGAATTCCTTCCCGTGATCGAGAACCTGGCTGACGAGTATGCCTTCATCGCGCCTGACCTACGCGGATACGCCGACAGCGACAAACCCTACGACGGCTACGAGCCGAAGACGATCGCCCAGGACATGGTCGCGCTGCTCCGTGTCGAAGACGTGCAGAGCTTCCACATCCTCAGTCACGATCTCGGTGGCCCGCCGGCTGTGGCACTGGCCTACGCCGCATCTGACCGTGCCATGTCACTTGCCACAATCGAGACGCCGTTCTTCGGACTGAACTATCCCGGATACGTTGATCCGCGTGTTCCGTACTGGCATCTGGGGATGCACATGAACATGGACATCACCCGTCTTCTCGTTGAAGGCCGCGAGGAGCAGTACCTACGGCACTTTTTCCGCGATTTCGCCTATAACCCGACGGCAGTGCCAGAAAGTGAAGTGCAGCAGTACGTCATGCAGATGCGGCAGCCGGGCGGCCTCCGCGCGAGCCTGAACCACTACGGCTACATTCCGCAGATGGCCGCACAAACCGCGGAGCTGACCAAGGACACGCTGACTGTGCCAATGCTCGCTTGGGGTGGCCGCGTTTCCTTCGGCGAGCACTGCTTCAACTCCGCAAAGGCGATCGCCGATTCCGCCGAAGGCGGCGTCATCGAGGAATGTGGACATTGGGTCTTCGAGGAGAAGACCGCCTTCATCCGCGAGCAGCTCAGCGGCTTCTGGGAGAAGGAGTCGAGTGAAGCATAAAGCTTCAGTTCGGTCTAGTTAAGCTATAATCTTCATATGGCTCGCGGTAAGCGATCCGCTTCATCACCGCCGAGGGCCACGCTGATCGGCGACATCGTCGGCTCACGCCGTGTCGCCGACCGCGGCGCGGCGCACCGGGCGCTGAACAGCGCACTGCGAGACGTCGCGTCCAGCGCGATCGATCCGCCGGCATTCACGGTCGGCGACGAGTTCCAGGGCAGCTATCCGACGGTCGGTGCGGCGATCGATGCGGCGCTGAAACTGCGGTTAGCCGTCGCACCCGGCATCGACGTCAGGTTCGGCATCGGCTGGGGCGCGGTGACGATGCTCGACGCGAAGGCGCGCATTCAAGACGGCCCGGGTTGGTGGGCGGCGCGCGAGGCCATCGAGTGGACGGCGTCCGCGCAGCGGCAACCCGCCCTGACGATGGTGCGCACGTCGTTCCGCAGCGGCGACCGCAGCGACGTCGATGCCATCAACGCGGCCCTGTTGTGTCGGGACCATCTGATTGGATCGCTCGATGACCGATCGCTACGGATTCTGAAGGGCCTGTTGAGCGACCACACGAAGAAGGCCATCGCGGCGGCCGAGCGCATCAGCGCGTCGGCGGTGTCGCAGCGGGCCGGCCGCGACGGCTTGGACTTGCTTGTGCGAGCATCGCAATACCTGCGGAGTGTGCGGTGAGCGCGCTGGCGGTGATGCTGGTGGCAATGGGCATCGCCGACGCCTGCCGGCGGCTCACCCGCTTCCTGTGGATTCCGGTGATGCTCGCGCCAATTGCCGTGGTGGGCACCGCGGCGCTCACCGGGCTGTGGCACCTCGGCGACATTGCGCCGCTGCTGATCGCCGCGGCGGCGAGCGTCGGCTGGCTGATACTCTGTGCACGCGCCGAGGAAACCGGCGACCGCGAGTGGGCGCCGCTGACGCTGTTCGGAGTTGCCGTTGGCCTGCTGGTTCTGTTGTCAGGCTGGGATTCTGGCGTCGCGGGGCTTGTTGCGCGCTGGCCACCGTGGGTTGGAATTCGGGTCGCTCCGGATCGGCTGTTGATGATCACCGGCGTCGTGTTGCTGCAACTCGTGACGGGAAATCAATTGGTGCGGTTGCTGCTTGGGTCCGTCGGCGCGGTCAAACCCGTCGGTGAGCCGCAACCGTCCGACAAGCTGAAAGGCGGCAGGCTGCTCGGTCCGATGGAGCGACTACTGATCCTCGGCCTCGGCCTGGCGGGTCAGCTGGCCGCGGCCACCGCCGTCATCGCCGCCAAGAGCATCATCCGGTTCCCCGAGATCAACGCTCAAAAGGCCAGAGAGAACGGGAATATCGGCATCGACGACGTGACCGAATATTTTCTCGTCGGCAGCTTCGCCAGCTGGATCCTGGCGCTCGGCGGCCTGGCGCTAGCGCGATAGCGCCAGGGCGTTCTGGACGCCCTGCTCGAGCACAGCGTCGGCGAGTCGCCGGTCGGTCAGCGCGCGCGACAGTTGCATCGTCCCGACCATCATGCCGAACACGGTGAGCGCCTTCACCTGTGCAGACTGCGGATCATCCGGCGCGAGGCGCGCGGCCATGTCGTCGATAGCGACGAGCAGGCCGTCGGTGAACGCCTGCTTGACCGCATCCGTCGAGCGCCCGATCTCGTCGAGCAGCGCGGCGGAAGGGCAACCGTCCTCGGGGCTGTCGCGGTGTTCGATCGACAGGTACTCGCGCACGAACTGTTCTAGTCCGGCCGTCCCGGCCGAATCCGTGCCGACGCTCGCCCGCCGCTGGCGCAACTGATCGGCGACCGCGGTGGCGACGAGGTCTTCCTTCGATGCGAAGTGGGCGTAGAAAGCGCCGTTGGTCAGCCCCGCATCCTTCATCAGGGTCGCAACCCCCGAGCCGTCGATACCGTCGCGCTTGAGTCGACGACCCGCCGACTCGATGATGCGACGCCGCGTCTCGTCCTTGTGCTCCTTGGCGTACCGCGCCATGTGTGCCCCCTCACGCCCCTTGCCATTCGTCAGCCCATGATATTACGATCATACGTTAATATTACGACCATAATACAAACCTCGATCGGAGCTGACAACCTTGAGCACATACCTGGCAGACACGGCCGAAAACGTTTCAGTGGGCGGTCCTTCCGCCGCCTTCACCTACCGGCGGTTCGGTCGGCAGGGAGGTGTTCCGCTGGTCCTGCTGAACAGGTTCCGCGGGACCATCGACTGGTGGGATCCCGAATTCCTGGACTACTTGGCCGCCCACCACGACGTGATCGTGTTCGACAACGTCGGGATCGGATACTCCAGCGGCGAGCCTCGCGACTCCATCGAGGGATTCGCCGAAGGCGCCATCGAGTTCATCGAGGCGCTGGGCCTTTCTACGGTCGACCTGCTCGGCTGGTCCCTTGGCGGCATCGTGGCCCAAGAGATCGCGCGGTGCCGACCAGAGCTCGTG
>Ga0068862_100001558_pt1 | contig 20944 bp, 25 predicted proteins | sample KBSSwiS52_FD_66598 | JGI IMG/M metagenome (GOLD analysis project Ga0068862, IMG submission 66598) | Switchgrass rhizosphere microbial communities from Kellogg Biological Station, Michigan, USA - KBS Switchgrass S5-2 | ecosystem: Host-associated > Plants > Roots > Rhizosphere > Soil ... | reverse complement strand
TATTGCCTCCAGTCCAATGATTGCCTGAACCCGCGCGAAGATACCCCAATGATGCGCGACGGTCTTTATCCATCGGGCCAACGTCCATCGCTACACTTTCTGAAGTAAGGGGACCCGGCGACTGCGATGGCTGACCAGACGATCAACAGACCCTGCGGGGGGCGGTTCGGCAGCGTGGTCGAATCGATCGGCAACACGCCGCTGGTCGAGCTGCCGCGGCTCTCGCCGAAGCCCGAGGTCCACATCTACGCCAAGCTCGAGGGGCACAACCCGACCGGCTCGGTCAAGGACCGGGTCGCGAAGTCGATGATCGAGGCGGCCGAGGCCGAAGGGGCGATCGAGCCGGGCCACACGATCCTCGAACCGACTTCCGGCAACACCGGCATCGCCCTGGCGATGATCTGCCGCCGCAAGGGCTACCCGCTGAAGGTGGTGATGCCCGACAACGTCACCGAGGAGCGGACCCAGCTGCTGCGCATGTACGGGGCGGAGATCGTCTACTCGGAGGGGCTGAAGGGCTCCAACGGGGCGGTCGAGGTGGCGCTCGAGATGGCGCAGGAGCCGGGCTACTTCATGCCCTACCAGTACGGCAACGAGGCCAACCCGCTCGCCCACTACAACGGCACCGCGCTCGAGATCCTCGAAGAGCTCGACGAGGTCGCGGCCTTCGTCGGCGGGCTCGGCACCGGCGGCACCCTGATGGGCAACGGACGCCGGCTCAAGGAGGTCAACCCGGAGACGCTGATCGTCGCCGCCGAGCCGATGCAGGGCGAGCTGGTCCAGGGCCTTCGCTCCCTCGACGACGGCTTCATCCCGCCGATCATCGACCTCTCGCTGCTCGACCGCAAGATCATGGTCTCCAACCGCGACGCGATCGTCTGGACCAAGCGCCTGCTCGACGAGGAGGGCATCTTCGCCGGCGTCTCCTCCGGCGCGATCGCCGCGATCGCCGTCCGCATCGCCGGCGAGCTCGACTCCGGCAACGTCGTCTTCCTGATCCCCGACGACGGCTGGAAGTACCTCTCCTCCGGCGTATACACGAAGCCGCTCGAGGAGATCGAGAACCTCGATTCCACCGTCTGGTGGTAGCCGAGGGCCTCGGTACTCGCTGAGTCTCGGTCTCAGCTGCTGCGCAACTTCCCGATGGTGGAGGTTTTTCGACTGCCGGAAAAGCACTTCAACAGGAGGTCTCGGTGATGCGAAGGGTCTTGGGGTCCGTATTGGTGGTCGCGTTGTTCGCGAGCGCGCTGTTGGCGCCGACCGCGGGGGCGAAGGTGCGCTACCCGCGCCTCGACCCAAGCTTCGGCTCGGGGGGCTACGTCGCGCTGCCGGGCGAACTCCCAGGTCCGTCGAACGGATCGATGCGTCTCGAAGCGTTCGGGGCCGCGCGGAGCGGTGCCGTGTACGCAACCGAGACCTCCCTCGTCGGTGGTAGGTGCGGCACCAAGTGCCTGTACGACGCATTCCTCGCGCGGGTCAATTCGAACGGAGCGATCGCCTCGACGTTCGGTGGTAGCGGCCGGGTTCAAATCGGCAGCAACGTAGAACGGGTCGCCCCGCCAATCGCCGACCTCGAAGGTCGGGCCGTCGTAGCGACTTTGAGTGGCAGGACCGTGACCGTTCGTCGCTATCTCGCCAACGGCAGCATCGACTCGAGCTTTGGCAGCGGCGGGACGACGAGCATTGATTTCGGTCCGGGACCTGAAGGGTTCTGGCTGCGCCCCGAACTCGCGCTCGACGGAGAAGGCAGGATTCTCGTCGCGCTCAGCATCTACAGCGAAGGCACCAGCATTGCCGTCGCCAGCTCGCTTGCCAGGTTGCATCCCGACGGCGCGGTGGACAACGGCTTCGGCAGCGCTGGAATCGTCCCGCTCGGGGCGCAGCCGGGTCAGAACGGGATCGCCTTCGGCACCAGCAACGCGATCTACATGTGGGGCGGCAGCGTGAGCGGGCCCTACCTGCACCGCATCTCGGCCAAGGGGCGGATCGACACCGCGTTCAACGCCCGTGCGGACCGGAGCCTCGTCAACGTCAGCGCCCGGGGCGCGCTCGAGTACCGCAACTCGGTGCTCATCCCGCGGTCCGGTGGCAAGCTCGACCTCTACGGCGGTGACGGACTGCTCCGGCTGCGGTCGAACGGCGCAACCGAAACGAAGTTCGGCGAAGGCGGAGTCAAGCTGCTGGGTTGGTCGATCCTCGCTGCGACGCTGGTCGGCAACGGAAAGGTCCTCGGGTTGGGCACGTCGAGCGAAGGGGTCAGCTTGGTTCGGCTGAAGTCGAACGGCAAGCCCGACCGGAGCTTCGGCCAGGAAGGGGCGCAGCTGATCGAAGGGGTGGACGAAGAAGAAGAAGGCGGGCTGAGTCTCGCCTGGCTAAATGGGCGGCGGGCGCAGGTTCTCAACCTCGGTTCGAGCTTCTGCCGAAGCTACTGCGCGCCGAAGCCGACCCTCGTTCGATACCGGATCGGTCCGAAGGGCTAGAGATGAGGCCGGTCGCGGCCCGCGGGCTGCTCCTCGCGGCGCTGGCGGCGGCGATGCTACTCGGCATCGCCGCCGGCCCCGCGGGAGCTGCGACCGGAAGTGGCGGAAAGCTGCCGGCGGGCTTCTTCGGTGTCGTCCCGCAGGCGCAGCCGAGCGCCGCCGACCTGACGCGGATGGAAGGGTCGGTCGAAACCCTCCGCTTCCCGATCTACTGGTCGAAATGCGAGCCGCGTCCGGGTCGGTACGACTTCTCGGGACCGGACGCCGAAATCGCCGCCGCGGCGGAACACGGGATCAGGGTGATGCCGTTCCTCTACGGGACGCCGAGCTGGCTCAGCGGCAACGAAGCACGACCGCCGCTGAGCGCCCGTGCGCTCAGCGCCTGGCAGGGCTTCCTGCTCCAGCTCGTCGCCCGCTACGGCCCGCACGGCAGTCTCTGGCAAGGCGCCGCCCACCCCGAGCCGATCCGCCGCTGGCAGATCTGGAACGAGCCGAACTTCCGGCTCTTCTGGGCGCCGAGGGTCTCGCCGCCGGACTACGCGCGGCTGCTGGACGCCTCGGCGACGGTGATCCGCAAAGCAGATCCCGGCGCGCGGATCGTGCTCGCCGGGATCGCTCCGGTCGGGGCGGGGATGAAGACCTGGATCTTCATGCGGCGGCTGCTGCAGGTGCCGGGCGTGAACAACGACTTCGATCTCGCCGCGCTCCACCCATACGCGGCCAACTTGGAACAGATGGACTACCAGCTGAGTCAGGTGCGGGCGGCGATGGCCGCCCAGGGCGCCGGCCGCAAGCCGCTGATCGTCACCGAGATCGGCGTCGCCTCCGACGGCTTCTACCGCTCGGCCTTCGTCAAGGGCTTCGACGGCCAGGCCCAGTTCCTCCGCGAAGCCTTCGCGCGTCTACTGGGGATGCGGCACCGCTGGCGGATCGCCGGCGTCGACTGGTTCACCTGGCAGGACCAGCTGAGCCCCGATCCGCACTGCTCCTTTTGCCAGGGCGCCGGGCTCTTCGACCTTGCCGGCAGGCCGAAGCCGGCCTGGTCTGCGTACCGGCACGCGGTGAGGGCCGCGCGGCTCCACTAACCTCGCCCTGGTGAAGATCTCCCAGGGGCTGGTCGACGAGATGGTCGCGCACGCGCGCGAGGACGTTCCCAACGAGTGTTGCGGGATGGTCGGCGGGCGCGACGGGACCGCGGAAAAGGTGGTGCGAGTGAAGAATTCCGCCGCCAGTCCGCTGCGCTATGAGATGGATCCGCAGGGTCAGTTCGACGCGCTGAAGGAGATCGAAGCCGACGGTGGCGAGCTGTTGGCGATCTACCACTCGCACACCAAGAGCGCCGCCTATCCCTCGCAGACCGATGTGAACCAGGCGCAGAACTGGCCCGAACAGATCTACGTGATCGTCTCCCTTGCCGACATCGACGCACCTGATGTCAAAGCCTTCACCCTGGCCGACCTACAGATCGCCGATGCCGAGCTCGACGTCACATAAAAGCGGTCACAGCCGCGGTGCCCACGGCACCGGCAAAGGCGACGGCGGCTCCCAGGGCGGGGGCGGCGGAGGTGGCGGCGGCGGTGGCGGCAAGCTGGTCAAGGTCGCCTTCGCCCGCAACCAGTCCGAAGCCGAACTGCTGCAGGGCCTGCTGCTCGACTCCGGGATCCCGAGCGTGTTGAAACGCGCCGGCGGCTTCGACAACCCCGACTTCCTCGCCGCCGGCCCGCACGACGTCTGGGTCAACGTCCAGCACGAGGAGGAGGCGAGGCGGGTCCTCGCCGAGACGATGGTCGCCGACGAGGACGAGGGCGAGGAGCGGCTCGAGCTGGAGGAAGAACGGCGGCTGGCGCGGGGCGAAGGGGCCGGTCCGTCGCCGGGGCGGCTGGCGCTCGGGGTCCTCGCCGCCGCGATCCTCGCAGTGGTCGTGATCTGGGTTCTCTACGAAGTCAGCTGACGATGGTCAAGGTGGCGTTCGCCCGCGATCCGATCGAGGGGGCGATGATCAAGGGCTTGCTGGAGGAGGCGGGTATCCCCGCCTTGCTGAAACCGAGTGGCGCGAAAGTCGATGGCTCGGAGCTCGCCTTCGGGATGCTTTCGCGTGGCTCGGGGGCCGGTCCGCAGGACGTGATGGTCCCGCCCGATCGGGTCGAGGAAGCGACGGTAGTCCTCGAGGGGACGGCGGAGAGCTAGCGGATCAGGCCGCCGTCGCTGGCCCGGATCATGCCGCGCAGGTGGTCGCGCCAGGCGTCCTCGATATCGCGGAAGCGGGCGTCGAAGGCGTCTTCGAGCGTCACTGTCGGGCCGCCGGGGAGGAGGCCGTCGACGAGCCGCTCGCAGGCCTCGGGGCCGCGCTCGTTCTCGAGCAGGTCGAAGATCGTGCCGCCGAGGATCACCGCGTCGCGGCGCGAGGGCGGGAAGGCAGGGCGGGAGCTCTCGCGCAGGCGGCGGATCACCGCGGCGCGATAGAGCCCGACCTGGCGGGCGAAATACTGAGCGCCGCCTTCGACCAGCCAGGCCCAGCGCAGGTAGCGGTAGAAGCGGCCGGGGGTCCAGGCCGGCGGCAGGGCGCTGTTGTTGGCGGCCATCACCAGCTGGGCGTAGAGGCGCTCGGCGGTGCCGCGCAGCGCTTCGAGCGAGTCGTCACCGGCGGCACGGCGTTCCATGTGCTTGTCGTTGAGGACGTGCAGCTCGGTCGCCATCGCCCAGCCGGCGAGGTAGCGGCGGCCGGCCGGGGCGGCCGACCAGCGGGCCGCCGGCAGGAAGGGGTGGGCGGCGGTCAGCCAGAGCGGGTTGGTGTGGACGACGATCGTGACCTCGCCCGGCACCTCGGCGAAGCGGTCTTCGAGCCGCAGCCGCAGGATCTCCATCCGGTCGAGCGTCTGCTCGGCGAAGGCGGCATCTTCCGAGTCGTGCCGCGCGGTAAAGCTCAGCGACTCCGTCTCTACCCAGGCCACAGGGAGAGGTTAGGGGTCGCCGCGGTTGTCGCTGGCGAAACCGGCGCTCAGACGAGCGCCGGTTCCCGCGTCTCGCAGAGATCCATGATCTCCGAACGAGCGCGGTCGAACTCTTCGTCGGCCATCACCGGCGTGCCCTCGAAGGGCAGGTCGCGATCGATCTCGACCCAGGAGCGGCAGCCGTGGTACTCGTCGCGGACCCGCACGGTGACCGGGCGGGGGATGCGGTGGACCCGCAGCAGCAGGATGTGCAGCGGGTGCCGGCGCTTCCAGGCGAGGCGCTTTTCGGCGTAGTCCGGGGTCCAGATGTAGTACGGCGAGAGGCCGTCGAGGGTGCGGCGGTCTTCGATCGTGATGTGATCGGTGACCTCGGCCCAGGCACGCAACCGGACGCGGTCGGGCTGCGGGATGCCGCCGTCCTGGATCAGGGCTTTCGGCGGCGGCTCCTCGTCCGGCCAGACGCCCTCCTCGAGGGCACGGCGGAGCTCCGGGTGGTGGGATTCGCGGACGAGGTCGTTGCGCTGGTGGTCGAACGTCGGGTAGAGGAAGAAGCGCTCGTGCTCGACTTCGAAGTGCTTGTTCTCCTCGCGGATTCCACCCTTGCGCAGGGTCAGCAGCTGCTCGCCCTCTGAGAGGGCGCGGACCGTTACAGCCCATTCCTTAAGTGCGATCGGCATTTGTCGTCAGTACCTGGTGGAGGTTGTGTGAAAGTGCAGCGAGGCCGTGCTGAACACCCGGGCCCGAAGGGCCGTCGCCTCGCCGAGGTCGCGAAGTCTAGACCAGGGCTCACAAATCTCAAAATAAATTTCGACGGAAGATTGGCTTTAGACCGCCGATTTGCTCGAAATGTGACGCTTTCACATTTCTATGTGAGCGACCTGTGAGTGGGACCGGGTCTCAGGCGAATGGCGGTCGTCCTTAGGTTCGGTCTGCGAACCAAATGACGACCGCGCCGGGTCGCCGCGCCTAGCTGGGGCGGCCGTGGCCGCCACCGCCGGGCGTCTCGATCCGCAACCGCTGGCCAGGGGCGAGGTCGCCGCTGGCCTTGCTCGGCAGCGGCTCGCCGTCAAGCAGATTGCGGCCGGGCTGACCGTCGCCGCCGCCCTCGCGGCCGCGTGGGGCGTGGCGGCGGCGCTCGGTGATCAGCGAGAAGGACATCGGGGCCAGCGCCTCGAGCTCGCGGACGATCCCCTCGCCGCCGGCCTCTGCGCCGGCCCCGCCGCTGCCGCGCCGCACCGCCAGCTCGCGGACGCGCAGGGGGAACTCGGTCTCCAGCGCCTCGACCGGGGTGTTGAGCGTGTTCGACATCGCGACGTGGATCGCGCTCGGACCGGGGGCGTCGGGGCAGGCGCCCTGGCCGCCGCCGAGCGTCTCGTAGTAGGTGAAGTCGTCGTTTGCGAGGGTGAGGTTGTTCATCGTCCCCTGCCCCTGGGCGGGGACCGGGCGGGCGCCGGCGAGGGCGGCGATCACCAGGTCGGCGACCCGGCTCGAGGTCTCGACGTTGCCGGCGACGACCGCGGCGGGGTAGCGGGCGTTGAGCAGGCAGCCTTCTGGGGCGACGACCTCGATCGGGCGGTGGGCGCCGGCCGAGGGCGGTGCCTCGGGGTCGGTGAGGACCCGAACCGCGAAGAAAGCCGCGGACTTCGTGACCGAAAGCGGGCAATTGAGGTTGCCGTCGACCTGCTCGTCGCTGCCGCCGAAGTCGAGTCGCAGCGTCTCGCCGGCGATCGTCGCCGCGACCCGCAGCGTGACATCGCGCAGTTGACCGCAGAGGTCGGCCTCGAGGGCGTCCTCGGCGCTGTAGGTGCCGTCGGGCAGTGCCGCCAGCGCCGCCCTGGTGCGGCGCTCGGAGTAGGCGAGGATCTCGGCCATCCCCTCACGCAGGGTCGTGGCCCCGTGGCGCTCGGCGAGCTCGGCCAGCCGCTGCTCGCCGATCCGGTTGGCCGCCGCCTGGGCGCGGAGGTCGGCGAGGCGCTGGCGCGGCGCCCGCATCTCGTTGGCGAGCCGCTCGAACACCTCGGGAGTCGCGCGGGTGGGTGGGATCACCACCCCCTCTTCGTCGAGGGTGCGCGAATCGGCCGGCATCCCACCGGGGGTTGGGCCGCCGATATCGGCGTGGTGGGCACGGCTGGCGGCGAACCCGAACAGCTCACCGGCGAGGAAGACGGGGGAGATCAGGGTGACGTCGGGCAGGTGGGTGCCGCCGCGGTAGGGGTCGTTGAGGATCCAGGCCCCGCCCGGGCTCTGCGTCTCGCCGAGCACCGCGGCGACCGCGTCGGGCATCGAGCCGAGGTGGACGGGGATGTGCTCGGCCTGCATCACCAGCTCGCCGGCCGGGTCGAAGAGCGCGGTCGAGCAGTCGTGGCGCTCCTTGATGTTGGCCGAGTAGGCGGAGCGGATCAGCGCCGCCCCCATCTCGTCGCAGGCGGCGCGCAGGCCGCCGATCAGAACCTGCAGGGTGATCGGGTCGAGGCCGCTCACGCCCGCGCTGCCTTGATCGTGCCGTTCTCGTCGACCTCCGCCCGCCAGTCGGGCGGTAACACCAGGGTCGCATCGGGGAGCTCGAAGACGACCGGGCCCTCGGCCTCCTCGCCGGCTCCGGGCTCGCCGCGCAGGACCGGCGTCTCGACCCACCCGCCGTCGAACATCACCCGGCGGCTGAGGCGCTCAAGCTGGCCGGTAGCGGCGATCGGGCGCGGTTCGGGCCCCGGAATCACCAGCGCCAGCCGGATGTCGACGAGGACGACCTCGCCGTCGGGATCGCGGTGGCCGTAGCGCTCCTCGTGCAGATCCTCGAAGGCGGCGGCGAGCTTGGCCGGATCGGGTTTGGGAGGGCCGGGGACCGGCAGCTCGAAGGCCTGGCCGGCGTAGCGCATCTCGTAGACCAGCTCGGGCTCCGCCTCGGGGCCGAGCCCCTCGCCCGCCGCGGCGATCAGCGCCTCGACCTCCGCTGCGACGCGCTCGGCGGTCAGCTCGTCGCCGCCCAGCATCACCGTCCGCGCGGTGTCGCGGCGGCGGTCCGAGGCGCAGAGGCCGAGCGCCGAGAGGACACCGCTGGCCCGCGGGCAGGCGATTCGCTCGATTCCCAACTCGGTGGCGATCGCCGCCGCGTGCATCGGCCCGGCGCCGCCGAACGGAAGCAGGGCGAAGCGGCGCGGGTCGAGGCCGCGCTCGACCGTCACCACCCGCAGCGCTCGCACCATCTCCTGGTTGGCGACGCGGAGGATGCCGGCGGCGGTCTGCTCGCTGTCGAGGCCGAGCTCGGCGGCGAGCCCGTCGACCGCCCGCGCCGCCGCCTCGGGGTCGAGCTCGACCCCGCCGGCCAAGCGCGAGTCGGCGGCGAGGTTGCCGAGCAGCAGGTTGGCGTCGGTGACGGTCGGCTCCTTGCCGCCGCGCCCGTAGCAGGCGGGACCCGGCTGGGCGCCGGCCGAGCGCGGCCCGACCCGCAGGGCGCCGCCGGCGTCGCGCCAGGCGACCGAGCCGCCACCGGCCCCGACCGTGTGGACGTCGACCATCGGCAGCTGGATCACGCGGCCCTCGATCCGCCGTGAGTCGGTCCGCCGCACCGCTCCCTCCTCGACCACGCAGACGTCGCAGGAGGTGCCCCCCATGTCGAAGCCGAGCGCGTCGCGCTCACCCGCCGCGCGAGCCAGGAGCCCGGCGCCGACCGCGCCGCCGGCCGGACCGGAGAGGACACTCCAGGCGCCGGCGCGGCTTGCCTCCTCGGCTGGAGCCACACCGCCTGACGACTGCATCACCAGCGGTCCCGGTAACCCGGCGCCGGCCGCCGCCTCGCCGAGCTGGCACAGGTAACGGCCGAGCAGCGGGCTGAGGTAGGCGTCGATCGCGGTGGTCGAGCAGCGCTCGTACTCGCGGAAGCGCGGCAGCACCTCGTGCGAGGCGGAGACGTGGACGCCGGGCAGGCGCTGGCGCAGGTGCGCCGCGAGGCGCCGCTCGTGCTCGGGATCGAGGTACGCGAAAAGCAGGCAGATCGCTACCGATTCCGCACCGCTCGCCTCGATTGCCGCCGCCAGCCGCTCCGGCTCACCCTCCTCCATCGCCTCGACGACCCCCTCGGGCCCGGTCCGCTCGGCCGCCTCGAAGCGCAGCTCGCGCGCGACCAGCGGCGGCGGCTTCGGAGCGCAGAGGCGGTAGAGCTCGGGCCGGTCCTGGCGGCCGATCTCGAGCAGGTCGGCAAAGCCGCGGGTCGCGATCAGCGCGGTGCGGGCGCCGCGTTCCTCGAGCAGTGCGTTGGTGCCAACCGTCATCCCGTGGGCGAAGACCTCGACCGCGCTGGGGTCGGCGGCGCCGGCCCGCTCGAGCACCGCCGCGACCGCCTCCATCACCCCCTCGGACTCGTTGCCGGGCGTGGTCGGGACCTTGGCGGTGTGGACGGCGCCGTCGTCGAGCAGGACCGCATCGGTGAAGGTGCCGCCGACGTCGACGCCGAGGAGCATGGCCGCGAAGCTACCGGGCTCGGTCCCGGACGGGTTCAGTCCCAGATCTCGTGCCGCGCCCCGCCGGCCGGCTCGACGACGACGTGGATGCCGTCGAGGGCGGGGTCGGCCTCGGGGGCGTCGGCGCGCAGGTGGCCGCCGCGCGACTCGCGGCGGTCGAGTGCCGAGGTCGCGATCGCCCGTGCCAGCGGGTAGGGGCTCGAGATCAGGCGCGCGAGGTCGTCGGGGTTTCGGACCGGGCCGGCGTAGCGCCAGACCGCGTCGCGGATCTCCGTCGTCGGCGGCTCGAAGCGCCAGCTCGGCAGCTCGGGCTGGACCGGCGCCGCCGTCTCGGAAACCGCCGCCGCGGCGGCCCGGTTGCCGAACACGAAGCACTCGCTGAGCGAGTTGGAGGCCAGCCGGTTGGCGCCGTGCAGGCCGGTGCAGGAGCACTCGCCGACCGCCAGCAGCCCGGGCAGCGAGGACCGGCCGTCGAGGTCGACGGCGACCCCACCCATCAGGTAGTGGGCGGCGGGGGAGACGGGGACCGGCTCGGTCCGTGGGTCGAGGCCGGCGGCCGCGAGCGAGGCGAAGACGTTGGGGAAGCGGGCGGGGTCGATCTCGCGGAGATCGAGCAGGACCGAGTCGGCGCCCTCGACGCGCATCTGCTCGAGGATCGCGCGGGTTACCGCGTCGCGCGGCTCCAGCTCATCGGTGAAGCGCTCGCCACGGCGGTCGAGCAGGCGGGCGCCCTCGCCGCGGATCGCCTCGGTGATCAGCTTGCCGTCGTGCGGCGTTCCCGGGAGGAAGAGCGCGGTCGGGTGGAACTGGCAGAACTCGAGGTCGGCGAGGTCGGCGCCGGCCGCCGAGGCGAGGACCATCCCGGCGCCGATCGCCCCGCGCGGGTTCGTCGTCCGCCGCCAGAGCGCCGCGGCGCCGCCGGTTGCCAGCACGGTCGCGGCGGCGGCGATCGGTCCGGAGTCGGCGAGCACGCCGTGGCAGCGCTCGCCGTCGGACCAAAGCGCCAGCGCCGATGTCCGCTCGAGCGCCTCGATCCGCTCGTTGGCGGCGACCATTTTCGAGAGCTTCAGGGTCAGCTCGTGGCCGGTCGCGGAGCCGCCCGAGTGGACGATCCGCCGCGCCGAGTGGCCGCCCTCGAGCCCCAGCGCCAGTCGCCCTTCGTGGTCGAGGTCGAAGACGACGCCGCGCGCCTGCAGGTCGCGGACCGCGGCTGGCGCCTCATCGGCGAGGACGCGGACCGCCGAGGGCCGGCAGAGATCGCGGCCGGCGGCGATCGTGTCGGCGGCGTGGGCGCTCGGCGAGTCGTCGGGTTCGAGCGCCGCGGCGAGCCCGCCCTGGGCCCAGAAGCTGGCGCTCTCCGAGAGCGGCGTGCGCGAGACCAGACAGACCCGGCCGCCCAGCTCCGCCGCCCGCAGCGCCGTCCAGAGCCCGGCGGCGCCGCCGCCGACGACGGCGACGTCGAACTCGGCTGCGGCCGCGATCGCGGTCAGATGACCGGTTCCATGGCCAGGTTCGCCTGGGGGCGCGCCAGGCCGAGCAGATCAAGGACGCAGGGTGCAGCCTTTGCCGGTTGGCAAAGGCAAACCCGAGGACGCCGAGATGCGAAGTGTGCCGGGCGCGTCATCCAGGCGTGCCTGGGCAGGGGACCGGTCATCCACCCTCTCGGCGCAGCGCGTCCAGCTGCCCCCGCAGCCAGGTCGCAGCGGATTCGCGGGCCCGCACCCGTTCGTCCTCGACCTCCCGCTCGGAGCGCGCCGCGCGCTCCTCGGCCGCGGCGACCCGTTCCTCGGCCGCCTCGGCCTGCGCTTCGATCTCGTTCAGTCGCTCCTCAGCCGCGGCGATCGCCAGCTCTTTCGCCTCGCGCTCGCGCTGCAGCTCTTCCTCGTGCCTCAGCTGCTGCGCTTTCAGGTCCTTCTCCATCTCCGCCTGCGCCTGCTCGAGATCGGCTTCGAGCGCCCGGATCTCGGCTTCGAGCCGGCGCTCGGCTTCGGTCGCGGTGTTGGCCGCCGCCTGCAGCCGCCGCTTCGCCTCCTCGATTCGCGCCTCGAGCCCGGAGCCCGGCCCGCCGGCGGCGCCGCGACCGGCGTTCGGTGGGCTTCCCTCGCCTCCCGGCTGCGCGTTCATCGCGTCAATCTATTCCAGGCGTCGGGGTTCCGTCACGAACCGCGCCGGTTACGTCGCGGTAGGCGGCGAGGACGCGCTCGGCCATCCGCGCGGCGGAGAGCGTCCCGGCGCGGGCGGCACCGGCGACGCGCGGATCGGCGGCGTCGAGGTGGGGGCGGGCGGCGGCGGCCCAGGCGGCGGCGTCGAACGGGGCGCAGAGGCAGCCGTCGATGCCGGTCAGCGCGTAGGGCGCGATCCCGACCGGGGTCGAGAAGACTGGCACGTCGCAGGCGAGTGCCTCGACCGCGGCGAGGCCGAACCCCTCGTAGTCGGAGGTGACGAGCACCGCATCGGCGGCGTTGATCCAGGTCGGCATCGCTTCCGGGTCGATCGCGCCGCCGGTGAGCAGGTCTGCTTCGCAGGCGGCGGCGAGTTCGCGGGCGCGGTCGGCCCGCTTCTCCGGCCGGTCCGGGTTGGCGGGGAAGAACAGGTAGCGACCCTCGGGCTCGAGCCCGAGGGCGCGGCGGGCCTCGGCGCGCGGCGTCGGCGCGAAGCGGTCGAGGTCGGGGCCGCAGGGGAGAACGGCGGAGCCGGGGACGGCGGGCAGGCCGGGGCGACCGTCCTCGGGTTCGAAAAGCGCCCGCGAGACCGCGGCGACCAGGTCGCAGCGCCAGGCGAGCCGGTGCGAGAGCGGGCCGACGACAGGGTGGCGGACATCGGTGCCATGGAAGGTGACGACCAGCGGCCGGGCGCCGGCCAGCAGCGCACACCAGCCGGCCAGGCCGTAGTGAGCGTGGACGAGGTCGAAGCTCTGCCGCTTCAACAGGCCGCGCAGCCGCCGGGTCGCCGGCGCGTACTCGCTGCGCCCGCGGTGGAAGCTGAAGACGTCGATCTCGACCCCCAGCTTGCGCAGCTCGTCGATCTGGTCGCGGACCCAGCGCCCCCGCTGCGGGGCACCCTCGTCGGGCTCGAAGTTGTGGACGACGAGGACGCGCACCCGCGTGAGGCTATCCGGGCAGCGGGCGGGTGATCTCGATGCCGTTGGCGGCGGCGAGGGACGCGACGCGCTCCGGGGTGGCCTCGGATTCGAGCGCGGCGGCGGCGCGGGCGAAGTGCTCCATCCGGTCGCCGGGGGAGAGGACCGCGAAGGCACGGGCTGCCGCTGCGGCTTCGTTGCGGACCGTGTGCTCGCGGTTGCCGGGGATCGCGACGACCTCGCCGGGGCCGGCGGTGCGGCGGGCGACCTCGCCCTGCTCGTCGGCGAGGTAGAAGGTCAGCTCGCCCTGTTCGACCTTGAAGATCTCAACCGCCTCGTGGCGGTGCAGGTGTGGCGGGCCGCCCCCGGCGGCGAGGTTGACGTCGTAGGCGAAGAGGGCGCCGTCGCTTTCGTCGCTGCTCATTCGCACCTCCAGCTGGTCGCCGCCGACCTGCAGGGTCTCGGCGGTGGTTTCGGACAAGTTCATCGGGTCCTTCCTTCGTGTGAGATAGACAGGAGCCCTGTCTTACGGGTCTTGGCTAAGATAGACAGGAGTCCTGTCGAATGTCAAGAGCCTTGCCGAAAACCGCCGCCCGCACCGGCCCCGAGAACCTCGGCGTGCTGCTGCGCGAGCCGTTCATGGTCATGTCGGAGCGTCTGCACAGCTACTTCGCCGAGCACGGCCACCCCGAGGTCCGCCCGCCGCACGGCAACGTCCTCCAGTACCTCGACGACGAGGGGACCCGGGTCCGCGATCTCGCCGCCCGCGCCCAGATCACCAAGCAGTCGATGGCCGAGCTGGTCGTCCACCTCGAACGCCACGGCTACGTCGAACGCGTCCCCGACCCCAGCGACCGCCGTGCCAAGCTGGTGCGGGCGACCGCCAAAGGCGGCGAGGTCTACGCCCTCGCCCACGAGTTCGTCGCCCGCAGCGAAGCCGAGTGGGAGCGCAAGCTCGGCAAGCGCAAAGTCGACCAGCTGCGCGAGCTGCTGGTCGAGCTGAACTCCTCGCTCTGAGCGGCCTTCCCGGCTGCCCGTAGGAGAGGCGTCACATAACGGTGTCGAAGCCGACGCACCGACGTCTTGTTCGGTGCGCCGCCGCGACCCAGCATCGATTGCCCAACGAAGAGAGGAGGCAGTCGATGCTCTACACGTGGTTCGGGTACCTGCACGCCGCGGTGGTCGAGCGGGTGCGGCGGATCCAGCGGCTGGCCGGCGGCGAGGCGGGGCAGGGGACGGTCGAGTACGTCGGCCTGATCCTGCTGGTCTCGTTGCTGATGGTCGGGATGGTGGCGGCGATGAAAGGTTTCAATGGCAAACAGGGAACCGAGCTCGCCGACGTGATCGTCGACAAGATCAAGCAGGCGGTCGACAAGGTCGCCTTCAAATAAGCGATTGGCGCTTTCTTCTCGAATAGCGAGAGGAAGGCGCCATTTCGCGTGCTCCGGCGCCTCAAAGAGTCAGCTCGACACTTCCGGCAATGTGGGTCACAGTGAGCGTTTTCGCGCCTGCGGGCACGCCGGGACGAAAGGGGATCTGCCATTCCCGAATATGGAGTTCGCGATCAGCGGTCCCTCCTGCTGATCGGCAGTCGTACTCCGTCCCGAGGTCATCCGAGAGACCAAACATCAGGTACTGGTCTTCTTCCCAGTAGGGCTCGTCGATTTCTTTCTCATCGGCTTCGACCGCGGCGTGCAACGTGACGTGGTCCGGCCAAAGCACGGCGCCGAGAACGACGACGCGAACGTCGTCCTGTCGCGGGGCGGGGATCACCCGGACCTTCCTCATGGCGCAAAGGTATGCCCCGGTTAAGGCGGTCGTCGCTTCGTCCAGGGCGAAACAGCGCAGTTCTCCGTCTGGGTCAGACTGGCTAGGCAGGGATCAATCCAAGGGGGAGCGAACCGATGCCGCCGAAAGATCTCGTTGCCAAAGGTCACGGCAAAAACGTGCCGCGCGGGCTGAAAAGGGTCGCGCGTTCGAGTCTCAACGAGGGGAGGTTCGGTCGCCTTTTCAGGCGTCTGCCGCCGGCGCCTGAGCTCTCGGACAAACAGCTGAAAGATCTCGCCGAGAGCATGCGCGAGCCGAAAGCCGGCGGAGGCAAACTCGACAACCCGAAAATTCCGTCCGGCTACACCTATTTCGGCCAGTTTGTCGACCACGACCTCACCTTCGACCCGGTCTCGAGTCTGCAGCGTCGAAACGATCCCGACGCCCTGGTCGACTTCCGCTCGCCTCGCTTCGACCTCGACTCCGTCTACGGCTCCGGGCCGGCGGACGAGCCGTTTCTCTACCAGCAGCCCGAGCGGCTGCGGCTGGTGATCGACCCGAAAAACAAAAACAGGGAACCGGACCTGCAGCGCAACGCCCAAGGAGTCGCCCTGATCGGCGACCCGCGCAACGACGAGAACATCATCGTCGGCCAGCTGCAGCTCGTCTTCCTCCGCTTCCACAACAAGGTGGCGGCGAAAGTCGCCGCCGACAAATCGGTGCCGGAGTCCGAGCGGTTCGAGCGCGCGCAGCGCTTGGTCCGCTGGCACTACCAGTGGGTGGTGCTCGAAGACTTCCTGCCGCGGATCGTCGGCCCGGACCCGCTCAAACGGCGGATCGAGCGAAAAAACGGCGAGGTCAAAATCACCCCGCGCTGGTTCAAACCGCGGAACAACCCGTTCATGCCGGTCGAGTTCGCGGTCGCGGCCTATCGCTTCGGCCACAGCATGGTGCGGCCCGTCTACGACCTCAACGGCATCGTCAGGGGCGTGCCGATCTTCATTCCCGGCGAAAAAGTCGGCGAACTCGAAGACCTGCGCGGCTTCCGTCCGCTGCCCGGCTCCTGGACGGTCGACTGGTCGTTCTTCCTCGACGGCGCTCCCGGCAAAGCGAAAAAACCGCAGCACTCGCGGCGGATCGACGCCCGGCTCGCCCGCGGCCTCTTCGACCTCCCCGGCTTCCCGCAGAAAGAATCCTCACTCGCCTTCCGCAACCTCAAGCGCGGCGAGGCGCTGGGCCTGCCGTCGGGGCAGGACGTTGCGCAGCTGGTCGGGGCGAAACCGCTGAGCGGCAAAAAACTCGGGGCGCCGGCGCCGACGCCGCTCTGGTTCTACATCCTCAAGGAGTCGGGCCTGAAAGGCGGTCAGCGGCTCGGGCCGGTCGGCGGCGAAATCGTCGCCGACGTGCTGCTCGGCCTGCTGAAGGAGGACAACCACTCGTTCATCAACCAGAACCCCGGGTTCAAACCGAGCCTCGGGGCCAAAGCCGGGAAATTCACTCTTGCCGACCTGGTCAGGTTCGCGGTCAGCTGATCGCTTTGGCGCCTTTCTCCCCTACGCGGGGGAGGAAGGCGACAGGCTCGGCCGCCAGCCGATGGCGGGGGCGATCCGCTCTGCGATCGTCGCCAGCATCCGTGCGTTGTAGTCGACCCCGAGCTGGTTGGGGACGGTGAGGAGGATCGTGTCGGCGGCGGCGACCGCGGCGTCCTCGGCGAGTTCGGCGGCGATCCGCTCGGGCTCGCCGGTGTAGGAGCGGCCGAAGCGTGCGACCGCGCCGTCGAGCGGGCCGACCTGGTCGCCGTCGGCGCCGCGGTCGAAGTACATGCGGTCCTCGTCGCTGACGACCGGGATGACGCTGCGGCTGACCGAGATGCGGGGCTCCCAGTCCCAGCCGGCCTCCCTCCAGGCCTCGCGGAAGGCGGCGATCTGACCGGCCTGCAGCTGGTCGAACGGGGTGCCGGTGTCTTCGAGCAGCAGCGTCGAGCTCATCAGGTTCATCCCTTGCTGTGCTGCCCAGACCGCCGTCTCGCGGCTGCCGGCGCCCCACCAGATCCGCCGCGGCAACCCCGGCGAGCGCGGCTGGATCGGCAGCAGGCCCTCCGAGGGCGCGCCGCCGAGGTCAGCCTGGACGACACCGGCGCCGTCGATTGCGGCGCGAAACAGCGCCGTCTTGTCGCGGGCGGCGTCGGCGTCGGTTTGGCCCTCGGCGGGGATGTAGCCGAAGGCCTCCGAGCCGCGCCAGGCCGGCTCCGGCGAACCGCGGCTGATTCCGAGCTGCAGCCGCCCGCCGCTCAGCAGGTCGGCGGCGCCGGCGTCCTCGGCCATGTAGAGCGGGTTCTCGTAGCGCATGTCGATCACCCCGGTGCCGATCTCGATCCGCTGCGTCCGCACCCCGATCGCCGCCAGCAGCGGAAACGGCGATGCGAGCTGGCGGGCGAAGTGGTGGACGCGGACGAAGGCGCCGTCGATTCCGATCGCCTCCGCCGCCTCGGCGAGTTCGACGGTCTGCATCAGAGCGTCGGCGGCGGTCGGGGTGCGTGAGGCGCCGCCGGCCTGCCAGTGGCCGAAGGAGAGGAAGCCGATCCGCTTGGGGTGCGCCGCGCTCACACAACGAGATTAGGAAACCGGCCGCTCCGGCTTCGCGGCGCGCGCCGCCGACCCGCGCCATGACAAGATCGCGCGATGCCAGCCTCGCGCAGCTATGACCGCGCCCCGGCCGACATCCGGCCGGTGACGATCGACACCGGCTTCGTCGAAAGCGCCGACGGCTCGGCGCTGATCTCGGTCGGCCGCACCCGCGTGATCTGCACCGCCTCGGTTTCCGAGCAGGTCCCGCGCTGGATGCAGGGCCGCGGCAAAGGCTGGGTCACCGCCGAGTACGCGATGCTCCCCGCCTCGACCGGCGAGCGTAAGCAGCGCGACATCTCGAAGGGCAAACAGGACGGCCGCGGGGTCGAGATCCAGCGGCTGATCGGCCGCTCGCTGCGGGTGGTGGTCGACTTCCGCGCGCTCGGCGAACGCAGCGTCTACGTCGACTGCGACGTGCTCGAAGCCGACGGCGGCACCCGCTGCGCCGCGATCACCGGCGGCTACGTGGCGCTGCGCCAGGCACTGCAGCGGCTGGTCGACCGCAAAGCCATCGAGCAGATGCCGCTGACCGGGACGATCGCCGCGGTCAGCGTCGGCATCGTCAACGGCCGCGCCCTCTGCGACCTCGACTACGGCGAGGACTCGAACGCCGAGGTCGACGCCAACGTGGTGATGACCGGTGAGGGCGGCCTCGTCGAGGTGCAGGCGACGGCCGAGCGAACCCCGCTCTCGCGCGCCTCGCTGGACGAGCTGCTGGCGCTCGCCGAGGGTGGCATTGCGCGCCTGCGGGAGGTGCAGGAGCGGGTCGCGTGATCCTCGCCACCGGCAATCGCCACAAGCTCGCGGAGATGCGCGAACTGCTGCCGGAGGTCGAGCTCGAGCGCCTGCCGGACGGGTTCGAGATGCCGCCTGAGGACGGCGACAGCTTCGAGGCCAATGCGCTGATCAAGGCACGCGCCGTCCACGCCGCGACCGGTGGGGCGGTGGTCGCCGACGACTCCGGGATCGAGGCCGAGGACCTCGGCGGCGCGCCGGGGATCTACTCGGCCCGCTACGCCGGCGTCGGGGTCGGCGACCAGACCAACCTCGACAAGCTGCTGCGCGAAGTCAACGCCGCCGGCGGAAAGCGCCGCGCCGCCTACGTCTGCGCCCTGGCAATGATCGACGCCGACGGCACCGAGCACGTCTTCGAAGCCCGCTGCGGCGGCCGCCTGCTCGAGGAGGAGCGGGGGACTGGCGGCTTCGGCTACGACCCGATCTTCGTCCCCGAGGAGACCGGGCCCGACGACGAGCGGACGATGGCCGAGATCTCGGCCGCCGAGAAGAACGCGATCAGCCACCGCGGCAAAGCGGCACGGCTGCTCGCCGCCCACCTCGAGGCGGCCGCGGCCGGCGAGGCCGCCGCCGACTGAGATGTTCCGCACCAAAAGTGCCGCCGCCGGTCTCTCGATCGCCTCCAACGCGACGCTGATTGCGCTGAAGCTGGCGGCCGGGGCGCTGACCGGCTCGATCGCGATCCTGACCGAGGCGATCCACTCGCTGATCGACCTCGTCGCCTCGGTGATCGCCTTCATCTCGGTCCGCAAAGCCGACGAGCCGGCCGACGCGGACCATCCCTACGGCCACGAGAAGGTCGAGAACCTGGCGGCCAACTTCGAGGGGATCCTGATCCTGATCGGCGCCGGGATCATCGTCTACGAGGCGACCCACCGGCTGGCGGTCGGCTCGGAGGTCGAGTCGCTCGGAATCGGCATCGCGGTGATGGCCTTCTCGATGTTCGCCAACCTCGGCGTCTCGGGGATGCTGTCGCGGACCGCCCGGCGCACCGACTCGCCGGCGCTCGAGGGCGACGCCGCCCACCTGCGCACCGACGCCCTCACCTCGGGCGGCGTCCTCATCGGCCTCGCTTTGGTCGAGATCACCGGCGCCGTCGCCTTCGACTCGATCACCGCGCTGGTCGTCGCCGTGGCGATCGTCTGGTCGGGCATCCGGATCATCCGCCGCTCCTCGGGGGTGCTGGTCGACGAAGCGCTGCCGGAGCCGGAGATGGACAGGGTCGAGGCGGCGATCGCCGCCGCCCGCACCCCGGAGGTCGCCGGCTACCACAAGCTGCGCGGCCGCCGGGCGGGCAGCCGCCGCTGGGTCGATCTGCACGTCCAGTTCCGCTCCGGCACCAGCCTCGAGCGCGCCCACGAGGTCGCCCACCGGATGCGCGACGAGATCGAGGCGGGGGTCCCTGGCGCCGAGGTGCTGATCCACGTCGAGCCCGAGACCTCGTTGCGCGAGCCCAAGGACGGAGACGGAGGCCCGTTTCGTTCGGGTTGAGAAGAGCGAGCGTCGCATATTGATTCCTCGCGAGCGGCGCTGATATGGCGCGTTGCCGCCGCCCCCGGACGCGAAGCGGAGGAGGCGGCGGTTTGTTCAGGGGGCGGGGAGGAGGTTGACCGCGGCGGCGGCGCCGACGGCGATCAGGACCCAGGTGTAGCCGGTGTAGCCGCTGATCGCGAAGAGGATCGCGGCGATCGCGCAGACGGCGACGACGATCATCCACGAGGCCCGGGCGAGAGTCATCGCTCGGTATCTTCGCTGAGATGCCCGACGCCGCGACCGCGACCCCGACCGACGGCTCCGCCGCGGCCGCCCTGGCGTTCCTGACGGAGATGTCGCCGGACCTGCGCGGTGCGGCGATCCTCGACCGTGACGGGACGCTGCTCGCCGCCAGCGGCGACGATCCCGAGGCGTGGGGAGGGGCGGCGCGGGCGCTGCTCGCCGCCGCCGACGCGGCCGACCCCGAGCCGGTCGAGCAGGTCCATGTCGCCAGCGGGTCCGGTGAGGTCTTCGCGCTGCGGCACGAGGGGCTGGTCGCGTTCGCTGTCACCGAGCGCTTCGCGCTTGCCTCGCTGATGCTCTTCGACATGCGCCAGGCGCTGCGCGACCTGGCGCTCGCCCGGCGCGGCGGGAAGGGAGGCGGGGGCTGATGCAAAAGCCGCACCGCGTCCTGCTCGACCGCGTCTCCGGCTACGCCGACGAGGCCGCCGCCTACATGCGGCGCCGCAAGATCGCCCGCCGTCCCTTCGCCCGCCTCTATTACGCCAACGGGCGTGCCGCCGACGCCGACATCGACAGCAAGGCCGGGATCGCCCTCTTCGACGCCGCGGACCGCCTGGTCGAGATCGCCGGCAACGTCCGGCGGAGGCGACCGTGAGCACCGCCGCGAACGGCAATGGTGCCGACCTGATCGCCCCCGAGGTCGCCGAGCGCGTCCTCGCCCGCGCCCTCGCCAACGGCGGCCGCTTCGCCGAGGTCTTCGCCGAAAGCCGGCAGGGCTTGACGATGGCGATCGACGAGTCGCGCCTCGAGTCGGTGCAGTCGGCCGCCGAGGAGGGCGCCGGCGTGCGGGTGATCGACGGCGCCACCACCTACTTCGCCCACGTCGACGGGCTCGACCCCGCCGACCTCGAGCGCGCCGCCGACGAGGCCGCTGCGGCGCTCCGCGGGGCGCGCCGCGAGCCGCAGGCGCTGGGGGCGCAGTTCTCGCAGCCGATCCCGATCGAGCGCCGGCCAGAGGAGGTCGACGCCGCGACCAAGGCCGCGCTCCTGCGGGAGCTCGACGAGCGTGGCC
>Ga0068862_100001555_pt1 | contig 20982 bp, 21 predicted proteins | sample KBSSwiS52_FD_66598 | JGI IMG/M metagenome (GOLD analysis project Ga0068862, IMG submission 66598) | Switchgrass rhizosphere microbial communities from Kellogg Biological Station, Michigan, USA - KBS Switchgrass S5-2 | ecosystem: Host-associated > Plants > Roots > Rhizosphere > Soil ... | reverse complement strand
GTTGCGGCTGGCCTGCAGCCTCTCCTTGTCCGGCACCGCGGCCAGGTAGCCCTCGAGCTCGGCCAGCTTCGCTTCGTGCCAGACGATCCGCTCCGGGGCGAGCGAGTCGGGGTCGGCGCCGGCGAAGATCTTCAGCACCATCTCATCGCGGAGCTGGGGCGGTGCCGCCGGCGCGTTCGCCCACTCGCGCAGGGCGGCGCGGCCGCGAGCGGTCAGCGAGTAGACGCGGCGGCGGCGGCCGCCCGGCTCCTCCTTGGCCGACAGGTAGCCGGCGGCGGCGAGGCGAGCGGGCTCCTCGTAGGCGGTCGTGTGCGGGACGTTCCAGAAGTTCTCGATTGAGTGCTCGATCGCGCCCTCGATGTCGTAGGAGGTCGAGGGGCCGAACTGGTCGAGGAGGGCGAGGACGGCGAACGAGGTGGTGGCGAGGCGGATCTGCTCGTTCTCGCCGGAGTTGCGCACGCTGGCTCGGATCTGGCGCACGCCCCTGCTCGGAGAGATCTTCCAGGCGACGACGACGCGGCGTAGCTTCCGGATGATCGTCGACCGCAACGAGCCCCGCGGACTTCCGCGCGAGTTCGTCGAAGAGATGTATGACCACACGGACAAGCGGACCAGGCGGGCAATCCTCAAGCTCTACCGGGCGACCGACGATCCGGGCGAGGGCAGCGCCGAGTTCGCGTCGCTGATGGCGCCGCGCGACGTGCCGGCGCTGGTGATCTGGGGCGAAGACGACGCCTACCTGGCAGCGAGCTTCGCAACTCGCCAGCGCGAGGCCTTCCCCTCGGCCGACGTCCACGTGCTGCCGGCGAGCGGGCACTGGCCCTACGCCGACGCGCCGGAGACGGTCGAACGGCTGATGCTCGAATTCGTCGCGCGGGTCGGCGTAGCTCAGTAGGCGGTGTTCCTGGAGCGGGGTCGGGGCCGCGCCTTGTAGCGCGGTGCGCCGCCTCTGGTCCAGAGCGCGGCGTCGATCTCGGCTGGGATCAGCGGCTGGCTGGCGGCGGCGCGGGCGCCCGCGAGCAGCTCGATCGACTGCACCGCTGCGGCGCGCAACTCGACCTCCTCGGGCGCGCCGTGGACGAGCAGCTCGCCGGCGTCGATCCGCGCGCTCAGCGCCGGGTCGAGGCGCAGCACGCCGTCGACCCGCAGCACGTGCGGGACCAGGTTGTCGGCAAAGCCGGTGAGGCGATCGAGGTCGCGGAGCTCGGCGCCAAGTCCCGCGCGGGCGGCGTCGGCGGCGGCGATCTGGGCGCGCTTGAAGAACGGGATCTCGCGCTCTTCATATATGGAGACGTCGGCGAAGGCCCGCCAGCCGGCGAGCAGGTCGGCGAGCGCCGGCGCCGAGCCGGCAGCGCTGTCGAGGACCGCGGCGAAGCTGCCGCCATGGTCGTCCTCGACGTGGGCGCCGACGTCGCGCAGCGCCGTCGCGAAGTCGGCCATCAGCCGGTGGGTGGGGTCCTGGCCGAGGACGACGGCGATTGCGGCGGCGTCGAGCTGCCGCAGCTCGGCGGCCGTCCACGGCCCGGGGCCGCGGAAGCGATCGGTGAGGCCAGCGGCGACCGTGAAGTAGCCGCTGCGGCCGGGGCGCTTGCGGATCGTCGGCCACCAGCCGGAACCGAAGTTGATCGCGTCGAGGCAGATGACGAAGGCGGCGCGCGCCTCGCGGTCGCCGTCGGTCAGCTCGGTCTCAGGGTCGGGCAGGTGCGGTGCCGGCTGCGGCAGCGCGGCGGCGTAGGCCTCGATCCGCCCCTCCTCGATCCGCACCGACCGGGCCCGGCCGGCGACCCAGGCCGCGGCCTCGCGGACCTGGTCGCTGACATGTTGCGAATTGCCGGTCGACACCGTCCCACCGTTGCATGGATACTGCGCCAATGGGAACGCCGGGAGACGCAGCCTTCTCGACCTACGAGAGGTTCGCGGGGATCTACGACGACTTCAACCACCGCAACAACTACGAGATGTGGCTCGGCGCCAAGCTGCTGCCCGAGCTCGAGCAGCGCGGTCTGCACAAGGGGCGGGTGCTCGACGTCGGCTGCGGGACCGGCCGCGCCTTCGATCCGCTGCTGAGCCGCGGCTGGGAAGTCCACGGCTGCGACCTCTCGCCGGCGATGCTCGAGCGGGCGCGCGAGCAGTTCGGGGACACGGTCGAGCTCGACGTCGCCGACATGCGCGAGCTGCCGGTGTTCGGCTCGTTCGAGCTGGTGGTGGCGATGAACGACGCGGTCAACTACCTGATCGGAGACGGGGAGCTCGAGCAGGCGCTGCGGGGGATGCGCGCCAACCTCGCCCCACACGGTCTGCTCCTCTTCGACTGCAACTCGAAACTGATGATCCAACTCGCCTACGAACCGATGGAAGACGAGGTGGTGAAAGACGGGCGGCGCTGGACCTGGACCGGGCTCGGCCGCGCGGACGAGTCGCGTCCCGTTTGGCAGGTGCGGATCGATGGCGACGGGATCGAGCCGATCGTGAACCGGGAGCGCTACTTCCCCATTGAGGAAGTCGAAGCGGCGATCGCGGCTGCCGGCCTCGAGTGCCTGGCGGTGCTCGGCCAGCGCGAGGAGGGCAACGAGGTGGTGCTGCGCGAACCTCCCGACGACGAGCGCGACCACAAGATCGTCTATATCGCCCGGCCGCGCTAGCGGCCGCAGTTGCCTGTCCGTACCGCCCGCACAGGCGCATTCCACCGGTGAGAAAGCGCCTTGCCAAGCGCGCAGGTAATTGTTCGCGGAGACTCAATATTGAGTAACTAAGGTCAACCGCTCAACCCGAACTGCAACGGAAGGACGCGTAGATGCCATCGACCAGCGACCGGCGCAGGCTCGACTCCGAACGCCTGATGAAGGCGATGTCGCACCCGCTGCGGGCGGCGATCCTGCGCGTGCTCAACGAACGCACAGCGAGCCCGGCCGAGCTGGCGCGCGAGCTCGACGACCACCTGCACAACGTCAGCTACCACACCAAGCGCCTCGAACAGCTCGGCTGCATCGAGCTGGTCAAAGAGCGCCAGGTCCGTGGCGCCGTCGAGCACTTCTACCGAGCGACGGCGCGGGCGATGGTCGACACCAGCGAGTGGGAATCGCTCGACCCGGTGATCAAGGAAGACATCGTCGGCCAGACCATGCAGGCGATCCTCGGCGACTTCATCGCTTCGGCGAAGGCGAAAATCGTCGGCGCCGACAAAGAGTTCTGGCTGACCCGCACGCCTCTGGTCCTCGACGACGAGGGGCTGCAGGAAGCCAAGGCGATCCAGCAGCGTGCCTTCGAAGAGCTGCAGGAAGCCGAGGCGCGGAGCGCCGAACGGCTGCTTAAGGCGAAGGCCGAAGGGATGCCGGTCGCCTCCGCGCAGGCGCTGTTCAAGATGCCGGAGAACTGAGGCGCCCGGTGGGCGAAGGGCAGGTCGAGCTGCGGCGCGCCAGTGCCGAGGACACCCCGACCGTCGCCCGGCTCCTGCACGACTTCAACACCGAGTTCGAAGAGGAGACCCCGGGGGTCGAGGCGCTGACCGGATTCATCCGGCCGCTGATCGAGAGTGGCGAGGTCGCAGCGCTGCTGGCGAACGAAGCCGACGGCTTCTCGCTCTGGCGGCTTCGCCCCTCGCCCTACACGGGGCGGCCGGAAGCGTATCTGCAGGAGCTGTACGTGGTGCCGGCGCGGCGCGGCAACGGCATCGGCCGGGCGCTGCTGGAGGCGACGATGGACGCTGCGCGGAAGGCCGGCGCGACCGGCATCGACCTCAACACCGGAGAAACCGACACCGCCGCGCGGGCGCTCTACGAGAGTGCCGGCTTCACCAACCTGGAAGGGCCGCAGCGAACCCGGATGCTGTTCTACGAGCGCGAGCTCTGAACGCCGCGGCGGTCTGCCGCGGCGGCCGCCGCCACCGGCGCGAAGCCGATCCCAGGCGGGGCAGTAACCCGGTCGGGGTGGAAGAGGTGGGCGAGGAGCTCGACGCCGTCGACCAGGCGCGGACCGGGGCGCGAGTAGGTTGAGGCAGCGTCGACGGCGAAGACGCGCTCGGCGCCTAGCGCCTCGATCTCGGGCCGGTGCTCGGTAGCCTGGGCGCGGGATTCCTCGACGTACCAGCCGCAGGGCATGACGACGACCACCTCGGGGCGTAGCGCCGTCAGCGCCTCCCAGCTGACCTCGGGCGACTTGGCGCCGGGCGGACCGGCGACGTCCTCGCCGCCTGCAAGCGCGACCATCTCTGGTAGCCAGTGCCCGCCGACGAACGGTGGGTCGAGCCACTCGAGGGCGACGACGCGGGGGCGCTCGGCGCCGGCGACTGCGGCCCGGACCGCCTCGAGGCGCGCTTCGAGCCCGGCGCGGACCGCGGCGGCCCGAGCCTCGACCCCGGCGGCGGCGCCAAGTCGCGAGACGTCCTCGAGCACCTCGACGAGCGAGCTCGGGTCCTGCTGCAGGACCTGGGGAGGGCCAGGGAGACGGGCAGCCACCGCGACCACGTCCTCGTAGGAGACGGCGCAGACCTCGCAGACCGCCTGGGTGACGATCAGCTCCGGCCGCAGATCGGCGAGCCGCGCCTCGTCGAGGCCGTAGAGGGCGCGACCTTCGCCGACCACCCGCTTGACGGCGGCGTCGATCTCGGCGGCCGAGAGGCCCGGCGGCAGCACGGTCGAGGTCAGGTGGGGCAAGCGGGAGGCCGCGGGCGGGTAGTCGCACTCGTGCGTCACACCGACGACCTGGTCGCCGAGACCGAGAGCAAAGAGCATCTCGGTCGCGGAGGGGACGAGGCTGGCGATCCGCATCGGACCAATATGGCAGCGGAGCCGAGGTCGGTCGCTTGCAAGAATCGGAGGCACCCTCCCTTTTCATCGACGCAAGGAGACTTCATTGGCTGAGACGAACGCCAAGACCTGGTTCATCACCGGCACCTCGAAGGGCTTCGGCCGGATCTGGGCCGAGGCGGCACTCGAGCGCGGCGACAGCGTCGCGGCCACGGCCCGCGACGCGAGCACGCTCGAGCCGCTGCTCGAGGCCTACGGCGAGCGGGTGCTGGTGCAAGCGCTCGACGTCACCGACAAGGCGGCCGTCGACGCCGCGGTGGCGGCGGCACACGAGCGATTCGGCCGCCTCGACGTCGTCGTCAACAACGCCGGCTACGGCTACTTCGGGACGATCGAGGAGGTCGACGAGGCCGGCGCCCGGGCCCAGATCGAGACCAACCTGTTCGGCGCCCTGTGGGTGACCAAGGCGGCGCTGCCGATCCTCCGCGAGCAGGGCTCCGGGCACTTCATCCAGGTCTCCTCGATCGGCGGCGTCACCGCCTTCCCGGGGATCGGCCTCTACCACGCCTCGAAGTGGGGGCTCGAGGGGTTCAGTCAGGCGCTGGCCCGCGAGGTCGGGCGGTTCGGGGTCAGGGTGACGCTGGTCGAGCCGATCGGCTACACGACCGACTGGGCCGGACCCTCGGCGGTCACCGCCGAGCCGATGCCGGAGTACGAGTGGATCCGCGAGGAGCGGGCGAAGGGCACCAGCGTGCGCAGCCGGCGCGGAGCGCCCGATGCGACCGCGGCGCCGATCCTCGAGATCGTCGATGCCGAGGAGCCGCCGCTGCGGGTCCTGTTCGGCGATTGGGCGCTCGAGCAGCTGGTCCGCCCCGAGTACGAAGAGCGACTGGCAACCTGGGAGCGGTGGCAGGACCTCAGCCGCCGCGCCCATGGCGGCGAGGAGTAGGCGGCAACGGGGGCGCGGCAGCTGCCGCGCCCCCAGCAGGCCTATTTCGCCGCCGCGACGAGCGCGGAAGCGGCTCCCTGCCGGCGGCGGCCTCTTGCTGGAATGGACGGACCTACGAGCGAAGGAGGAAGGGATGAGGATCACGACGATCGGGCGGGGCAACATCGGCGGCGGGCTGGCGAAGCTGTGGCGGGCGGCGGGGCATGAGGTAACCGAGATCGGCCGCGAGGGCGGCGATGTCGGCGACGCCGAGGTGGTGCTGGTGGCGGTGCCGGGCGGGGCGATTGCCGAGGCGCTGTCGTCGGTCGGTGGGCTCGACGGCAAGACCGCGATCGACGCGACCAACCTCTGGGGTGACCCGCAGCCGCCGCGGGGATTCAACTCGAATGCCGAGTACGTCAAGTCGGTGACCGGTGGCCCGACGGCGAAGGCCTTCAACATCAACTTCGCCACGCTCTTCGACCAGGTCGCCTCAGCGGCCACTCCGCCCGGCAACTTCTGGTGCGGCGATGAGGAGGCGCGGGAGACGGTCGAGGCGCTCTGCCGCGACGCGGGCTATGAGCCGATCTGCACCGGACCGCTGACCAACGCCGCGATGCAGGAGGCGATCCTCCCGTTCATCTTCGCGATCAGCCAAGACGGCGGGATGGGGCAGTATTTCTACCGCTTCGCACCCCCGGATCGGTTCTGAGCGAGCGCCGCGGCGGGCGCCTCAGAGCTCGATCTGGGAGCCGATGCTGATCGTCCGCTCGCGCGGCAGCTTGAAGTAGTCGACCGGGCTGGAGGCGTTGCGGGCGAGGGCGATGAAGAGGTGCTTGCGCCAGCGCTGCAGGCCCGGGTGGTCGGCGGGGACGATGCTGATCTGGGAGAGGAAGTAGACGGCGCCATCGGGGTCGACGTCGCCCTCGATCCCGCCCTCTTTGGCGAGCTTCAGCAGGCGGGGGACGTCGGTCGGCTCCTGGAAACCGAAACGGGCGGTGAGGTGGCTGATCCCATCATCCTCGAAGCCGAGGTGGTCGACGACGAGGCGCTCGGCCTCGGGAACGTAGGGCGCTTTGGTGGTTTCCAGCGAGATGATCACGACGGTCTCGTGCAGCGAACGGTTGTACTCGAGGCCGCGGCGCAGCGCCAGCGGCGTCGTTTCGCGGCGGGCGTTGAGGTAGACGGCGGTGCCGGGGACACGGGCGGCCGGCGGGTCGAGGGAGTGGAGCTCCTCGACGAAGTCGGCGAGCGAGCCCTCGGCCTCGACCCGCGCCTTGCTGACCCTGTCGCTGCCGCGGCGCCAGGTGCTGAAAACGATGAAGAGGAGGAGGCCAACCGAGAGAGGGAACCAGCCGCCGTGGTGGATCTTGGTCAGGTTGGCGCCGAGGAAGGCGAAGTCGATGGTGAAGAAGACGGCGGCGCCGATTCCGACCAGCCAGCCGGGTTTCTTCCACAGCGCCCGGGCGACGACCAGGAACAGCAGGGTGTCGACGGTGATCGTGCCAGTGACCGCGATCCCGTAGGCGGAGGCGAGCTTGGCCGAAGAGCCGAAGCCGATCACCAGGGCGATCACCGCCGCCAGCAGCGCCCAATTGACCGCCGGCGCGTAGACCTGACCGATCTCCCGCGCGGAAGTGTGGCGAATCGTCACCCGAGGTAGGAAGCCGAGCCGCACCGCCTGGCGGGTGACCGAAAAGGCGCCGGAGATCACCGCCTGAGAGGCGATCACCGTCGCGACCGTCGCCAGCAGCACCATCGGCATCCGCCCCCAGTGCGGCACCAGCAGGAAGAACGGATTGTCGATCGAGCTCGGCGTTTCCAGGATCAGGCTGCCCTGGCCCATGTAGTTGAGGATCAGCGCCGGGAAGACGATCAGGAACCAGGCGCGGCGGATCGGGCCACGGCCGAAGTGGCCCATGTCGGCGTAGAGCGCCTCGGCGCCGGTGATCGTCAGCACCACCGAGCCGAGCGAGATGAAGGCAACGCCGAAATGGTCGGCGAAGAACTCGACCGCGTAGTGGGGGGAGAGCGCCTTGAGGATCTCCGGGTGCGGCGCGACCTGGACGACGCCGAGCAGGGCGATGACCGTGAACCAGACGACCATGATCGGGCCGAAGACGCCGCCGACGACGTGGGTGCCGAAGCGCTGGATCGAGAACAGGGCAACGAGGATTGCGATCGTGATCGGCACCACCATCTCCTCGAGGCCCGGCTCGACCACCTTCACCCCTTCGACCGCCGAGAGGACCGAGATCGCCGGGGTGATGATTCCGTCGCCATAGAAGAGGGCGACGCCGAAGAGGCCGAGCGCGACCAGGATCGCCTTGGCCCGCAGCGAGCGCAGCGGCGCGTCCTCGATCTTCGCGATCAGCGCCAGGATCCCGCCCTCGCCGTCGTTGTCGGCGCGCATGATGAAGACGACGAACTCGATCGAGACGATCAGCGTGATCGCCCAGAAGACGAGCGAGATGACCCCGAAGACGTCGCCTTCGGTCGGCTTCACCGCGTGGTTGTCGGCGGAGAAGACGGTCTGCAGCGCGTAAAGCGGGCTGGTGCCGATGTCGCCGAAGACGACGCCGAGCGCGCCCAGCGCCAGCGCCGCCATGCCGAGTTGCTGGCGCGAGCGCCCGGGAGCCGAGTGGGACGAGGCCGCCATACGCGGTGACGATTCTCGCCGCCTTCGCGGCGCCCTGCTGATTCGCGGGCGTCATCGCAAGTGGCGGATCGCCCCGGCTCGGGTCGCGGCGCGCGCCCTCGGGGCCGGAGGATGCGAGACTTTGTCGATGGGAACCGCGCAGATTCCAGATCCGACCGAGTCGGTCCGCCATCAGTTGCGGCCGCTGTTCGACCAGATCGTGATCAAGGAGCTCGACCAGGACCGGGTGCGACGGTCGGGGCTGGTCGTGCCGCCCGGCACCCATGAGCCGCCGCCGGAACAGGGCATCGTGCTGGCGGTCGGGCCGGGGCTCGACTGGTGGGCGAGCGCCGGGGTCGAGATGCCGATTGCGATCGGCGATCACGTCGTCTTCCCCGCCTCGGCGGGGGTCTGGGTCGAGATCGACGAGGAGCGGCTGCTGGTCTGCCGGGTGACCCAGCTGCTCGGCGTGCTCGAATCGGCGCGGATCGAGCGCTAGCCGAATTCAGCCTTCAGCGGTGAGGGGCTCGCCGCCGCCTTCCGGCGCCCCGCCCTGACCCGGTTTCGGCGTCGGGCGGATCACGAAGATCGCCAGGAGGACGGCGATCGCGGCGAGACCGGCACCGATCAGGTAGGCGAGGTGGTAGCCCGAGGTGAGCGCCGAGGCTTGCGAGGCGCCGCCGTCGAGCAGGCTGTTGGTGCGCTCGGTGGAGAGCGTCGCGAGGACCGCCAGTCCGACCGCGCCGCCGACCTGCATGCTGGTGTTGACGAGGCCTGAGGCGAGGCCGGCGTCGCTCGGGGTCGCCCCCGACATCGCCACGGTCATGATCGCCGGGAAGGAGGTGCCGATGCCGATGCCGATCAAGAGGAAAGGCGGCAGGAGATCGGTCAGGTAGTCGCCGTCGACCGGGGTTCGGGTGGCGAACAGCAGCAGCGCGACCGCAACCAGCGCGACGCCGGGGATCATCGTCGTGCGAGGGCCGAAGCGCATGATCAGTTTTTCGGCGAAGCCGAGCGAGAGCGTGCCCATCACGATCGTCGTAGGCAGGAAGGCGAGGCCGACCTCGAGGGCGGTGTAGCCGAGCACCCGCTGCAGGTAAAGGGCGCCGAGGAAGAACATCCCGAACATGCCGGCGACCAGCAGCGCCTGCAGCGCGTTGGCGCCAGAGACGTTGCGAGAGCGGAAGAGCCGCAGCGGCATCAGCGGATTGGCGATCGTCGCCTGGCGGCGGATGAAGACGAGCAACAGTGCGAACGCGATCAGCAGGCCGGCGATCGTCCGCAGGTCGCCCCAGCCCCACTCAGTGATCTGCAGGATGGTGAAGACGCCGAGCATCAGCGAGACGGTGATCAGCGCGGCGCCGGGGAAATCGGCGCCTTCCTTGAGGCCGATCCCGTCGGGGTTGTCGACCAGCCGCAGCGCCAGCCAGCCGACGAGGACACCGATCGGCAGGTTGACGACGAAGATGTAGTGCCAGGAGATCGCCTCGGTGAGGACGCCGCCGAGCAGCAGCCCGATCGAGCCGCCGGCCGAGGCGACGAAGCCGTAGACCCCGATCGCTTTCGCCTGGTCGGCGGGGCGCGGGAACATCGTCACGATCATCCCCAGGATCACCGCCGAGGAGAGCGCGCCGCCGATGCCCTGGATGAAGCGGGCACCGACCAGCACCTCCTGCGACGGCGAGAGCGCGCAGAGCAGCGAGGCGATCGTGAAGATCGTCAGCCCGACGAGGAAGACGCGGCGCTGGCCGAGCAGGTCGCCGAGCCGGCCGGCGAGCAGCAGCAGGCCGCCGAACGGGATCATGTAGGCGTTGACGACCCAGGCCAGGCTCGACTGGCTGAAGCCGAGGTCGTCCTGGATCGAGGGCAGGGCGACGTTGACGATCGTCGCGTCGAGGACGATCATCAGCATCGCCGCGCAGAGGACGTAGAGCGCGATCCAGCTGCGTTGCTCGGCGCGGGGCGGGTCTTCGGTTTTGGCTTGGGGGGCGGTTTGGGTCGTCGTCATATGTGTAGGACTACGGCTGGAGCCGGAACTAATCGGTTGGCCGGGAGCGGACTTCAGTCGAGCCGCGTCGGGAGGCCGCGGCGCTCGAAAACGGAGTGAACCAGCTCCGGAGACGGAGGGTACTCCGGCCAGCGAGCATAGCCATCCTCGGTGTCGGCAAGGCGGACGACGAAGGCGGTGATCTCCTTGATCTTGTCGCCCTCGAGGGTCAGCACGTCGAGCGAGAAAGGCAGGAAGCAGCGCTCCGACTCGAGCCAGGTGTAGGTGCCGACGGCGAGCTGGCCGTTGGCGGTGGTCGGGCGGTGGCGCCACTCCCAATCGCCGGAGAGCGGCGCGTTGCGCAGCCATTCCTCGATCTCGGCGCGACCGCCGACCGGGCCGCCGTACCAGCTGGCGAGCGGCGGCATCGACCAGGCCACGTCCTCGGTCAGCATCGATACGACGCGGTTGACGTCGCCGCCCCGCATCGCCTCCATGTACTCCTCGACGATTGCGCGCATGCGGCGATCGCCGAGCGCGCGCAGGGTCAGCTGCTGGCTGCGCTCCGGGATCTTGTCGGCGACCGTCTGGCGGGCCCGCTGCAGGGCGCTGTTGACCGAGGGCACCGAGGTCTCGAGCGTCTCGCCGACCTCCTTGGCGGAGAAGCCGAGGACCTCGCGCAGGATCAGCACCGCCCGCTGGCGGGCCGGCAGATGCTGCATCGCCGCGACGAAGGCGAGCTCGACCGCCTCGCGCCGCTCGTAGTCGGCGTCGGGGGCGGCGCGGCCGTCCTCGACGCCGAGCGCCTCGTCTGGATAAGGCTCGATCCAGGTCGACTCGGCGAGCGGTTCGCCCGGCGGCTGGTTGGGGTCGGCAGCGGCCGCATATTCGAGCGGCAGCAGCCGTCGCTTGCGCCGGGCGATCAGGTCGAGGCAGGCGTTGGTGGCGATCCGGTAGAGCCAGGCGCGCAGCGCGGCGCGGTCGGCGAGCGAGTCGAGGTTGCGCCAGACCCGCAGCAGCGCCTCCTGCATTGCGTCCTCGGTGTCGTGCAGCGAGCCGAGCATCCGGTAGCAGTGGGCGTGGAGCTCGCCGCGGTAGGGGGCGACCAGTCGCTCGAAGGCCGCTTCGTCGCCGCTACGGGCGGCGTCGAGCAGCTGCTGTTCGGGGACCTCGGTGTGGGGGCCGGTCGGGGTCACCAACCGCTCCCGTCCTCGCCGTCGTAGTACTCGACGTCGCTCTCGCGGCGGACGAGGACGTCGGTCTCCTTGTCGCCGGTCCAGATGCCGACCTTGTTGCTGTCCGGGTAGACCGTGGCGGTCGGGGTGATGACGGTGGAGAACATCAGGACGCGGGCCGGCTCGTCGGTCTCGTTGCGGATGCCGTGGGCGCCCGTCGGACCCTTGGGGAAGCGGACGACGTCCCAGGGGTCGAGGGTTTCGGAGCCGTCGGGGTGGCGCAGGGTCGGGCGGCCGGAGAGGACGAGCAGCCACTCCTCCTCGCCGACCTCGTAGTGGTAGGGGCAGACCGCCTGGCCGGGCGGCAGCTCGTAAACGCTGATCCCTGAGTCTTCGCTACCGAGCGACCTGCCGAGGCGGGCGAGGCCGGCGCGGAAGCCCTCGGGGTCCTCGGGGTCGAACTCGAACTCGGGGGCGGCGATGTTGACGCGCTTCATGCGCCGAAGCTAGCAATGCCTCAGGGCGTGGGGCGGGGATCGCCGAGCCAGTAGCGGGGACCCGGGCCGCGGCGGCCGACGCGGTCGCCGGGGTTGGCGAGTTTGCAACGGTCGAGCGAGAGGCAGCCGCAGCCGATGCACTCGGTGAGGCCGGCCTTGAGGCGCTCGAGCTCGGCGATCCGCTCGTCGATGCGGGCGGACCAGGTGGCGGAGAGGCGCGACCAGTCGCGGCGCTTCGGCGCCTGGTGGGGCGGCAGCTTGTCGAGCTCGGCGCGGATCTCCTCGAGGCTGAGGCCGATCCGCTGGGCGAAGACGATGAAGGCGATGCGCCGCAGCACCGGGCGTGGGTAGCGGCGGTGGCCGGAGCCGGCGCGCTCGGAGGCGATCAGCCCCTTCTCTTCGTAGAAGCGCAGGGCCGAGGCGGCGACGCCGCTGCGCTTCGCCGTCTCGCCGATCGTCAGCAGCTCGGACATCAATTCGTAGGGAACCAGAAGTCGGCCTTGACTTCAAGTTAACTTGAGCTTGTAGTTTGGCCAGCATGACTCCAACCGAAACCATCACCCCCAGCCAAGCAATCACCACCGAGGTCACCTCCTGGGACGGCGTCGCCGCCGGGCCCGGCCGCCGTGGCGAGTTCGCCTTCAAGGTCGGCCGTCGCGAGATCGGTCACCTGCACGGCGACCACGCCGCCCACTTCTTCTTCCCGCGCGAGACCTGGCGCGAGCTCTACGACGAAGGGCGGGTCGTCCACCACCCGGTCTTCCCCGACCGCGAGGGTCCGGCGGCGCGGCGGATCGAGAGCGAGGAAGACGTCCGCGACGTGATCGCCCTGATGCGGCTCAACTACGAGGAGGCGCTGGCACGGGGCGTGCGCTAGCCGCCGGCTGCCTTTTTCAACCTCATATGAGGTTGAAAAAGCACAGAGTTAGGCGAACTCTTCCGCCTCGGCCCGCTGGACTGCCAGCTCGAGTTCCTGCTCGTCGACGGCGCCGGCGCCAATTGCGTCGCCGTCGTAGGCGGCGAGCTGCGGGAAGAGGGCGGCGACCAGCCCAACCGAGGCGAGGCAGGCGAGGCCGCCGGAGACGACCGAGAAGGATGCCGAGGTGAGAGCCGCGACCGTCCCCGACTCGACGTCGCCGAGGCGCGGGCCGCCGGCGACGACGAGGCCGTAGACCGAGTTGGTGCGGCCCCGCATCCGGTCCGGGGTGAGCGTCTGCAGCATCGTCGTCCGGCAGACGGCGCTGACGCTGTCGGCGGCGCCGGCGCAGGCGAAGAAGAAGGCGGCGAGCCAGATCGAGTCGACCAGGCCGGCGAGGGCGATGAAGGCGCCCCAGACCGCGACGGCGCCGAGCACGATGCGGCCGAGCCAGCGGGCGTGGAGCAGCCAGCCGGTGGTCAGGGCGGCGACGGTCGAGCCGGCGGCGACAGCTGCGTAGAGCAGGCCGGTGCCGCTGGCGCCGGCGTGGTAGACGGTCAGCGAGAGGACCGGGAAGAGGGCGCGAGGCATCCCGAAGGTCATCGCCGAGAGGTCGATGACGAAGCCGCCCATCACCGGCTTCTGACGGCGGACGAAGGCGAGGCCGCTGCGGATCGAGCGCAGCACCGGCTCGTGCGCGGCGCCCGGATCGACCGGCTGCGGCGACATCAGGAAGGCGGCGCCAGCCATCCCGAGGCAGCTGACCGCGTCGACCGCGTAGGGGACGGAGATGCTGAACGCCGCGATCAGCAGACCGCCGATCGCCGGCCCGACGACCTGGGTCAGTTGCTGCAGCCCATAGGTAAGCGAGAGGGCGCCGCGCAGGCGGTCGGCCGAGATGGTGTTGGGGACGATCGCGGCCACAGCCACGCTCTGCAGGCCGGCGGCACCGGCCATCGCCGCGGCGAGGAAGTAGAGGATCCAGACCGGCGGCTCAGCGGAGATCGCAGCCAGCGAGAGCGCGGTGGCGACCGCGACCAGCGCCAGCTGGCAGGTGAGCAGCAGGGTGCGGCGGTCGAAGCGGTCGGCGAGGGCGCCGCCGTAGAGCGAGCCGGCGGCGAGCGGGACGATCTCGGCGGCACCGACGAGGCCGGTCTGGAAGGCCGAGCCGGTGACGACGAACACCTGGTAGGGCAGCGCAACCAGGGTCGCCTGGGTGCCGAGCCCGGTGATCAGCGAGCCGATGGTGAGACGGCGGAAGTCGCGCGACTCCCGCAGGGGCCGTACGTCGACCGCTATCCGCCTGACCCAACTCAAGCTGGCGACGCTAGCGGAGTCATAAGATCGGCCCGTGAGGGCGATCGTCCAGCACTCTTACGGCGGCCCCGAGGTGCTCGAGCTGGAGGAGGTACCGGCGCCCGAGCCGATCGCGACCGAGGTCCAGGTCCGCGTACACGCCGCCGGCATCAACCCGGTCGACTTCAAGACCCGGGCCGGAACGGGGATGGCGGGAATCCTCGAGCCGCCGATGACGGTCGGCTGGGACGTCGCCGGCACGGTCACCGAGGTCGGGGTCGGGGTGACCCGCTTTTGCGTCGGCGACGAAGTGCTCGGCATGCCCTGGTTCCCGCGTGAAGCCGGCGCCTACGCCGAGTACGTGGCGGCGCCCTCGCGCCACTTCGTCGGCAAACCACACACCCTCTCCTTCGAGGAGGCGGCGGCGCTGCCGTTGGCGGGACTGACCGCCTGGCAGCTCGTCGTCGACGCGATCTCGCTGCAGCAGGGTGACGACATCCTGATTCACGGCGGCGCCGGCGGAGTCGGCCACCTCGCGGTGCAGATCGCCAAGGCGCGCGGCGCCACCGTCTTCGCCACCGCCCGCGCCGAGCAGGCCGAGTGGCTGCGCGAGCTCGGAGCCGACGAGGTGATCGACTACCGCAGCGAGCGCTTCGAGGAGCGGGTCGCCGACCTCGACGCGGTGATCGACTTCCCGGGCGGCGACCTCGGCGCGCGCTCGCTAGAGGTGCTGCGGCCGGGTGGCAAGCTGGTCCAGGTGCGAGGCACCGTCGCCGAGGAGCTGCTGGCGGCCGCGAAGGATCGCCAGCAGCGGGTCACAGGTTTCCTGGTCGAGCCCGACCCGGTCGGCCTCGATGGGCTCGTCTCGCTGATCGAGGCGGGCAAGCTGCAGATCCACGTCGATCAGGTGCTCGATCTCGAGCAGGCCGCCGAGGCTCACCGGATGGCCGAAGCGCACCACGGAGGCGGCAAGCTCGTGCTGCGGGTGAGCTGAGATGGAGCGGGTGGCGTTGGTGACGGGGGCGACCGACGGGCTCGGGCGCGGTGTCGCCGAGCGGTTGGCGGCGGCGGGGCTGACCGTCCACCTGCACGGGCGCGATGCCGGCAAGCTCGAGCGGACTGCGGCGGAGATCGCGGAAGCGACCGGGAACGAGCGGTTGGTCCAGCACCGCGCCGACTTCGCCTCGCTGGCGCAGGTGCGGGCGCTGGTGGGCGAGGTCGAGGGGTCGACCGAGGCGCTCCACGTCCTGGTCAGCAACGCCGGGATCGGCTCGGGCAAACCAGACCTGACGACGCGGCAGGAGAGCGAGGACGGCTACGAGCTGCGCTTCGCGGTCAACTACCTGGCCGGCTTCCTGCTGATCATGGAGCTGCTGCCGTTGCTGCAGCGCTCGGCGCCGGCGCGGATCGTCGAGGTCGCCTCGCTCGGCCAGGCGCCGATCGACTTCGACGACCCGCAGATCGAGCGCGGCTACTCGGGCACCCGCGCCTACTCGCAGAGCAAACTGGCGCAGATCAGCTTCGGGTTCGAGCTGGCGGAACGGCTCGGCCCCGACTCCGGCGTCACCGTCACCAGCCTTCACCCGTCGACCTTCATGCCGACCAAGATCGTGATCGAGGAGCGGGGTGAATCGCTCGACTCGTTGGAGGATGGGATCGAGGCGACGGTGCGGCTGGCGATTGGCGAGGACGTCGAGGGAGTGAGCGGCGAGTTCTTCGACCGCCAGCGCGAGGCGGCGGCGCAGGAGCAGGCCTACGACCCCGAGGCGCGGCGCCAGCTCTGGGACCTGAGCCTGGAGCTGACCGGGGCGCGGGACACGGTCGCCGGCTAGTCGCCCTAGCGGCGGCGGCCGAAGCTGTGGCCGGCGGGGGCGACCTCGCGCAGCTCGGCGATCACCAGTTCTCGGTCGCGGCGTGAGGGTGCGCCGGCTGGGGGCTCGGGACGGGCGGCGTCGGGGGGTGGGCCGGCGAGGTCGCTGCGGCCGCCCGGCGTGATCCCGGGCGGCGCCGGGCGGGGAGGGCGGCGGCGCGGGCCGCCGCGGCCGGGCTGGAGGTTCTCGGCGGACGGAGGGGTCGCGCCCTCGCGAGGCGCCGGCTTCTCCGCCGTGGTGTCAGTGGCTGCCGCCGGGCGCTCGAGCTCGACGATCTCGCGGACGACGACGTTGATCGTCCCTTCGCGGCGCTCGAGCTTGCCGGTCGCGCGGACCAGGGGTGAGGCGCGGACGGTGCGGCGGTGGCGGTCGTAGACGCGGGGCGGCACGATCAGGTTGACGCTGCCGCGCTCGTCCTCGATCAGCATGAAGACGACGCCTTTCGCCGTCTCCGGCCGCTGGCGGGCGGTGACCATGCCGGCGACTTCGACGGTGGTGCCGTCATCGGTTCGCTCGAGGTCGGAGCTGCGCAGGAGGTCGGGGGCGAGCTCGGGGCGCATCAGCTCCATCGGGTGGCGGCCGAGGACCATCCCGGTGGTGCGGTAGTCGGCGATCAGCTCGCCCCACTCGCCGAGCGGCTCCAACTCGGGCGAGTCCGGCGGCTCGATCGGCAGCGCCAGCTGGGTGCCGTCGCGCGAGCCGCGGCTGTTGCCGGTCACCCCGACCGCCCAGAGCGCCCGCCGCCGGTCGCCGCTCGGGTCGCGCGGGACGCGGTCGAGCGCCCCGGCCCAGGCCAGTCGTTCGAGGCTGGCCAGCCCCGCCCCCGAGCGCGAGGCGAGGTCGGCGATCCCGCGGTAGAGGCCGTTGCCTTCGCGCTCGGCGACCAGCGCCTCCATCTCCTCCTTCTTCACTCCCTTGACGTAGCCGAGCCCGACCCGCACCACCAGGCCGCCGCGCAGCTCGGGGTTCTCGCGCGGCGTCTCGACGTGGCAGAGGACGCGGCTGCGGTTGGCATCGGGCGGGGCGACGCGGATGCCGCGCCGCTGCGCCTCGTGGACCAGCGAGTCGGGCGGGTAGAAACCCATCGGCTGCTCGTTCAGCAGCGAGCAGAGGAACTCGGGGCCGTAGTGGATCCGCAGCCAGGCCGACTGGTAGGCGAGCAGGCCGAAGGCGGTCGAGTGCGCCTTCGGGAAGCCGAAGCCGGAGAAGCCCTGGATCTGTGACCAGACGGTTTCCGCGGTCCCCAGCGGCACCCCCTTGCCCACCGCGCCGACCAAGAACGAGTCGCGGTGTTCTTCGATCGCCTCCTGCGAGCGCTTGCGGCTCATCGCCCGCCGCAGCCCCTCGGCCTCGGCCGGGGCGAAGTCGGCGAGCGCCATCGCCACCTCGATCACCTGCTCCTGGTAGACGATCGTCCCCAGCGTCTCTTCCAGCGGCTCCCGCAGCAGCTCGTGCTCGTAGGGGACCTGGTAGCCGGGGACCTCGCGCAGCGCCTTGCGGCGCTCGATGTAGGGGTGGACGGCGCCGCCCTGGATCGGCCCCGGCCGGACCAGCGCCACCTGGACGGTGATGTCGTCGAGGTTTTCCGGCCGGGTGCGGGGCAGCATCTGCATCTGGGCGCGGCTCTCGATCTGGAAGACGCCGGTGGTCTGGGCGGAGCGGATCGACTCGTAGGTCTGCTCGTCCGCCATGTCGATCCGCGAGAGGTCGACGTGCTCGCCGCGCGCCGCGGCGATCTCCTCGACGCAGCGCTCGACCGCCGAGAGCATCCCCAGCCCCAGCAGGTCGATCTTCAGCAGGCCGGCGTCGGCGCAGGAGTCCTTGTCCCACTGGACGATCTGGCGGCCGACCATCGCCGCCGGCACGATCGGGCAGACCTCGACCAGGGCGTCGGTCGAGATCACCATCCCGCCCGAGTGCTGGGAGGCGTGGCGGGGCAGCCCCAGCGCCTCGCCGCCGAGCTCGAGCAGGGCCCGCCAGCGCGGCGCCCGCGCCCGCTCGGCGCCGAGCGCGGCGACCAGGTCGCGCTCCAGCTCGCGCGAGGTCTCGTGGAAGCCGACCGTCTTCGCGACCTTGTCGATCTCCTCGGGCGGCAGACCGAGCGCCTTGCCGAGGTCGCGGACGATGCCGCGCGGCCGGTAGGTCGGGAAGGCGGCGACCAGCGCCGAGCGCTCGGCGCCGTAGACCTCGTGGACGCGCGGGATCAGCACCTCGCGGACGTCGCGGGGAAAGTCGAGGTCGATGTCCGGCATCGACTTGATCCCCTCGCTGAGGAAGCGGCCGGCGAAGAGCTTGTTCTTGACCGGGTCGATGTGGGAGAGGCCGGTCAGGTAGCAGACGATCGAGCTGACGCTGGAGCCGCGGCCGCGGCCCGGCGGCAGCGGGCGGCGGGCGGCGGAGCCGCCGCGGACCTCGACGGCAACGTCGCGTGCCAGCTCGAGCAGCTCGTGGTGGAGGAGGAAGAAGCCGGAGAGGCCGAGCTTGCGGATCGTCGTCAGCTCCTCGGCGAGGCGCTCTTCGGCGGCGCGCCAGTGGCGCTCGCGGGCGTATGTCTCGAAGAGACGGACGCGGCAGATCTCGGCGAGGACGAAGTCGGCGTCCTCGGCCCGCGGGTAGCGATAGCCGAGGTCGGTCCGCAGGTCGAACTCGAGCCGCTCGGCGAGGCGCAGCGTCTCGGCGACCGCCGCGGGGTGCTCGGCGAAGCGCGCCGCCATCGCCGCCGGCGCGGCGAGCACCGAGCTGGCGTTGCCGCGGCGGTGCGGCTCGGACTCCTCGAGCGTCTCGTTGCGGCCGACCGCGACCAGCGCGTCCTGCAGGTGGGCGCGGCGGCGGGCGTGGGCATGGACGTTGCCGGTGGCGACGGCGGCGACGCCGAGCCGCGCGGCGACGGTCTCGAGCCAGCGGTTGCGGGCGCGGTCGCGGCGCCAGTAGGGGCGCTGCAGCTCGACCCGGAAGTGGCCGGGGCCGAAGGCCTCGAGCAGGCGGCGGCCGAGGCGCTCGCCGCGGGCGGTGTCGCCGCGCTCCCAGGAGCCGGCGAGGGCGCCGTCGCGGGCGCAGCCGGAGAGGCAGACGAGGCCCTCGGCGTGGGCTTCGAGCTGCTCGAGGGTCGCCCACGGCGGCATCGCGGTGCGCGGGGTGTTGTCGCGGGTGTGGGCGTGGGCGGCGGTCAGCAGCCGGCAGAGGTTGCGATAGCCGGCGGCGGACTCGACCAAGAGGGTGAGGTGGACGAAGTCGGGCTCGGTCGCGGCGGGCGCACCGGCAGGCGCGGGCGGCGCCAGGTTGACGGTCAGCTCGGTCCCGGTCAGGGGCCGCAGATCCAGGCCTTCGCAGGACTCGGCGAACTCGCGCGAGCCCCAGACGCCGTCGTGGTCGGTCAGCGCCAGCGCCGAGTAACCATGGGTCTCGGCGGCGTAGGCGAGCTCGAGCGGGGTCGAGGCGCCGTCGAGGAAGGAGAAGGCGGAGTGGGCGTGGAGCTCCGCGTAGGGCGGGGTCGGCATCGGTGGCTCCCTTAGGCCCGCTGGCGAAACCAGCGCCCGCTGACCGCGCAGCGGTAGACGACGGCGACGCGGCCGTCGGCCAGGGCCAGCTCGTAATAGCTGCGGCGCAGCTCCTCGGGGTCCCACCAACGGTCTTCGACCACCCACTGCTCGCGTATCGCCTCGACCGCGATGCCGTCGACCGCCAGCGGCAGCCGCTCGGGGCCGAGCCGGACCGCGACCGGCTCGGGCGCGTAAAGCCGCTTCAGTCGCGGAGTCACCGCCGCGCCCGCGTCACATCTCCGGGAACGGCGTCAACATCGCCCAGCGCTCGGGGACGCGCGAGGCGGAGTCGACCGGGAGGATCTTCAGCAGTGCGCTGGCGCCCTGGGTGGCGCGGACCTCGCGCACGGCGGCGCCGAGCCGGCGCCGCCGCGGCTCCTCACCGCCGACCGCGAGCTCGAGCTGGTCGCTGGCGGCTGGGCCGAGGCCGAGCGCCCGCAGCCGCAGCGCCGTCACCGGCCCCGGCAGCTCCTCGAGCCGCGGCACCAGCAACCGCGACAGCGCCCGGGCCGAGGCGGTCGGGCGGCCCAGCCCCTGTTCGACGCTCCAGCTGCCGCCGCCGGCAAGAAGCGCCCCCAGCCGCACCCCGAGCAAGGTCCGCCCGCCCCGCTGCGGCAGCGCCAGCAGGCGGTCGACGAGCAGCTCCAGCGCCCGCTCGAGCAGGCGGCCCGCTGTCCCTTCCGGCAGCTCGATCGATTCCGCCAGGTCCTCGTAGGGCGGCCGCGGCTGCAGCGGCTCGTCCTCGCCGCGGGCCAGGGAATGCGCCGCCAGCCCGAGCCGGCCGAAGCGGTCGGCGACCTGGTCGGCCGAGAGCTGCGCCAGCTCCGGCAGGGTCTCGATCCCGAGCCGCTCGAGCGCCTCGAGCAGCGCCTCGACCTCGGGCCCGGGCGCCGCGAGCCTCGAGCGCAGCGCCTCGACCGGGACCGGGCTCCCCCACTCCGTCGCCGCCAGGTAGGCGGCGAACCGCGTCGGCCCGGTGGCGATCCGTCGTCGTCGCCCCAGCGCCCGCCTCGCCACCGCCAGCACCCCCGCCGAGGATCCCCCGTACATCCCCCGCAGCCCGTCGACGGCGAAGAAGGCCTCCCCCGCCCGCCGCGACTCGACCGCCGCGCCGATCGCCTCCAGACGCTGCACCATCCTCTCGGTCGCCTCGGCCACGGCGACCGGATCGTCAAGCTCTGCGCGCCCGGGCCGAGGCCCCCCGGAACGACCCGGGCGCGCTGGAGATGCCGAGCGACTATCGATGACGCAAGCGATCTCCATACGAACATATGTTCGTATCGGCCACTCCGAAAGTCAAGAGCTGAATCTAAATTTCGCGCAGCCGAACGGTTGCGCCGGGCGCAGGCGAAGGGGTAGCTCGGCCCGGCCGGCTAGGCGCGGGCGACCT
>Ga0068862_100001554_pt1 | contig 20983 bp, 19 predicted proteins | sample KBSSwiS52_FD_66598 | JGI IMG/M metagenome (GOLD analysis project Ga0068862, IMG submission 66598) | Switchgrass rhizosphere microbial communities from Kellogg Biological Station, Michigan, USA - KBS Switchgrass S5-2 | ecosystem: Host-associated > Plants > Roots > Rhizosphere > Soil ... | reverse complement strand
TTCGATGGCGCGGTCCGCCAGCGCACGCAGATCTGCGTGCTCGCTGCGCACGCGTTTGCGGCGAAATGGCGCGGCTCGCCCGAGTATGCCGAGCGCTTGCGCACCTTCATGACGCACCTGCGCGCGACCAATTGGACGGCGGTGCTGATCAACCTGCCCGATCATCTTGCGGAGCTGTGCGCGGACGCGCTGGAGCTCAATATCGAGCCGGATTTCTGTGCCGCACTGATTCGCCGTCGCGCGCTCGCGCCGCCCGAGTCGGCGCCTTCGCGCTGGCCGTGGCCGCTGCGTCTGCACGTGCTCGGTGATTTCCGCATGGAGCTGAACGGCGCGCCGGTGAATCCGGGCGCGAAGCCGCCGACGCGCTCGCTCGACATCCTGCGCGTGCTGGCGATTTCCAAGGATCACGCCTGCTCGCTACAAGATATATATGAGTGGTTGTGGCCGGACGCCGAGGGCGACCAGGCCAAGGCGGCGTGCGAGCAGGCGCTGCATCGACTGCGCAAGCTCCTGTCGGCGCCGGATTTGATCGTGCAGCGCGAGGGCAAGTTGTACCTGTCGGCGCAACACACCTGGGTCGACGTCGTGGATTGGGAACGCAAGCTGACCCACGCTCTGCGCACCTCACAGGACGAGATCATGCAAAGTGCCCTGGCCGAGTTCGGCGGTCCGCTGTTCCACTCGGAGCGAGTCTCGGCCTGGGCGCTGCCCGCAATCGAGCGCGTGCGCAGCAAGTTCATCGATCTCGCGAGTCGACTGGCCCGCCGCTTGGAAGGACGCGGCGACCACAAGGGTGCTCGCGCCGTGTACTTGCGGGCGATCGACATGTATCCGACGTCAGCCGTCTGTTACGAAGGCTTGATCCGCAGCCGGCTGGCGATGCAGGACCAGGCAGGCGCGCTCGAAGACTACGAGCGTTATCTGCGCGTCATTCAATCGACGCGCGAAGCCAAACCCTCTCCCGCCATTCGTTCGTTGGTCGGCGCCCTGCTGCGCTGAAGGCTACGGCGTAGCGACGCGCCGGCGCGCCTTGAGCAGCACGTCCACCCCGTCCGGCCGGCCGTTCCAGTAGTCGAGACGCACGCGACCGTCCGGTAGTTGACTGAGCGTTGCCGGAATCGCGTTGAACGTGCAGTACCAGCCAGACGGCAAAACAACTGCATTGCGCGGTCGACCGAGACTGCGATCGAACACCAGATCGTCGCCGTCGAGTTTGTAGCTCGCGGGCGCGGTGTAGGTTTCCGCGATCCGCAGCCGCAACGTCTGCCCTGCCTGCACCGCTGGGAACGGAATCACGACGACGCGCGCATCCGGTTCGACTGGCTCGCCGCCGGCGTTGATCTTCGAAGCGATCATCTCTGCGCCGCTCATCTCCTTAGTCTGCAGCTGCTCTCCGGTGTCGAGAATGCTTGCCGAAGGATTGCTTGCGACGCTGCCTTTGCGAACGACGTTCGCGTAGCCGTTCACGCCGGGGCGCGCCTCCGTGTAATCGTGATACAGCGCGAACGCGTGCGTTTCGGGTTGCTGCAGGAAGTAGACGATGTCGCGATCCTGATGCGCGCGCTCGGACAAGCGGTCTTCCTCCGTCTCGCCTTCGAACGGCGATTCCCAGCTGCGCTGCTTCGTCGCGGCCCTCGGCACCGCCGCCGCGCCTGTCTGCGCGGTTTTCGTGGCGCGCAGGACGAGCGGCGCCGGACCACCGCTGTTGTTCATGAAGCTGATTGCGATTCGACCGTCGCTCTCGGTGAGCAGCTGCGACGGCACCGTCAGGCCGACGACTTCGTAGCCCGCGGGCAGCACGACCTTGTTGCGCCGGACACCGAGCGGACGATCGAACACGATCGTCTTGCCGTCGACGTAGTAGCTCTTTGCATCCTCGTAGGTCTTGATGATCACGAGGCGGCCCTGGCCGTTGATCGGCACCGGCCGCGCCAACGTCACCTTGATGTAGTTCGTGTCGAGATCGGCATCGGCCATCAACGCGTCCTTGCGCGCGTCGGCACCGCTCACGATCTCGAACTTCAGTGGCTTGCCGGTCATCGCATCGAGCACGCTCTCCTCGGTCGCGGCACTGCCCTTGCGGATGGGGTTGTAGTAGTACTTCGCGCCGGCGGTCGTCGCGGTCACGTCATATGTGATCTTGAACTTGGAGCTGCCTGGCGCGAGCAGCTCGTAGCGCGTGTATTCGTCGGTTTCGGTCTGCGTCGTGGCGGTCGCGAAGTAGATGCCGTCTTTCGAGGCCTGGGCATGGGTCACGGGGCAGAGCGCGAATGCAGCCAGGCTCGCGCACACCACGCGTAGGGTTGTTTTCATCGCCAGCTCCGCAGTTGTTGTTGTTCAGCTGTCGCCAGTCGGCACGATACCAGCAGTCTCCACCATCAGGATGACGGTCTTTTCCGGCGCGCGCGGCCGATGCATCACGCCCTTCGGCACGACGTAGGCCTGGCCGGGACGCAGGTCGATGGTGCGACCCTCCAGCTCGATGAGAAAGTGGCCGCTGACGACGTAGAAGAACTCGTCCTCGGCATCGTGCTTGTGCCAGTGATACTCGCCCTGGACCACGCCGAGGCGCACGACGGACTCGTTGACCTGACACAGCGTCTGGTTCCACCAGGGGTGCTGGTTGGCGGCGACCAACGCGTTGACGTCGATGACCTCACCGGCGGCGTGCAGGATGTTCAGGTGGGTTGAATACTTGGAGGCTAAGTCTGCGGTCGTGGTCGACATTGGGGGGTCCTCGGAGTCGGGCTGAAGCCCGACCTACAGCCCGATGCTAAGCTAGCGGCGCACCAAATCGGAAGCGCTGTCATGGCTCAACTCCTGGATCGAAGAATCTTTCTGCAAGGCTCGCTGCTGACTGCGAGTGCGCTCGCGTATTGGCCGCACAGTTTGCTCGCTCAGGAGCAAGTACAGCGAGTCATCGCGCGTCCGTTCGAGTTGTCGCAGGTCAGGCTGCGACCGGGGGCCGCGCTCGATGCGATGAACGTCAATCGTCGGCATCTGCTCGCTTACGATCCGGATCGCCTGCTGCACATGTTTCGCGTGACCGCGGGCCTGCCCTCCTCGGCCGAGCCGCTCGGCGGTTGGGAAGCGCCGGCCAACGAGCTGCGCGGACATTTCACGGGACACTACCTGTCAGCCTGCGCTCTGTCGTTCGCGCACGCCGACGACAAGGCGCTCAAAGCGCGCGGCGACGCAATCGTCGGTGAGCTGGCGAAATGCCAGGCCAAGTTCGGCAACGGCTACTTGAGTGCGTTTCCGGAGGAGCTGTTCGATCGGCTGCGGGCCAGCCAACCCGCGTGGGCGCCGTTCTATACGCTGCACAAGATCATGGCCGGCATGCTCGACATGCATGTGCTCGCCGGCAACGCGCAGGCTCGCGACGTGCTCGAAGGTATGGCGACATGGACAGCGCAATGGGTGCGGCCGATCGACGACGCGTTGATGAATCGCATTCTCGAGCGCGAGTACGGCGGCATGAACGAAGTGCTCTACAACTTCGCCGCGCTCAGCGGACAGGATCGCTGGCGCGAGCTGGCACAACGCTTCGATCGCCGGCGCATCTTCGAACCGCTCGCGGCCGGGCGCGACGAGCTGCAGGGATTGCACGTCAACACTACGATTCCGCAGATCATCGGCGCCGCGCGCGGCTACGAGCTCACCGGCGACCGAAATCTGCACGACTGCGCGGACTACTTCTGGCACACCGTCACCGAGCGTCGCTCCTACTGCACCGGCGGCACGAGCAACGGCGAGTCGTGGAATGCAGCGCCGGGAAAACTGGCGGGCGAGCTGTCGGGCTACACGCAAGAGTGCTGCGTCACTTACAACATGCAGAAGCTGACGCGACACATCTTCGGCTGGACTGCAGATCCGCGCGCGGCTGATTATTACGAGCGCGCTTACTACAACGGCATTCTCGGCGTGCAACACCCGCGCGACGGCAGCAAGCTCTACTACGTGCCGCTGCAGAGCGGCTTCTGGAAACTGTTCGGCACTTCGATGCACGACTTCTGGTGCTGCACCGGAAGCATGGCCGAGGCGTTCTCGAAGCTCGGCGACAGCATCTACTTCAAGGACGACGACGGCCTGTACGTGAACCTGTTCGTGCCATCGGAAGTGTCGTGGCAGGAAAAAGGCCTGCGCATCGTGCAGGACACGACGCTGCCGGAGAGCGATCGCGTGACGCTCACCATTCGAGCGGCCGCGCCGCGCCGCGCGCAGCTACGGATTCGTGTTCCCTATTGGTCTACCGGCGGCTCGGCGTCACTGAACGGCACGCGCCTGGAGAGCTTTGCGACGCCGAGCAGCTACTTCGTGCTCGATCGCACCTGGCGCGACGGCGATCGCGTGGAAATGCGCTTGCCGATGCGCCTGCATTCCGCGCCGATGCCCGACGACCCGACGGTGCAGGCCGTGATGTACGGCCCGATCGTGCTCGCCGGCAAGCTCGGCGCCGCGGGTCTCACTGCCGACACTCTGCGCGCGGAACCGACCAAGCCGCGGACCGTTCCGGAGTACAAGGCCGAACCCCTCGCGGCCCCGGCCATCCGTGCGCCGTCGAGCGATCCGTCCAGCTGGCTCAAGGCCGCAGGCCCGCTCGAGTTCCGCACCGTCGGCCAGGCGAACGAGCTGACACTGGTGCCGCTCAACCGGATCTTCGATGAGCGCTACGCCGTCTATTGGAAGGTATCGGTGTAGGAACGGCCCCTTCCCGATCGTCATTGGGGTACAGGCCCACCAATCGAAGCGGAGGATTCCCCATGGCCGAGCGAGAACGCGTACCGAGCCCGAAGGTCGTAGCGACAAGCGACTGGCTGAGCCAGCGCAAAGCGCTGCTGGAACAGGAAAAGGAGCTGACCCGGCACCTGGACCGCGTGAATGCCGCGCGCCGCCGCCTGCCGATGGTCAAGATCGACAAGCCGTACACGTTCGATGGACCGAACGGCAAAACCTCGCTGCTCGACCTGTTCGAAGGCCGGCGCCAGCTGATCGTCTATCACTTCATGTTCGACCCGGCATGGGAGAAGGGCTGCCCCGGCTGCACCGGCTACATCGACGCGATCGGCGATCTGTCGATGCTCGCCAAGCGCGACACCACGTTCGTGACGATCTCGCGCGCGCCGCTCGCGAAGCTCGAAGCTTTCAAGAAAGCGAAGGGCTGGAAGTGGCCGTGGTATTCCTCGTTCGGCAGCGACTTCAACTATGACTTCCACGTGACGCTGGACGAGAACGTCCGCCCGGTCGAGTACGACTACCGCAGCAAAGCGGAAATGGAAGCGGCCAAGGTGCCGAACCCGACCAAGGGCGAAGAGCACGGACTGAGCGTGTTCTTCCGCCTCGACAACGACGTGTTCCACACCTACTCGGCCTACGCGCGCGGCACCGAATCGCTGACCGACGCCTATGCCCTGCTCGACCGCACCCCGTACGGCCGACAGGAAGACTTCGAAGACTCGCCGCCGGGCTGGCCGCAGAAGCCGACTTACGGCTAGCCGACATGCTCCGCCGGCTCACGGCTGTCGTTGGCCGGCGGAGGCTTCTCACAATCGTTGCGAGCGACCACGCTCCGGCGACAAAGGGAGGATGCCGGTATGTACCTCGCGCTGAAACTCCTGCACATCGCAGCTGTGATCGTGTTTCTCGGCAATATCACGACGGGCCTGTTCTGGCATGCCCACGCCGCACGCACACGAGATCCGAAGCTGCTGGCCCACACGATGGACGGGATCATCCGCAGCGATCGGTGGTTCACCTTGCCAGGTGTCGTCGTGATCATCGCGGCAGGTGTGTACCTCGCGGTGTACGGGCATTTCCCGCTGCTGCGCACCCCGTGGATCCTCTGGACGCTCGTGCTGTTCGCCATCTCCGGCGCCGTGTTCGGTGCACGAATCGCACCGCTGCAGCGTGAGCTCAGGGCGCTAGCGGAGAACGGCACGCGCGGCAGGTTCGACTACGAGCACTACCGTGCCCTCGCACTTCGGTGGGAAGTGTGGGGCGCGATCGCTCTGCTCACACCAGTCGCCGGCCTTGCGCTGATGGTATTGAAACCAGCCTGAGGCGTCGGACCACTCGGCGGAGTCTTGCAGGATCGGCACGTTGACGACGCCGAAGCGGTGTGCAGCGAGCAACACGATCAATGCTGTTGCGACTACCAAAGGAACCGGCCACTGCCTGAGTATCCACGTTGACACGCGCTTCTCCCGTTTGCTGTACGCAGGAAGAATGCCAACGGCGCGCTTACGTATGGCTTACGCGGCTAAATTGTTATCGGTTTGTGACTTGCTGTCGCAGACGCGCGTCACCCGGCGATTTGGACAACGCATTGCTGCCGCGGAAGCACAAGTGAGTTTCGCTGCAGCCGGTTTCTCGGCGGCTGCGCGCTGCATAAGGTACGACCTCATTGCATCGCAACCGCGCCGGGAGTCGTGTTCATGAGTCGGATTTTGTCGGGCCGCTGGGGATCGATCGTTCTAGTCGTCGCCGTGATTGCTACGGGCGTTGTGCTCGCCGCGTGGAAGCACTCGGCGCTGCAAAATGCCGACGCTGCCGCGGCCAACCAGCCCGAGCCCGTGGAAGCGGTGCAGGCGGCAGTTGCGCATCAACGTGAGTACCGTCCGGTCACGACGGCAATCGGCACCGTCGTCGCGACGCGTTCTATCAGTGTTCGCAACGAGCTACCCGGCACGGTCCGCTACGTCGACCTCGTGCCCGGCAAGGTCGTCGAGCAAGGCACAGTGCTCGTCGCACTGGACGTCGCTGTCGAGCAGGCCGAGCTGAAGGCGCTCGAAGCGCAGGCCGAGCTCGCAACGACCCAGTTTGCGCGCGTCACCAAACTGAACGAGCAGCGTGCCGTCTCCACCGAAGAGGTCGACAGCACTCGCGCCGCTCGCGACGTCGCCCTGGCGCAAATCGCCCGCACCAAGGCGACGATTGAGCGCAAGACGATTCGCGCACCGTTCCGCGCGCAGGTCGGCATCTCCGACGTGCATCCGGGGCAGTACTTGAGCGAAGGCACGTACCTGACGAGCTTGCAGGGTGTCGATGACTCTGTGTACATCGACTTCACCGTCGCTCAGCAAGTTGCTGCCGGACTGCGCAGCGGTGAGCAGGTTCAAGTAATGACCGGCGGCAGCGCTCCCATCCTCGCAACGATCATGGCAACAGATTCACGCGTCGATCCGTCGACACGCAACGCCGCCGTCCGCGCACAGGTCGCCAACGCGAAACTTGCGCCGTCACCGGGTGCATCGGTTCGCGTGCAGGTGCCGGCCGGCGTCTCGCGCCTCGCCGTCGCCATCCCGGCCAGTGCGCTACGCAAGGGACCCGGCGGCGATTTCGTGTTCGTCGTCGCGCAAGACAAGGACAGCAAGCCGCGCGCGCAGCAGCGTCCGGTCCAGGTCGAAGCGCTGGCCGGCGATGAGGTCGTGATTCGCGACGGTCTCGTTGCGGGCGAGCAGGTCGCGACGTCGGGTTCGTTCAAGCTGCGCGATGCAGTGCTGGTTTCGATCGTGCCGAAGCCCGAGTCAGTAGCAGCCAACAACGGCGCTGGCGCCCCGGTCGCGCTATGAAGTCGTTCACCGACATCTTCATCAGGCACCCGGTGCTCGCCGCCGTGGTGAACCTCGTGATCGTGCTGGTCGGCGTGCGTGCGCTCACCACGCTGCCCGTGCAACAGTTCCCGAGCATCCAGAGCTCGTCGGTGGTCATCACGACGGTCTACACGGGTGCGAGCGCTGAGACGGTACGCGGCTTTCTCACTACGCCGATCGAACGCGCGGTTTCCTCTATCGGCGGGGTCGACTATGTCGAGTCGACCAGCCGTGCTGGCGTCAGCACTGTGACCGTGCGCCTGAAACTCAATCACGACAGCACTGCTGCGCTCGCCGAAGTCACGGCTCGCCTGCAGCAGGTCCGCTCCGAATTGCCGAGCGAGGCCGAGCCGCCAGCAGTGGAGGTGCAGCGCGCCGACCGTCCCTATGGCACCTTCTATCTGAGTTTCACCTCGACGCAACGTGACGTGCCAGCGCTGACCGATTGGCTCTCGCGCACGTTGCAGCCGCAGTTGTCGACGCTGCCGGGCGTGCAGCGCGTGACCATCGAGGGCGGCCGGCCGCTGGCGATGCGCGTATGGATCGACCCCGACCGGCTCGCAGCGCGCGGTCTTTCGCCGGGCGACGTGCACGCCGCGCTCCAGCGCAACAACTACCTCGCCGCGGTCGGTCAGACGAAGAGCAATCTGGTCCAGGTCAACCTGCTCGCGAACACGGATCTGCGGGCCGTCGACGAGTTCGAGAACCTGATCGTCGCCGAGCGCGACGGCGGCATCGTGCGCCTGAGCGACGTCGCGCGCGTCGAGCTCGGCGCCGAAGAAGCGGCGATGGTCGCCAAGTACAACGGCCAGCAAGGCGTCTACCTCGGCATCTGGCCGCTGCCCGGCTCGAACGAGATCGAGGTGGCGAGCGCGCTGCGCGCCGAGATGGAGCGAATTCGCCCGACGCTGCCCGGCGACGTCGACATGAAGCTCGTGTGGGACGGCACGATGTTCATGCGCGATGCGCTGAAGGAGATCACCAAGACGCTCGGCGAGACGGTGCTGATCGTCGCCCTCGTCGTCTTCCTGTTCATGGGCTCGGTGCGCACCGCGCTCGTGCCGCTGGTCGCGATGCCGGTCTCGCTGTTCGGCGCCGCGATCGTCATGCTTGCGTCCGGCTTCAGCCTCAACCTGCTGACGATCCTCGCCATCGTGCTGTCCGTCGGCCTCGTCGTCGACGATGCCATCGTCGTGGTCGAGAACGTGGAACGGCACGTGCGCGAGGGCAAGTCGCGCATCGAGGCGGCGCTCCTCGGTGCACGCGAGCTGAAGGGCCCGATCATCGCGATGACCATCACGCTCGCGACGGTCTACACGCCGATCGCCTTCCAGGGCGGGCTGACCGGCTCGCTGTTCCTGGAATTCGCGATCACGCTCGCTGCTGCCGTCGTCGTCTCAGGCCTGGTCGCGCTGACGCTCTCGCCCGTCATGAGCTCGAAGTGGGTGCACGAGCATGGCGAAGAGACGCGTCTGACGAAACTGGTGAATCGCGGCTTCAACGTCGTGAGCCGCACCTATGCACGGCTGCTCGATGGCGCGCTCGACATGCGCTGGGCAATCGTCGGTGTCGCCGCGATCGTGACGATCGCTGCCTGGCCGCTCTACCAGTACTCGCACCAGGAGCTCGCGCCCGTCGAGGACCAGAGCCACATCAGCCTGTTCTTCGAAGGCTCGCCGGACTCGACATTGCAGGCCTCGAACGACAACTCGCTGCAAGTGGTGAAGAGCATCACCGGCTTCCCGGAGACGCGCTTCATGTGGTCGCTGACGGCGCCGTGGGGCGGCTTCGGCGGCCTCGTCGCGAAGGATTGGCACGAGCGCGGCCGCTCGACGTCGCAGATGTACGGCGAGGTCTACGGCGCTCTTTCGCAGATCCCCGGCTTGCGCATCTTCCCGCGTCTGGATCCGCCGCTGCCGACGCCCGGTCAGTTCGACGTCGAGTTGATCGTGCAGAGCTCCGGCGAGCTCGAGCAGCTGCTCGCGACCACGCAGGCGGTGCTGAACGCAGGCTGGCAGAGCGGCAAGTTCCTGTACGTCGATACCGATCTCAAGATCGATCTGCCGGAGGCGCGCGTCGTGCTGGATCGCGAGCGCCTCGCCGATCTCGGGCTCGACCTGGCCACGGTGGGGCGCGAGCTCGGTACGATGCTCGGCGGCGCCTACGTCAACCGTTTCAACTATTTCGACCGCAGCTACAAGGTGATCCCGCAGTTGAGCGACGCGGACCGCTCCACGCTGAATCCGCTGCTCGATCTGAAGATCAAGACCCCGGACGGCCGGCTCGTGCCCGTCTCGACGTTCACACGCATCGAGACCGTGACCGGCCCGCGCACCTTGAACCGCTTTCAGCAGCGCAACTCCGCGCGCATCTTCGGCGGCGTCGTGCCGGGCGTCACCAAGGACCAGGGCTTGCGAGTGCTGGAAGAGGCTGCGCGGCAGGCCGACGCCGGCGCGGTAACACTCGACTATGCAGGCGAGTCGCGCCAGATCCGCCAGGAAAGCAAGGCGCTCACGACCACACTCGGCTTCGCAGTGCTGCTCATCTATCTGGTACTCGCAGCACAGTTCCGCAGCTTCCGCGATCCCCTGATCGTGCTGCTCGGCTCGGTGCCGCTGGCGATCTCCGGCGCGCTCGTGTTCACGTTCCTGGACCTGACCACGATCAACATCTACTCGCAGGTCGGACTCATCACGCTGGTCGGCCTGATCGCGAAGAACGGCATCCTGATCGTGGAGTTCGCCAATACGCTGCAGGAGCGCGGGCTCGCGAAGCTCGATGCGATCCGCCAGGCGACGCTGACGAGATTGCGGCCAGTGCTGATGACGTCAGCAGCAACGGTGTTCGGTCACTTTCCGCTGGTGCTGGTCTCGGGCCCGGGAGCGGAGGCACGCAACAGCATCGGCATCGTGCTCGTCACCGGCATGATCGTCGGCACGCTGTTCACACTGTTCGTCGTGCCGGTGTTCTATCAGCTGCTCGCAGCCGATCATCGCGCTCGGTCGCAGGTCAGCGACGCCGACGAGCGCGGACCGGTAGTCCACGAGTTGCCAGTGGCGGGATGAGTCAGCCTTCGCGCTTCATGCGCTCGCGGCGCGCGACCTCATCGGCCGAGGGCTTGTCGAGCGCGAACGAGCCGGGCTTGACCATACCGGCGCGCTCGTACGAGAGGATCGTGACGCCGCTCGGCGAGATCTTCGAATCGATCAGCTTGAGCGCAGTCGGGATGGTGCCGGCGCCGAACAGGCGCTTGCCCTTGCCCAGCACCAGCGGATAGATGAGCAGGTCGATGCGGTCGATCAGGTCGTGCTTGAGCAACGTCTGCAACAGCTGACTGCTGCCCTGGGTCAGCAGCGTCGGGCCGTCCTCGCGCTTCAGCCGCGACACTTCCATCGGCACGTCGCGAATGGCCACTGAGTTCTTCCATTTCAGCGGCGCCGTCGACGAAGTGGCGACGTACTTCTTCGCGTTGGTCAACGCTTCGGCGAACGGATCGTTTTCGATGTACGGCCAGTGCGCCGCGAAGATCTCGTACGTCTTGCGGCCGAGCAGCAGATCGTAGGGCTGGCCGAAGATGCCGCCCATCACGTCGCCGATGACGTCGTCCCAGTAGTTGACCGTCCACCCGCCGAGCTCGAAGCCGCCGGTCGGATCTTCCTCGGGACCACCCGGTGCCTGCATCACGCCGTCGAGGCTGACGAAGGCCGCCGCGTGCACGTTCCTCATTGTGAAGTTGCGCATCGCCCGACACATTGGCATGAGCACATTGCCAATGCATGCGCTCACCGCCGCAAAATTGTTATCAGTTTGTAACGTATGAGTCGCAGTCGCGGGTCAACGACGACGAAGAGCACGGACCGCGAGTCCACGAGTTGCCGATTGCGCGAACGGCAGCCCCAGAGCAGGCTGCGCCGCTTTCCGCTCGCCATGAAGAGGAGCCTGTCGATGACCTTTACAATTCTTTCGCGCGCGCCGCTGCTTGCCCTGTCGATATCCGTGACCTTGCTCGCCTCGCCGCTCGCGGGCGCGCAGAACGAGCAAGGCCAGGACAGCCAGCGCGGCGACCGGGATCGCGGCCGCAGCATCGTCACGGTCGCCTTCGGCGCCGGCCTGAACACGGCGCAACCGGGCAATGAGCAGAATCATCACATCCTGCCGAACGTCATCCGCGTCCGCGCCGGCGACGTCGTGAGCTTCGTCGTCTCCGGCCTGCACGTGATCCGCGTGTACGACAAAGGCGTGCAGCTGCGGGACGTCAAAGCGCAGATTCCCGACGAGTGCGAGGTGAACCCGACGCCGCCCGCCGAGTTTCCCGCGAACTGCTTCACCCAGGGCCCCGTTGCAGTGATCCCGCCGCTCGGCCTCGACGTGCTCTACGAAGGGCTGAACTCGATCGGCCCGCCGCCGCAGGTGCCGCCGTTCGCGCCGCTGTCGCTCGCGCAGAACCGCGTCGAGGCCGTGTCGTTTCTGAGTCCCGGCCGCTATCTCGTGATCTGCGCGGTGCTCGAGCACTTCAACGACGGCATGTACGCGGTCGTCGAAGTCAGCGGCCGCGATCAGGGCCGCTCCTGAGCGAACACGAACCAGTCGCGCTCGATCCGTCCGTTCGCGATGCGGTAGACCGACATCTCGTCGACGACCTTGCCGGTCGGCAAGGTCGCCGTTTCGCGGACGACGATCATGTCGTTGAGCGCGACGGTGCCCAGTGTCTGGACCTGCGCAGGCGCGCCGTTGGCGAACATCTGCACGTAGGCGGCGCGGCGCGTCTTCTCGTCGACGATCCGCACGGAAGGCTTGTCGCCCAACGTGTGTGCGTTGCCGCTGTTGCGGAAGTTTTTCGCGCCCGGACTGAACAGCGCGAGGAAGGCTTCGACGTCGCCGCGATTGTTCGCCGCGCCGAGCTTGGCGATCACGTCTTCGGCCGACCGGGACGCCGCGGGGTCGTCCTGCTCCGCCATCACGAGATGCCACAGGTCCTGGATCAGCCCGTCGCGCACGCGATAGATCGCCAGCGCATATCCCGGCGGCGAGCCGTCGGGATTGGTGAACTTGATCTTGGTCGCGACCAGGTCGCCGGCGGCAACGCTGTCGAGCAGCTCGACCCGCGACAGCGGCCGGCGCGCGAGCATCTCGCCGAAGAACGACTTGCGCTGCTCCTGCGTGCCCATCTTGTCCGACAGATCTCCGATCAGGCGATCCGGATCGCGCGAGGTGCGGAAGATCCGCGCGTCCGCTGCAAACAGCGACAGCAGCGTGGCTGAGTTGCCGTCGTTGAGCGCCTGCACGTCGGCCCGCACAACCGCCTGTGGATCGACGTTCGCCGCCGCGACGCGCGTGAAGTCCATGCGAATGGTTTTCGACGGCTTGCCCGGCGTCATCGCCTCCCAGTCCTGCACGTGGTGGTCGGCATCGCCGTAGCGCCACGTGGTCGAATGGAAGTGGTGAGGATGAGTGTCGAGGTTGCTCGCATCCTTCAACACGAAGCGCAGCACCTGCGGATCGGTCGACTCGTCGACGTAATGCAGCTGGTTGCCCATGTCGCAGTAGTGATCGGCGCGCAGCTCGGAGCCGACCACGTAGAACACCGTCGCAGTCAGCTGTTCGCCGTTCTTCCACTCCTCGTGCAGCAGCGCCGTGCCGAAGGCGATCGGCCGAAAGATGTCGATCATCGTTTCGTTGTTCGACAAGGGCGCGCGCCACTCGCCGACCAGGCTGCGCATTCGCGCGAACGCGGCTTGCGCATCGGCGCGGGACGCAGCGGCATTGAGCATCGCAAGGACGGCCAGCAGGCACGTAAACAGCGTTCTCATCGATGAATCCTCAGGTGTGACGACTGACTGCAGTCTCGTCGGCTGCCCGGCCGGCGCGGAAGTGAGCGCCGTCATGGCCGGCAGCCATGACAGGAGTCATGTGACACGTCCCGGACACGTAGCTAGACTGGATCGCATGGGGCTCACGCAGTCGTCATTGGTGCGCGTCGGCTGCATCCTGATGATCGCAGCCGCGGGGATGCGGGCTGCGTTCACGGCGCTGTTCGAGCTCGACAAGTTCGGCCTGGCGCCGCCCTGGCCGATCCAGTGGTCGGTCGGTTACGTCGCTTTCATCGTCGCCTACGCACTGGCTTTCCGAACGCGGCTCGACTCGCGCGAGCACGCCGGCCTGCTCATCCTGCAGAGTCTGTGCGCGCTCTATCTGGTCTGGCTGTATCCGAATTTTCTGGTGACGGCGTTGCTCGTGGTCGTTGCCTGGCAAATCGCCTGGTCGACGACGCTGCGCAGGGCGATTGCAGCCGTTCTGGCGCTGGCCGGGGCGCTCGCGGCGATGAAGTGCGTGGATCAGGCAGACGGCATGTCGCTGCTGGTGCTGATAAGTACTTGCGGATTCATGCTCTTTGCCGTCAGCGCTGCTCATCTGGCGCGCAGCGAGGCAAGTGCGCGGCAGAGCCTGGCGCAAGCGAATGCGGAGCTGCGGGCCACGCACGCCTTGCTGGCGGACAACGCACGCATGGCCGAGCGCTTGCGAATCTCGCGCGACCTGCACGACGTGATCGGCCACAACCTCACGAGCCTGACCGTCCACCTGGATGTCGCAGGTCGCTTGGCACAAGGAGCCAGCGTCGAGCACGTTCGGTGCGCGCGGACGATCGCCGGAACGCTGCTCGACGAAGTGCGCGGCGTGGTGAGCCAGATCCGCGTGCAACCGGTCGACCTGCGGGCAACGTTGCTGTCGCTCACCGAAAATCTGCCGGGCCTGCGGGTCGATCTCACGATTCCAGACGAGCTGACTGCGCTCGATCCCGCGCGGGCCGATGCGATCCTTCGCTGCGTGCAGGAGCTGATCACGAACACGATGCGCCACGCGCAGGCGCAGGCACTCGCGATCGAGATTCGACAATCGGTCGACGGCGCGCTGTCGATCGCTGCCCGCGATGACGGCCGCGGCGGCGAGGTCACCGAAGGACACGGCCTGGCCGGCATGCGCGAGCGGTTCGAGGCACTCGGCGGCAGCCTCTCGGTAGCGTGCGGGCCGGGTCGCGGATTCAGCGTGCAAGGACAGATTCCTGCGCTCGGAGCCGTTGCGTGATCCGGGTTTGCCTCGCCGACGATCAAGCGCTGTTTCGCAGCGGCGTGCGGGCTTTGCTCGCGCTGTTCGAAGGCATCTCGGTAGTCGCTGAAGCGGAAGAAGGCGAAGCGGCGGTCGCAAAGGTTCTCGAGTGCAAACCGGACGTCCTGCTGCTGGACGTGCGCATGCCGCGATTGAATGGCGTCGAAGTGTTGTCAGCGCTGGCGCGTGAATCTGCGCTGCCGCCGACGTTGCTGCTGACGACATTCGAAGACGACGCTGCGCTGATCGGCGGCATCCGCGCCGGCGCGAGAGGGTTTCTGCTGAAGGGTACGACTCCCGAGACGCTGGTCGAAGCGATCCGCACGGTCGCCGCTGGCGGCACGTTTCTGCATGCCGCGTTGACGCCATCGGTCGGTGTCGCAGAAATGCGCGTGCCGCCCTTATCCGCCGCCGATCCCCTGACTGCGCGCGAACGCGAGGTCCTGAGCCTCATGACGAACGGCCTTGCGAACACGCAAATCGCCAGCGCGCTCAGGCTCGGCGAGGGCACGGTCCGCAATCATGTCTCCAGCATCCTCGCCAAGCTCGGCGTCAGCGATCGGACCAAGGCCGTACTGGTCGCTCTGCGACAGCACCTGGTCTGAAGCGCAATAATCGGATTGTTCCGATCGGCGTGCGCGCTTAGAGTGGCGAAGCCATGAATCAGACTCCTCAACAGTATTTCGTGTTCGAAACCGCGGCCGGTTTCTGCGGGATCGCGTGGAGCGATGCCGGCATCACGCGCTTCATGCTGCCCTCGAGCACTGCAGAGGCGACCGAGCACAATCTGCGCCGACGCGTTGCCAACGCGGAACCCGGTTCGCCGCCAGCACATATCGTGGCTGCAGTGAACGCAGCGAAGCGCTACTTCGAGGGCGAGCAGATCGACTTCTCCGATCTGCAACTCGACCTCAGCGGACAGGATGAGTTCTTCAACCAGATCTACGCTGCTGCGCGCCGCGTCGGCTGGGGTAACACGACTACCTACGGCTCACTCGCGAAACAGGTCGGCGCGGGACCCGAAGTTGCGCGCAGCGTCGGGCAGGCGATGGCGAAAAATCCCGTGCCGTTGATCATTCCCTGTCATCGCGTGCTCGCGGCCGGCGGCAAGCTCGGCGGCTTTTCCGCACCCGGCGGCTCCTCGACCAAACAGCGCATGCTCGAGCTCGAAGGCGTCAGCCTCGAGCCGCCTCCGCCCGCGCAACAGACCCTCGAGCTCTAACCGTTCGCGCGTCCTCGGGAGTACTATTCCCGCATGGCCGCAACCGAATCGACGATGCTCGCGCTCGGCACCCCGGCGCCGGCTTTCCGCCTCACCGATTTCAACGGTAAGGTTTGCACGCTCGAAGAATTCGCCGCCGCCCGCGGGTTGGTGGTGGCGTTCATTTGCAACCACTGCCCGTACGTGAAACACATGCGCAACGAGCTCGCTCGTTTCGCACGCGACTATCAAGCGCAGGGAATCGCGGTCGTTGCGATCAGCTCGAACGACATCGACGCTTATCCGCAGGACGGGCCGGAAGGCATGGCAGAGGAAGCGCGCAGCGCCGGTTACACATTCCCTTATCTGTTCGATCCGACACAAAGCGTCGCCAAGGCGTACGACGCCGCGTGCACGCCGGACCTGTACCTGTTCGACCAGCAACGCAAGCTCGTTTATCGCGGTCAGTTCGACGACAGCAGGCCTGGTCGGGGCACCCCGACGGGTAAAGATCTCCGCGCAGCGTGCGACGCGCTGCTGAGCGGCGCAGCCCTATCGTCGAACCAGAAGCCCAGCCTCGGCTGCAACATCAAGTGGAAATCCTGACCATCGCGTACCATCGCTGAATGGCTACGCAACACATCGTTTCGCCCGGCGGCGGCGCCGGGGTCAAGCTCGCGCGCGGCGCGCACATCCGGCTCATCGACATCGAAGGCGGGCAGACCGGCGACCTGATGGCGTTCTCGCTGGACGGACGCGAGCGGCTGTCGAATGGCCGCTCGTTCGATTACAACGGCAAGCTCCTGCTGTCGACCGGCGATGTGCTGTGGTCGGATCTCAGCAACCCGATGCTAACGATCGTCGCGGACGACGTCGGCCGTCACGACTTTCTATACGCCTCCTGCAGCATCGAAATGTATCGCATGCAGTACGGCGTCACCGGCTATCACGCGAACTGCTCCGACAATCTGCGAGCGGCATTGCGTGAGCTCGGCATCGAGCCGGATAGCGTACCGACCACTGCCTTCAACTTCTTCATGAACGTCGAAGTGCAGCCCGACGGACGACTCAAGATCCTGCCGCCGAAGTGCCGCAAGGGCGATTCGATGGTATTGCGCGCGGAGATGGATCTGGCCATCGCGGTGTCCGCGTGTCCCGCAGGAACGTGCAACGACGGTCCGCCACGCTCGCTCGCTTTCGAAGTCGGCTAACGCTCGCCGGGGAAATCGGCGGCGAAGGTGATCGCCAGCCGGCGCGGCGCGTTCGTCACGAACACTTCCGACGCATTGGTGCGCCAGCCGAACTTGTCGAACACGTTGCCGAAGGAGAAGCGCAGCGTCGCTGGTGCACGGCCGATCTGGAATCTATAGCGTGCACCGAGGTCGTAGACGCTGCGCGCCGGAATCGACAGCTGGTTGTCGCTGCTGGCCATGCGATCGTCCACGCTGGTGACCGTCGCGCTCAAGGAGAGCGACTTCACCCACGGCAGCTGATACTCGACGCTGCCGATCGTCAGGCGCTCGGTCTGGCCGACCGGAACCTTGCCGATCGTGCCGTTCGCCACTTCCTCGCCCGAAACGCGCGGCTCCATCAGCACCGTTCCGAGTACGACATTGAGTCCGTCGACGATCTCGCCGGCCAGCGACAGCTCGATGCCGCGGTGACGCTCCTCGCCCAGCTCGCGGAAAAAGCTCGCATCGTCGAGACCGTAGTACGGCTTCTGAATGTCGAACACGCCGACGACGAGTTTCAACGCCGGCGTAAACGCGTAGCGAGCGCCCGCATCCCATTGCCGGGTGCGGATCGCCGGCGGCGCGGCGCTCTTGTTCGCCGCGTTCTCCGGTGCGACGCCGCCCTCTTCCAGACCGGTCGAATAGCTCGCGTACCAGGCGAGCTTGTCGGACTGATACAGCGCAACCCCGGCGTTGTAGAGCCACGGATCGTCCTTGCCGAGCTGCGGCGTGACTGCGCCCGGCTCGGTCACTTGCTTCTCGTAACGCGTCTTCTGCAATCCCGCGTTGACCTCGATGAGCTCCGACCAGCGTCCGCGATATGCAACCGCGTGTGTCCACTGCGTGACCTGGTCACGCGTCTGCGGGCCGAACTCGAACTGCGGCCGCGGCAGATCCACGCGCTGCCCGATGCGCGCGACGCCGAGATCGGCGAAATCCGACCCGCCATAACGGCGCTCCTGATCGCGGCCACGCAGCGAGTAGTAGACCGCGTGATAACTCTTGCCGCTGACGAAGCGCTTCGAGACACGCAGCTCGCCCGACGTCGAAGCGAACTTCTGATTGCGATCCGCGATCACCAGGTGATCCGCGAAGCCATCCGGCGTGGTATTGAGAAACAGATCGGCGAAGCTCGCGCCGGCCTTGAACTGCGAGCGGAAGATGCCGGCGTTGACGGCCCAGTCGTGGGCGAAACCGAAGTTGGCGACCGCACCGTAGTTCTCGCCGACGTCCTCGTTGTCGGCCCAGCTCTGGCCATAGAAATGGTTGCGCTCCACTTCGGGCGGCAAGTACGCGCCGGCGACGAACACCAGCGGCTGCGCCTCGCTGTCCTCGATCGCCGTACGGCTGTAGAACGGAATGATCTCGATCGATTCGCTCGGCCGCCAGCGCGGCGCCGCTGCGACCGACCAGCCGCGCTCGTCGGAGCCGCTCTCGAAGGCGTCCTCGAAATACGACACGCCGCCGGCGACGCCGAGTTGGCCGGCGACGATCGGCAGCTCCGTTTCGACATCGACGAACAGGCTGTCGAACGGCCCGTAGCCGACTACCGGGCTGACTCGCAGCTGGTCGCCGGCTCGCGCGAGTTGATAGTCCACGATGCCGGTGGGCGCAGGCAGCAGATAACCCTGTGCGGAAATTCCCACGCGCATCGTGCTGCTCGGCACGAGCAACGTGATCGGATCGGTTTGCCGGTCGAAGTACAGCCCGTCGAGCCGGACATTGCCGGCGTCGACGGCGCTGAAGCCGCGCACTTCGAACGGCTGGTAGAGGCCGATGTTCTCGTTGCCGACGCTGGTGCCGAACGCATCCTCCGCAGACTTCACCGCATTGTCGTCAGCGCGCTGCGCGTGGGCGCACAGCGGCACTGCCACGAAGAGAATGGCCAAAGCTCGCATGCAAACCGCCAGGTAATGTGGTTGTCTATGTTCGATGCGTTGCATGGCCAGGACGTTTAAAACTGCTGGATTCTAGCCCATGAACTACGACGCTGAGCTGCGCCTGCACGCCGAAGTCCTGCGCCGCGCGTGTGCGATCGCTACTACAGAGCGTGTGCTCGATATCGGGTGCGGCACTGGACAGACGACGCGCGATGCAGCTCGCGCCGCGTCGGCCGGCAGCGCGCTCGGGATCGATGTTTCTGCTGCGATGATCGCTCGCGCTCGCGAGCTCGCCGCGGCCGAGCACCTGCGGAACGTGCGATTCGAGCACGACGACGCCCAGGTGCATTCGTTCCCGGCGCAAGGTTTCGACGTCGCGATCAGCCGGTTCGGCACGATGTTCTTCGCCGCTCCGGTCGCCGCCTTCCGCAATATCCGCGCGGCACTCGCGAGCCAGGGACGCCTCGTGATGATGGTCTGGCAAAGCCACGAGGCGAACGAGTGGTCCGTCGCCATTCAACAGGGACCCGCGCAGCCCTCCGACACGTTCTCGCTCGCCGATCCGCACACGGTGTCAGCGATTCTCGATGCGGCCGGATTCGCACCGCCGACGTTCCAGGATGTGCGCGAACCGGTGTACTACGGCGACAGCGTCGAGGCTGCGTTCGACTGGGTCGGAAGATTTCAGGTCACGCGCGAGCTGCTGCAATCGCTCGATGTCATTGCCGCCGAGCGCGCGCGCGAGCGTCTGCGTAAGACGCTCGCGCAACACTATCGCCAAGACGGTGTATGGTTGGATTCCCGCGCGTGGATCGTGACCGCTCGCTGCCGCTGAGACCAGTACACCTCGCGGTTCGGAAGGCCAACACAGCCGTGCGGCTCTCAGCCGATTGCGGCGATGGCTGCGATCTCGATCAGATACTGCGGCCCCGCGAGGCGCGCCTCGACTGTCGCGCGCGCAGGTGTCGAACCCTGCACGACCCACTTGTCCCAAACCTCGTTCATTTCCTTGAACGTCCCCATGTCCGTCAGCCAGATGGTGGCGGAGAGGAGATTCTGCTTGCTCGTGCCCGCCTCGGCGAGCAGGCGGTCGATCTGCCCGAGAATGACCTTGGCTTGCGCTGCGACCGTGGTCGCGCCTGCATCGGCGGGACACACCTGGCCGGCGAGATACACGGTGTTGCCATGAACGACGGCCTGGCTCATGCGGGGCCCGACCTGGATACGTTTGACTGTCATACGCTGCTCCTCGTGGATCTCGCGATTCTAATCCACCAGGCTCCTCGCGCACTCGACCAAAGTCATCGCCACCGGTCGCGGCGTGAATCCGAGCACCTGGCGAGCCTTGTCCGTGTTCAGCGGAAAGCGACGTCCGAGCAGCGGCGCCAGCGATCGCAGGTTCGCCATGAACGGCAGCAGCAACCGAACCACGAAATCGGGCAAGCGCCGCGTGGAGATCTTCGCGCCGGCCGCGCCCAGCTGCGCGCGCAGCGTCTTCGCCATGTCTTCCATCCACATGAACTCACCCGCCGCGATGAAGCGCTGCCCAGCGGCCGACTCGGCCGTCATCGCCCGGACGTGCAGATCTGCGAGATCGCGCACGTCGACGATCCAGAATCCCAGTCGCGGCAGCGCGCCGGGACGGCCTCGCAACAGTCCCTGGATGATCTGCACCGAGCCCAGGTTCTCCGCGTCGCGAATCGGACCGAACACCGCGCCGGGAAGAATCGTCGTCAGCAGAGTCTCTTTGCCCGCGGCGCGCACGAAGTCCCAGGCGGCGCGCTCCGCGAGAATCTTGGAAACACGATAGGCATCGAACTGCGGATCGTCCGGGTCGGACCACACCGTTTCGTCGCTCGCCCGCTGCGAAGTCAGCGGCGGGCGCGCGGCTGCGGCTGCTGAGGTCATCACGACTCGCTTGACACCGGCCTTCGCCGCGGCTCGCAAGACTCGCAGCGTGCCATCGCGCGCAGG
>Ga0068862_100001551_pt1 | contig 21008 bp, 40 predicted proteins | sample KBSSwiS52_FD_66598 | JGI IMG/M metagenome (GOLD analysis project Ga0068862, IMG submission 66598) | Switchgrass rhizosphere microbial communities from Kellogg Biological Station, Michigan, USA - KBS Switchgrass S5-2 | ecosystem: Host-associated > Plants > Roots > Rhizosphere > Soil ... | reverse complement strand
CTTGGCCTCGAGGCGCACAGCGACCGCAGCCTGACCGACTGTGGCTGGTGCCCCAGACATGCGAATGAGTCCACCGAAGGTGTCAGCTCCCATGGAAGTCGCATCGAAATAGGTGACCGGGAATTCGTTCGTGGTTCCGAGGTAGGCGTTGATCTGAGCCTGCGTGATGGCATCGAAGAAGGAAAAGCAGTCTGCACCGACTGGGTACTGGACCACTGTCTTGGCGGCCGTGATCTGGAAAGTGAAATCCATGATTCGCGGCTGAGTTTTTGGGTGCTTTTCGTTGGTATAGAATAGGCCCGTGGCGGACATTTTTTATCTCCCATTGTTGCGGTAACGTTGATCCATGGCGGAAAACCAATCCTTGGTATTCGGCTTTTTCTTGGTTTCTTTCTTATCGGCGGTGAATGGATCAATCGCAGGGGAGTCTGACTTTTTCTTTGTCGTCGCCCGGTTCTGGGTGGACGGCTGCGTCAGGGCCTCGATGTCCGATTTACGAAGACCATCGAGCTGCTCTGCGCTGAGCAAATCTCTCAAGTCCTTGGGGCTCAGCTTTTTCAGCCAGCCTCTCGCACGATCAGAATCTTTACTCTGGAGTTTCCGCAACACGTCCCGTGGGGATAGTGGGGATTGGGTGGGAGGTATGCCTGCCTCCTCGCAGTCCTCGAGATACTCGAGGTGAACGATCATGTTACTGATCAGTTCTTCAATCATGAAGGGGACGTCCTCAGGGGATAGTCCCGCTTTTTCAGCTTCGGCGATGGCGTCCGAGATCTCCCGATTGATGATCTCGTTGGCCTTGTTATTGGTCTGAGCTTTGCTCTCAGACTCGGCTGACTTGTTCAGCTCGTCCAGTTTTTGCTGGGCTTCACGGGCTTTTTTCTCGGCATCGTCCGCGCGGCGTTTCGCGTCGCGTTCGGTGGGAGAAAGTTTGGCCTCGTGCTCTTCTTCCTGTATCTTATTCCAAAGAAATTTTTCCAGCAAGGGTCTGGCGCGGTCATTTCCACCGAGGAGCTCAACGACCTCGGAAATATCCTCGACAGTTCTCAGTTTCTCGAGCTTTGCCTGGATCTCCTTTTCCTTGCGTGATGCCTCCGCCAGCCGTTTTTCAGCTCCCACGGATTTCTCTGCCCGCTTGACCAGATCATCGTAATCAACCTCATGTTCCTCGCCCATGGCTTTGAACTTGTGTTTGACCTTCCGCCAAGGTTCAACTTCACCGGGAGCATCACCCCCTTTTCCTGTGTCAACGTCAGGTGCGTTCATCGATGGGTCTGGAAGTATCGTCTGAGTCTCGGTTGAGGCAATAGGCGCGACTGGATCTGGCATGGGGAAATCCTTCCATGGATTGCGGGCAGAGGTATTTTTGATTATGGAAGGATTCTAATGCGTGTGTGGCGTATCGGGCAAGTCAATAGAATACGGTCAGCAGGACCTCGACCTTGCCAGACGTGGGGACTGGGGAAAAGACTGCAGTAACCTCGAGCGTGCCATTAATGGTCATCTGCCATTGGAAGCCCGTAATGAAGGCCGTGTAGGGAGTCGTCTTGCCCACCCAAACCAGACGGGCTGGCATGCTGCGGGCATTGTTCAACTGGATTTCCTGCGGGACGCCTGAGACGAGTTGAACCGTCTTTTCCTCGTAAAGATGGTTGTCTTTGAACGTCAGCTGACCCCTCATCCCGCGGATTACGTTCTCGGAAAAGTCGGATAGAAAGGTGACAAAAGGCTCTATCCCCTCCACTTTCGCCCGCCCGAAGGCTTCGAGTACGGCTCCAGCTTCGAATAACCGTGATACGGTCAGCTTCATAAATGGTTCTCCTTTCGCCGTACGGCATCGCCCTGAACGGGGCTACCGGCGCTGTGTTGTCGTCATCCATTCGTAGTCGCTCACTTTCTGTGAGCCCCTCAGCGCAAGGAACATCGTCCGCTCTGCGGGTGAAAGGCTCGTGACACGTTTTTCCCCTTTGAACAGCCATAAAAAGAATTTCATCATGATGCAAATCTCCCAAAGCGTTTCGGTGCGTTTATTCCTGGTGCAATTGAATGTTGGGATTTTGCAGCAATTTGCCCGATATTTATATAGTTTTCCGACTGTACCGTGTGAGCGCCGTAGGGGCACGTTGTGTCTCTCATTCGAACGCCGTACATCATGGCGGCAACGCCATCCATATGGCCAAGCGCCTCGGTCCGCTCAAAGTCGGTGCGCTGTTTGTTCAGGATGCCCGAGTCAGCGGACACCGTAAGGAACTTGCAGCGTGGGTGAATGAGCACCTTGTTAAGCTTGAACCGCGAATTGAGCGTGTTGAGCGAGGCTTCCCAGTCCGATTTCTGAGGGAGCCGGGCATGGTATTGATGTTCCTGTAGTAGGTCGACTCCGACGAGTTGATGCGGACCATCGATGAACCTCGAGGTGATGTGGTGAGCGGCTTCCATGTCACGGCACTGGGCCACGATCTTTGATGTCGGGGTATTGGGCTCAAACACCCTTTCGTCCCAGAAAAGATCAGTCGCATGGTTATAGTCGTAGGTATGTAGGACCGCGCAGGTCTTATCCCGAACGCCTCCCCAGTCAATCGTTACATGCAAATAGCTGTCGATCGGCAAGGTGAAAGGCTGTATAGAAGTTTGGTTGTAATCCGGCAGGCACACGAGCCGCCGGTCACGTATGATTTCACACAGGTACTCTCGCTTCCAGTCCTGGCTGTCTTCGCCGCCTGCGAGGTCCATGCACTTCTGGAACTGCTCGGGGGAAAGGGCTTTGTTGCTATGAATATCGAAGACCGCTATGGCACTCTTGAGCCGGGCAAGTGGTATCACCTCAGTGATAAAGGGATGCGCTGGATACTTCGGCAAAGTCGTAAGATAAATTATTTTCCCGTCTTTACTATGCGTGAGGGCAGGCCCGAGATCACTCCGCATACTGGTGAGAAAATCATCTTCTTTGACGTCAACGATCTCCTCGACCAGGATTTTGTGTACTGTTTTACCCCGCTGGGAGGACGAATTTTCGTTCATACCCCCAATGATGATCTCGGTGTAGTCGAGCGACTTGGGATTGAGATCATGGTAGACGTGCCAGCGGTTCTCCGCCTTCATTTGCTTAATCAGGCCTACTGGTGCCGTCCTGAGGAGGAACCGCATCTTTGAGTTGACGATGTCACGGGTTTGCTTGGTATCAGGGCCCATGATGAGGATGCAGCAGTCTCTGTTTTTGATCGCCTCAGAGAGGGCGTAAACCACGCCCATCGTACTCTTGCCGTACTGACGAGCGCATAAGCAAACAAAGAGTTCCGCAGACACCGGCAGGTTCTGCAGCTGGTTCCAGATGGGCATCTGCTGGGGCCAGAGGAGGAATTCAAGGTCACCGCGCATCCAGAGGATGTCGGTTATCCAGCGTTCCTGCAGGAATTCAGGTAGTGGTCCCGCCTGATTCAGATCCGTTATCGGGAGCATCCAATGCTTTCCTTGCCTGGATTATTCGAAACGCCTCAACCAATACATCGCTCGGCACACCAGCCAACAGCGCGAGACCTGGGTCATTTGCATCCCCGTTCTGGTCAACGGGTTTAAAGGTTGGATGGCTGTACTTGGCCATCATGTCGAGGATCTTCTGCTTTATGTCCTCACGCTCGCAGCTCTGGTAAAGTTTCATCGCCTCTGCAGGGATGCTAAAGTTCAGCTCCTCAAGCTTTTCACGAAAAGCGCTGTTCACTTTGTTGGGTGACCCTTTCGGTCGGCCCGCACCGATCCCCATAATTTTACTCTCGTATTAAATTGCGCACCGTCATACAGGCTTGTTTGATTTTGCCTATGCCCTGCGCTATTATATCATGATCATCCTGCCACAATACATATCACCACAGCGGAGCTACTGTCATGCTTAGATTGATCTACACCGTTGTGCTCGGGCTCATGCTGCTCGATGCGTGCGGGAAAACGGAAACGGTAATCAGAGACGGGACACTGCCCCTGCCGGAGCCTCCACAGTCGCGTCCGGAGGATCCAATCCCCGACGTGAAGAACCCAGGCGGGGCCACGATCGAGAACGACGAGCTCGAGCAGTACGCACTGAACGACGCCCTCTCCCTCAACTCTGCTGATGCACTGAATACAGTCTATCTGTCAGGTGCCAACTTCGTCAATTTCAACGATGACGTACAGTCTGCTATGAAAGGGACCACACTTGGACTGAACCTGCTCAGTAATCGCTCATTCATCGAATCGATGCGTCCGGTCGATCCTTCGAAGAGCATCTGGGCCGTGGACCTGCGCGACTTCTTTGGTTCCAAGGGGCTGACCAACTGGCGGCTGATCGAGGACAACGCCGTGGTCAAGATCGTCTCGCAAACGGTCAGGTTCAAAAACCTCCAGTTCATCACCCAAAAGCGCATACCGATCATGCACGCCCAGATCTTCATGGAAACGGCGATGACGGCAAAGATCTATTACCTCCTGAAAGATGTTCCCCAGAACGAGAACGACTTCTGGGCCCTCCAGGGGATCGATCGCCAGCGGGACTTCGATCAGAGGGATCGGGAGATTTTCCTTGCCGGGTTCCAGGACTCGCTGATCGCGCCAGATCATAACCGCATGGTTCGGCGTATGGATGGAAACAACGGGACCTGTTGGAACACCTATGATGTGGACGCGCTGAACGTCGTTCCAGAGAACAACTATTTCCTGTTTCCATTCGTGCCAGAGGCGCGCAGTAAGCGATCCTTGAAGCACGCAGCTGGCGAAATCCTGTGCAGACAGCAAAACGGTCTATTCGTTATGGCGCTCTACAATGGCGCTGGGGTAAGGGCTGACGTGGCACCGACCACGGTTGTGGTGAACACCCGTACGGCGGCGCTGGGCCTGGATCCTTCCATTGCCATCAGAGATTGTACGGGTTGTCATACGCAATTTGTGCTGCCCGTAAGAGACGAGATGGGCCAGAACATCAAGGACCGAAACTTCGATGCATCCGACAAGATCCTCGGCCAGCTGTTCTTCAAACCCCAGGCCCAGATCGATAGCATTATCGCCGAGGACAACTCCGAGCATGCGTCGGCTCTCCTGCGCATGGGCATCCAGAGCGGCGGAAACAAGGATCCTTTGAACGTTGGACTCATCGATAAACTCAGGGACGGGATGGATGCGAAAGAGCTGGCGGCGTTTCTTTATCTGCCCGAGGCGGAATTCATTCAAAGGCTGCAGGCCTCCCCACAGGCTGGCCAGGAGGTCGGTGCCCTTCTCCGTGGCGGGACCATTGGTTTCATCGGTTTGCAGGCGAGTATTCAAACGATCATAAACGATCTGAATCTATTCCGTGACGTCAACTAAGGGGGACGATAGTATGAGGCGTTTGTCAATTTTGATCACATCCCTGATCTTTTTGTGGGGCTGCGGGTCCGAGCGAGAGATCGAGCCCAAGGTCCCTGTTCCCGTCCCCACGCAAACCCCCAATCCCAATCCAGGTGGAGGCACCACGTTTGCCGACGTGCAGGCCATCACCCAGACGAGCTGCGTGCGCTGTCATGCGTCCGATGGCTTTTTGAAAACCGAGGCTGGCTGGCGAGGATCGGCTGCGAAAACCCGCGTCTCCAATAGCTCGATGCCCCCTGCGGGCACGGCCGAGGCACGTGGCCTGTCGGCTGCGGATAGAGCAAAACTTGCAGGTTTCTGATGTTTTATTGGGAGGTTTACATGCGTCTGTTTTTTCTTTTTCTCTTGCTTGGGTTTTTTTTAAAACCAGATCCTGTCCTGGCCAAACCCGTGGGAAAAGCCTCATTCCTGGCAAGTACCAACGCGGGCTTCGATGTCAAAGGCGAGGGCGCAACAGTCGAAGGAACCGAGATCGTCAAAAAAGACGGAAAGGTATCAGGAAACTTCACCGTGGTTTTAAAAGACCTGAAAACGGGGATGGACCTGAGGGACAGCCACATGAGGGACACCCTCGAGACGGAGAAGTTCCCAAAGGCCGTCTTCAAGCTGACGCCAACCCCATGGCAGGGGAAACAGGCGATCGGCGGCATCCTCGAATTGCACGGCGAACAGAAGCCCTTTTACGGCTCGGCATCCTTCTCGAGCCCTACGAACGTTGTCGTCAAAGGCAAAGTGAAGCTCGAAGACTTTGGCATTAAAGCCCCGAACTATAAGCTTGTAAGACTGGAAGATATTGTTGAGGTGACGATTGAAATCTCCGGTCTTTAAGTCGGTTGTGAGCCTCCAGAGTGCGTTTCGGTTACTTTCTTCGTTCGCGCTCCTGCTCACAAGTACGTGGGCAGGGGCTTTTCCAGAGATGATCGGCCGGGGCTATGACAGCTGCCGGGCGTGCCATTACAATACCGGCGGCGGCGGCCCTACAACCGCCTACGGCAAAGGCATTGCCGAAGAGATAAGCACCTGGTCGCGCGAGCGGGAGGGGGAGGCATTCTATGGTCTTGTCGATGTTTCTCCTCTGGGTCTGCACGGTGACATGCGGTACCTTGCTTATCGCTATGAGGACGATACTGTCGTTGTGCAAAGCCGCTTCCCGATGCAGCGCGAGCTATCGCTTTCGCTCGATGCTTCGAAAAATATTTCGCTCTTGATGTCCTGCGGTCATTATGGGTACGGTAATCAGGCAGAACAGCTTGAATGCCGCTCATATGCAGCGAGCCTCAGTGCAGGGCCCCTTCGTTTCCGGGGGGGCCGGTTTCTGCCCGTTTTCGGCATCAATATCCCAGACCATACCAAAGCGATCAAGGAACTGTTCGGCCAGGGAAAGGAATCTTTGAATGCGGAATTTTCTGTGGTTTCTCGGTTTTTTGAAGTCATTTATACGAGAGCTTATGGAAGATCTGATACTCGAATCAAAGGTGATAACAGCCCTTCTGTGCTTACTCGTTCTGATGGCGATGGCTTTACTCTTAAGACAAGCCTATTCCTTGCGCGAGGTCTTCAAGTCGGATATTCATTCGCCGAGATAACCGAGGATGGCGGCTCAACCATCGATAGGATCAGCGGGTATCACGCATTTTTTGGCACTCCAAAACTTGCGGTCATGGCTGAATATCAGCAGCATCCCCTCAATGAGGTTCGCGGTTATGGTATGATTGGTCTCCAGCCCCTCCGTGGCCTCTGGTTCAAGGGGGAGATCGACTACCGGCGGGCGTTGCCTGATGCCCCAACAGACCCAGAAATCTTTGGTACAGTACAATGGATGCCACGTCCTCATCTCGAATTCCTCGTGTCTGGAAGTGAAAAACGGGTTATCTTCATCTCGCACTACTACCTATGAGGTTATGAATGCAAGATCGAATGATGCAGTTCTTTGGATTTCTGCACCTGCCGCCGCCTTTGCGGGATGTGTCAGAACATTTCTTTGATCTGGCTGCCATCCTTTGCGCGACCGTCCCATCAAACCCAGAGCGCACCGTTGCTCTGCGCAAACTTCTGGAAGCCAAAGACTGCGCGGTTCGCGCGGTCATTTATAAGGAGCCCGAAAACAATGGCTGATCTAACAACACCACGTCCGACCGTCTGGGAATACCTGCTCGTCCATTACCCAGAGGACAAAACCAAAAAGCCTTTCATTATTGGCCCCCCACTTTGCATCCTGGCGACGTCAGAGGCCAATGCGGGAAAACTTGCAGCACGTGCCATCCCAGAGGACTTCGCCTCTAATTTGGACGAGGTGACCATCGTGATCCGCCCTTTCTGAAAAGGCCGCTGCCCTTACGTGATGCAAACGTACAAGCGGCGGCCATCAGCAAAAAGGATATTGAGGACATGACGCACCGTGCGCGCGGAAGAGATCTTGCGCAATGGGCTACAGAAAAAGACATGTTTGTGAACGCTGTGGGTGGTTCATCCCTAACAATCCCGTCCGCAGCCTACTTGTCAGCCAACGCTCTTTCGGGTTAAGACATCTGTGGTTCCATTCGTCTAATTGGTAAGATCCGGCATGGGTCGGGGATGTGGGTTCAAGTCCCTCATGGAACCCCGCATTATGGAGCTGTCGCGTAGTGGTCTATCGCACCTGCCTGTCGAGCAGGATTTCACGGGTTCGAATCCCGTCAGCTCCGTTTACTTAAACCCCAAAAATTCAAACAGTGAGAACGGCTGAGAGGGCTCCCCAGGCTCTTTCTCTGGCTCGCTGTTCACCCTATACCCTCCCTCGCATATGCATGACTTCCCTTCGACCGCCAGGAGCTTGTCGGCTTTGCCGCAAAGCGACCAGCAGAGCTTCCACTGGGCCTTGCTTGTTTTCTCTGCGGGCAGAGGGGCTGTGGTGCACGCATAAAGCGACAACGTCAAAATCATCAGCGTACGTTCCATTGGCCCCCCCATGGTATTATTGCTTGGTAATCTTACCAGAGGGGGCAGCCATGATGGAAGTGTCGCCAGCAGGTTATAAATTAATCAGGCTCTCGGAAGGCTTGCGGCTTGAGAGTTACAAGGACGAGGCAGGGCACTGGACGATCGGCTATGGCCACAAGCGTGCCGCCAACTACCCTTACACGATCTCATCCATAAAGGCGGAGAGCCTTCTCAGGGAGGACGTCAGACTGGTCGAGCAGGCCCTGAACGCCATGCTCCTCTGCAAAATCGAACAGTGGGAATTCGATGCCCTCTCGAGCTGGGTTTTCAATATCGGCCCCTCTGCGGCACGCACGTCCACCCTCATCCAAAAGCTCAACTTTGGGGAGCCACATCTAGAGATCGCGTCAGAATTTTTAAGATGGAACAAGGTGACTTTGCCCGATGGAACAAAGATACCAAAAAAAGGACTGACCGCGCGCAGAGAGCGCGAGCGGCAGCTGTTTCTGACCGGCAGGATCTAGCCTCATTTCCTCATCGATAGAAAGAGATCGAGCAGCTGATCAACCTTGCCAACCTCCTCAGGGGTAAGCCCTTGGATCTTTGGCATGAGGTTCCCGATGAGCCTTGTAATCCCGCTGATCTCTTTTTGGATGATGAGCGGTATCGATGTTTTGAGGTTTTCCATCTCCTGGAGCTGTTTGCTCATCGATTCGAGGAGGAGTTCCATCGTCGCGTTGGTTTCCTGGTCCAGCTTTTTGAGGACGTTCACGGGTGTGGCCTCCTCCTCAAACCGTTCAGCGAATACAGGCTGCGGTTCCACCACAGGGGCCGTTGTGGGAGTGGTTGGGATCTCAGCACTAGGGAAATCATCAAGCGTGAGAGGGATAAGAGATTTTTCTGCCACACTCGCCGCATAGGAAGGCGTGATGACCTGCACCACTTTGGAGGGTGTACTACCAACTACCCAATCCCTTTCCACGGGAATGCCAGCGGTCAGACATTGATTATAGACATTTGGCGGCATCCCATGGTAGGCATTCCAGCCATAGCCGCCAGCTTTGGTAAAACAGCCTTTGGCTTTATGCGTGGTCAAAATATTGGAAAAATTACTTTTAACCTGGGTTTCCCCTAGTTTTAGTAACTTTGCCATCGGTTCGCAAAGCTCCCCGATTCTAAATTCCTCCCCCCTTTTTAAAAAGCGGGAGAGTAGCCAGAAGATCCTCGTCGAGAGGGGAATGCTCGTTCCTGTGTAACTGGAACCTCCTAATTCCACCGGTTCCCTAAGAATCGATAGGACTTTGGCATCGCCAAAGACATCATCTTCAAAGGCTTCCTTGATTGAGGAATAGCCCTGCGTGGCGAGATAGAGGCATTTATTTTTGTAGGCATCTTTTGTGCGCCACATAAGTTCATGGCTACAATTGTCTGTTGCGACAATGGCTGCATCGCAGACTGGCAAAGGCCTATGGGCTTCATTTGTGGCCCAGTGGACGGTCTTTAACATGTAGTTGTTGCAGATTTTCACAAAGGGATTATCCCCCCTGTCCATTCCTGCAATGAACACAGTCCTAATGAGCGGTGCTTTTATATTGGGGTCCCTTGGCGGGGTCGGCGCGTTGGCGAACGCCTGCTGCATCACTGTCATGACTTAACTCCCTCTCTGCTTCGGTAATCAGTTCGTCAAGATCTTTCGGGATACCGGTGGGCGTATTCCATATAGGCCCGATGGTAGCGGGCAAAGAAGAATTGGGAGGCATCGAGGCACGTCTGTGACATCCAATCGAGCACCCAATAAGTGTCGCCATAAACCATTTTCTCAACCTTGAGCCTTTTCCTGATCAGGTATTCTTTCAACGGCATAGGTCCATTTCTCCACTTCCCTGGCCTTGAATTTTTTGACTTTGGATGGGGCCTGGCCCATGGCTCTGGCCTTGCGCTTGATCCAGACCTCGACCTCGGACGGGTATTCCGAGCCACGGTAATGGACCACCACCGAGCGGGCGGCGGCGTACTTGTCGTTATTTTGAGTCCACGTGACGAGGTTCCATTTGCCCTCGGTCATCGCCGAGGGGATGTGATAATAGAAACTGTACATCACAAGCTCCTCAGCGAGTAGTTTTCATGGCTTATTACAGCCTCCCCGCGATGGCCAGCATAAGGCATAAAGCTCGGATTTTTCTTTAATCGCAGGATTATCTGCCTGCCCGTTTGTTTGCTGAATCTCTCTGCTGCACCGATATTGAGCCATGCCCGCACCGGAGCATGGATTTCATTGCTGGCCACATACTTGCTCAGCTTTTTATGCGACGTGACATGATAAATTGCAGCCATCACCGGAAACCCAGTCTGGCTATGATTTTTGCGGGGAGCGTATGCGTATCAGCGTTGCTATAGTAAAATCGGCCAAGCTCCATAGAGACCGCCGTCATGATATCGTCGCGGGTGAATTCGCGTTTCTCGTTATCTTTGAGGGCCTTCAGCTCAACGGCTGTGGGCTCTGGCGTTGTGGTATCATGAAAGACCCAGTCCTCGGCGCGATAGGCTTCACGGGTCCACGGTAAGTCGAGAAACTCCCGGCAGCTATAGTCCATAATCTGCTGGTTTTTGGTTCTATAGATGCGGATCCGATCAAGATTCGATTCGAATTCCTCAGCCTTCTCGACCAGCTCATGCTCTCTTTTTACCTCTGCCTCGACCTGATCAAACGTAAGCCCCGTCAGATGTCTGCCTGGTTGTACGGTCATCGCGTTCTAGCTCCTATAGAGTTGGCGTTTTGGTTAGCCTGTACTGCACTGACTTTGGTTGTTAGTTCGCCGACTCTATCAGAAAGAATCTTCCAGTTCGAGCCTATTTCGTGGGTCTGCGCAGCAAGTTTTGCTGCCTCATCTTTAAGGGTTTCACGCTCTTTTTGCATGATGTCATAGGCGGCTATCATCCGTGTGCGTGAGTTCTGCATCTCGGCCCAGGTATAGGCCATGGCCATCAGCGCCATGACGAGAAAGATTACGAGGACTATTTCAATTGGCGTCACTTAAAGACCCCCTGTAAATCTCCGATGAAAAAGTGCCAGATAAAAGCCCCCTCATCGACGGTGCCAATATAATGCCACAAGCCATGGGCAACGCCTTCCGGGAGGGGATGACCGGTGCCGACCATTGCGATCTGCCGATCCTCGAGGGGCAATGCATCATCGATCAAAGCCCACATCGCAACACGGTTATGCTGCCATCCAAGGTTTAATGGGGCCTTTACAAGTGCCGCCTTGATGGTCTGCATGGGAACAAGATCAAGCTGATATTTATAGATGCGCAGTGTCATGCGGTTTCATCTCCCCATCCATCGTATAGCAGGAAATCTGGCCCGTGAGCATGGAATAGACAAGGTTCAAAGTCCGCGTCACCCACTGCGAAAAGGCCGCCTCCTTATCCTCATGGCTGAATGGTTCAAACCCGTTCTTGGCCCGCTGTTCATCCGCGCCAGCCGACGAGGACTGGAATACGTTTTGGAGGACCACAAAGATCCCCGCAGCAAACTCAGGCGTCTGCTCTTCGGCCAGCGGGTTTTTGAGGCGGCTCACCTTTTCCATAAACTGATCGTAGGCGGTTTTGTTAAGGTTCTGACGGTAGCTCATGGCCAGGGCCTTATGCTCAGCCATCTCTTTCAGATCCATGCCGCTGAGCATGTAAATCAGCGCCGTGGCCGCCGTGTTTACGAGCTCCATGTCATAGACTTTTGCGATCGTTTGTTTTGCCACTTCTGTCATTTAGGGATCTCCTGTCTCGACCAAAAAGGTTCGCCGTTTTCATCAGGCCTTTCAGCGCAGAAATGCGTGGCCCACTCAGGGATAGGCGGCAGGCTCCAGATAAGCCGCCTGATCTCGTTCAGATCGGTATCGGCGTCGTGGATGATGTCGAGGACTTCTTTAGTGATCACGTAGCGTTTCATTCCCCCTCCTTTTTCTTCTCTATAGTCTCGCCGCACCGATAGCAGCGGCCCTTTAATATCGTGCTATTGTGCCTGCAATCATCGCCATACTGCTCAAGGCTATCCCAGTTGTCATCTTCAAGATCGGTCGATTCGGGGTGACACCATTCAGTCTCACCGCCTCCGGCTTCAAACCTTTTTATCGCGTGGTCCACGTCATTGGCCCAGACATAGCTCCAGACCTCAACTTTATGGGTTTCGAGTACTCGAAAACGTTTCGCCATCAATGAGCCCCCAACCCAAAGCTGAATGAAACCGAATGGACGACGTTCTCTCTGAGGTTCTGGGGGAGGGGCTTGAGGGCCTGATAGCAGGCGTTCCAGGCCACAGCCACGGCGTCGCTGTCCTGTGGTGATGATGACGACGAGGGGGGGGAAGGGGCATAGACTTTTACCATCTCTGCCATCACATTCTGCTCTGCCGGGCTCACAGCCTTAGGCAAAGTCTTGATACACTCAGGCGTAACCCCAACCTCCTTCATGGCCGCACGCATCTGGGTGAGGTATTTAATCCCCTCAGGATCCCGCCGCTTTTTTACCGTGTCGATCACAGAATAAAAGCTCCCGGCGTTCACGATCCCGGCCCTGTCTATGATCATCTGCAGGCTCACCGGTTTCCCAGGAACCCCATACTCTTTGAGGTAAAGAGCTGATTTTCTGATGTCCTCCATCAGGTTTTTTTGCCGATCTGTGAGCATAGCTGTCCTTATAAACTTCGCAGTTCCCCGCCCCAATCCCAAACCATAGGGGGAAACTGCGATTATTAAACGTTAAGAATAGAGTCGTCTAGCTATACGGTGATCGCATAAGCAGCAGGAAAGATCAAGCGCCCTCAAGATATGGGAGGACAGCGAAAAACATGGATTCGGCGATCGAGATACGCCCGTTGTGCAGGATAAACTCACAGACCTCCTGCATCTTCTCGTGTCCATGCACAGCTATAAACTTTGCGGCCTCTTGATTGGCCAGCTCAATCTTCGGGATCCATGTTGGTTTGCCTGGTCGTTTTTGTGCAGACTTTATCTTATCGGCGATCATGTTGACGTAATCGCTCGGCCTAAGGTTTTCCGGCTTTGAAACAATAACAACCTTGTCCCTTACATGTGATGATGGGATTTCATCTGATTTCTCGTCTGTCATTTCGGAGGAGGGAGGGATCCCATCATCATTGTTATTCTGATTTTTGCTTTCCTTTTTAACCTTGGGATCCTTAAGCCCCCTATTTGCGGGACCCCCATTTACGGGACCCCCATTTACGGGAGGATCGGCAGGTTGACGGTACAGGTCCCAATCCTCGGCTGAACGTACATGGTAAAGCTTCATAGTGCCGCCCGTCGGCATTGGCACGGACTCCACCTCGATGTAGCCCTCAACCTGCAATTCCTTAAGGTATTTCACCAATGTCGAATGACCGAAGCGTTCCTCTAAATAGGCACGTTTTACATGAAAACCATCACTGTGAGAGAGCATGCAAAGCAGCAGCCGGAACTTTGATTCTGGGAACTTACCGTCGATATATGCTCGGGACAGCTTACGCGGGACCATGTCGAACCGATCGAAGCCATCTGCGAGATCCCGCATATGGTCCAAACGACGTCGAGGTTTTTTGCTGGAGGATTTTTCAGACTGGGCTTGACTTTGAGAGGATGGCTTTGTATTACCGGTCATGAATCGATTGCTCCACAATTTAGTCGTTGATAGAGATTTGATTCACCAGTAAACCGTGTAGGATTGCGCCCTACACGGTTTTATCATTTCAGGTGGAACCCGTTAAAATTGCACCACGAAATGATAGGCTTGCATCTGTAATAAACCCGCAACGTTGCGACAGTCAAACAGTTTCGTCGCCTTCCCTTGCCCAATAAACAGTCAAAGCGTATTGTATCCCCTGCACGAAATATACAGCAGGAGATACCCCGCATGCCGCAGTCTGCCGCATACCGCAATCATTTTGCCCTATCATATTCCGGAATGAAAAAGCTCCGTCTTTCCCCTGCACACTGGAAGGCCTGGCACGAGGATCCTGACCGCACGGCCACGGCTGACATGGCTTTGGGTACTCTGACCCATTTGCTCCTGCTCGAGCCCCATCGTGAGTACAGCGATCTCGCCATCTGGACCGGCAAGGTAAAGAACGGGAGGGTCTGGGATGATTTTGAAGCCAAGAACATCCATAAGCTCATCGTAAAGCCTAAGGAGCTTGATCAGGCACGGGCGATGGTCAATGGGATCATGGCCAATCCTTTTGTGGCAAGGGCTCTCAGAGTCATGGAAGGAACGGCTGAGAAGGAATTCTTTGGTACCGATGAGATCTTTGAGGTCCCCGTTAAGTGCACCTGGGATTGGATCACTGATGAGCTGGTTTTGGACCTGAAAAAAACGGCAGGAACCTGTGATGAGTTTGAAAAATATAGCATTGAGAAGTATGATTACGACGTTCAAATGATGTTTTACTTGCGGCTGGCCAAACTCATGGATGGGAAGGTTCGGCAAGGCGGCTGGATCGTCGTCGAGGACGACAAACCACACGCTACCAAACTGATCCTTCCCTCGCAGTACCATATAGACCGCGGAAACCAGATCTGTGACGAGATGCTCGGCAGGTTCATGGTCTGCATGCGCGATGAGAGCTGGCCGGGGTATTCGGACCAAATGAAAATTGCGGAGGTGGCAGAGTGGAAAACCAGAAAGGCTTAATGCGCAAAAGTGATACAGCGATCGCTGGAGTCACAAAACAGACGGCTGCGCTCGTCGAGATCTCAGAGGCCATCAGGCTGCACTGCGAGATCTTCGATCTAACAGAGGGGGAAATCCGCCATCTGAAAAGGGCATTCTTCTATGCCGAGGTCCAGGGGGGTCTCGTCCCGGAGTGTTTCAAGGGGGATCACCGTGCCATCTTTATCATGTCACAGCTTGCCGAACGGATGGGAGCTGACCTCATCGAGGTTCTGCAGGGTGGGTATTTTGTGCATGGTCGATTCGGTTGGTATGCTGAGTTTTTGGTCAAACGCGTCCTCCAGCTGGGTATTTTTACCGCAATCGATTACGAGATGGCCGGAGACGTTGCCAAGGGAACGCTTACTGTACGGGCGGTGGGAACAAGGCCTGATGGCTCCAAAGCCAACGGAACCGCCGTCTCGCTCGTCATGGCCCAGGCCGAAGGGTGGACTCGGAACCAGAAGTACAAAACCATGCCAGCCCTTATGCTGAAAAAGCGTGCTGCAACGTTTCTCATCCGTGAGGTAGCCCCTCACATCATGGGTGGGAGTTCGCTGCAGACCGAGGACGAGATCGCCGACATTACCGCGCGTCCAGGCTCGGCGTCTGTTGTCGAGAACAACCTCGCGGCGATGGCCTCCCTTCTCGGTGAGGGCGTGCAGGCTGCTGTGGCAGAACTGCAGGAAATGCCTGCAAATGTCACCACGCTTGACGAGCCGGGTATGCCACGGTAGGGTGATCCAAACCCTCCACGGAGCATAAATGCCTACTTACGAGATAATCGTAGGAATAGACCCGGGTCTTAAAGGTGCCCTTGCAGTTTTTGACACTGCAACGGGCCTCATGATTGATCGAGCGATGCTTACCGATGACATCCTTACCACATACCGCTGGCTTCACGCTCTTAAGACAAAACACCCAAAAATGATGATAGCAGTCGAGAAACCCCAGGTTATCAAAGGGCGTTCCTCGCTTATGGGATCCTTCACCTCAGGGCGAAACTTCGGGTCCCTTGAAGCTGCCATTCGCCTTCTCTATGTCCCCTGCCAGATCATTCCGCCGGTAACCTGGACGAGTGAGATGCACAAGGGGGCTGATGGCCCAGGACCCAAGGAGAAAAGCTTATGCGTTGCAAAAAGGCTCTGGCCGTGGGAAAAGTTTGTGTTCAAAGAAGAATCACGTAAACCGCATGATGGGCTTGTCGATGCCATGCTTATCGGTGAGTTTTTGCGGCGGAGAATTAAATGACAACAAAGATTACCTATTACAATCCGAGAACCAAGCAAACCCTCTCCCAGACGTTTGAGGAGGGCTGGCGTGCCAAAGCCTTTGTGGACAAGCTGCGCGCCGAGAGGAAACCCGTACGCAAAGTGGAAACGATTACCATAGAGGAGCCAACAATCAATGCCAGACCCCCAGAAAACCCCGATCCCGCTGCGTGATCCAGATGTGGTTTTGTACATTTTCATCATGGTCTTTTGCATCCTTGGGACCGGGTTTGCCTGCTATAAGCTCATCCGCCAGAGCAAAGTCCGAATAGATTGCGCGCGGGAGAACGTGAACCTGCTCGACAGGGATCGATGTATGAAGGAAAGAAAATGAAGTGGACACCAGGACGGCTAAGACCTGGCTATTTCAAGCTCCTGTTATTTGAGAGCAGACGGTGGAAATGTGATCTCTATATCCTGAAAGTGGAAAAGGGCAAAATCATTCCATGGCACAGAGACCGGGCCCCAGCAGAAGGCTTTATCCATAAGCGGTGGAACTTCCATCTGTGGGGTTTAGGTTTGATGAGTCTGTGGGAGTCCGATCACAGGCTGATGTTCCCTGGACGCGCCGTGGTATTTGAAGCGAGCGCGCGGCCACACAGGTTTGATCCGATTCATCAGTGTTATCTGATCAGCTTTGGCTGGTTGATAAAGGAAAGAAAATGATCATCTATCTGCTTACCGTACTGCCGAATTTTCAGATCTTTTTTAACTGGGCTGCTGCCATCTTTGCGTTTGGTGTCGTCTGTCCCCTGATTTATCTCTTTATAAAGATGTTGGAAGAGAGTTTCGATGATGTCCGGCCGGGTTGCTGGACAGCTTTGAAAATAAGCATTCCCTGTTTTCTATTGGCTGTATGCGGCAGCTGTTTTGTCCCGACAGAAAAGCAGATGGTCATCATCGTCGCCGGAAACTATCTCAAAGACTCTGATCTGGCAAAGCTCCCCGAGGATGCGTCGGCTTATATTCGAACCTACATCCAAAAGGCCAAGCTGGATCTGGAGGAGTCTTTGAAAAAACCGGGGGGGGGAGAGGATAAAAAATGACAAGCGTACAGGACCTGCTAACAAAAATGGAACTGAAGGCCCGCAAACTGCATGAGAAGGATCCCATAACAGCAAACCTTCTCCTCTATGCAGCTCAGGTCATAGACGCCGGGCGGCTTATCAGAGAGGGCGTTGATAAGGAAAGGAATGTCGTTCACCCGCAGTCGCTGGCCGCGGGGATCTTGTGCTGGGATAAGCTGGTGGGGGGTGGGGAATGAAATTGATTGATAGGCTGAAAGAGCTTGAAGCGAATGCGACCATGGCTCCCTGGGATGCAGAGCATCGGTATGTTGGATGCGAAAAAAATGAGCGCAATATCGAGACACTTCAAGCGGCAGTTAATTGCGGCTTAGGCGGGTATATTCAGCAATCCCCCGATCCGGATCGGGGGCAATTGAATGCGTTAGATCTCGCATTTATCGTGGAAATGCGCAACGCCCTGCCGAAGCTACTGGCCGTGGTCGAGGCGGCTAAGACACTGAATTCTCATCCCAGTGAACCATGGCAGGAGAAACATCGTCTGTCCATGGTCCTTCATAAGGCATTGGCTGCGCTGGACGATGAGGGGGAGGGGATAAATGCCTGGAAAAAGTAATACCCAAAAACTGTCTGCCCTTATTTATAACTCAGTCATGAGGCTGGGAGACAAAATCGAATTTAGTCAGGATCCAGCTCTTAGTATGAAGTCGTTGGGTGATGGTTTTTATCGAATCAACATCAATTGTATTTGTCGTTTTAAGAGTAAGGATGAACCCAAAGAACAGGGCCCAGGGGGGACGTGGCCGTGAGAAATAAGGAGGGGGAGGGAAGGAACGATGAAAGCCTATGCTTATCGATCAAAGATATAGAGACCATGCTGGCCTTTTTTGCTCTCAATAAAAAGTGGGAGCTTATGGACTCAAAGGTACAGGCCCGAGCCAGAAAAGACGGGACCAGCAAGGTCAAAATGGAATTTGTGATCAGGCCGCTCGATGATCTGAAAACCCCTGATCAGGAACCGGAAATGCCTTGGTGTCCTAGTGCGCACAGCTTTGACTGATAGCATCCAATATACAGCAGTATTATGATCAAGGAGCTCATTACATATGATCCAAATCCTTATCGCAATCGGAACACTCTGCTCAGCCGGAGTCAAACGGGGCTTTTTCATGGAAACTCAGTATCAGTGCCAAACCCGTTTGGCTGAATGCTTGGGTGATCTAAGGGAAATGCATGAAACCGTGGCCGCCGAAAAACTGCGGCAGTGCATCCTGAAAAAATGACCAACAAACGCGACATCGTCATTATCGACAGATCCTTCTGTGGGCTTGGCCTCCAGGAAAGGACCTATCGTGTGCGTGCGTCGTTTGAAAGTCTCATGAAGGTCTATGTGACGATCGACCGCAGAGGAGGCCCGAAGCTTTTCTTCTGTGATCCAGAGACGATCGATCAGACCCTTGTCATCCTTTTTCACATGGAGCCGGGGCCTATCCTGTATAAAAAAGTGCGCCAGTTGACCCCGGGACAGAGCGAAGTGAATAAAGCCATCCTGGATCAGCTTTACCAATCCATAGGGGAAAAGAACCCTCATCACGAATCTCTTGATGGGATCAGACGCATAAGCGAAGAGACATTCCTCGAAAAAGCTGATAGATCACGCAGAGCAACAAAAATAGTACTGGGCGTAATGAGGGGGGCAGATGATGAACGGCAGTGAAATACGGCATTACCACTACTATATTTGCAATAACTGCGCTGTCGGTAAAGGTCTCGTCTGGCCCACAGGGCACGTCGCGACAGTGCACGAGGGGCAATGCCCCTATTGCCAACAGCATGCAGCGCTATCAGCCGTGACCGACTGGAAACACCCGAACCAAACAAAAGATGAACCACTGGTGTGGGACTAAAACATAGGAGATTCAGGGAAATGACAGCACCGACAAGCAAACTGCAAGCGGCCATGGAGATTCTGAAGAATGAGCCGGACATCAGCGCGAAAGAATTGGCCCTTCGTGTGGGGGCATCCTACGGGGCCCGCTATTCGATGATGAGTCAGGCCAAGAAACTTTTACGCTCAGGCGGCAAACGCCCGCAAAAGTCCTCTGGCGGGGGTAAAAAGGTGAAACCAAAAAAAGCCAAATTCGCCGCTAAACGCAAAGCAGCTCCAGCCGCCGACAGTAGCCCCAAAGCCCTCAGAGGCGGTATGACCCTTCTGAAAGAGAAAGACCACATCGTCATCAAGATACCGCTCGGAGAGATCAGTCAGATGCTCCTTAAATCTATGTTCGCATCCGACGACTGAACGTCCTCAAGGATAAAAAACAGTGGTCAGGCGCTGAGCAGACTGCTAAAGATAAAGCACGATACGGGTCGGCTGAAATTGGTTAACTGAAAAGTTATCGTACGTTCGAATCGTTCCCCCGGGGTTTCCCGGGGACGCCAGTGTTGGCTCTGGCATCCGATTTCAATTTTTCATCTGTATCGCAGAACGTGGGTCGCTGAAGGTTGGTTACCCAGCTACCATTTGGGAGAGGTTTAGCAACCTTTCACCCGACTTTCACTTTTCATCCACGTTTCATAGGAGATCCCAGACGAGGCGGGTCGACAGACATTGGTTACCCCCAGCGACTTTGGGGCTTAGCTCAGTGGTTAGAGCGCCGGGTTGATAGCCCGGAGACGAGGGTTCGAGTCCCCAGCCAATTTCCGATGTCACCCTTTCATCCGCTTCGCTTTTTTAAGGTTTTTGTACGTGGGTCGCTTGATATTGGTTACCAAAACTTTGTGTCGTCAGTTCGAGTCTGATCGGTTCTTTGGAGCCGTGGCGCAGTGGTAGCGCAAAAGTAAAACATTTACCGATATCGCCTTTTTATCCACGTTTCATAGAGTTTTTAGGCATGGGTCGACTGAAGTTGGTTGTCGACTTTGAATCGAGAGGTCGCTGGTTCAAATCCAGCCTAAGGGGCTAAAAATCCCTCTGTAGCTCAGCTGGTAGAGCGCTTGACTGACTTCAAACCTTTTATCCATGCTACTTTGTGAGGGTCGCTTGCTTTTGGGTTAACTTGCTATGTTACCCCCCATTAGCGCAAATTCATCCTCACACTTATTCCGTACCTTAGAGGCGCGGGTCGATCGTCGGTAGGTTAACGCTTGGGGTGTTTATCCCCTATCGACACAAAATTATCCGCGCCTCCTCTACTTGGAGGCCTGCCTTATGCAATACACCGATCACTTTTCAACGCGTCAAACCCCACAGTCCGAACCGATCCCAGGCACAAAGCAGGTCCCAAACAGCGCAGGCGGCTATGTTTATCAGATCGATAAATGGCAGCAGCTCAGGCGTTTTCTGATCCTCGGATCGGAAGGTGGGACCTATTACGCGACCGCCAAAAAGCTGACCAAAGAGAATGCCGTAAACGTGATCGCCTGCATCAAGGAAAATGCGCCCTTGGTTGTCGGCACGATCCTTGGGATCTCCGAGGACGGCCGCGCGCCGAAGAACGATCCAGCGATCTTTGCCCTGGCCCTTTGCTGCACGTTTGCATCCCCCGAGGGGAAACAGATCGCCTATGCCGCGATCAGCCGTGTGTGCCGCACCGGTACGCATCTTTTTACGTTCTGCCAGGCCATCAAGGATCTGAGGGGATGGTCGCGGGGGCTTCGGACGGGGGTTTCCCAATATTATGCGATGCCCGTGGAAAAGCTCGCCTATCAGCTGGTGAAAT
>Ga0068862_100001543_pt1 | contig 21076 bp, 20 predicted proteins | sample KBSSwiS52_FD_66598 | JGI IMG/M metagenome (GOLD analysis project Ga0068862, IMG submission 66598) | Switchgrass rhizosphere microbial communities from Kellogg Biological Station, Michigan, USA - KBS Switchgrass S5-2 | ecosystem: Host-associated > Plants > Roots > Rhizosphere > Soil ... | reverse complement strand
GCGAAGATGCAGGCGCGCATTTCGCCATGCTGCAGCTGGCTTTGCGTATAGACCTCGAACCCGCCCCACAGGCCTTCGGAGAGGTTGTATTTGCTCGGCGCTGCAGCGCGGTTGAAGGCGGCATGCTGCGGCGTGCAATTGGTCCAGTGGAAAGTGTCCGAATTGGCGAACTCGACCTCTTTCGGGGTGTCGCCCCAGGCGCTGTCCTGCCGCCTGACGATATGCCCGCGGTCAGACTGCCTGGCCGGCTCGTAAAATTGGTCGCCGAGCTGGAATTCGGCGGGGATGCGCGGATCGAACACCCATTTGTCGGTGCCGAAGCCGGCGCGGCCGCCGATCTTTCGCCGGTCGGCGCTATAGTCGACATTGGCCGCCGTCCACATCGTCAGCCGCCGCTCGGCGTGCATCACCAGGCTGTAGTGATGATAGTCGAGCACGTGCGGCTTGCCGTCCTTGAGCAGCAGCTCGGCCGCGCGATCCTTGCCGACCGTCGGCGGGGGCACCATTAGCCCCTTGCCGAGAAAGTCAGGCTGATAACCCTCGCGGTCGCCGTAATCGGGATCGAACTGGATCACCTTTTCGAGCGCTTCGCCAATCGCGCCCGAGCCGCCTGCCGGCTGGCCGAGGATGATCGTCACCTGACCGCTGAACATGATCTTGCCATCGCTCGTGGTGATCGCCGGTACGTCCGGCGTGACGCCGGTAGATTCCGGGGCGGTCCCGTCGAGCAGCCGCTTCACCTCTTCGACCGGGTCGCCAGTCCCGGCGAGGAGGGCATTGAGGATCGCCTGCTGCCCCGCATCGTCGAGCCGCGCTTCGGCCAGCGCCCGCACGACGGCGCTGATCCGCGCGCCTTCGTTGGCGATCCAGTGGACCTTGGCGTCGCCCATGTCCTCGTTCCACTCGGTCCCGTCGACGCTGACAATCTTGCCGTCGTGCATCTCCGGCACGCCCGAATGGTGCAGCCCGACGAGCTCCCACGCCTTGCTGAACACCGGCGAGCCCGACGACCCCTCGAGCGTGTCGGCGGTGTAGCGGAGAAACCCGTCATCGGAGATATCGACCAGGCGGTTGTCGTCCATCGTCACCCAGGTCTTGGGCCCGCCGTCGGGGTGCTGGATGATGTTGACCGGCTGGCCGATCAGGATCTTCGCCGGCGCCGAGCTCATCGCGGCCGGGTCGACGTCGGCGAGGCTCTGGCCGGATACGGCCACCGGCTTGACCCCGACCAGCGCGAAATCGAGGCGCTCGTTCGATAGGAAAAAGTAGTCAGGATCGACCTCAGCCGTGACGCCGATCGCCAGCCCATTCTCACCCTTTTCATGGAAGAAATTGGCACCGATGCCACGCGCCGACGCGATGTCGGGAAAGACGTGCCAGTTGGTCAGCAACAGCTGCCGCGCGACGAGGAAGCCGGTCGCGAACCCGTCCGCTTCGACGTTGGGGTCGCAGCTGCTGACGATCCGCACCACCGGTCGCCCCGCCTTCCGCGCCGCTTCACTCGGCCCATATTCGACGAAGTCGAGCGTCGAGCCGATCTTGCGCTCGAGCCCGATCGGCAGCCGCCCCGCGGCGCGCAACTCCGCCGCCTGCCGCAGCACTGCGGAGCGTTCGCCGAACTGCTTCTCGCGCAGCGGCGCGTCGAGACCGGCGGGGTCGGCGCCGAGCGCGCTTAGCTGGTCGAGCACCTTCTGACCGCGCGCGCTTTTCTGCCAGCGCTTGCCGGCCTCAACCATGATGTGCCGGCGACGGTCCTCAAACGGTGTCAGTTTCGCCATCGGCCTATTGCTCCCCGCCGGTGATGATTGGCTGCGTTCCGGAGCGCCGGCCAAGCTCGTGGCGGCAGGTGTCGAGCGCGTAGACATCGGCGCCGTTGGTCGCCGCATAGTCGCGCTGCCGGATCAGTCGCGGCTCGCTCTTGATGCCCTTTGCGACGATGTAGCGAACTTCGCCCTCGGCGCCGATGATGAGCGTGCAGCCGCCGCGGAAGGTGAAGGCCGGATAGCCGCCGCCGCCCGAGACATATCGGCGCTGGATGACCTCGGCGACGATGCCGAACGCAAGTTGACCGTCGGGCCCGACGCGGCGCAGCGAGCGGACCGATTCGACCACCGGCGGATCGACCTTGTCGGGCGAGAAATATTTGTCGTGCGGGTCGGCCAACCCGAACAGGTCGAGGTTTTCGGGCCGGCACACGGTTTCGCCGATGAGCCGGGCCTGGCGGGCGACCTCTTCGGCGTCGGCCGCGGTGCCGGGGTCGGCGGAAAAGCGCAGGTCGCCGAAGTTGAGGCCGGGAATGAAAATCGGCTTCGGCGGGTGCAGCCACAACAACGCGTCCTCGCTCAGGGCGGGCACGTTTTGCGGGAACATGTGGCGCTTGCGGAACGCATCGATCAGCGCTTCGCGATAGGAATATTGGTCGTCGGGCACGAGATCGTGATCGGCCGTCACCAAGGCCCGCAGATACTCGCCCATCGTGATGTCGACCGGCGGGCAATAATCGATCGCGCGAATGCACATCGTCAGCAATTGCGTCGCGAGTTTCGACGCGGTGTGCGTCAGCTGGTTGACGAGGTCCGCAGGCATCGGATCGTCCTCGTCCAGCTTGTTGCGCCCGCCCGTCGCGAGGCGAATGGCCGGCGCTGCCTTCTGCGTGTAGATGGTGACGAACGCGTCGAGCAGGGCCGACACCAGGATCGTCCCCAGCTCATGCTCCTCGATCGCTTCATTGTAGCGATGCGCCCCGGCGAGATCGATCGACCGCAAGGCGACGTCGCCCTGCCCGCGCGCCATTTCAAACACCAGCTTCGACCATTCGCCCGAACGGGTGAGATCGCCGCGGGTGGTGAGGATGATGCTGCGGACGACGTTGCGGTAGGTGAACCGCTGGAGCATCGCGACGAGGTCCGCGAACCCTTCGTGGAAGCCACCGACGTCGGGGTTGGAGGCGCGGTCGAAGCGCACGCGCAGCCCGTCGAGCAAGGCGTGCGTCAGCTCGTGCGCGATGACATCGTGCGACAGGCACGAATAGATGACCGCGCCCGCCGGCATGTCGACCTTGTTGCTCGCCTCGACCTTGTACCAGCCGAACAGCAGCGCCTTCTCGTCGCGGACATATTGCGCGTTCGCGGCCTCGAACGCATGCGGCACGAGACGCAGCTTAGCGTCCGGGAAGCCCCAGCTGATCTCCCGCCCCAAGGCCGAGCGGAAAATCGCATAGGTGGTCATCGCTACGGCGTAGACCATCTGGTGGTGAAATACGGGATCGGTCGGCGCCGGGCTGTGGCCGTTGCTAATCAGCAGCGAGACGTCGTTGAGGTCGACCTCGCTATAGAGTTCGAGTGGTGAGTCATCGGTCTTGATCACCCGGAACCGGCAACCGTTGGGTCCCTTGCGCAGCCGCTCAAACGGGATGTTGATCTCCGCCGTCTGGCCCTCGCGGCGGTGGCGGGACGGGTCGATCGTATAGATTTGCAGCGGCCGGTAGACGGGGTCGCCAGCCTTGCGCTCGTAGCGCGGAGTCTGCGCCGCCCAGCGCAGCCGCGGGCCAAGCCGAAAGGCGATCGACTGGGCGGGAACGTCCGGCGCCGGTGCCCCAGCGGCGGGTGCAACAGCCGAACCGCCGCCCTGGCTCTGCGCCGTGGCGGCGGTTGCGGGCGGCGTGTCAGGGCTTTCCCCCTCCACCGGCGCCGAGGTGATCCGCTCCTCCATCAGCCCCTAGGCCGGGTCGACCAGCGCCGCCGCGCTGAGCGGCGGGCCGTAGACCATGCGCGCGCCTTTGCGGTCGAGGTCGGTGATCGACAAATCGTGCGAGCCGAGGCCGCCGCAGAAATAATGCATCACCGAATGCGGGTCGTAGGCGCTGAGTACCTGCGTATCCCACAGCGGCTCGTTGGGGCAGACCGGCGGGGCCTCGTTGCGGATGTGCTCGTGGCGGAAGCCGAGGATGTGCCCGAGTTCGTGGCGGAACACGCCGACCTTGTCGAAGCTGGTCGTGAAGTAGCTCGGATCGATCAGCAGGTGACGCCGGTCGGGCGGATCGCTGGGGAAGAAGGACGACGCAATCACGCTGCCGCCGGCGTCAAAGGCGTAGCAGACGAAAATGCAGCCATTGGGGCCGGTTCCCGGCTCACCGTCCTGCTGGACATTGTGCTGGAAGTTGATGCCGCAGGTCTGCTCCCACGCGTCGGTTGCAGTCTTCAGGTTGGCGCAGACGAGGTCGTATTGCTGCTGCGTCTGAAAGCTTGAGCGGACCACCCGGTAACTGAGTATCGTTCCCGGCTTCCACCGGATCACCTTGCCGTCCTTGGTCATTGCGACCAGCCCGTGGCTGACCTCCAGCCGGGACGTCCCGAAGCCCTTCTTGTCGGCCTTCTTGGCCGCCGCGCGCGCTTCATTCTCCGCCTCGCGGACGTCGGCGTAGGTCTGCAGCTGATCGTCGTCGAGCAACGTGTCCCCTTCGGCAATGTACAGCGTATTGCCGTTGACCTCGATCTTGTTGAGCTTGTCTTTGAGGACCGAATACAGGTTCCCCATCACACCTCTCCCTCTGGACTATCGATTTCGACGCCTTCGACGTCGGATGGCAGCGGCTCTGCGGTCGCGGCCTTGTGCGCTTCAGCGTCGCTGACGAGGCCGCGCTCATGCGCAAACCTCAGCATCGCTTCGGCCTTGCTGGCGAGCCGGTCGCCGTCGAGCACGAACAGGGTTCGGCCCGCGACCACGACCGTGCGTTGGTGGCCGAGCCAGTCATCGACGCCGGCCCGATCGAGCCGCTCGGCGAGACCCGGCACCGACGCGATGATGGCGGCATCGCGATCCATCGCTCATTCCGACAACTCATTCTCACTGACCGGGCAATCCGCGTCGGAGCCTTCGACATCGGAGTGGTCGGGAATGGCGATCCCGTCGGTGTCCTTGAAGTCGACCGATTCGGGGAAATGCTCGCGCAACTCCTCCATCGCCGGATCGCCGAGCCCCGCCATGTCGGGATTGTAGGCAAGGACGAAGGTCGCCTCGTTCTGCGTGTAGGCCGGGTCCCAATGCGTGTTCTCCGGCACTTGCGAGTGGCCATAATGGCCGCCGTGCGAGGCCCACACGGCCGCGTTGCGATTGTGACCGCCGGGATCCTGCCCATTGATCGAAGGCTTGGGGAAGCCGTTGGGCCACGCCTGCGGGACGGCGTGCGCCTGCTCGATCCAGCGGCACAGGCGGGCGACATTTTCCAGCGTCGGGCGCGACTTCGGCCGCCCGGCGAAACCGACGACTTCGATCTGGATCGCCGACAGGCGGTTGGTCTGCACGCCGCCCTCGGCATTGCGCAGCGCGCGGGCGGCAAGCGAGGTGTCGATATGCTGCGTGATGCCGCGGTCGTCGACCGTGAAATGCGGATCGGAGCGATGCGCCCGAAACGCCTGGAAGGCCGCAGCCGCGGTGCTCCCTTCGGTCGTGTGATGGACGATCCGGTACGGACCGCCGACGTTGCTGCCGCACGAACCGGAGATCGGCATCCATTGGGCAAAGGGGCAACGCGCCATGGTTTCTCTCCTGCTTTATGGGTTGAGGTTGGATGGTTTGAATTGCCCGCCGCCGACATGCTCGAAGCGGCCATGGGGCGAGGCGAAGTACAGTGTATCGCTATCCAGCGTCGCGCGGTCGTCGGCGCGGAACAGGAAGTAAGTGACGCCAGCGCCGCCGCTGTAGCTCACGCCGTCGCGACCAAAGAGGAAGTTGAAGATCCACTTGCGCGTGCGGTAGCTGCCGCCCGAAAAGGCGATGTCGGCGAACAGCACCGCGCGGCCCTTGGTCAGCCCGCGCGCAATCCCGTCGGCCAGCATCAATTGCTGGGCGAGCGGTGCGCTGCTTGCGCCGCCCGCGGTGCCGAACACCAGGTTCAGCAAATTGTCGACCGTGCTCGCGATCATCGCCATCGCGTCGCCGCCATTGGCACAGCGCGAGCGCAGCTCGAGCATGCGCGCGAACAGGCCGCGCGGCTCCGTCGCCGGAAGCGCGCGCTGGGGCAGATCGACGTCGAGGCCCTTGGCGGCAAGATGCTTGCCGAGCGCCGCATCGAGGACCACCTGACGCGCCGTGCCGGTTCGCCCGCTGTAGCTGGTCGACACCGCCAGCATGCCGACCGCGAGAGTCGCACTCTTGATTGCCTTGCGCGCAGTCTCGGCAACGTCGACCGCGACCTGGCTGAACGCCGCCGCATCCGTGGTTTCGACCGAATCTGGCGGCGCCGCCGCGGCCACCCGCGCGGTCATCGCCTCCAGCGATGCGACCTCGGCCTCGAGTGCCGCATGGAGGCGGAGGTAGGCGATGACCTCGGGGCTCACCACCGTGACCGACCTGATCTTTGCCGCTCCCGTTTTGGCCGCCACGCGGTTGGCGATTTCGTAGGCGACGCGGTCGACCGCATCAGCGGTGAGGATTTCGACTTCGAGCTTGAGCGTGGCAGCACCGGTCGTGCTGCCCGCTTCACTCGATCCGGTCTCATACTCCGCTTCGTACGGGACGCCCGTCGAACCGACCGGCCCGCCGCCGCTCGACGATGGCGGCTCGCCCGCTTCGTCGCCCTCAATACCGACCGCTTCGACGCCAGGTGCGAGATCACCCATGCTATCCTCCCCTCCGCAGCCGCCACAGCGGCCAGGCGATCGCGCCCGCCAGCGCGACCATCAGCGCCGCGACGGCGGGATTGCCCGCGACCCGCGACCATAATCCGGCAGGACGAAGCCGCCCGCCGCTGCTCGAGTAAGCGCTCCCGGTCAGGGCGATGCCAATGCTTCCCGCAGCGAGCGAAAGCCCGGTAGCGGCGAGCGGATCGTGCGCTTCGTCCTTCGCCAGCCGGCAATCCCAGGTCAGCGGCGCAGGCCGCAGCAGGAGCAGCCGACCGCGCTTCCCGGCGCAGGCCTGTTCGGCAACCGAGGTCAGGCGCGGCTGGCTGTTCGCGGCCGACGGCTGCCCGACTTCGACCCGGCCAAGCGACAGCGCCGGCGCATGGCCGCGGTCGAGCGTTTCCCCCGGAATCAGCCGTGCCCGTTGCACCGCGTCCGCGCCGTCAAACGCCAGCGTCAGCGTCTCCCCGGTCGGGACCTCGATCTGCATCGGCGCCGACGGGTTGGCCGGATCAGCGAAGGTGACGCCGCCGAAGGAAGCCGTCGCGGGTGCGCCCATGATCTCGGCGGTAAGGTTGGTGTCGATCGCGCGAATCCGCAGCAGCGGCTTGTCGCCCGCCGGCCCGGGCTCAAGCATCAGCCCGGCAATCGCGTCCTGCCGCTGGTTACCGAAGCGGATGCGCACGCTCTGCCCCGGGGCGGCGGCGGCCGACCAGGCGAATGACGCACCTTTGACATTCGGGATCATAACTCGCCGCGCGAACAGCGCATTGCGCGTCGTTGGTGCCAAGCGGGCGGTGGTCGCGGCGACCTCCAGTCCCGCGCCCGGCGGGCCGGCAAAATCCATCACCGCTGCAGCGCGCAGGTTGTAAAGCGCCATCGCATTCGGTGCGCTCGCCGTCAGCCGGTCGCTCGACCCGGACAGCGTATCGGCCGCCGGGGAGGCGATCAGAAAATAACCGGTGGCGAGGAACGCGGCGGCCGCAACGCCCGCGACCAATCGCAGCGCGAGATCATGGCGGGCGGCACGCGCCGTCAACGACAGACGCCGTTTGCTGCCGCGGCAGCGTTAGTCCTGACGGGCCATGCCACCGCGTAGACACGAGCTAAAAACACGGTCGGCCGACCGCGAAAGAGGTTCGTCATCTTTCGCCCCCGAGAGAATCGGCACAATCTGCAAAAGTATCACATACCGTATCCGGGACAAGCCGAACGACGATCGACTGCAATTTAACTCAAAGTAAATCGCGCCTAACTTGTGAGTCATTGTGGTGAATCCCAAACTGTTACGGGCGAGCCTTGCGTGACTCGCAACACAGCAGTTGTTTCAATATAGTCTGACCGTTGGTCGAGTCGTCGACTTATGCGTGGAGCAGAACAGGGCTCCTCGCTAAAAGGGGTGCACTCGATTGGTATTTAGCCTCGTGTTGGGCTCGCGAAGTAATGTCTTCGCGGGGTTGAGCGGGTTTTGCGCTGTTGAGGGGGTGCATGGCGGGCACGCACGACGCTGCTGATCTGACCAACAGTCTCGTCGACTGGACCCGCACCGTATGCCCGGACGCCACCGTCATCGTTGCTCCGGCCGTCGCCGGTGCCCAGTCGAAGTCCCCGCCCGACAAAGCCGTCCTCATTCGCCTCGTCGGGGTCGAAGCGACGAACGGCCCGCGCTCGGGCGACGCCGTCTCCGGCCGCTTGCAGCTCGATTATCGCTTCGACATCGCCTTCGCCGACCCGGTCGCCGGCCACCAGGCGCTCGCCGACCTCGCCTTCGCCATGCTCGAGCGCGATGACCTCGACCAGCGCAGCGAGGTCGTGCGCGGCACCGACGGCTCGCTCTCGGCGAGCTTCGCCCTCACCCGCCGCCGCGACCTGCCGCGCGCCAAGCCGGTGCGCGAGCGGGTCATCGACCTCCATCCGCAAGCGCGCGTCGCCGGCGTGGTCCGCGCCGAGAACGGCTGCCCCATTCCCCGCGCCCGCCTGCAGGTCCGCGACAGCGACCGGCTGATCGTGACCGGCAGTGACGGCGCATTCGCGTTCGCCGCGCCCGACGGGATGACCGTCCGCGCGACGGTCAGCGCCAAGGGCCGCACCACCGACGTCGAGCTCAAGCCCGGCGATCCCAATATCATCACCCTCAATATGGAGCCCTGACCATGCCTTCGTATCTCAGCCCAGGCGTTTTCGTTGAGGAACAGGACAGCGGCGCGCGGCCGATCGAGCAGGTCGGCACCTCGACCGCCGGCTTCGTCGGCACCGCACCGACGGACTATGGCAAAGGCGACGCCATTCCGGTCGACAATTACACGCAGTTCCTCAAGCTGTTCGTCGGCGACAGCAAGAAGTCGACCGACCTGGTCACTGCGGTCAAAGGCTTCTTCGATAACCAGGGCACCCGTTGCTACATCGCCAACATCGGCGACGGCGAGCCAATCAACGCCGGCCTCGACGCGCTCAACCTGATCGATGAAATCGCGATCATCGCCGCGCCGGGGCGCATCGACCAGCAATCCTACAACGCCCTTCTCGACGCTGCCGAGAGCATGAAGGACCGCGTCGCGATCCTCGACGGGCCGCAGACGGTCGACGATGTCGAGCAGCTGACCCGCGTCGGCACCGTCAGCGCCCCCGGCGACAGTGGCGGCAAGAAGCAGAAGCCGGGCATGCGCTGCCGCAACAGCGATGGCGGCTACGGCGCCTTCTATTTCCCGTGGGTGCTGGTCCCCGACCTGCTCGCGGTGGTGAAACCGGGCGACCAGGTCCCGCTCATCCCCGCGCCCCCGTCCGGCTTCATGGCCGGGCTGTGGGCGCAGTCCGATGCGACCCGGGGCGTCCACAAGGCCCCGGCCAACATGGCCATCAGGGGCATTGCCAACGGCCTGACGAAGGTCGTCTCGCGCGCCGAGCATGACGTGCTCAACCCGGCCGGGGTCAACGTCATCCGGGTGTTCAGCCGCGAAGGCATCCGCGTGTGGGGCGGCCGCACCGTCGCGCCGAGCGCCAGCAATTGGAAATACCTCAACGTCCGCCGGCTGTTCGCAATGATCGAGGAGTCGATCGCAATCAGCACCCGCTGGGCGATTTTCGAACCCAACGAAAAGCCGCTGTGGAACGACCTCAAGCGCGACATCGGCAACTTCTTGCGCGTCCTCCACAGCCAGGGCGCGCTGGCCGGCGACAAGCCGGAGCAGGCCTTCTTCGTGAAGTGCGACCGCGAGACCAACCCGCCGGAGATCGTCGATCTTGGCCAGGTCGTCGTGGTCATCGGCATTGCCCCGGTGAAGCCGGCCGAATTCCTCATCATCCGTATCGGCCAATCGTCGGCCGGAACCACCGTCGAAACCCTCTGAGCCCAAGGGAGCCTAGACCATGGCCACCGCCGCCCCTCCTGCCACTCCGCCCGCCGGCGGCGCCGCGCCCGCAGCCGGCCCGCTCGTCCAGTCGGAAATGTACCGCAATTACAACTTCCTGCTGCGCGTCGAGTCGGCGGAAATCCGCTTCACCGAATGCATCGGCCTCGGCATGCGCATCGAGCCGATCCGGTACCGCGAGTCCGGCCAGCGCGCGATCGTCCGCAGCCTGCCGGGCCCGGTCGCTTATTCCGAGGTCATCCTGCGCTACGGCGTGACCGACTCGCTCGACCTGTGGACGTGGCTCAAGAATGCCGCCGAAGGGAACGTCACGCGCAAACATGTGACCATTGCCCAGCTCGGCAATGACGGCGCCGCGCAAAAGATCAGCTGGAACTTGATCGACGCGTGGCCGTGCCAGTGGAGCGCGGTGCCGTGGGATGCACTCGGCCGCGAAGCCGCGATTGAGGAGGTCCGCCTCGCCTTTAACCGGCTGGAGCGTGCATGAGTGTGCTCCGCGCGATCCTCGGCAGGTTCGCGCGATTTCTCGTGCGGGTCGCGCGCCGTCTCGACCCCGCGATAACTCCCGCGGCCGCGTGGACGGTGACCGAGCGCATGGCGGCGCTCCGGCAGCGCTACCCCGGCGCGCCCGATCATTGGCTGAAGCTGATCGCCCAGCGCGCAACAATTAGGGCCGCCGCGCCGCCCGAACCCGACGAGCCGCCGCGCGCCTATGCGAACGAGCCGCAATTTCCGGTCACGGATCCAGCCCATGCCGACGGGCCAGCAGTGGCGCCGCAGCGACGCCCGACGGCGCGCCTGCGGCCCGTTTTCTTCCGCGGCTTCGACCGCCGTGCGCGCCCGGCAATCGCGGCGGTCGCGATTGGCGCAAGCGAACGCGACGCAGCGCCGCTCCCCACCGCCGACCGGCGATCGGACCGGCCGTCGATCGTCTTCGCGCCGCGCCGGCTGCGCAATCCGCTCGCACGCTTGTTCAGGCTGGACCGGCGCGAGCCGCACCTCGACCTGCTGCATTTCGAGACTCCGGACGAACGCCGCGCCGCCGACCCGTTACTCCCCGAGAACAGGGAATGGATCGGCCGCGAGGCGCACCCGATCTTCCCTGACCCGGCGGTTCATGCGCCGGCGCGGCCGGCCTGGGCCGAACCAGCCGAGCCCCCGCCCCACCCGACCGTCGACCTTCGCTGGCCCGTGCTGATGCGCGCTTCGGCCGAAACATCCTGGCCGGATCAGCCTGGCCGGCATCGGCCTGACCCGCGCTTCGCCGGAACCGACCCGCGCTGGCCCGACCTGCCAGCGATCCCCGACGACCCCGCCCCGCTCCTTTCCGCGCGCGACGAGGCGGCGCTCCGGGCCGAACAGGTGGGCGGCACATGGAGCGCGTGACCTTCCTCGTCGAGCGCACGGGCGAACGCATCCCGTGCCTGCTCAATCCGGAGAGTCTCGAAGTGCGCCGCTCGGCCGGGATCGCCCGCCGGCGCGGCGTTGGCGGCGCCGTGATTGGCAACCCCCGCACCGACGACCCCCTGATCGCGACCGGCGGCGGCGTCACCGAATATGAGTTGAAACTGCTGTTCGACGTCGACCTGATGCCCGGCAGCTCGGAATCGGGCGCGATCGCCCCACTCGCGGCGCCGACTCCGGTGCCCAGCGAAACCGCCCTGACCGCGCTCACCGGCGACGACGGCCAGGACGCGGCGGGAGCGGACGAGGCAACGGCCGAAGAGCCGGCGACCGAGCCGTCAGCCGAGGAACCTGCGCCCGAGCCGCCCCCGGCCCCGGCCGCGCCGCCTTCGATCGACGTGCGCACCCTGACCCAGCCGCTGTGGGCGCTGGCCGAGAATGGCGATCCGATCGCGGGCAACCTCGCCTTGCCCGTCGTTCGGCTCATCTGGGGGTGCTCGTGGAACGTCCCGGGAGTCATCCTCGCGGTCGCCGAGCGGCTCGAATGTTTCGATCCGCACGGGGTCCCCAAGCGCTCGTGGCTCAGCTTGCTGATGCGCCGGGTCGAGGAGCAACTCGAAGCCGGCAACGCGCCCGCGCCCCCGACCTCGCGCCAGTTCGAGGTCAACCCGTCGGATGCGGGGGGCGACGAGGCCGGCGACGACAGCGTCATGCTTCCGGTCGACGAGGACGGGACCGCGCTGACCCCGCTCTACCTGGTTGCGGCGGACCGCTACGGCGATCCCTATTACGATCGCGCGATCGCCGAGTATAACGACCTCGACGACCTGCTCGAGCTTGAGCAGGGGCAGGCCATCCGGCTGCCGCCGGCGAGCGCGGTGGTGGCCGCCTGATGGCCGGGATCACCCTCGACCTGGGCGGCAGCGCATCGGCCGAGCTGACGGCGGCCATTCGCCAGCTCGAAATCCATCAAAGCTTCAACGCGCCGGCGCTCGCGGTCCTGACCTTTTTCGATCCCCCAGCCAATCAGACGGGCGGGGTCGCAATCGGTGCGAGCGTCAGCCTCCGTGCGCCCGACGATACCCAATTGTTCAACGGCGAGATCACGGCGATCCGCCGGTTCGCAGGCGGCGGGCGCGAGCGCGAGCTTGAGGTCCGCGCTTATGACAAATTGCACCGCGCGCGAAAGAGCCAGCACCTGCGGCAGTTCGCGGACACCAGCGTCGCGGATATCGCATCGACGATTGCTGGCGACCTCGGGCTGAGCGCCGAGACCGCCGGTGAAAGTCCCGCAGCCCGAACGCTGATCGTCCAGCACGGGCAGAGCGATCTCGAATTGCTGGCCGAACTGGCGGACGCCGGCGGCCTCGCTTTCTGGCTCGACGGCGAGACGCTCAAGCTGATGTCGCTTGGCGGGGATGGTGGCGACAGCGTGCGCCTGACGGTCAATCAGCAGATCCTTGAAGTCACGTCCGACATCTCCGCGGAACCGATGCGCAAGAGCAGCCAGGCGATCGGCTGGGGCCTCGCCGGGAACGAGGTCAAGACCGAGCGCGCGGGCATGGCCGCGCAGGACGCCCTCGAAATGCGCATGGACGCCGTTGCGGCGTTCGACGGGCTCGGTGACCGGACGCTGGTCAATCGACTCGCGGCTTCAAGCGATTCCATGAAACGTCTCGCCCAAGGCGACATCGACCGCGCGACCGCGCGCGGATTGTCGATCGACGCCTTGTGCGAGGGGGACCCAAGCCTTCGGCCCGGCCGCGTGGTTGAAATCGACGGACTCGGCCCGGAGACGGACGGGCCGTTCGTCGTCACTCGGGCCGTGCATCGCTTCGACGCGCAGGCCGGTTATACGACGCGCATCGCGACCGACCCGCCGCCACGACCGTCGGGCAGCAGCGGCGTTGCCGTGACCCTGGGCATCGTCACCGACACTGACGATCCCGACAGCCGCTATCGCGTGAAGGCCCGCTTCCCGGCGCTCGGCGATACGCTCAGCGCGTGGATGCCGGTGCTCGGCCTCGGTGCCGGCGCATCGAAGGGCTTTTCCGTCGTGCCCGAGCCGGACGATGAAGTACTCGTCCTGTTTCCCGACGGTGACCCGGCCAACGGCATTGTTTTGGGCGGCCTCTATGGCGCCAAGACCGCACCCGGCGAGCGTTCGGCGGACGGTCCGCGCGCGTTCGTCCTGCTGTCGCCGTCCGGGCCGAAGCTGACGCTCGACGGCTGCGAGAAGACGATGCGCCTGGAAACCGGGGCCGGCGACACAATCGAGATGACACCCGAGGCGACATTGTTCCGGGCCAAGCAGGACATGACCATCGAAGCCCCGGGCCGGACCATCAAGATCCGCGCCGCGCATGTGGAGTTCGAGCAGGCATGATGCAGTGGCTGACCATCGATGCCCGGCTCGCCTGCGACCACGGCGGGAATGTGAAGAACAAGAACAGCCAGGACTGGGTGCGCATCGCCGACCGGGTCGTGCTCGTGTCGACCGACCCCGAAGGCCGCGACATCAACGGCTGCCCCAACGCCGACGTGATGATGGGCATGCGCCCGTGCAAGACCTGTCTCAAGGTCGTGGTCGGTTATTCCACTTTCGTGAAGATCGGCGGCTGCAAGGTTTGCCTATCAACCGTCCAGGGACTGACCGACGGGACCCCGCCGGGCCTCGTCAATTACAAGGTGCTGACCCCCGGCCAGGCCCTCGTCGTGGCGGCAAGCTGATGCGGTCGAGCGCCATCCTCTTCTCCGGAGCAGGGCTCGCCGGCCAGATGGGCAGCGGCGCCAAGACCGGGCCCCTGCCTTCGGCGGCGGGTGGGATCCAGCTGGTCACCGGCGACGCCGCCATCCGCCAGTCGATCATGCTGCTGCTGACGACCATCCCCGGCGAACGCGTGATGCGGCCGGACTATGGCTGCCCCCTGCACCGCCTAGTGTTCTGGCCCAATGATGCGACCACGGCGGGCCTTGCAATCCATTACGTCCGCCAGGCGCTCCGCCGCTTCGAACCGCGCGTCCAGATCGTCCGCCTCGACGCCGGGGCGCATCCGCTCGATCCCGCGATCTTGCTGATCAGCCTTGAATATCGGGTCCGCGAGACGGGCACGACCGGGACCATCGAAACCACCCTCGCACTGCAGCCGGGAGCCGCCTGATGCCGATCCCGCTGCCCCGCCTCGACGATCGCCGCTTCGACGATTTGGTGCGCGACGGCATTGCCCACGCGCGCGAGGCCTGCCCCGAGTGGACCGACTTCACCGCCGGCGACCCCGGTGTCACCCTGGTCGAGGTGTTTGCCTTCATCACCGACGCCTTGCTCTACCGGCTCAATCGCGTCCCGCCCAAGCTCCAGCTCGCGCTGCTCAATCTTGTCGGAGTCGACCTCCAGCCGCCGTCCGCGGCCAGCGTCGACCTGGTTTTCCGCCGGGCACAGAACGGCGACCCCAAGCAAGCCTATGGCATTCCCGCAGGCAGCACGGTGGCCACCGCCGACGGCAGCGCCGAATTCGTGCTTCCGGTCGCCATTACCCTTGCCGCGGGAGCCGCCGACGTCACCGCCCGCGCGCTCCACTGCCAGGTGATCGAGGCCGAGCAGCTGGGCGAGAGCAGCGGCATTCCGGGCCAGTCCTTCACCGTCCAGCGGCCGCCGGTGATCGCCCCGTCGCTCGACGGGCTCGACTTCATGCTCGGCGTCCAGTCGGACGAGCAGGGCGCCGGGCGCACCATCCGCGAGGTCGAGGGCAAGTCGTACGAACTGTGGGCGGAAGCCGCGAACTTCGCCGACTGCGAGGCCGGGGCCAAGGTCTACACGCTCGATCGCGCGACCGGCCGCGTGCAATTCTCGCCCTCGGCAAGCCAGGGTGGCGGTGGTGCAGTTCCGGCCGCGGGCAAGGTCATTCGCGCATGGTATCGCCGGGGCGGCGGCCGCTCCGGCAATGTCGCAGCGGGCAGCCTGACCGAGCTCAAGCCCAACATTCCCGGCGTCGCGGTGACCAACCCGGAGCGCGCGGCCGGGGGCGCGGACGCAGAGACGCTCGACGGGCTGATCCGCCGCGCGCCGTCGTGCCTGTACTCGCTGCGCATCGCCGTCACCGCGCGCGATTACGAGCAGGTGGTGATGTCGGCCGGCGGTATCGCCCGGGCGTCGGCGGTGGCCGATGCCGAGCTGTGGAAGCACGCCCAGCGCGGCGTCGTCGCGGTCCGCATCATGCCGGAGATCGACACCGGCGCGCTGACCAATGGCGCGATCACCGAGGCGATCGTCCGCGACAACCGGGTCGCCGCGCTCAAGGAACGGGCCGAGGCCGCGCTCGAGGAGCGCCGGCCACTCGGCATCCTCACCCGGGTCGACTGGATCAAGGTCCGGGCGGTGGCGGTCGCGGCGCGCGTCATTGCCGCGCCGGGCGCGGACCTGGTCGAGGTCGAGCGCGGCATTCAGCGCCGCCTCAATACGATGCTGTCGCCGCTCAACGAACGCCCGCTCGGGCAGCAGGTGCGCGCCTCCGAAGTCTATGAGCAGATCCTCGCCGAGCCGGGCGTGCGTTATGCCGACGGGCTGAAGTTCACCATCGACGGCACACCCAAGGCCGACGTCAACGACCTCCTGCGCGATCCGCACCAGGACCGCTGCTGGTTCGCGGTCACCGCGGAAGCGCTGCACCGCAGCCTCGACGACGGCGACAGCTGGTCGATCGAGTTCCAGCGCGACGGATTCACGCCATCGTTCGTCCGGAGGCATCCGTCGCTGCCGGGGCTGATGATGCTCGGCGCAGTCCGCGCCAAGCCAAAAGGCAGCGCGGTCTTCGTCTCGTCCGACCTGGCCGAGACCTGGGGCGATCCGGTCGCCCAGTTCAACAGCGACCTGTACGATGCAACCTGGGTCGATCGCAGTGGCAGCCCGACCCTGTTGCTCGCGACCGCCGAGGGCCTCCGCCAGTTCACGCCGGGCGGCGATGGCGGACCGGCGCCTGTCGTCGTGGGCGCCGATCCGGACAAGCGCGGCTTCTATTCGATTGTCAGCAAGGTCTCGCCGTCCGGGATCATCGCGGTTGCCGTCGTTGCCAAGGGCGGCGGTGGCGGTGGCGGTGGCATCTATCTCTCGTCGCTCGGCGGCCTGTCCAACACCTTCCGCCTGATCGGGCTCAAGGACAGCGACATTCGCCACCTGGCCGTTCAATCGACGGGAGCGCGCGATTTTCTCTGGGCCACCGCATCGGCGGAGGCCGAGGAGCAGGGTGACGGCGCGTTCAGGATTGAGCTGCGCGCCAGCGGCGAGGACGATCCGGGCGGCTTCGTGAAGCAGAATGTCGGCTGGCAGGGCGGGTCGTGCGAAGCGATCGCGTTCGCCGATTCAATTGCCTACGGCGCGTCCAACCGAGCCGGCGTCCTGGCGCTCGACGTCACCCAGAACAACCCGTCCTGGCGACCCGTTAAACTGGATGCGGGCCTGCCCCTGCGCGGCGACGCGGTGCGGCTGCTCGAGACGGTCGACGCGGTGGCCGCAGCGCCGCGTCCCGGCCAGCCGCCAATCGTCTTCAGCGGTGGCCCGCGCGGTGTCCATCGCAGCCTCGATGGGGGCGTCACGTTCGAGTGCATTTCCGATGTCCTGTACTTCGACAAGGTGCCGTTGCCGCGCGGCTGGCTCTATGCCTCCGCCGACCATCAGCTCGAAGTCGTGCGCGAAGCCGACGTGAAGGCCTGACGTGGAGCGCGCCCGAATCCTCCGCTACCTCCCGGAAAATTACCAGCTGGCGGCGGTCGATCCCGGTGGCGTGCTGGCGGCGATGCTCGGCGTCATGGAGGGCATGCACGCACCGGTCGACCGGCTGCTGCGATCGATCGATTCCTATTTCGACCCGTTTCGCGCACCTGAGCCGTTCGTGCTGCTGCAGGCGAGCTGGCTGGGCCTCGACCGGTATTTCGACTGGTCGGGCGGCAGTCCGGGCGTCGGCGACGCCCGCTATCCCGCCGGGACCGATCAGTTGCGGTTGCTTATCGCCGAGTTTCCGCACCTCGTCCGCAGCCGCGGCACCCACCGGTCGCTGACCCGCTTTCTCGAGGTTGCCACCGGCGTCCACGGCTTCGTCATCGAAGACGGGGCGGCCGCTGGCCTCGCCTTTCACATCCTGGTTCACGTTCCAGCTGCCGCAACCCCCCTGCTCGACCTGGTCGACCGGATCATCGCGGGTGAGCGGCCAGCCCATGCAACGTGGGAAATCCGTACGCTTCCCGATGCTTCCCGAGGCCCGAACAAAAAGGAGTGAGCCATGCCGACCTTCGAGATCCCGGACGGCCCCACCACTGTCGAGCTGAAAGCCCCGACAGGCGCGCCCGGCGCGCCACCGGCGCCCGCCACGGGGTCGGTCGTGTTCAACGTCACCAACAAGTCGACGGACAGCTGCGCCGGCCGGCTAAGCGTTGTCCCGGCAGGATCGGCGAAAGAGGAATGGTTCACCATCGATGGTGATCGCGAGCGGACCTTCGCCGCGGGCGAGACGCAGACGGCGAAAATCAACATCAGCGCGCCAGCGAACACCGCCGCCGGCGACTATGCCTTCAAGCTCCGGGCCGTCGCGGTCAACGACCCCGACAACGACCATGCCGAAGGTCCGGTGGTCACCGCCAAGGTGGCGGCGCCAACCGCGCCCCCGGTGGGGAAGAAGTCGCTGTGGTGGCTGTGGGTCCTGATCGGACTTTTGGTCCTGGCGCTGATCGCGGGCGGCATATGGTTCGCCTTCCTGCGCGATAAAGGACCCAAGACGGTCGAAGCTCCGGACTTCACCAAGAACGGCGAAACGTTCGATCAGGCGAAGGCGGAGCCGAAGGGCTTCAAGCTCACCGGCATTGCCGGACAGCCGGGCACCAAGCCGGCCGGGACCATCATCGCGCAGGATCCGGCGCCCAAATCACCAGTCCTGCCCGGCGCCGAGATCAAGCTGACCTACGACCCGGGGACGCCGCAACCGCGGCCGCCGATCAGAATCCCACAGCGCCCCACGCGGATTGAGGGGACAGTCTTCACGCGCGTTGGAACGCGCGTTCCTCGACCGACCTGCGCGGTGAAGATCGACCCGGCACGTCCCAACGTCCGCGATCACCGGTGCTGACGGCGTGAAGGCGCTGATCATCATCCTGGCGCTCGTCGGGGTGAGCTTCATTGGGCTCCTGATCTACGGCGAAGGCCGCAGTCCGGAGCCCAAGCGGGCTTGCCAGCAGATCAAGAAGGATGGGGACGATTGGACCGTTCCCGACGACTGGTGCCCGCCCGGCGTCGCCAAATCGACGCGCTGGCTCCAGGCCAAGTTCGCCCCCGGCCTCGACCTGCCGAAGCCGGGCAAGGTGATGCGCGAGACCAACGTTCAGCAGGACGTTTTCTTCGACGTCCCGGCAATTGCCGATACGGACAAGCATCGCGCGGCGAAGCTGACGCTGGTGGATGGAAATTATGCGATCGTGAAAGGCCCCGACCACGCGATCGTCTGCCTGTGCGAACCCAAATCCTCGCTAGCCGGGCCGCTGCTCGACGGAACCTGCGGGGTCAATTGGCAGCGCGACCACGCCAAGTCCGGCCCGATCTGCCAGCCGGCGGACAAGGGCGGCACGATTCCCGTCGAATGGAGCGGAGCGCGGCTCACCTTCACCCACGGCCCGTCAGCCAAGATCGAGGTCAAGTGACCGTCGGCTCAGGCAATCTTGCGCAGGCTCAGGATCGCCTTGATCGTCGCAATCAGCGCGCCGATCAGCAACAGCAGCAGCCACAAGGCCGCGACGACGCAAATGATCAGCGCCATCAGCTGGTCGCCAATGCTGACCAGGATGATCGGCAGCAGCGCGTGGACGAAGGCCGTCAGCCACGTCAGTCCGAGCGACAAGCCGACCAGCACGAGCAGTCCCTTATTTTGCAGGAAGCGCTGGTGGGCGACGACCAGCAGGATCAGGAACACGATCTTGAGGATCATCACCAGCGCGAGCGTGCTGGCCGCCGCGCCGCGCGCGAAATGTCCCCACGCGGCGAGATAGACAATCGTCCCGAAGGGCACCGCGACGAGCAAGGCGAGCATCAGCATCAGCAGCGCGAAGGCGATGTAGATCAGCACCAAGGTCCCGAGGCAGCCGAAAAACGACACGATCAGCGTGACACACCCTTGCGCGCGGCCGGTGATGCCGCGCGGCACGACGATCGACAGCAGCATCCAGAACAGGCTGTAGAGCAGAACGCCGTCGACCAGCGCGAGGGCGTTGATCGCGTGACCAGGCGTGTCCTTGGCCGCGAAGAAGATAGCGGTGAACGCCTGGCCGCCGGCGATCTCGATGAGGAGAGCAAGCAGCAGGCAGACGCACGCGCCGATGAAGAATGGCAGGCGCAGCTCCATCAGGAATGCCCCGCGCGCGCGCATTCGGCGCGCAAAGCACCGATAAAGATCAGCTCCGACACGATCGAAGTCATCGATCCATCCCCATTGCGGTCAGCCTGCTCCAATTTGCTGACGTCACTGTCCCGTTCATTCGCTATCACGAACTTGGGTGGAGGTTAAGCGAAGAATAGAGTGCAATGAGGAGCGATCAAAACGCGTCGAGGACTTACTCGTGACGCGTCCTATTGTCTTGTCATTTGGGGGGTGACTTTATGGATATTTCCGAAAACCGCGCGGATTGGAGGGAGCAATGAGCCCAACCTATCGGCCCTGGCTGGTCTATGGCCTTGGTACCATCCTCCTGCTCGGGGAGATCATCTTCATCGGCTACGGCACCGGCTGGCCGGCAACGCCGGACAGCTGCATCGTTGGCGGGAACTGCTATTGCGAGTGGTTCGACAAGGCGCTGGTCGCGGCCGGCGCGACCGGCTTCCGCCAGCCGGTCAACACCTGGTCCAACCTCTACGCGCTGGTCACCGCCGCGTGGGTCGCGTGCCGGATGATGCGCGACCGCCAGGAAGGTTCGGCGATCAACACCATGCGCTCGACGTCGCCGATCGCCGACGCTTGCGTCTTCGCCGTGCTGTTCCTCGGCCTTGGCAGCATGTGGTTCCACGCCTCCATCTCAAGCGCGGTGTCGTGGATGGACGGTTTCTCGATGTACGTCTTCTCCGGTTACCTGGTGTTCTACACGATCGACCGGCTGCTGGTGATGAAGGGCGTGTCCGACGCCGTCCGCAATCTCGTTTTCTGGATCGGCTGGCCGGTCAACGCGATCATCTTCACCGACCTCAGCGCATCGCACCTGCCGTCCGAACTGTTCATCGGCATCCTCGTCGGCATCTACGTCCTGCTCGAGGTGTTCATCGGCCTGATCGGCAAGGGCGATTTCTTCGCCGGCTGGCTCGGCTGGCGCGACGTCAAGGCGCGCATCTTTTGGCTGTGCGGGCTGGGCGCATTCCTGATCGCGACCCTGTTCCGGGCATTAGCCGGCGACGGCGGGCCGCTCTGCTTCGACGACGGCCACAGTTGGTTCCAGCCGCACGGCCTTATCTGGCACACCTTCTCGGGCGCGATGGCAATCCTGCTCTATTTCTACTGGCGCCGCGAAAACGCGACCGACTGAGCCTATCACCAGCGCCGGCGGGCGCTGGTGACCCCTACGGGACTCGAACCCGTGTTTTCGCCGTGAGAGGGCGACGTCCTAGACCGCTAGACGAAGGGGCCATCGCTGAAGCGAGGGCGCCATATGTGAGCGGAAGGC
>Ga0068862_100001540_pt1 | contig 21087 bp, 15 predicted proteins | sample KBSSwiS52_FD_66598 | JGI IMG/M metagenome (GOLD analysis project Ga0068862, IMG submission 66598) | Switchgrass rhizosphere microbial communities from Kellogg Biological Station, Michigan, USA - KBS Switchgrass S5-2 | ecosystem: Host-associated > Plants > Roots > Rhizosphere > Soil ... | reverse complement strand
CACGCGGCCGCACCGACGTGCCGAAGATCGTCGACTGGTACATGGACGGCAAGATCAACATCGACGACCTGATCACGCACACGATGCCGCTCGCGGACATCAACAAGGCTTTCGATCTGATGCATTCGGGCGAATCCATTCGCAGCGTCGTCGTGTACTGATCGATTCGTAACCCATGAAAGGTGTCCCCCGCTGGCTGCTGCTCGTAGCAGCCCTGGCCGCCGTCGGCCCGGTTTCGATCGACATGTATCTGCCGGGCTTTCCCGCGATCGAACGCGAGTTCGGCGTGCGCGGCGTCGAGACCACGATGGCCGCATACCTGGTCGGCATCGCCGTCAGCCAGCTGTTCTACGGACCGATCAGCGATCGCTTCGGGCGCAAGCCGCCGCTGTATTTCGGCTTCGCGCTGTATGCGATCGGTGCCGCGGGCTGCGCGCTCGCAGGCAGCATGCCGGCGCTCACGCTGCTGCGCGTCGTGCAGGCACTCGGCGGCTCTTCGGGATTCGTGATCGGCCGCGCGATCGTGCGCGATCGCTGCGAGCCGCACGAAGCCGCCCGCGCGTTCTCGCTGTTGATGATGATCGTGGCGCTCGGACCTGTGTTCGCGCCCGTGGCGGGCGGCTTCGTCGTCACGCATTTCGGTTGGCGCGCGACCTTCGTGTTCCAGACGGCGCTCGGTTTGGCGCTATTCGCCGCGACGCACTTCCTCCTGCGCGAGTCGCGCCCGGAGTCGACGGTGAAGCCGCTGAACCTGGCGAACGTGCTGCGAACCTACGTCCGCCTCGGCAAAGATCGACTGCTCGTCGGTTATTCGCTGGTCGGCGGCTTCGGCATGGGCGCGCTGTTCAGTTACGTGACGGGCGCACCGACCGTGCTGACTCATCGCTACGATTTGTCGCCGCAGCAATTCGGCGCGTTGATCGGCTTGAACGGACTCGCATTCATGACAGCGAGCCGGCTCAACATGATCGCGCTGCGCACCATGAGTCCGCGCGACGTGCTCGCACGCTACGTGTGGATGCCGCTGGTGATTGGCGTAGCGCTGCTCACGCTGACGTCGTTGTGGCCTATACCGCTGTGGATGCTCGTCGCTCTGCAGTTGTCGTTCTTCGTCACTGTCGGGCGAGTCACTCCGCATGTGGCGGCACTCGCATTGGCGCCGCACGGTGCTGAGGCAGGTGCTGCGTCTGCGCTCATGGGCGCGTTGCAATCGGCGTTGGCGATGGCGGCCGGTTTCGCTGTCGCGACTTTCAACGACGGTACGGTAAGCACGCTCGCCGCGATCATGACCGCGGGCGGCGCGCTGGCGCTGGGGAGTTATTTCTGGGCCAACGCCGCGCCTCAGAGCCAGGAGGGCTTGCGGCGCGGCGGTTAAGCGATACAAGTCGGCGCGGGGAGCTCGACGATGCGTTACTGGGTATTGGGAGTGTTGGCGCTTGCATCAGGTGCGGCGACGGCTGCGAATGCCACGTGGTATGAGGCCAGCAGCGATCACTTCGTCGTTTACAGCGAACAGGACGAGGCGCTCGTGCGACGGTTCTCCGAGCGGCTCGAGCGCTTTCACGCAGCGATGGCGTATGTGTACGCAAAGAAGCAGGCAAAGCCCGGCCCGTCCAACCGGGTGACGATCTTTGTCGTACCGAGTACGACGAGGGTCGGCAGAGTCACGGGACGACGCAGGGTTGCAGGCGTATACCGAGCACGCGCCGGATCGTCAGTCGCCGTAGTCGCGGAGGTGCGCAGCGGATCGACGTCGACGCTGACGGGCGAGTTCGTTCTCTACCACGAGTACGCGCATCACTTCATGTATGGGCTGACCCCGCGCGCGCTACCGCGCTGGTTCACCGAAGGGTTTGCCGAGTTCTTCGCCGGCGTGAGATTCAACGACGACGACAGCATCACGCTCGGGGCCCCGGCTAATCATCTGGCCCTGGACTTGATCTACGCGCCCAAGGTTCCGATCCGCACGCTGCTTGACTTCGACGGCGGGTATCGCAAGGACAAGGTCGGCTACGACCAGTTCTATGCGCAAAGCTGGATGCTGTTCCACTACCTGCAGATGGGGGAGGAGCGCGCAGGTCAGCTTGCGAAGTATCAACGTCAGCTGGCCTCCGGGAGCTCTGCGCTCGAAGCCGCGCAGAGCGTCTTCGGCGATCTCGGCAAGCTCGAGCGCGACACCGTGACGTATGCCAAGCGTCGCACGCTCAGCGCCATGGTCGTTCCTGCCCAGGCACTCGACATCGGCCCGGTCGTCGTGCGGGAGCTGCGCCCAGGCGAGGCAGCGATGATGCCGACGATGATCGAATCGAATTGGGGTGTGAGCCGTGAGGAGGCTTTGAGTTTGCTACCGCAAGCGCGCAAGGTCGCTGAACGACATGCCAAGGATCCCGCGGTGCTCTCGGCTCTTGCTGAAGCCGAAGTGGATGCGGGCAACAACGATGCAGCGATCGCCGCTGCCGACGCCGCTCTGGCGCTCGATTCGCAGCAGCTCAAGGCGCTCATCTGGAAGGGCCATGCGCTCATGAAGAAGATCGAGTCGGGTGCTTTGCCGAAGGAAGCATGGGCGGATGTGCGCGAACAGTTCATCAAGGCGAACGCAATCGAGAACGATCATCCCGTGCCGCTCATGCAGTTTTATCTCAGCTACGTCAAGCAGGGTCAGACGCCGACGAAGAACTCGGTCGAGGGTCTCGAATGGGCGATGGCGCTCGCGCCGTTCGATCAAGATCTGCGCTGGCTCGTCGCGCAGCAGATGGTCCGCGACAGTCGGTTGGAAGAAGCGGTGCAGACTTTGGGTCCGCTAGCGTACAACCCGCATCCGAGCGAGCAAACCGAAGCTGCGCTCAAGCTGCTGACGGAAGTGCAGGGCAAGTTGAAAGCGAGTGCGGAGCCTGCGCACTAACCGTTCACAACCAGCTGGGCTTGCGGCGCAGCGGTTGAAGATAGATGCCGATCAGCTGGTTCGCCGTCTGCATCGCGTGGCGGAATTCTTCCTGTCGCTTGGGATTGAACGGCGTGGTGCACGCCTCGTTGGTGTACGTCGCCGCGAGTGAGAACTCGTAGTTGCCGAACGCGAGCGGACCCCGGCAGCTCGGCTGCGGCTCGCAGGAGCACTGCGGCGCAGGGTCGCCCGCGAGCTTGTGGTCGCTTGCGTAGAACCGATATTCGACTTCGATGTAGACCTTGCCTTCCGAGCCGGTCGTGAGCCTGTGCAGGAACGACGCGTCGCGCAGCAGCGTCGGATCCATCTTCGCCTCGGGATCCGTGGCGCGCAGCGCCAGGTGCTCGCGCCACATGATTCCGTAGTTGTCCGGAAACACGCCGGCCAATTCCAGCAGGATGTCGATCTCATCGCCGCGCGGCGGCAGATAGGTCGGCTGCCTCCATGCAGTCCACAAAGCCCACAATCCGATGACCGCCAGCGCAGCGAGCACTGCGCCGGCAATTCGGAGAGCGCGAGCGAGCCGGGTGCGCAGACGGCGGTTCCGCTAAGTCCAGCCTTCCAGCTTCGTTTCCATCGTGATCTGCGCGTTCAGCACGCGCGATACAGGGCAGCCCTTCTTCGCGGCTTCCGCAGCCGCCTGGAAATCCGGCGGCGCCGCGCCCGGCACTTTGGCGCGGACTTTCAGATGCACGGCGGTGATCGTGAAGCCGGCGTCGGTCTTGTCCATCGTCACGACCGCTTCGGTCTGGATGTTCTCGGCCTTCTTGCCGGCGGTGTCGAGCTGCGCGGACAGTGCCATCGTGAAGCAGCCTGCATGCGCAGCTGCGATCAGCTCTTCGGGATTCGTGCCCTTGCCGTCCTCGAAGCGCGTGCTGAACGAGTACTGCGTGTCCTGCAGCACGCCGCTCTGCGTCGAGATCGTCCCGCGGCCGTCTTTCAGGCCGCCCTTCCAGACTGCCGATGCGCTGCGTTTCATGCTGTCGCTCCTGATTGAGAGGGGTCGATGATTTCGATTTCGTGCGAGATCTGTGCAGTCTTGGCGAGCATTGCAGTCGCCGAGCAGTATTTCTCGGCCGAGAGATTCACTGCACGCTCGACTTTCTTCGGGTCGAGCCCGCGGCCGCTGATGCGATAGCGCATCACGATCCGCGTGAATACTTTCGGCTCGGTCGCGGCGCGCTCGGCGTCCATCTCGACGACGCAGTCCGTCACCGGCTCGCGGCCGCGCTTCAGGATCATCACGACGTCGAATGCAGTGCAGCCGCCGAGGCCGAGCAGCAGCATCTCCATCGGCCGCACGCCGAGATTGCGTCCGCCCGAATCGGGCGCGCCATCCATCACCACTGCGTGCCCGGAGCCGGACTCGCCGACGAACATCACGTCCTGCACCCATCTGACCGTTGCTTTCATACGCCGCCGTAGCAGAGATACTTGATCTCGAGATATTCCTCGAGGCCGTACTTCGAGCCTTCGCGCCCGATGCCGCTTTCCTTCACGCCGCCGAACGGCGCCACCTCGGTCGAGATGATGCCTTCGTTGATGCCGACGATGCCGCTTTCGAGGCCCTCCGCGACGCGCCACGCGCGGCCGATGTCGCGAGTGTAGAAGTAGCTCGCGAGGCCGAATTCGGTTGCGTTCGCCAGGCGCAGCGCTTCCTCTTCCGTATCGAACTTCATCAGCGGTGCGACGGGTCCGAACGTCTCCTCGTGCATCACGAGCGTGTCCGCGCGGATGCCCGTCAGCACGGTCGGCACGTAGAAGTGGCCGGCGCCGTCGCCGCGCTTGCCGCCGGTGAGAATCTTCGCGCCCTTCGCGACGGCATCGCGCACGTGCTCCTCGACCTTGACGACTGCCTTCTCTTCGATCAGCGGCCCGATCTTCGTGTCCTGGTCGAGGCCGTTGCCGACCTTCAGGCCCGACGCGACTTCCGCGAGGCGCTCGGCGAAGCGGTCGTAGATACCGGCCTGCACGAAGATGCGGTTCGCACACACGCAGGTCTGACCGGCGTTGCGATATTTCGAGGCGACGGCGCCGGCGACTGCGGCTTCCAGGTCCGCATCGTCGAACACCACGAACGGCGCGTTGCCGCCGAGTTCCAGCGACACCTTCTTCACCGTTGCCGAGCACTGCGACATCAGCAGCTTGCCCACCGCGGTCGAGCCGGTGAAGCTCAGCTTGCGCACGATCGGGTTGCTCGTGAGCTCGCCGCCGATCGGCTTGGAATCGCCCGTCACCACGGAGACGACGCCCGCCGGAACGCCGGCGCGTTCGGCGAGCACGCACATGGCCAGCGCTGAATACGGCGTCAGCTCCGAAGGCTTGATCACCATCGTGCAACCTGCGGCGAGCGCTGGCGCAACCTTGCGCGCGATCATGGCAGTGGGGAAATTCCACGGCGTGATCGCGGCGGTGACGCCGATCGGCTGCTTGAGCACGATGATGCGCTTGTCGCGGCCGTGGGCCGGAATCACATCGCCGTAGGCACGCTTGCCTTCTTCGCCAAACCATTCGATGAATGCCGCTGCATAGGCGATCTCGCCGCGGCTCTCCAGCAGCGGCTTGCCCTGCTCGACAGTCATCAACACCGCGAGATCGTCCTGGTTCGCCATCATCAGGTCGAACCACTTGCGCAGGACCTGCGCTCGTTCTTTCGCCGTGCGTGCACGCCATTCGGGCAGCGCCTTGTCGGCCGCTTCGATCGCGCGCCGCGTCTCCGCGGCACCGAGATTCGGCACCGTGCCGATGAGTTGACCGGTGGCCGGATTGAAGACCTGCTTCACCTGGCTGCTGGCGGCGCCTTCCCAACGGCCGCCGACGAACGCCTGCTCGCGAAACAGCGACGGGTCGCGCAATGAAATCGAAGATTGACGGACGGCAACCATAGAAAACTCCGCAACTCGTCTAGTCGTCCTGCAGATCCTGGCCCGGGAACAGCGTTTCGTTGAAACCGAAGTTCCGCAGGTCGCGGATGCGCATCGGGTACAGGATACCGTTCAGATGGTCGACTTCGTGTTGCACGACGCGCGCATGGAAGCCGCCCACCGTACGGTCGATGGGTTTGCCGGTCTGATCGAAGCCGCGATAGCGCAGCTGCGTGTAGCGCGGCACCAGGCCGCGCATGCCCGGTACGGACAAGCAGCCCTCCCAGCCTTCTTCCATCTCGTCAGCGAGCGGCTGCAGCTGCGGATTGATCAGCACGGTGTACGGCACTTCCTCGGCCTGCGGATACCGGGGATTGCGCGCGACCCCGAAAACGACCACTTGCAGCGAGACGCCGATCTGCGGCGCAGCCAGCCCGGCGCCGTTCTGGGCTTCCATGGTGTCGTGCATGTCTTCGAGCAGCGTCGCGAGCTCGACCGAGTCGAAGCGCTGCACCGGCCGCGCGACCTGCAGCAGCAACGGATCACCCATTTTCAGGACGGGACGGATGGCCATGGGAACTATAGTATGGGGATCGCGTCGGGAATCGAAACCCTCCACGACCCACGTAATCCATGTCCCTCCACGTCCTCGTCCTGGCCGCCGGCGCATCCACCCGCCTGGGGCAACCGAAGCAGCTCGTGAAGCTCGGCGGCCGCCCGGCCTTGCACATCGTGGTGTCGAACGCCGTTGCCCTGACCGGTAATGCGGTCACGGTCGTCGTCGGGGCGCACGCGCGCGAGATGACGCACTTGCTCGCTCATTCGCCCGCATCGGTCATCGTGAATCGCTTCTGGGAAGAAGGCATGAGCTCGTCGCTGCGCTTCGGTGTCGCCTCGCTTCCGCCAGGCTGCGATGCCGTACTGGTGCTGCTCGGCGATCAGGTCGGCGTGAACGCGGACGATCTCAAACGGCTGGCGGCGGCGTGGAAAGGCGAGCAGAGCCTGATTGCCGCGAGCGTCTACGATCAGCACGTCGGCGTGCCCGCGATCTTTCCGCGCTTGTGCTTTTCGGAGCTCGCCGCCCTGCGTGGCGACCATGGCGCGCGTGCGGTTCTCGAGCGCAACAGCTATCGGCTGGTGCGTGTGCCGATGTCGAACGCCGCGATCGACCTCGACACGCCGGAAGACCTCGCGCTCCTGACCGAACGCTTCAAAGTACCGCTGCAGGAATGACTCGATGCGTATCGCCTTACTGTTGCTGGTCGTGGCCATCGTCATCGTGGTGATCTGGATGAGGGCGCGACGCACGCGCGGCGACAAGTGAGTCGCTGGTTGGCCGCGATTGCGGCCGTGTCGATGCACTCCGCGCACGCGCAGCCGACCAGCGAGCGCTACCAGCTCGATCGCCTGGTACCGGCATCCGAGTTCCACGGCGTGCACGGCCTCGCGTTCGATGCACACGATGTGCTGTACGCAGGCAGCGTCGTCGGTCACAGCATCTATCGAGTCGACACTGCGACTGGCGCGGTCAAGACTTTCGTCGGCGCGCCCGAAGGCATGGCGGACGATCTGGTGTTCCTTGCCGACGGCACCGTCGTGTGGACCTCGATCCAGCATGGCGTCGTGCGCGCACGCAAAGGCGACGGCCCGGTCGTCAAGCTCGCGGAGCTCGTCAGCGTCAACTCGATCAACGTGCGCAAGGACGGCCGGCTGTTCGCGGCGCAGGTATTCGGCGGCGACGGGCTGTGGGAGATCGATCCTGTCGGCGCCAAGCCGCCGCGACTCATCCTCCAGGATCTCGGCGGCTTCAACGGCTTCGACATCGGACCTGACGGCAAGCTGTACGGGCCGCTGTGGTTCAAGCATCAGGTCGTGCGCATCGATCCGGACACCGGCAAGCTCGACGTCATCGCAGACGGCTTCGACACGCCGGCCGCGGCGAACTTCGATTCCAAGTGGAACCTGTACGTGCTCGATACCGCGCGCGGCCAGCTCGTGCGCGTCGACATCCGCAGCGGCAAGAAGCAGGTCGTCGCGAAGCTCGCGACCTCCCTCGACAACCTCGCGATCGATTCGCGGGATCGGGTGTTCGTTTCGAACATGGCCGACAACGGCATTCAGGAAGTCGACGTAGCCAAGGGCACGGCACGCCAGGTGGTGAAAGGCAAGCTGGCGATTCCGCTCGGCATCGCCGCGGTCAGCGACGGCTCCAGTGACACGCTCTACGTGGCCGATGTGTTCGCGCTGCGCACCGTCGATCCGACCCAAGGCAAAGTGACCGATATCGCGCGCTCGCACGCGGCCGGTACGCCGATCGGTTATCCCGTCGCCGTCACGGCGAATCGGCGCTACGTCGTCGTGACCAACAACGAAGGCCCGGTGCAACGTTACGAGCGCAGCACGATGCGGCTCGTCCAGAGCTGGTCCGATACTCACGCCGGCAACGCGATCGAGATGCCTTCCGGAGCGTTGATCGTCGCGGAGACGACGCGCGGCAAGCTGAGCAGAATTTCCGGGAACGGCGCGGGCGAGGAACGCGACGAGATCCTTGCCGATCTCGCGGCACCGCTCGGGCTCGCCATCGCCGACGATAGTGCGGTCTACGTCAGCGAGATGGCGTCGGGGCAGGTCTCGCAGATCAACGTGAACAGCGGCGCTCGCCGCGTGATCGCGCAAGGTCTCGACCGGCCGCAGGGAATCGCCACGGACGGTGCCGCCGTGCTCGTCGTCGAGGCGGGCAAGGGACGGTTGCTGCGCATCGATCCGGGCACCGGTGCAGTCGAAGTGATCGCTCGCGACTTGCCGGTCGGCCTGAAGAACGTCCCGATTACGCTGGCAGGCGTGGCGGTCGGCGCCGGCGGCACGCTGTACGTGACCTCGGACGTCGAGAATTCGATCTGGCGCTTGCGGAAGAAGTGACTAGGCCGGCGCGGCCGCGACGCCGACCTCGGCCAGCGCTTCGAGCAGCAGCTGCGCCGTGTACGGTTTGACCAAGATTGCCACCCGCGCTTGCCCGGCGAACCGCTCGCGCAGCTCCCGGCCGCTGCGGCCGCTGGCGATCACGATCGGCAGGTCGGCGCGTAACGCCTGGATTTCGGCGGCCAGCTGATCACCCGGCCGATCCGGCAGACCCATGTCGATCACTGCAGCCCGCAGATCGGGCGTTCCTTGCAGTGCCTGCACGCCTGCTGCGGCCGTCTCCGCCTGGAGCACGCGAAAACCCGCGTCCTCCAGCGCATCGACGGCGAACAGTCGGACCAGGAACTCGTCCTCGACCACCAGGATGGCGTTGGACCCCGCGGCGGCGGCGCTCATTGAATCGTTATCCGTTCCCCATTCGAAGTGTGACGAGTGTAATGCAATTGCTGGCCGGGAACCTTCGCCGGGCGCCGCGCATTGGGCCCGTTACGCCGAGGCATACGGCGGGGAAACGAGGCACGCGGGAGGCAGCGTGACTACGATGAAAACCGGGATCGCCGCGCAGCCAAGTGCGCACTTATGACAGTCGAGCCAACGGTAACGCCGGCGCAGCGCGGTCTACGGGTCTTGATCGTCGAAGACGAGTCGCTGGTGAGCCTGTTCCTGCAGGGGGTCTTGCAGGATCTCGGTCATAGCGTGTCCGGTGTGGCCCCTTCCTTGCGGACGGCGCTGGCCATCGCGGCCGGCACGCCCAGCGATCTGGCGATCGTCGACATCGGCCTGGCCGGCGACGGCGGCGACGGCATCGATGCCGCGGTCGCTCTGCGCAGCCGCTACGGCATTCCTGCGCTGCTCATGACCGGAGCTTCCTTTGCCGATGTCGGCCCGCGTCTCCACGACGCGCAGCCGCTCGGCTTCCTGACTAAACCGTACACGGAAAGCGACGTCGCGTCGGCGCTGCAGGCAGCACTGGCGCAGATGTCTGCGGCCTGACGGACTTCGAAGGTTTTCGGGGGCCAATTCGGCTGAAAATGCGGAGTCGAAAAAATATGGGGACGGCAGTCAACGAAACTGCAATGGCGGCCGACGGACCACGCGGCAGCACCGGCGCGGCGGCCGGGCTGGAGCGACGCGAGATTCTCAGGGCGCTGCGCCTGCTGCGCCGTGGAGATTTTTCAGTGCGGCTGCCGATGGATCTCACCGGCGTCGACGGCGAGATCGCCTGCGCCTTCAACGAGGTCGTCGAGCTCAACGACGCCATGACCCGCGACTTCGAGCGCGTCAGCGAGATGGTCGGCCGTGAAGGCCTGATTTCCGAGCGCGTGCAGGTGCACGGCGCGACCGGCTCCTGGGCCCACAGCGTGGATTCGATCAACCGCCTGGTCGGCGATATGTCGTACCCAGTGTCCGAAGTCGCACGCGTGATCGGCGCCGTGGCGCGCGGCAACCTGTCGCAGTCGATGAATCCGGAAGTCGACGGCCGGCCGATGCGCGGCGAATACCTGCGCATCAGCGGCGTCGTCAATACGATGGTGGACCAGCTCGCCTCGTTCGCTTCCGAAGTGACACGCGTCGCCCGCGAAGTGGGCACGGAGGGCAAGCTCGGCGGCCAGGCGCAAGTCCGCGACGTCGCGGGCATCTGGAAGGAGCTCACCGATTCCGTCAATCACATGGCCGCAAATCTCACCGGCCAGGTGCGCAACATCGCCGAAGTCTCCACCGCGATCGCGCGCGGCAATCTTTCGAAGAAGGTCACGGTCGACGTCAAGGGCGAGATTCTGGAGCTCAAAGACACCATCAACACGATGGTCGATCAGCTCAACAGCTTCGCCTCCGAAGTGACGCGCGTCGCGCGCGAGGTCGGCACTGAAGGCAAGCTCGGCGGCCAGGCGAAAGTGGAAGGCGTCGCCGGCACCTGGAAGGACCTGACCGACAACGTCAATCACATGGCTGCGAACCTCACCGGCCAGGTGCGCAACATCGCCGAGGTGTCCACCGCGATCGCGCGCGGCAATCTGTCCAGGAAGATCACGGTCAACGTGCAGGGCGAGATCCTGGAGCTGAAGGACACCATCAACACGATGGTCGACCAGCTCAACAGCTTCGCCTCCGAAGTGACGCGCGTCGCACGCGAAGTCGGCACCGAAGGCAAGCTCGGCGGCCAGGCGAAAGTGGAAGGCGTGGCCGGCACCTGGAAGGACCTGACCGACAACGTCAATCACATGGCCGCGAACCTCACCGGGCAGGTGCGCAACATCGCCGAAGTCGTCACGAGCGTCGCCAACGGCGATCTCAAGCGCAAGCTGGTCGTCGAGGCCAAGGGCGAGATCGCGGCGCTTGCGAACACCATCAACGGCATGATCGATACGCTCGCGACGTTCGCCGCGCAGGTCACCAACGTTGCGCGCGAAGTCGGCACCGCGGGCAAGCTCGGCGGCCAGGCCAGCGTGCCGGGCGCTGCCGGCTTGTGGCGCGACCTCACCGATAACGTGAATCAGCTGGCGGCCAATCTCACGACGCAGGTGCGCGCGATTGCCGAGGTCGCGACCGCGGTGACGAAGGGCGATCTGACGCGGTTCATCACGGTGGCAGCCTCGGGCGAAGTGGCCTCGCTCAAGGACAACATCAACGAGATGATCCGCAACCTCAAGGACACGACGCAGAAGAACGACGAGCAGGACTGGCTGAAGACCAACATCGCGTTCTTCAACCGGCTGCTGCAGGGCCAGCGCAACATCCGCCACGTCTCGAACCTGATCCTGTCGCAGCTCGTGCCGCTGGTGAAGGCGCACCAGGCGCTGTTCTACGTGACCCGTCAGCACGACGGCGAGAACATTCTGGAGCTCGCCGCGAGCTACGCCGCGCCGAACCGGCGGCGGCCGCCGCCGCGCCTGAAGCTCGGCGACGGCCTCATCGGCCAGTGCGCGGCCGACAAGCGCGTCATGCAGCTGACCGACGCGCCGCACGAGTACATGCGCATCAGCTCCGGCCTCGGCGAAGCGCGCGCCTCGAACATCATCGTCCTGCCCGCGCTGTTCGAGGGCGAGGTCAAGGCGGTGCTGGAGCTCGCCTCGTTCGAGCGCTTCAGCCCCGTGCATACGCTGTTCCTCGATCAGCTGATGGAGAGCATCGGCATCGTGCTCAACACGCTGGCTGCCAACATGCAGACCGAAGCACTGCTCGCGCAGTCGCAGTTGCTGACCGGGGAGCTGCAGAGCCAGCAGGGCGAGCTGAAGAAGACCAACGATCGCCTCGAACAGCAGGCGACGACGCTGCAGCGCTCGGAAGACCTGCTGCGCACTCAGCAGGAGCAGCTGCGCGCCAAGAACGAGGAGCTGGAGGAGAAGGCGAACCTGCTGTCGTGGCAGAACAAGCAGGTCGAAGCGAAGAACCAGGAAGTCGAGCGCGCCAAGAAGATGCTCGAAGAGAAGGCCGAGCAGCTGGCGCTGATCTCGAAGTACAAGTCCGAGTTCCTGGCGAACATGTCGCACGAGCTGCGCACGCCGCTCAACAGCCTGCTGATTCTTTCCAAGCTGCTGGCGGACAACCACGACGAGAACCTGAGCGGCAAGCAGATCGAGTTCGCGCAGACGATCCATCGTGCCGGCAGCGAGCTGCTGGCATTGATCAACGACATCCTCGACCTGTCGAAGATCGAGTCCGGCATGGTCACGCTCGACGTCGGCACGGCGCAGTTCGGCGAAATCGCCGACAACCTGCAGCGCGGCTTCGAGCAGATTGCCAGCGACAAGAACCTGAAGCTGTCGATCCGGCTCGACCCGCAGCTGCCGATCAACACGGTCACCGACGAGAAACGGCTGCAGCAGATCCTGAAGAACCTGCTGTCGAACGCGTTCAAGTTCACGCACGCGGGCGGCGTGGAGCTGGAGATTCGCCGCGCCACCGGCGGCTGGAATCCCGCGAACCACGCGCTCAATGCCGCGGCTGCCGTCGTCGCCTACTCGGTCACCGACAGCGGCATCGGCATTCCCGCCGACAAGCTGCGCGTCATCTTCGAAGCGTTCCAGCAGGCCGATGGCACGACCAGCCGCAAGTACGGCGGCACCGGGCTCGGCCTGTCGATCAGTCGCGAGATCTGCCGCTTGCTCGGCGGCGAGATCACGGTCGAGAGCACGCCTGGCAAAGGCAGCCGCTTCACGCTCTATCTGCCGGTTGCGCACGACTTCGGCGCGAATCTGCCGGCGCATGGTTCGCGTCCGCTGCTGGTCGGCCACCAAGGCGGGCAGGTCGTCATCGGGCGCGAGGCAACGCCGCTCCTGGTGCCGTCCGAGCTGACCGACGATCGTCAGAACATCCAGCCGGGCGAGAACGTGCTGCTGATCATCGAGGACGATGCGAAGTTCGGCCGCATCCTGCTCGATCTGGCGCACGATCGCGGCTTCAAGGCAGTGGTGTCTGCGACCGGCAGCGGCGCACTGTCGCTGGTGCGGCGGTTCAATCCGGCGCTGATCACTCTCGACATCAATCTGCCGGACATGGACGGCTGGCGCCTGCTCGATATTCTCAAGCGCAGCCCCGATACGCGTCATATCCCGATCCACATCATCTCGGTCGAGGATCCGCGCGAGCGCGGCCTGCAGATGGGCGCGTTCTCGGTACTGGAAAAGCCAGTGGATCACGTGACGCTGCAGCAGGCGCTGGCGCGCACCGAGGAATTCATCGCGCGGCCGGTCAAGGAGCTGCTGCTGGTCGAGGACGACGACCTGCAGCGCGATCAGATCGTCAAGATCATCGGCAACGGCGATGTGGTGGTCACGCAAGTGCGCACCGGTACGGAAGCTCTGCAGGCGCTGCGGGAGCGGCGGTTCGATTGCGCTGTGATCGATCTGGTGCTGCCGGACATCGACGGTTTGTATCTGGTCGAGATGATTCGTCGCGACAGCTCCGATCGCCTGCCGGTCATCGTTCACACCGCCAAGGACGTCACGCCCGCCGACGAAGCGAAGCTGCGCAACCTGGTGGAGTCGTTCATCCTCAAAGGGCCCGAGTCGCATCAACAGCTGTTCGACGAGACCGCGTTGTTCATGCACCGGCAGGTCGCGGGCATGGCGGCCGACAAGCGCCGCATCATCGAGTCCGCGCGCCGCCGCGAAGCGGGCCTCGCGGGCCGGCGCGTGCTCATCGTCGACGACGACATCCGCAACATCTTCTCGCTCACGGGCGTGCTGGAGCAGCACCAGGTGCAGGTCGTGCACGCGGAGAGCGGTCGCCAGGGCATCGAGCAACTGGAGACGGCGGATGACGTCGACATGGTGCTGATGGACGTGATGATGCCGGACATGGACGGCTACGAGACGATGCGGCAGATCCGCCGAGTCGAGCGCTTCCGCAAGCTTCCCATCATCGCGATCACCGCGAAGGCGATGAAGGGCGACCGCGAGAAGTGCATTGCCGCCGGCGCTTCGGAATACATCTCCAAGCCCGTCGATACCGATCAGCTGGTCTCGATGATGCGCGTCTGGCTCGGGCGCGTATGAGGCCGCGCAGTCGAACATGAGCGCCGCCGAGCCCAAAGCCACGATCCTGATCGTCGACGACGAGCCCGACAATCGCTTTGCGTTGTCGCACGTGCTCGCGGAGCTCGAGCAGAAGATCGTCGAGGCCGCTTCGGGCGAAGACGCGCTGCGTTTCCTGTTGCGCGAAGAGTGCGCGGTCATCCTGCTCGATGCCAACATGCCCGGGCTGGACGGCTACGCGACGGCCGAGCTGATCCGCCGGCGCGAGCGCTCGCGGCACATTCCGATCATGTTCGTCAGCGCCATCGACAAGGACGACGAGCACATCGCCCGCGCCTACGCGATGGGCGCGGTCGACTACGTTTTCAAGCCGGTCGACCCGGTGATCCTGCGCTCGAAGATCGCGGTGCTGGTCGATCTGTATCTCAAGAACGAGGCAGTGCGGCGCCAGGCGCAGCTCGAGCGCCTGCTGCAGGAAGAGAACCTGCGCATCCGCCAGGAGAAGCTCGAGGCGGAGCGGCAGCTGCGACAGATCGAGGAGCGCCAGACTGCCATCGTGCGGTCATTGCCGATCGCGTTGTACAGCGCTCGACTGAAGGGCCGCTTCTCCGGGCCGCGCTTCGTCAGCGAGGGCATGGCGCAAGCGATCGGCTTCCCGGCCGCGCGCTTCGTCGAAGATCCGGACCTGTGGCCCGAGCGCATCCATCCCGAGGATCGCGAGCGCGTCCTCGCCGACGTCGCTGCGATCCAGGCGAGCGGCGGTATGTCCGCCGAGTATCGGTGGGTCTGCGCCGACGGCTCGCATCGCTGGTTCCTCGATCGCGCGGTGCTGATTCGCGATCACGACGGGCACCCGCAGGAAATCTTCGGCAGCTGCCTCGACATCACCGATCGCCGCCAGATCGAGCAGCAGCTGTTCCAGGCGCAGAAGATGGAAGCCGTCGGACAACTGACCGGCGGCATCGCACACGACTTCAACAACATGCTGACGGTCGTGATCGGAAATCTCGACGCGCTGGCGCGCGCGCTGCGCGGGACTGGACGCAACTTCGGTCGCGCGGAAATGGCGCTCACCGGTGCGCTCAGCTGCGCGGAGCTGACGCGTCGCTTGCTCGCGTTCGCTCGCCGGCAGCCGCTGCGGGCGAGCCCGGTGCATCTCGGGCAGATGTGCCGCAACGTCGCCAAGCTCCTCGGTCGCACGCTCGGCGAGCGCATCTGTATCGAAATCAAGGACGAGTCGAACCTGTGGCACGTGCTCGCGGATCCGGCGCAGGTGGAGTCCTCGCTGATCAACCTCGCCGTGAATGCCCGCGACGCGATGACCGAAGGCGGCACGTTGACGATCGAGACCAGCAACGTGACCTCGCACGGCGCGGACGCCGACATCCCGGCCGGGGACTTCGTGCTGCTGGAGGTGGCTGACACGGGCGTCGGCATGACGGCAGAAGTGCTGGAACGCGCGGTCGAGCCGTTCTTCACCACCAAGAATCTCGGCCACGGCACCGGGCTCGGCTTGAGCATGGTGTACGGCTTCGTCAAGCAGTCGGGCGGACACGTCAAGATCGAGAGCGCGCCGAATCGCGGCACGCGCGTAAAGCTGTACCTGCCGCGCAGCGACGCGACAGTTCAGCCCGCCGAGGTGGCGGGCGACGCGGAATCGGCCGAGGTCTCCGGGCGCGATCGGACGATTCTGCTCGTCGAGGACGATGCCGGCGTGCGTGCGGTGACGGCCGCGATGCTCAAAGAGCTGCAATTCACGGTGATCGAAGCGGACAACGGCTCACACGCGCTCGACATCGTCGATCGCCAGCCGGATATCGATCTGCTGTTCACGGATATCGTGATGCCGGGGATGAATGGATTCGAGTTGGGTCGCCTGGCGCGCGAGCGCAGGCCGCAGTTGCCGGTGCTGTACGCGACGGGCTATGCGGCGTCGTACACCGCGCCGGAAAAGGGCGCGGATGTGTTGGCGAAGCCGTACAGGGAAGCGGATCTGCTGACGAAGCTGAGAGTTTTGCTGACCGCCCAAGCGCAGAGTCGGGCTGAAGCCCGACCGCTTTAAATCTTCTTCGACCTCGGCGCCGCCGGCATCGGCACGCCACCCGGTCCTTTCGCAAACGTCTGCCACGGCGTCGACCTCTGCATCGCCACACCGGGCTTGCTCCAATCACACACGCCGCTCGCGAACACCTTGCTCAGTCTTGTCCACTGCTCATCGCTGAACGTCGTCGCGTAGTCGCTGCGCTTCAGCGGCTTCAGCTGACACTTGAGCACATCCTCCGCGAGCGGACCGCCGGCGACCTGGCGCGGCGAGGCGAAGTACCGCAGCACCGGATCGGCGTCGCACTTGGCCCAGTCCGTCACCTTGGTCGTGTAGTCGTTGCCGATGTAGCAGAAGTCGAAGGCTTCGGCCGGCTTGTTCTTCACGACTTTCTCTTCGAGCGTCGCAGTGCTCGCATCCGCCTTGATGGCGGCGACCCACTTGTCGATCGTCGCGAGCGAATCGACCATCAGTTGCGGCGGCGGCAACAGTCCCGGGCCGTAGCGCCAGATCACCTGGTTGCCGTGGCCGCCGTTGATGCGATCGAGCCGGTCGCGGACGGCGAAGGCGCGCCAGTTCATGTGAATGTTGGAGTTGTCGTTGCCGCGCCAGTCGATGATCGGCACTTTCGCCCATTGCTGCGCGTCGCCGATGATGCCGTCCTGGTACGCGATGCGCAGCGCTTCCGGATCGGCAACCGTGCGCGCGGCGGTCGGGTTCATATCGATGTCGCGGCCGCCGATTTTCTCGTTCAGCGTTACGAATTCCTCGGCGCCGATCTGTCCGGCGGCGAGCGCTTTCAGTCCGTACTGAATGCCCGCGTTGTCGTCGATGCGCCGGGCGAAACCGCTGCCGGGCAGCGCACCCCAGGTCGCGATCGCGTACTCGGGAATCGTGCAACGCACGCCGTGCGGATTCTTCGCGGCGTCGTACACCTGGCTATCGAGCAACGAACAATTGTTGGTCGGCTTGTTGGTGCGCGGATGCGTGTACACGCCGGGATTGTTCGAGGGGCCGTACGACAGTGCCCACGCGCGGCACGCCTTTTCGTCCATATGACCGGCGATCGCGGCTTTCTTGCTCGCGAGCTGCGCCGGCGTCAGCTCCTTGGTCAGCGCTGCGAATTGCGGTGACGCGAAGTAGCTGTCGAGCATCACGCAGTCACCGACCTCCATGCCGGTGGAGTACGAGTCCGGATACGTGCACGAGGGCTGGATGCCGTCGAGCAGGCCCGGGTAGCGGGACGCCAACTGCAGTTGCATGATCGAGCCGCCCGAGCAGCCGGTGCCGATGGTGTATTTGATCTCGCCATAGCGCTCGATGATGTGCTCTTTGCCCATCATCACGGTCTCGGCCGCAACGGCGTGGTTCGAGTTGAGCTGCTGATCGGTGTGTGCGCTCACCGCGACGAGATAACCGCGGGCCAGGGCATAGTCGATCTGCCACGTGCTGTTGGGTGCGAACTGCTTGTATGGCGTTCCGCTGCCGCCGCCGAACGACCATAGGAGCTTGCGGTTCCATGCTGCCAGTCCTGCGTCTGGGGCCGCACTGCCCGGATCGAACAGCACCGCCATATCGTAGATCGCACGATTCATCACGCCGCGTTCGACGCGCACGATGAACTTCACTTTGACGCCCTGGTCGTTGGTCACTTCGGCGACATCCGCAGGCAGCGGGGCGTTCGGATCGTATGGCTTGAAACACGGGCTGCTGGCGTTGCGCTGTGAGCACTGCTCGGTCGTGCGATAGAGCAGATGATCCTCGCTCGGGATATTGCACTGAGCGTCGGTGGCTGCAGCGCTCAAGCCGCTCGCGTTCGTTGCCGGCGCGGTGCTGGTTGCATCCTGCGCGGCCGGCGTTGCACAGACCCAGGGCTGCACTTGTGTGCCGGAGAAGATGGGACCGCCGATCGGGTAGTTGGTAATCGTGAGTCGAGCGCCGCCCTTGCCGAGCTTCGCCGTGACGACATTTGCGCCGTCTTTCAGACCGGTAATCAACCCGACGATTCGCCCACCGGTACCTTGCTTGAACGCGTTGCTGACATCCCGCCCGTCCACGTCGACATGGAGGTCAGTGGCTGTCGCAGCCTTCGGCAGCACGACTTCGACGAGCGCGTCGCCGCCGCTGACGAGGTCGGCCCGGTTCGACAGCACCTTGATTTCCACGCCGCCCGAGTCGAAACGCGAGCCCGGACTGCCGACGCAAGCGGCCAGCATGCCCGCCACACAAACCAGGACTCCCCACTGCAGAACCCGCCGCATGAGCGCTCCCCCGATCGTTGCTGACTTGGCACAGAGTGTCGGGCTAAAACCCGACCTACAACTCTTCGCGATCGCAAAGATTTGTGGTGACGAGTGTTTCCCTGTACAGTGCCGCCCGCTCAACCAGCTGCCGTCCGGTCAGCTCGTTCACTTACTCGCGGTTTTCCCACCTCGAACTTATCTCCGCCTCGACTGGACCTTGCGACCACGTCGCATGCGGGCTGGTAGAGGATTCTGATCAATGCCTTTTACTTCTCTCGGGCTGCTGCCCGAACTGACCCGTGCGCTCGCGGATCGCGGCTATGCCGAACCCACACCTGTGCAGGCGCGTGTCATCCCTGAAATTCTCGCGGGCCGGGACATCCTGGCCGGCGCCCAGACCGGCACCGGCAAGACGGCCGGCTTCACGCTGCCGATCCTGCAACGCCTGCACGGCACTGCTCATCCGCCGAAGGCACCGCGAGCGCTGGTGCTCGTGCCGACGCGCGAGCTCGCTGCCCAGGTCAACGAAAGCGTCCGCGCCTACGGCAAGTACCTGCGGCTGCGCACGCAAGTCATCTTCGGCGGCGTCGGCATCGGTCCGCAGATCGATGGCCTGCGCCGCGGGACCGACATCGTGGTGGCGACGCCGGGCCGGCTGCTCGATCACGCGCAACAGGGCACCATCGATCTGTCGCACGTGCAGGTCCTGGTGCTCGACGAAGCCGATCGCATGCTCGACATGGGGTTCATCGCGGACATTCGCCGCGTGATCAAGCTGCTGCCGCGGCAGCGGCAGAACCTGATGTTCTCGGCGACCTATTCCGACGACATCCGGCGGCTCGCGCAGAACCTGCTGCATCAACCGGTCGAGATCGAAGTTGCCCGTCGCAACGCCGCTGTCGATAGCGTCGAGCAGCGCGCATACCTGGTGCCGAAAGATCAGAAGCGCGCGTTGCTCTCGCATTTGATCCAAGACGGCGACTGGTCGCAGGTGCTGGTGTTCACGCGCACCAAGCACGGCGCGAATCGTCTGACGAAGCAGTTGCAGGAAGACGGCATCGAAGCCGCTGCGATTCACGGCAACAAGAGTCAGTCGGCGCGCACGCAGGCGCTCGCGGGCTTCAAGAGCTACGACGTCCGTGCGCTGGTCGCGACAGAAGTCGCATCACGCGGGCTCGACATCAAGGAGCTGCCGCACGTCGTGAACTACGAGCTGCCGAACGTGCCGGAGGACTACGTGCATCGCATCGGACGCACCGGCCGCGCCGGCGCGACCGGCATCGCGGTGTCGTTGGTGGCGCCGGATGAAACCGGGCTGATGAGAGACATCGAGAAGGTGCTGCGCAAGCAGATCCCGCAACTGCCGCTGCCGCACTTCACTCGAGCGCAGCCGCAACCGCAGCGAGCTGCGGGTCCGGCCCAGCACGCGGAGCCGAGGCATTCGCAGCCGCGGCATGTGCAGTCGAAGCCTGCACAGCCGAAGCAGGGTCAGCCCAACCAATCGCAGGGCAAGCCGCAGCATCCGCACGCACGTCAGCAACCGAACGGGAATCGGAACAACCGCCGTCGTCGCTGGCAAAACCGATCGCGTCCTCAGGCCTCAGCGCGCTGAGCTGCGATCTCGGCAGCGGGAAGACTGCCGTAGCGTAGGTAGCTGCCTGTGTCTGCGGTTTGCTATTGTCCCGGCATGGGCACCTGGGACTACTACGGCCGGCACGACCCTTATTTCGGAGTCCTGTCTCACGATCGCTATCACAGTGGTGCGTTGAGCGAAGACGCGCGCCGCGAGTTCTTCGAATCCGGTGCGGCGTACGTGCGAGACGTGCTCGATTCCTGCCGCCGCCATCTCGGCCCTGAGCTGCCGCGCGAGAAAGCGCTCGATTTCGGCTGCGGCGTCGGCAGGCTCACGTTGCCGCTCGCCGGAGAGTTCGCTCACGTGGTCGGCGTGGACGTCGCTGCCGGGATGCTGACGGAAGCACGAGCGCAAGCCGCAGCGCGGCAGCTGCGCAACGTCACCTTTTGCCAAACGCTCGAGGAGCTGGTCGGCGCGCATGGCACGTTCTCTTTCGTCAACTCGTACATCGTTCTGCAGCACGTGCCCACCAGGGATGGGCTCGCGTACATAGCCACGATGTTGCGACTGCTCGGTGCCGACGGGTTCGGCGCGTTGCACGTGACCTACGCGCGCGCGAAAGACAAATCGAACTACGGGCTGCGCTCGATCGGCTCGCGAGCAGGGCGGCTGGTCGCGGCGCCGCTCTCGAGCCTCGGCAGGAAGCTCCGGGGACGCGAGCCGAAGATGGCCATGAACCCCTACAACCTCAACCAGGTGATCTTCATGCTGCAGGATTGCGGTGTGAACGCGGTCCACGCGCAGCTCACCAATCACGGCGGCCATCTCGGCGCAATTCTCCTGTTCGCCAAGCGCGTGCGCTGAGCTCGTTCACTTCCTCATTTCGGCATATCGGGGCATGTGTACGGATCCGTGATCGCGATGTAATGCTGCTCGCGATTCTGGCCGGCGATCTTGAGGGTGAGCTCGTCCTTGCCCGGCGTGACGACTTCGGCCTCGATCGGCACGGTGTCTTCGAGCCAGCGGATG
>Ga0068862_100001538_pt1 | contig 21100 bp, 22 predicted proteins | sample KBSSwiS52_FD_66598 | JGI IMG/M metagenome (GOLD analysis project Ga0068862, IMG submission 66598) | Switchgrass rhizosphere microbial communities from Kellogg Biological Station, Michigan, USA - KBS Switchgrass S5-2 | ecosystem: Host-associated > Plants > Roots > Rhizosphere > Soil ... | reverse complement strand
CTCGCCCCTCGTCCCTCGTCCCTCGTCCCTCGTCCTCGATCCGGAAAAACAAACCGAGGGACGAGGGACGAGGACGAAGGACGAGGACGAGGGGCGGCCCCTGACGATCTTCGCCGAGCCCATCAACATCCGCGCCGAGAACGTGGCGCGCATCGCGACGCACGCGGAGCGGCTCGGGCTCAAGATGAACGTGGAAGTATTCGAGAGCCGGCGTTCGTGGGAGGATTACGCAATCGGCCAGCTCAGGCTAATTGAGGACGTCGCTGGCGCCCTGGGCCTGAGCGACCGGTTGCACCTCTGGCCCGATCACGCGCTCGGGAGCCGGCACACGAGCGAGCGGCAGCCGGAGCCCGATGCGTATATGAAATGGATCACCGGGTGGTGGGCGCGAAGGAGCGAGTGGCCGGTATGAAAAACTCCAAGCTCCAAGCTCCAAGCTCCAAGCTGATCAGTTTGGGATTTGGATGCTTGGGATTTGGAGCTTGTTTGGTGTTTGGATCTTGGAGCTTTGGAGCTTAAGCAACCATGAGCGAGACCGACCCAGTGGCCATCGTTGCGCTGTTGCGCGAGGAACTGCGCGAGGAACTGCGCAAGGGGCTAGAGGAGATCCTGAACGAGGTCGCCCGGCAGCACAGCCCGTGGATGAACGCCAACTCCGCCGCGCGTTATGCCGATTGCTCGCCGAGCACGATCCACAAGGCGGCGGCCAAAGGCATCATCACGCGCTACGACCAATTCACCGGCCCGCGCTTCCGCCGGGACGAGATCGACGCGGCGCTCGAGGGGAAGAAATTGAAACGGAGAACCGGCGAAACGGAGAACCGGCGCGCCGATACACCGACTCACCGACTCGCCGATTCCTCTTCAAAGCCGTGACCAACGATGAAATCAGACACGACGTAACCGATGCCATGCGTTTCCTGCGCACGTGCGGCAGCGACGGCGGGCCGCGCCAAGCGGACGCGATCCAGCGATTGCTTTCGCGCATGAGCAAGCAGGACGAAGCGTTGCACCGGCTCAAGGTGACGCTCGATGAAGTGGTTGGCGACATCCCGCCCATCGAGCCCCGCTGCGTCGACCCACGCATTGCGCACCACCCCGAAATGCTCAAACACCCGAAACGGTGAGTTGTGTGGCCGAACGACCCAAGCTAAGCCACAGCCCGGCAAATCCACAACCATGAAATCGAAAAACGTATCTGCACTGGTTGCGCCGTTACATGGCTGCCATTGGCCAGATGCCCAATGAGCTGGCCAGTGAGAAGAACACGTGGACGTCAACACGACGATGGGTTATTGCCACGCGGAAGCGTGCAGTGTCCCGAGTCCTCTGGATTCGTCTACTTGGGGTTCGCGGGCGGGGTAGGGCGGTTGGAGTAGGCCTCGAGCGCGGCGGCGATTGCTTCGCGGATCGCTTCGGTCTGGTTGTTCCCGTACCCCTTCAAGATGAACTTGCGCGTCTCGTTCGGCCCTAAACTGTATTCCAGGTCCCGGATCGCCTTGCGCGTGATGAAGCTGCTCGTGGAAAAAGACACTTTCTCCCCGCCTGGCTCCGTGCGCGTGTAGGAAATCGATGTGCAGCCGGCGAGCAGGAGCAATGCGAAGAGTGAAACGGCGAGTCGGCGAGACGGTGTATCGGTGCGCCGTTTCTCCGGCTCGCCGTTTCTCCGATTCAATTTCAGCAGGGGGAGATTTTTCATTGTCAATTAAAGGGCTGGAGTCAATGGGGCGTGCAGATCATGTAGTTTCGTGCAAATTGCGATAATGAAACCACCTGGACGGCCCGACGATGTTCTTAGCCTCAAGCTCGTGATTGCCGCAATCGCTCTTACCGTAGCCCTTGTCTGGATGCTAACTCGCTAGGTAGCAGCGAACGTGAGTTCGCTCTGATCAAAACAAGTGAGCGGACTCACGTCCGCTGCTACCAAATCAGGGTGGTATCACAAAGCCGTTGACGTTCTTGGTGGCGTCGAGGCAGAAAATCGATTCCAGGCAATATTGATCGGCGTTTTCATCCCAGAAATCCACGAGCGTGTTGGCCGGGCATAGGGACTCGAATTGCACGCGGCCTTTGCCGTCTACCGGGTAGGCGCTGGTCGGAGTCCGTGGCAGCCCGGAAACGTCCGGGCCGAATGGACCCAGGAAAAATGCCGGGTTATCCAGGACATCGCGCACGCTGACCTTCACGAATACGGGCGACTGCCGGATCCGCAGCTTCACTTCCTGGCACCAAATCTCCTCGTGCGGCGTCCAGATTAGGTTTTCGGTCACCGGGTAAAATACGAAAAGCCCGCCAAACTTCGCCTGGTCAACCTGGACCGGGTCCAAGCCGCCACTCAGATCCACCGTCACGAGCTCGTAGGGGGAGCGGCGGTCCTGCGGCTTTCTACCCGGATAGTAAGCGCCACCATCGATGCCCAGCACATCTTTGAAATAGGTCGGTAGTGTGCCTCTTTCGATCTGGAGGATTTGCCCGATGGCGATGTTCACCAAGACCGTGCCCGTGTTGCCGAAGATGTAATCTTCCGGCGCGCCGTTAAAATCTGGCTGGGCATAACTGAACTCGGTAATCCCGTTGGGGGTGTTGATGAAGATGGTGTCCCACCAGGCCTCGCCTTGCACCGCATCGGTGAGGTCGTTGATCCTGGCATAAGCAGCGGTCTTAAGTGTCGCCAGGTTGTCCACCATCTGGCGTTGAAAGGCACGGATACTTTTCGAGCTGGCCAATGGATCCAGAAAGGGCGCGCTCAGATCAAACTGCTGCGTGCAGGCCAGAGCGGCCGAGACATCCTGGACCAGGGAAGTTTCGCTCGACGAAGTGATGGTGACGCCAAATGGAAACAAGAGCGCCATGTTTGCCCGGTGGACCGCTTCACTGGGCACGAAACTGAACGTGTAAACATCCGGACCGGTCAACGAATATTGGACGGTCATGTCCACCGAACTGCTGTTGGGAAAGTTGGAAATATTTATCCGCACGCGCAACGTGCTGTAAATAGTGTCGTCCGTAGCGTCGGTGAAACTGGTGAAACCGCGCAGCGGCATACGGCTCAGCAGCCGGATCTCCTGGTACTTGCCGGGCGCCCCACCCCCGCCGCCGCCGCAGGGGCACTCGATGCGCAGCGTCGTGCCCGTAGGCCGGACGGCGGCGAGCAGGTAGTCAGCTCCGCTGCGGATCTGGCTTTGCTCGAGAAACGCCTGGAGCTGGCGCAGGTAAGACATCAGCTCGGGGTCGCCGGTGATCGAGGGGAGGCGGGGAGGGCGAAGCATGAATTAAGCTCCAAAATCCAAACACCAAGATCCAAACAAACACCAAACACCAAGATCCAAACTTGGCGCTTGGGATTTGGAGCTTGTTTGGAGCTTGGAGCTTGGAGCTTGGAGCTTCATGGGACCGTTTCTTCCGGTGCTGGAGCCTTCGCGTGGCCGCCCTGGCACTCGACCATAATGGTTGTTCCAACCGGTCTCACATTGAGCCGATAACCGACGCCCGACACGACCTGGTTTTGTTGCGCGAACGCTTGCAACTCGCGCAGATAAGCCATCAGGGCGGAGTCGCGGCCGGCGAGCGAGGGGAGACGGGGCGGTCTTAGCATGGGAGAGGAGCGCCAGAGCGCCGGAGCGCGGGTCTGTGACCCGCAGCAGTGCGGGCAATCACTTGGCATGGTCGGACGTTGCTGCGGGTCACAGACCCGCGCTCCGTTCCGGGCGCGTGTGTTTTCATGGCACGAAAACAAACAAGCCTGGCGGATCGCTGACGTATTCCCCAAATTGCCAGTCTTGCTGAAGACTCCAGAAGCCGCGGCCGCTTCTCCGAACCGATGGCGCCCCCTTGAGCCAGCCCCAGGTGAAACCATCGCGCGCGACTGGGTTTGCCGGGAAGCTGAAAAGCACATCGGCCGGCACGTTTTCCAGCGCGTAAAGGGCGGAGGTGCTCAACACGTCGCCGACGAAGGTCACGGCAAGTTGCTGATCGTAGCGCGAGGCGACCGTCTGACTAAGCCGCAAACACGGCAGATAACGCGGCACGGCGCGCATGCCGGCCAGTTCGAGTTCGTAGAGGCGCTGGGCGATCGGATTGGCAAAGCTGAAAGCGCGTTCGCCTGGGTTGTCCAAGAGGAATCGGATCCACTCGAGGAGGTTCATGTCCAGGACACCTTGAGTCACGGTCGCGGCGCTGAGATCGATCAGCCTCAGCGGCCAGGCGACGGATGTTTCCAATAGCGAAAGCTCGGTGAGCGTGGGAATCACTTCCCAGATTATCTCGACCTCGGGATCGTTGATGATGAGCTCGGCGCGGACGAGGGGGGATTCTTCCTGCGGGGTGATCTGGATCTCGTCATAGGTGGCTTTCCAGCCAGTGGCGGCAAGGACCTCCGTTTCTGACGTGCCGACGCGGGCGAGCATGTCCGCATAAATGCCAGTGACGACGTCCACCCGGCGCCCGCCAACGCCGCGTTGCCACGAGAAGTGTGATTTTATCTGCTGGGGGAGGTCGCTGCCGCTGACGTAATAGTTGGGCATCTATCTGAAGGGGGCGAAGTCAATGAAGCTCCAAGCGTCCAAGCTCCAAATCCCAAACTGATCAGTTTGGAGCTTGGACGCTTGGGATTTGGAGCTTCTCTTATGGCGGCACGCTGCTGTCGCCGCCGGCGATCGACTTGTTCGGCCTCGTGTTCTGCTCGATCTTTTGCTGGATTTGCATCGAGCGGGTGAGGGTGCTTTCCATCGGGTTGGAGCCGCCGCGCGTGAAGGCGAAATTGCCCAGGCGCACGAGGTTCGTGGCGGCTTCGTGGTTTGAGCGGAGGCGGTGCGTGGCCTTGACCTTCTCGGGGGCCTCGTCGATTTCCTTTTGGGTCTGTTCTTTGTTGGCCCGTTTCTTTTGGGCGTCCTCGAGGCGCTTCTGCTTTTGGGCCACCGCTTCATCACCTTTCGGGTCGCTCATCGCGTAATTGCCCAGGCCGGTCAGCCAGGGGATCGGATTCATGCCGATGAAAAGATTGTTCGGTCCCGCGGCGCCAGCGCTCATGTTCTGAATGGCGGTCATGACCCCAGCCAATACTTTGCCGCCCGCCGCGAGGCCGGTGCGGCCGAGGCTCTCGAGAGCGTTCTCCAGCTCGCGCACCTTTTTGATGGTGCTCAGATCCATCACCTCGGCGGTGTGCGCCAGTTGGTCTTCGATGTTGGTCAAGCCCTGGCCGAGGGTGACGCGCAAGGAAGTGGCCATCTTGGCGCCCATCAGTTCGGTGAGCGACGTGAGTTCCTTGGCGCTGCGGCCAGTCTTGGCCATCTGATCGGAGATCGCTCGCAGTATATCCACCGGCGATTCCTTGAGGCCTTCCCCGGTGATTTTGAAAAAACTGAACGCTTTGGCATCATCGCCCGCGGGATCGATCAACGCCTTCTTTCTGGCCTCGGCGATGCGTGTGATGGCCGAGGCGAGTTTGTCCGCGCTTTGATTATTGTCTTTGAGCGCGATGTCCCAGGCCTGGGCGGTCTCGACTGACACCTCGAGTTGTTCGCTTAACACCTGGGCGTCCTTGGCGCGCTCGAGGATTTGATGGCCGTACTCGACAATGGCCCCGAGGGTGAAAAGCGTGGCCAGCTTGTCCTTGAGTTCAACGACCCCAGCGCGCAGGTCCTTGTTAACGTCTTTAACCTTCTTCACCGAGCGTTCGTAGCTGGCGGTTTCGAGGGAGAGTTTGGCTTTTAGTTCGGCCATAGGTTTAAGCTCCAAGCTCCAAGCTCCAAATCCCAAACAACGAAAAAAGCTCCAAGCTCCAAGCTCCAATCTCCAAGCTGATCAGTTTGGGATTTGGATGCTTGGTGTTTGTTTGGAGCTTGGTGTTTGGATCTTGGAGCTTTTTCATAGCGTTTCGCCGTTTCGTTTCGCCGTTTCCTCTTCTGCCCGCTTGGCGTAGAACTCCTTGGCCAGCCGATCCACCTCGGCGTCCTCGTCGCTTTTGACGCGCAGGACCTGTTCCTGTTCGCGGATGGCGATGTAATCGCAGTAGGTTTTCCCGAGGGGCTGGTTCCAAATCTCGACGTCGATCAGGTTGGTGAGCTTGTGCAGGTTCAAATACACGATCTGCCAGAAGGGCGACCCGATCGGTTGGGTTTCGCCGCCGGATTGGGTGAAGTATGCGGGCATCACGTCCGCGGCGCGGATGTAGGCCATGAATTCGGTCACCTCGATGTTCAGGTCGAGCTTGGCCGTTTTGGTCCCCCATTCCTCGAGGGTCTTCTGGTTGGCCTCGGACGGGGTGGTCATGTCGCCGAGGAACTCGACGCCAGCGGCGAAGGTGTCCGCGCACAGGATGACCGCCAGGATGAGGTCGCCCAGCTCGACTTGCTTGGCCTCACGGCTGACGAACGGGGAATCAATGCGGCGGAGCAACACCAGGTGGCCGAGGGAGAAGGGGCGCAGGCGCACGCCCAGGCACCAGGCGGGGTCGGGGATGAGGGCGTTGAGGAAGTTCGCTTCCATTTGTTAACCCGTCGATAAAGCTCCAAGCTCCAAGCTCCAAATCCCAAACTGATCAGTTTGGCACCGCCGCGCTCCCGTTAAGGACTGGGGATAACGGTAACCTCGAGGGCGAGGTCATTCGCCACACGTTTTTCGATCGGTAGATTCACGCGGACGGGGTTCGAGTTGTTGTCCAAATCGAACGTGCAGCCGCCTAAATACACCCATTTGGTGTCGTTGAGAAACGGCAGGACGAAGCCAGCTAAAGTAACTCGCGCGCAGAGTGGCGGCGCTATCGCCTGGTCCACGGCGTTGGCCACGGCATTGGCCACGGTGTTGTCCGCCGGGACTAACTGGATGGTGATTTTATAACCCTCGTTGCAACAAACCACGGTTGTGTCGTTGCCATCTTGGTCTTTGACGAGGGCTTTCTCGGCTTCGTGCGTCGCGGAGATGGATTGGGTGAGCGAGGTGTACGTGGCGATACCAGTGAAAACGATGGTGCCATTAGTCCCGGTGACGACTGCGGTGCCTGATACGAGCATATACTCGTAGGCGCCGAGTCAACGAGGCGTGAGAAGAGCTGAGACGGGGAAACGGCGAAACGGGGTGTCGGCGATCCGGATCACCGACTCGCCGGCTCGCCGATTCGCCGATTCAACTCACCTCGGGAGGACTTTCGACCGGGCCATCGCCGCCGAGCGGGAACTGCGGGATCACCCGGGCGGCGCAGCAGTAGACCTCGAGGACGATCATGTCGCGGTAGGTGCGGCCTTCGACGGTGTGCCCGAGGTCGAGCTGGCGATAGTTGAACACGTAGAACTCGGCCACCACGCGGTTAAGCCAGTTGTGCATCACATGGCTGGCCAGGATGTCGAATATGGTGGCGACGTTCGTGGCGTGCTGGGCCTCGGGCGTCGGGCCGCCGGCGGGGATCTGGTTTCCGTCCTCGTCAGTCAGGTCCACGCTGCCCACTACGGTGATCATGACCTGGATAAAGAAATTGCCGGTGGCGCGCGGTTCCTCGGGGCCCCCGTGGGCGCTGATCTCGACGCGGGGACAGACCTTTTCGTCCGAATCGTGCCCGGTGAAGATCGCGGCCTTGGGGAGCGCGACCTGGTTATTCGCGATGTAATCGTAAAAGGCGCGCTCGGCTTTGGAGCAGAGCGAGCTGAAGGGGGGGCTGGGGAGGAGGGGCATTTTTGTTTAAGCTCCAAGCTCCAAACGCCAAATCCCAAACAAGCTCCAAATCCCAAGCGCCAATTGGATCTTGGTGTTTGGTGTTTGTTTGGAGCTTGGAGCTTGGAGCTTGGAGCTTGTTTTCATACTTCCGCCGTCGTTGGCGGCAGCAGGCCCAGGTCCGGCAAGTCCGGGAACGGCGCGAGGGGGGCGAGCACGGCCTGGCCCAGGCGGATCAGGTGCTCGGCTTGATAGTGGGGGATGTCCACGACGTCGCCGGCGTGGACGATGATGTGTTTGGTTACTTGGATCCCGGTCGAGGGAGCGATGATTTTGATTTTCATAGTTTGTGACGGTCTTCCGCCTCTTGCTCCTGGTCTTCCTGCCATTGGTCGCGCGGAGGCGGCGAGAGGAGGATGAAGATGAAGAATGCGACCATGCACGCGAGCATGATGGCGAGGGTGATCACGATTATCATAGGTTGCTTAACGTGCTGTTTTGGATCATAGGCTGAATCGCGCGGCGTGTTTGTTCATATAGTTCTCCACCTGTCGGATCATCGCCCGGGCGCGGAACGCGAGGGCGCGCTGGATTATCCGCGTTTCCGGATCGCTGGCGAGCTCGGAGGCGTAGGGTATAAGGTTCTGGATCGTGATGCTTGGGTTGGTCGGGTTCTCGGTGTCGTCAGTGGCGCTGCCGGCGGTCGAGTGGCGAGTGATCCAGCCAGGGAGACTCACCCCGAATTTGGCCGCGGCGGTTTTCCAGCCGGCTTTGGCTTTGCCTACGTGGGAGAGTTTGAGTTGGAGCAAGATGTCGATCGTGTCTTCGAAAAAGACCGCGACGCGGACACGTTTGCGCACGCGCCCGCGGCGGTCCCGAAATTTTCTGTGGTCTTTTTCTGAAGCGGTGGCTGTGATCCAATTCTGCACTTTCTCGCTTTTGATGTAGTTCTTGAACACTTCAAAATTGCCCTGCTCGATCATCCAGGTAGTGGCGGCCTTAACTTCGGGATTGCGGGGATTCTTGACGATATCCAATTGCTTGACCGAATAGTACAGGCTGGCGATTTGATTCTTTACTGCCTTCTCGCCGATTTTCAGTTGCGCGGAGAAAGGTTCGGCAGCGGGGTTGCCAAAGACGGTTTTGGAAAAGGGCGGGGTGAGTTTGGCGCAATCGCGGGTGAGGAGCTTGGCCTGCTCCTTGAGCACGAGCTTGGCGTCACGCCTGCTGTGTTTCATGAACAGAGCGAAGGCGCGGTCGAATGCGGTGGTGTCGAGGGTCATGAAAGCTCCAAGATCCAAGATCCAAACACCAAACAAATCCCAACAACCAAACTCCAAAAACTCACGCCCTTGGAGCTTGGAGCTTGGAGCTTGGAGCTTGTTTGGGATTTGGAGCTTGGAGCTTGGAGCTTCATCTCGATGGGTCCTTCAGGTCCAGCCGGATCACCGTTTGGGTGGCGTCTACCTTCGTGCTGACGATCGTGTAGACCTTGTCGAGATACGTGAGGCGCTTGCCGGCGATGGGGACGGGTTGGTCGCTTTCGTCAAGGGTCATCACCTGGCCGTCGATGACGTCGAGCAGGTCGTCTACGGCGAAGAAATATTCCCGCAAGGTCAGGAGCGAGAGGCCGATGTCCACGCCCAGGCCGCCCAGCTCGAGGGCGGTCGCCCGGGCGAAGCTGCTGGGCAGGAGTTTGACCTGTTGGCCTTTCCAGGTGAAGGCCGGCGCGACGCCGAGGTTGCGCGGGCACTCGGCCAGGTCGGTCGACAGGTCGGCGAAGGCGGACGTTAGGTCGTTGGCGAGGCTCACTTCGGGACCGGGCGCAGGCCTGCGGGCGCGGTGCCGCTTTGGACGACGAGGCCTTGCGGGTAACGCGCCAGGAGGCGGTCAGTGAGGTTCGAGGCCAGGTCGATGATCGAGTCGTCAGCGACGCCTTGGCTGCTCAGGTGCCCGTTGGCCAGGTAGGCCTTGAGCACCTCGAAGAATACGGTGAACCAGCCGGGCGGTTTGACGCCGGTGTTCGGGCCGTCCGGAACCCAGGTCGTGCCGCCAGGGGTCGCGGGGACGCCGGCGCCAGGGACGGCGGGCGGGTTGGGCGTGTTGCCAGGGGTGAAGACGGCGGTGGGCTTGGCTGCTGTGTGGGTGTGTTTTTCGCTCATGCTTTTGTGTTTTGTTGTTTTTATCTTGCTCGTCCCTCGTCCTTCGTCCCTCGTCCTTCGTCCTCGATCCGACAAAACAAATCGAAGGACGATGGACGATGGACGAGGACGAGGACGAATAAACGGGGCTTCATAGTACTCGGCGGCGTAAGGCTGATCTCCGGTAATCTACCACCGGGGGCGGCGGGGGCGATATGTAAAAACTGGTCAGGGTCGCGTCGGCGCTGTTGGTCACGGTGATCGCGGCGGTGGTCGCGTGGTCGGCACCGTTGTATTGCCACTTCGAGAAGGTCGAGGAACCAGGGCCGATCGCGGGCGCGGTCAGGGTCACCAGGGCGTCGGCGTCGTAGAGGCGGGTGAAGGTCGTGGTGCCGGTGCTGGCGCCGTTGTTGTCGCTGGTGGCCGCTACGGTCACGCCGCTCGCGGGGTTCGAGCTGGCCACGGTCACGGTGAAGGTCACGACGGCCGGCGGGTTCGTGGATGTCCGTTGCAGGATGAACGCGCCGAAGTCCGGGAAGCTCAGCGGACACAGTGGGACCGTGTCGCCAAACGGGATTGCGCGGGAGTGGCTGGCGGCGCGCATGTCGAGGTTGAGCGTTTGGGTGGCGCTCACGATTTGGTTCACGGTGTCGCCGTAATAGTTTTGCAAGCCGCGGATGGTGACGGCGTCGCCAGTCGCCCAGCCGAGCGGGACGACGTTGATCACCACGTTGGTGCCGAGGGACCAGTTGTAGACGATGGCCTGGGCGCGGTTCACGTCGTAAAAGTTATTCTGGACCGTCACGTAGTTGGTCGTGGGCAATGTATGGCTTACGGTCGAGTTGACGTCGTAACCGGTCTTGGCGGTCCATTGCGGCTTGGTCATGAAGGCGAGGCCTTCGAGCACCCAATCGTTGGTCGCGATGTTGGGGGCGACGCCGGGATTGATGACGTAAATGTTGCGATCGAATGTCCACGGGAGGATCGCCTGGTTGGTGACCAGGCTCACGACGTGAAAGCCGCCCGTCGCCGAGTTGAGCATGTAATTGTTCGTGTAGATGAGAGACTGCCACGAGCTCACTTGCAGGAAGGTTTTGTAAAAGTAGTTCCCGGTGGCGATCAGGTCCGCGTAAGCGATCGCGTCGGCCTGGTAGTAGAAAGCCACGTCCGCGCTGTACCCGAAATTGTTGATGAACTGCGCGTCGCTGACGCGGTCGGCCACGACGCCGTTGCGCGCGCCGATGAGTGTGCCCCCGTGCTGGCCGATTCCCCCGACCCAGCAGTTCTCGAGGACGCGCATGTGGGCGACGACGGCCGAGCCGCTGCCGTAAGCTTGCATGCCCAGATCATACGGCGAGGTCGAGAAGTTGCGTTTGACGGTCTTGACCAGGCCGGCCGGGCCCGCGGGCCCCTGCAAATAAAAGTTATGCCCGTGATTAGACGGGAACCCGTTCCGGGTGCCCGTCCAGCCGTTGTTGAAAAGGACGTTGCCGTAATATTCGTGCCCATAGCTGACGCTCGAGAAACTCTCGATGCCGGTCGTGCAATCGTGCACGACGCAATTGATGATCTTGATCCCGACGCCTTGGGCGAAGATGCCGGTCGAGCGCGAGATGTCATCGGGGAAACTCGAATCGCTGGTCGAGGTGCGGACCTGGGTCGAGCTCGAGTACACCTCGATGTCTTTGACAATGATATATGCGCCGACGGTGGTGCTCGGGGCTTGCTGGCCGATGAAGAGGGTCGGGCGCGCGACGGCGTGGTAGAAGGGCGTGGCGCCGCCATCGAGCCGCGCGCGTTCGCCGGGGAAACTCATGACGGTGATGGGCAGGGCCGCGGTGCCCGTCAAAGTGATCTGGAAGATCCAACCTTCGTTCGAGCCCACAACGGTGCCCTGGGGCGCGTGGGTGTAAATGCCCTCGCGTAACAGGAGCGTGTCGCCGGGCTGGATCGTGGCGGTCTTATTGAAGGCGGTCTGGAGATCCCAGGGGGAGCCGATGAGGCCGGTGCCGGCAGCGGAGCCGGTGGGTGAGGCGAACCAGAAGGCGGCCTGGGCGGGTAAGCCGAGAAGGATGAAGAGAAACGGCGAAACGGCGAGCCGGAGAGCCGGCGCAAACATTCGCCGATACGCCGTTTCGCCGATTCCCCGTTTCAGAGTATTTGTCATCGTGAGATCCAAATCTCGCCGTGGGTCTCGACGAAGACCACGGCGCTGCGCACTTCGTTGGTCGGCAGGGCACCGATCACTTGCAGGCCGGCGGGCCAGGTGATCGGGAACTTGGCCAGGTTGCGGAGCTGGAGGACGAACGCGGCGCCGGGGGGGATTGCGCCCATAGTGAAAACGGTGGGGATGGTGATCTCGCGGTAGAGATCGCGCCCGGGGCCAGGGTAGGAAATGACGTTGTTCGTCATGTCCACCACGAGGCGAGTGGACACGACGTTCGTGATGTTGGTCACGTAAACGTTGGTGACCGTCACAAAGTAATTAGTCGTCTCGGTGAGGTTGGTCACGAATACGTTGGTCACGAAAATGTTCGTTTGCAACGGCGCGGGGAACGTGACGGTGAGGGTCACGGGGAGGGTGACGGCGGTGTCGGGAGCGGCCGTTTGCGCAGGCAAACGGAAGCTCCAAGATCCAAACACCAAGATCCAAACAACAAACAAGCTCCAAATCCCAAGCCTCCAAGCTCCAAACTGATCAGTTTGGGATTTGGATCTTGGATCTTGGAGCTTACCTGGAGCTTGGAGCTTGGAGCTTGGAGCTTTCATGATCATTTTCCTACCCATCCTGTGTTGCCGCCGTTGTTGCTTTCCTTGACGTAGAAGCTCGTGTTGGCGCCGCCGTCGTAGCGGCGGAAGGTCGAGCCGATGTCCGCGGTGACGGCCCCTTGGGGATCGCCGTAGCCTGCGGAGTCGAAGACTGTGTTGGTCGAGCCGTTCCAGGCAATTTTGCCGGATAGATGAAAGTCCCGCCATTCGCCGGTGCCCCCGGCGATCCCCAGATCGCTCCCGGTTTGCAATGGCCGCCACACTTTACTCGCCCAACTAACCGAGTCCCCGACGACAACCAAATCCAGGCGCAGCGCGCCATTTTGCCCTGAGACCTGGGTCACGTTGGGCGTTGCGACCAGGCTCACCGTCGCGCCGTTGGCGCCAGGTTTGACGGTGAATTTCGTGCCAACGCCGTCGGTGCTGGTGTTGGTGTAAACCAAATCGGGGCCGCTTATGGTCAGGAGATTGGTAGTGCTGCCGCCTACTAGAATGGCGCCGACCGGGTCGAGGCCAAACCTGTTGGTGCCGTTGTTGCCGACGACGAATAACACCGTATTGGTCAACGCATTCTCGGTCTGAAAATTGAAGGGAGTGAAGGTTTCAGGAGCGCCCGGGTAAAGCTCGACGTAGGGCTGGGTCGAGTTTACCAGGCGCAACACCGATCCTTCGGCAGCACTGGCGTGGAGAGTGATTTTGTCCGAGGCGCTGTCGTGCCACTCGGTGAAGCTCTCGGTTGCGGCCACCGAGTTGGTGATTCTGCCCTCGGCGGCCAGGCCCTGAACGACGAAGTTTGTTCCGTCCACATGCAAGGGACTGTCGGCGAAGGTCGTCGCATTGCTCAGGTAAGGGATATAAGTCGGAGTGGGATTGACCGTGCCGCTGACGCCGTTGATTCCCACTAACGCGCGCCATCGTGAACTGGTGCCGTCATAGATGAGGGATGCGCCCTGGTTGGGTGACAGCACGGTGCTGCCCACCAGCGCGAAACGGTTGGTGGCATCGCTCGAGCCACTCTGCGAAAGCAACGTGATGTTGAAGCTGCCCGTATTGAACAAAAGCACCTCGTCATCCGCGCCGCCAGCCAGTAGCCCGGTGATGTTCCGCGCTGCGTCCGAGTTGACCCGCACGACGGCCGCGGTCGCGAAGCCTGTCGGGTTGTAATCGTTTTTGTCGGCGGTGATCTGCGTGGGACTGATCACGCCGGTGAGCCGCCGCCGATCGGTGAAGGTCGTCACCAGGGTATTGGTCGCGCTGATGAGAACGGGCGCGGTCTGGAAGACGCTCAGGCCGGTGCCGGTCTCGTCGGTGAGGGTATCGGCCAGGCGGGCGCTCGCAAAGCTGGTCACGACATTCTTGGACGCGTCGAGGCCCAGGACGCGCGAGGCGGTTTGGCCGGCGAGGTTGAGCGCGTTGGTGACTACCAGGCCGTTGACGGTGGCGATGCCTGAGAGATCGGAGTTGGTCGTGCCGTTGGCGCGCCAGTTGGCGCTCGGGGTCGCGGCGAGGTTCGTGCCGTCGAAGGTCAGGTTTTGACCGATGGTGACGGCCGCAAGTTGTTTGTTCGCGTCGGTTCGCACCAGGGTCAAGGCGGCGATGTCCAGAGCGGTGATTCCATTGGTGATCGCGATGGAGTTGGCTTGGGCGAGGCCCGTGAGCCTCGAGTTGGTGGTGCCGCTGGCGGTCCAGTTGGACGAGTTCAATTTTACCCACGCGCCGCCGGTGTAGTAATAAAGTTGTTGGCCGCTGGTGTCGTAGTACTGCGGCACGGTGCCGGCGCGCTCGGCTACGGGCACGCCCGTGGGCGGTCCGGCGCCGGTGGGCACGTAGAGGAAGATCCCAGTGCGCGTGCTGTTGGTGGTCCCATCGCCGATGACGGTCGAGAGATTTTCGGTGAGCTCGAGGCCAGTGACGCTGTTGATGCGCGTGCGCACGGAGAAGCCCGCGCCGGCGCCCAGGCTCAGGTTGGTGTTGGCCACCACGATTTTGTCCGCGTAATAGTTTATCGTCGGGTCGGTGCCGCTGCCGTCGTGCATGTTGAACAGCGGTTGGCCAGTGGCGTTGGTGCGGAAGGAGGAGAGCAGCCCGGAGCTTTGATAATAAACCAGGGCGTTGGTGTAGGCCAGATACGTGGAAATAAATTTGCCGCTCGAGAGTTCGAAGAACGGGATCGCGCCGTCCAGGCTGCCGCTCAGGTCGTTGCCGGTGCCGCCGTGGGGCGGGGTGACGGGGTCGCCCAGGCCGGTGGCGTTGGTCGCGGAGCCGCCGGTCCAATCGCCAAAGACGGTGTTGCCCTGATACATGAACGTCACTTGCTGCACGCCATTGGTGACGCTGGCCATCGAGAACGGCCCAAGGGGCACGCGCCAATCGATGTTCGTGAAGGTGGCGCTGGCGGTGCCCGTCGAGTTGGTGAGCAGGAGCTGAAGGAAATGGACTTTGTTGTCCGAGGGGACGTTCGAGAAGGTGAACGCCACGGCGCCGCTCACCGATTTGCTGCGGTAGTCGGCCACGCTCCAATCGATGTCGGTGCCGGAAATGTTCGCCCAATTCTGGGCCAGGTTCCCCGTGATGTTGAAGTTGGTGACGCTCGCGCCGTTGGTGATGCCCAGGACGCCGATGAGGAACGTCAACTGGGTCGAGTCCAGCGGTGCACTCGTGATGGCGCCGCCGGCATCGGCGATCAGCACGGTGTAGGGAGTCATGGCGGCGATGCGATTGAGCGGGATGTTCGTGATGCTGATGTCGCCCAGGGCGCTCAGGGCGAGCGGGCCGCTGGCGGATATAGCCACGGTGCCGGAAGCGTTGGGGAGGGTCCAGGTGCGGTCGGCGCTGGGGTCGACGAGGGTCAGGAAGCCTTCAAAAGCGTTAGCGGTAACGCCTTCAAAGAGAATTCCGTTGTTGCCGAAGATGGTTTCGTTAGCGTTAAGGGCCGGGTTGCCCGCGAGCGTGTCGGTGAACTTGAAGCTAAACGTGCGATCAGCGCTCAGGTCGCCGCCGCCGGTCAACCCGGTGCCAGCGGTCAGGGTGCGGCTGGTGCCGACAAAACCGGTCGAGGGCGGAGAAAGGGTAAGGGTAACGTCGGTGCGCAGCGCGCCCGCGTTGTCCGCGGCGGTGACGGCGCCGCCGATGAAATTGATCGTGTCACGCGGAGTCAGGCTCACGCCTTCCTCCTGGATGGTGGCATAGGAGCCGCCCGGGGCGGTGGCGCTGACGGTGACGGTGGCCGCGTTCGAGCTCAGGGTGATGCCGGTGCCGGCCGCCAGCGAGCGAAAGGGGAAATTGAGGCCGCTTTTCACCGTGAAGAGCCCTTGGACGAGCGTTCCGTTGGTGCCGAGGTTGCTGGCGGTGTTGGTCTCGCCGCCCGCTTCGGCGGTCGAAGTGATGACGACGGTGGCGGCGTTCGACGAAAGCGTGATGCCCGTGCCGGCGGCCAAGGAGCGGAAGGGGAGATCGAGGCCGTTCTTGGTCGTGAACAAGCCTTGGACGATTGCGCCGTTGGTGCCGAGGTTGCTGGCGGTGTTGGTCTCGCCGTTAGCCGCGGTGCTGGCGATGACGACGGTGGCGGCGTTCGAGGAAAGCGTGATGCCGGTGCCGGCTGCCAGGGAGCGGAAGGGCAGATCAAAGCCGTTCTTCACGGTGAACAGCCCCTGCACGAGGGTGCCGTTGGTGCCGAGGTTCGAGGCGGTGTTGGTCTCGCCGGCAGTCTGGCCGTTGCCGCTGCCCACGCCGGCGACCTGGTGCCAGGCGCTGGCCGCGTCCCGGCGCAGAACGATGATCTGGTTGGTGGTCAGGGTCAGGTTGGCCGCGCCGTTCAGGATCAGGCCTGCGCTGTGAATCAGGGTGACGTTGCCATTGTTCGCGAAAAATGTCCGGTCCATGCCCGGGAGGCCATCGGTGAAATCGGTGATGGATATGGGGGCCGCGTAGTTGAGTAAATAGCTCGGGGCGTCGCGGACGCTGGGGGTGGCGCCCGCGGTCAGGGTTTTAACGACTGCGCCTCCAGCGTCCGCAAGGGGGGCGGTGTTGTCGTGGATGAGGTTCAGGATCCCCACGCGGTTGCTCGCGCCGGTGTTGTCGATGCCGACGGCGAATCCCCTGATGAAGTTGCGGTCGACGGTGGTGTCCCCGCCCGAGAGGAGGATCCCGGTGCCAGCGGAGCTGGGGTTGACCAGGATGTTATCGAGAATCGAATTGCCCGCGCCAGTAGAGACCAGGCCGGCGACAGATGAATTAGTCACCACGTTGCGAGCGATGTCCGACAAGGATGATGCCTCGAGGACAATGCCGCCAGCCTGAGCGGTAGCCGATGACTGTTGGATAGTGACGTTGGCGACGTGGTTGTCAAAAACTTTAGCGCCGATGTTGTTGCTCAAATAAATGCCCGAGCCCGCGGCGTTGGTGACGGTGTTGCCGGTGAAAATGTTGCGCAGCGCTGTCCCGCTCATGGTCCCCACGCTTTGGATGCCGTAACCGCCCACGTTCAACACGCCGATGTTGTTTCCTTGCTCGATCCAGTTGTTCACCACGCGGCCGTCCTGCATGTCGAGCGTGGCAATGCCGTAGTGGGTGAGCGTGCCGACGAGGTTGCAATTCTCGATGACGACCGCACGGGTGACGTCCGCGGTGCCGCCGATCAGGATTTCCGCCGAGGTCTCGAAGCTGGTCAGGGCGTTGCCGTTCCCGTAGAAGCGGCAACTGTCGATGTGGATGCCGAAGGACGACTGGGAACGCACGGGAGCGATCCAGCCGGTCTGAGGGATGCGCGTGGCATCGGTGAATTCACAGTCGCGCACGAGGACGTTGGTGGTGAACAACGCGGCAATGGCTTGCGAATATTTACCCGAGAATTTGATGCCGATGATTTGGATGTTGGTTTTCCCATACGCGCTCAGGCCCACGTCGACGTTGGTCAGCACGAGCTCGCTGCTCATGCCGTCGCCGATGAGGCGCGTGTTGTCCGGGAGATCGATCGTGGCGTTGATCAGGTAACGGCCCTTGGGAACGATGACGCCGGCGCCCTTGCTCGAATCGATCGCGAGCTGGAGCTCGGTGGTCGAGAAATCCAACGGGGAATTTGTCGCGCCGTAGAACGTGATCGTGTTGGTGAGGCTGGTGACGGCCTGGAACAACGAGGTGAAGTTGGTCTCGGTTTTCTTGAAAGCGGTGGCGGCGGTGTCCACGGCGGTGTTGATGTGGAGTTGAATCGGGGCCGCGCCAAAGGCACAGAGGGGAAAGAAATTTAACAGAAGCAAACAAAGGAAACGAAGGCATAAACTCCTGTCTTCCTTCGTTCTCTTCGTTTGCTTCTGTGGAAATTGAATTGTTTCTTTCATGATCAAAAAAAGGGCCGGGCCGGTAAACATGCAGACCGGGCCGGCCTTGGGTAAAAATTTCAGTGTGTCAGCTTTTCAGTAGACCAGGGCGACGGTGTTCGTTGAGGCGATGTTGCTGCCGCCGCCAGATTCCACGGCGCGGTTGACCTGGATGTATCGCCGGGTGTGGGCCGGCAAACGCAGGTTGATGCTGCCCGCGGTGTGGCCGTTGCCAGTCGCTCCGGTGATGGTGTAGCTCACCCCGATGCTGGCATAGGTGATGTCATCAGCGGAGTCCTGCACCTGGAAAATGATGGTCTTGCCATCAACCAGGTTGGGCAACGATGGCCAGGCGATGTTGAGTGCGTATTCCTCGCCCTTATAGCCGGTGACCTGGAGGTCGATCGTGGTGGTGTTGTCAGCCGCCGCGGCGGCGGGGAAGACTTTGCTGACGGTCGTTCTGGCGTCTTTGATGGATCGGTCGGACATAAATGTTTGTCAGTTGGGTTTTGCTATTCGGTGTTCGGCAGTGAGTCCGTCAGCACGATGGGGATGCCCGCGAGTGTATCGGGGATGGGCGCGAATTGCAGAATCCCCGAATCGGTCTTGGCCGTGTAAACGGTCGAGCGACTGGTCTGGAGACTGAGCAGCGCGGCGCTGTTCATGAACCATTTCAGGCCGGATGAACGGCGCATGAAGATGGGCATCTTGGCCAGGGCCTGGGCGCCCAGCGCGTCGGTCAACGGTTTGGCGACGGTGATGAGTTTGATGCGGACGATCGATTTGGTGTGGCCGAAGAACAGGCCGATCCAACCCGAGAGATTGTTTACGTAAGCGTGATACGATTTAGCGGCGGAGTCCTGCACTTGCATGCGAACCCATTCGCCCATTGTCAGGCCCATTTGCTGGCCCCAAACCCAGTGGACGCCTTGGAGATCGTTCCACACGAGCCACGCGCTCGAGGCGGTGCTGGTGGTGCCGGCGGCGCTGACTTCGCAATTGGTCGAGTCGTAAAGGCTTTGGAGACCCGCGAACCCTTTGGCGTCCGCGGTGGTGCCGCGGTAAAACTGGTCGCCGACGTGAATGAACTTCTGGCGCACGACGCCGATCGCTTCGTCGGAAAGGACTTCGCTCTGGCTGTTGCCTTCGGAACGGCCCGAGGAAATAACCATTTCATCGCAGCGCATCTGCGCGTCGAGAAAGAAGCACTGACCGATCCCTTGATCGTAGGTGCTGGAAACGATGTCGGTGCCCTCGTTGGCATTTCTGAATACGGGCGAGGCCGGCAGCGCGACGCGCTTCTTGGTTTTGTAAGTGACGCCGTCGATGGGGCGGCCCATTAAGCTCTCGAGTTCGGGAGCGACGGTATTGACCTCTTCGATCAGGCCCACGGCGCCGTCGGTATTGGAACCGGGGTTGCGCTTGGTCATGTCGAGAAGGGTGAGGAACTTGTCTGCCATAGGTTTTGGGGGTTGGGTCGGAGAGTCGGGGAGCTTAGCTCGCGTTCAGTTGGGCTGCGGTGTGAGCGATGAGGCGGTCGCGGCCTGTGAGTTTGGGATCGATCTGTTTGCCGGCGGCGGGTTGCTCAGCCACGGGCTTGATGGCCAGCGGGGGAACTCCCTGGCTGGCGGTGATGGTCGCCGCGCGGATGGCCACGGTGGTGTCAGTGCTCGCGATGAGGGCCGTCGCGGCAGCGGCAGCGGTGGCTGTCGCGGCGATGGCCGCGTTTTCGAGCTCGACGATCTTGGCCTGCAAACTGCCGATGGTCTGGCTGGCGGTGGCCAGGTCAGCCTTGGCTTGGACCGCGGCCGCGCGCTCGGTCTCGAGGGCGGCGGTGAGGTCAGTGACTTGTTTGCGGGCGGCGACGAGGTCGGTGTCGATGGTGGCCTGGATCTTGGTCGAGATGCCCAGGAGCTGCTTGATGTCTTCGATCATAAATTGTTGCGTCTAACTGAGGCGGATCGAGTCAATGTGGGAATAAGCTCCAAGCTCCAAGCTCCAAGCTCCAAACAAGCTCCAAGATCCAAATCCCAAACTGATCAGTTTGGAACTTGGATGCTTGGGATTTGGAGCTTACGTCGTCGCGTCATCCACCTTCGCGTCGCTCAGTTCGAGCTCGGCGGAGAGTGCGTCGGCGGCGGTGGTCAATTCCTCCGTGGCGTTGGGCTGTGAGCCCGCGGCGTCAATGAGGTCCTTGATGAGTTTAGCCTGGCTGTCTTGTTCGGTTTCGATCTTTTTCAACTTGGCCAGTGCCTCGACAAGTTGAGCGGCTACTTCAGTTTGGGTTTTTGCCATACGGTTTTCTAATCTGTGAAGGTCGAGTTTAGTGGCGAACCGGACGTGGGCCTTCAACCACTCCAGCTCCTCTTGTTTAAGCCTGCACAAGCAGGAAAGGGAACGGGCGATGCTCTTGAGCTCCGCGTGCCAGGCCCCAAGCAAATCAACCGGAATTTTTGGCGGTTGAGCTTTGGAGCTTGTTTGGAGCTTGGAGCTTGGAGCTTGGAGCTTTTTGGGCTTCATGCGTGCACAGGTGGGCCGAACGTTTTCCAGCCGAGCAAAAGCAGGAGGACGAACAGCAGCAGCGTGCCGCCCAGCGGACGCAAGGGGCCGCCCGAGTTGGGCGCCGGCCAGTTAGACCACAGGCCGAACACGAACCAGAGCAACATGAGGATCCAATAAATTAGGGAGAAGGACATTATACCCGGTGCGCCGGAGTCAATGGGGGAGAAGAAAATCATGAGACGGCGAAACGGCGAGTCGGCGAGCCGGTGATCCGTTTCATTTTTCCACGCCTTGTAGCGCGAAGAGGCGGAGGCGTTCGTCGGCGCGCTCTTGGGCCGCTAATTGGTCGAGGTAATCTTTATGGGCTGCGCGAGCGGCGGAGGCGTCCTCGGATGAGTCAGGGCGCATCGTGGCGATCAGCGTGGCCAGTTGCCAGATCCGCATTTTGGCCGCGAGCATTTTGCTGTTCACGTCCACGTGGATCTCTTCCATTTTCAGACCGGTCTTGTGATTGGATTCCTCGAGGTCACGCTTGACGGTGGCCGCGCGTTGCGCGGTGATCCGGTTGTGTTCTTCGAGTTTGTCTTTGACCTCCTGGGCCTCGCGCTCGGTGGTCTTTTTGAGTTCGGCGGCAGCCGCCAGGGCGGCCTCGTCCTGGGCGGCCAGTTTCTTCTTTAGCTTCAGCGCGTCGTATTTCTGCACGACGAACCAAATGCCAAGGGCAACCGG
>Ga0068862_100001534_pt1 | contig 21118 bp, 13 predicted proteins | sample KBSSwiS52_FD_66598 | JGI IMG/M metagenome (GOLD analysis project Ga0068862, IMG submission 66598) | Switchgrass rhizosphere microbial communities from Kellogg Biological Station, Michigan, USA - KBS Switchgrass S5-2 | ecosystem: Host-associated > Plants > Roots > Rhizosphere > Soil ... | reverse complement strand
TAAGAGCATCCTGCCCATCACTTTTTCTCCTGAAGACTGCGATAGACCGCTTCGATGAACGAATCCGCCGTCTGACCACCGGGGAAAACGCCATAACGCCCGTCAAAGTCCGCCGACGGCTTGGCGGCCTTCACCTGAGCGAGCGTCATACCTTTGCCGATGAGATCTTGCACCCGATCACGAATCATCACCACCATGTTGCGATAGGAAGCGACATCAGCCGTGTCCGACAGCCGGCCATGGCTCGGGATAATCCATGTCCCACCCTGCGATCGGTATTCGGCGAATGAGAGATCGAGGATTTTGTTCAGGCCGGCGATCACGCCCTCCACGCTTCCGCCCTTCGCGATGTCGATCACAGGATAGCTGACCGTCGAGAAAACGTCGCCGGTGCTGATGACCTCGGAATGGCGGAACACGACGATGCTGTCGCCATCGGTGTTGGCTGCCGGCGTGTTGTACACCACGACGCCTTCCCCGTTGAAGAACGCCGGGAACTTGTAGAACTCGTCGAAGTAGCTCACCGTCGGCCAACTGCTCTGTGGAAACGGCGCCTGTTTCCCGGCCGGGGCACTCATGCGGTTGAGCACATTTTCGTGCGCGATGACCGGCGCGCCCGCCACGCTGGCGATGGCGCCACCCAGGCCGCCGCCGCGCATACCCGTTCCGGCGGCCGCAAGCTTCTCGTTGCCGCCGACGTGCTCGGGCGCGGCGCTGGTGTTGACGATGTAACGGATCGGCCGTGTCGCGGGCGGTGAGGTGATGGTTGAGAAGATATAGGGGCTGGACCAACCCCATACGCCGGGACAAGTCGCGCCGGCGCACCTGTTGGCTGTTGTCTGGCCTGCGACCATCTGCTCGAGTTGATTGACCGCGGCGAGAATCTTGTCGGACATCTTAGCTGCGCCCGTGTTCACGAGCGCGATGCCCTCGGGTCCGACCGACGCCGTGATATTGGTGCCATCGGCCACCAACATGTAGACGTTGCCCTGGACAGGCAGCACGTGCACCTCATCGTCACGCGGACTCTCGTCTGCGATCTTCTTGGGTGCCGACACGACCGAACGCATCGTCGGAATGGTCAGGCTCGCGACGCGGCTCTCGACGGGCGTCGTTCCGTCGAGTGTCGACCGGTACTCCGGGTAAAGCGTCTTCACGCCGCCTCGGGCCGCCGCGAGTGGTACCCAATCCTCTCCTCCGGGAGGCCCTGCGACCGCTGTACGGGGGTCTCCTTTGGTGAGCCACTCCGTCAGCGCCTCGGTGTTAGATCCAGGGAGGAAGTGCGGTACCCAGTGCCGATCGGTCCCCCCGTTCTCGGCAAAGGAGCCATTGCACACTTCCGTTGTGAGGCTCTCGCCCTGCGCGACGGTATAAGTGGTCGAATGGATGTACGGCTGATCCAGGTAGATGGGGTCGTCGATCACCGTAACGATCGTCAGGATGTCGTCGTGCCGCGTGAGGAACTCCGTCATCGAGTACATGTCGGAGGTCTGCGGGCCGCCGCGCCGGAGGAACCCGTCCTTCAAATGGGTAGTCGTGATCTTCAGCGTGTTGCCGATCCATTCGCCGGTCGAAAAGCCAGTCCACGTGTGTGGCGCGTAGGCTGGCGGATGCGGGCGCCGGTCCATGAAGATCGGCCGGTCGAGCGATCGCATGAACTGGATGTGTAACAGGTTGACGTCGCGCGTCAACGGGTCCTGTTCCTTGAGAATGCGTGCACCACCGAGGCCTCGCCATTGGTGCGGCGAGGCATGCGGCCGGCACTGGTACTCAGTCGTACCCCAGATCGACTCAGGGGTCGTGTCCGACCTCATGCGACCGGCATCGTTGAAGGGAATCCCGGTGTAGTCCCCGAGCGGAGCCTGCCCGAAGGTGTCGCGCTCGTTGTTATCCAGCCGCCATTCCTGCGCGATGTCGGGCGGTGCGGGCTGGCGGCCAGGTCCTCCGCCGTCGAGCTGAGCAGATACCAGACTGGTGGCTGCCACAGCGGCGGCCAGCAGCGATCCCACCATTCGACCTCGGGGCGCTGTTCTCATGCAGGCTCTCGTCAGAACGCGTATTTACGTCAGAAGGCGAATTTAATAGCGAACTGCATGATACGAGAATCGCCGGCCTGAGTTGTAATCTGGCCGAAAGTGGGAGAATTTATGCTTGTCGTGGGATCGCCCCAGTTGAAGTTATTGAACAGGTTGAACGCCTCGACGCGCAACTCCAGCGTTCGCGTATTGTCCAATCGCAACACGCGCGCGATCGCGGTGTCGACCTTCCAGTAGCCGGGCCCGGCGATGCTCCTGGCGGGGTGATCGCCCAGGGTACCAGCCGCCGGGATGGTGAACGCCGCTGCATTCAGGTAGTTGGTCAGTGTCTTGTCGCCGTACGGGTCGTCGCTGACCTGATTGACCCGCTGACCGGGAATACCCGTCAAGGCGGGATCCGACGTTGTGGTGACGGTCAACCAGTTGCCAGATTGCGCGTTGACAATGCCGGTCACGCGCCAGTCCGAGGCGACGGCGCGCAGCACGCTGTTGCCAAACTCGGGGGTGACGTACCCAAGAGTCAGGTTGCCAATATGGCTCCGGTTGAATGGGCAGTTCCCGCGATCGTAGGAAGGATTGGTCGGGTCTGTATATTCGAAGTCGCTGACGAACCTGCCGCCGTAAGGGCTATCCGTTATGCAATGTGACACCGTGTAGTTCGCGTTGAGACTGACGCCAGCGGCCGATCGCCGCTGAACGGAGAGTTTCAACCCACGATAGGATTGCACGCCCACATCGGTGAAGGTGTGCACCTCCGCGTAGTACCGGCCCTGTGCCGGATTCTCGAGCGTGAGCACGCGCCGGGCCTGCAGGTTCGCGCGAGTGGAACACACCGGATAGAAAACGCCTTGCAGCGTGCACGGACCGAGTCCCAGGTAGACGCCCTGGTTGATCTGCCCGCGACCCCAGATCCGATCGATATAGCTACCCAGATAGCTGGCGGCAACCTGCCAGTTCGAGCCGACCTGCTGCTCGACGGTCGCGTTCCATGACTGGACACGTATCGAGTTGGTGTCTGGATCAATCGAGGAGTAAGGAGCGAGCTCTGGAAACACCGCATCGGCGGGCGCCGGAATCGGGACCGGGTGCACCGGCGCGCCGGAAGGAACCATCGAATACGGATCGGCAAATGGGATGATCCCACTCAGCGCGACGCGATTGTTGAAGGGCGGCACGTTCGCCGCCGGCTGCTGGTATGCCCCGCCCGGAAAGTCATACGTGAGCGCGTAGGACGACCGAAGCGCAGTGCGGCCGGCTCCAGTCACGTCCCAGGCTGCACCCACGCGCGGCGAGAGATTCAGCCACTGCTTGTACGTTCCGGTCTTGCCAGGAGGAAACCCCGCATCATCCGGGTAAAGCAGTCCGGGCGGCGCGTTCGGGAAACTGGAGCTTCGGACTCCGGTGCTGTAGTTGTCGTGTGAGAAGTTGGAAATGGTTCCGTTCTCCCACACGGTCCCCATGTAAGGGTCCCAGCGAAATCCGAGATTGAGCGTGACCCGTTCCGACACTCGCCATGCATCCTGCGAGTACACGCCGACATACCACTGATGGTTCGTGTTGACCTGTGGCGAACTGTGGCCAAAGCTCGACATCTGGCCGATCAAGAAGTCGGCGAGCGCTAAACCGGTGACCGTGCCGTTGAATGTGAATGTGGCGTTGGATCCCGCGTAATCCCATCCGTCGAAGTACGCGTATTGAATGTTCGTTCCGACACCGAATTGGTGCGCTCCCCATATGCGCGAGAAGTCGTCCGACACCTGGTAGATCTGGCTGTCCACTTTCGCCGCAACCGTGTGGTTGCCCGAGAACCTGATATCGGTGCCCGTCGCGCCCACCGCCACGGTCATCGTGCCGGGCACGTACGAGTAGATGTTCGGGATGCCAAGCGACGTGGCATCGAAGTACTGTTCCGGCGGATCGTTGGCGCGCGTCTTCGTGTTCGCGAAGTTGAACCGCAACGTGTTCACCGTGTTGTTCCCGAGGACGAGCGTGCTGCCCACGGCCGCCGTCTGCGCCCGACGGTTGCGGTAGGGCAGAAACGCAGCCTGGATCGTCATGATGTTGTGGGTTTCGCCCAGCTTCGGCGGGCGACGCTCGAACGTGTCGATGTAGCGCCCGAAGATCGTGTGGTTGGCGTTGAGTTGATAGTCCACGCGCGTGACAATCTGCTCGTCGTTGTTGTCGAAGTTCACGTCGTATTGGACAAAGCCACACGGATCGGTTGACGAAGGAAGCCATCCTGAGTTCAGGATGCTGACCGTTTGCCGACTGAACAACGCCGGGTTGATCCGGTTGTTCACGAACGGCGGACGGAGCGTGACTTGCCGACCGCCGTTGCACTGCGGCGAGGCATACGTCGTGAAATCGCCGGCCATCATCGCCGGCGTGGGCACGTACGCGATGTTGTCGGGCCTCGTCTGTCGAATGCGGTTGCGCTCGTAGCCAGCAAAGAAGAACAGCCTGTTCAACACGATCGGTCCGCCGAGCGTGCCACCGAACTGGTTCCGGCTGAGGCCGTCCCCCAGCTTCTTACCGTCGGGACCCACAGGGGAGAAATACGCCGGGGCGTTGAACCGGTCGTCGCGAAAGAACTCGAACGCGTTCCCGCGAAATCTGTTGGTCCCGGACTTGGTCACGGCATTGACGGCCGCCGACGAATGCATGCCGGTCGCCGCGGCGAGCCCACCGCTGGCCACGCTGAATTCCTGGAGCGCGTCCGGGAAGGGGAACGGCAGGTTACCGAGATCGTGCGGGCTGTTGTGCGCAGCCCCGTCGAGCTGATACTCGACACCGTTTCGCAGTCCACCCGCCACCGAGATCGCAACGCTGTTGCTCGTGCTGAGCGCTGAAATCCGGCCGGTGTTGACCGCCCCTCCCGCAAGCACGATGAGATCGGTGACCTGGCGTCCCTGCAGCGGCAACTCCACGATCCGCTCTTGCTCGACGACATCGCTGATGCCGGCGCTGCGAACGTCCACGAGCGGGGTTTCGCCTGCGACCGTGATCGTTTCTTCGATGTTTCCGAGTGCCAGCGTGGTGTTGATGACCGGGTTTGCGCTGACTTGCAGGATGATGCCGGTCTGCACGTAGGTGCGGAAGCCCGCGAGCGTGACGTCCAGCCGGTACGGCCCTATCGGCATGTTCGGCATCGTCCACACGCCAGTCGTATCGGTGACGACGGTACGGGTAAATGTGGTGTCGGTTTGCGTGGCGGTGACGGTGGCACCGGGCAGGGCGGCGCCGCTCTCGTCGGCTACCCGGCCGTTGAGCTGTGCCGTGGCCTGTGCCCAGGCAGAGTCGGCCGTGAGAAAGGTCGCAGCGAGCGCGGCGCTGATCGTGATGACCGAAAGGCCCTTGAACACACGCGGCATGATGGCCTCCAGATGATGGCGGACCTCAGCGTGCCGAACGAGGATGGAAGTGGCGCGAGCCTGCCACAAATCGACGAGGATCGTCAAACAGATTGCGTGCAGTGGAAGGCGATTGGCTTATAGTGCGCGCTGGGTCCGGTGGAAGTCGGCTACGTCAAGGGCGACGCCGGGCATTCAGCAAGGGAGATCACAATGGCGAGACGAGTTGCGCTTGGCACGTTGAGGATGGCGGTTGGTGTTGGCGTGGGTGTTGTCATCGGCGGCATGGCGACGAGTGGCTTTCTTGCGACCCGAGGTGTCGAGGCCGCGCAACAGGCCGGCGGCCAGGGTGCGCCGGCTACACCTCCCTCGCCGTGCGGACCCAAGGCAACGTTGCCGGAGAATTTGTCCAGGAACGTCGCGCCGAACTCGCGCTGCTTCGAGATCCGCATGTACACGGCGGACCCGAGCCGTGATGGCGTCGGTCAGTTCAAGGGCGGCATCAACGAACTCCACCAGCGGTTCCGCGAGAAAGAGGTCGCCTTGTTCACCAAGCATGGCGCGGAAATCCTCGGTGTGTGGCAACGCCTCGACGATCCAAATACGCTCGTCTGGATGCTCGCGTATCGCGATCGCGCACACCGCGAGGAAGTCTGGGCCGCGTTCGGCAAGGATCCGGAATGGGACGCCCTGCGGAAGAAGTACTTCGTACCGTTGAAGACCAACACCTTCCTGCTCAGTGCATCTGACTACTCGCCGATGAAATAGTCATGGCCGTGTCCCGTTGGCTCGCGTCGCTTGTCGTTGTCTCGTGCGTTACCGCGGGAAGCTGGATCGGATCCGCTCAGCAGGCGAGCCAACAAGGTGACCCTGCGTGGAGGATGGCCTGGCGAAATGGCGAATGGGTGACCAACGGCATCGATCCCGCAGAAACACGATACAGCCCGCTCGATCAGATCAATCGGTCCAACGTGAGCCGACTGGGGTTGGCATGGACGTCGATCGCCGGCGAGGGAGGAGGTAACCAGGAGGCTACTCCTCTCTTCTCCAGCGGCGTCCTCTATGCGATCACGAACTGGAGCATCGTGTTCGCCCTGGATGCGCGCACGGGACGCGAACTCTGGCGCTACGACCCCAAGGTGGATCGGTCATTCAGCACTCCGGCGGCAAACCGTGGAATCTGCTGCGGTGTCGTCAACCGGGGGATCGCCCTCCACGACGGCAAGGTGCTCGCTCCGGTCATCGATGGGAGGATGGTGGCGCTCGACGGCAAGTCCGGCGCACTGCGTTGGTCCACGCGGGTTCTCGCGGAAGACTCGACTGGCTACTCGATCACAATGGCGCCGCGCGTGGCGGGGAACAAGGTCATTGTCGGTGTCGCCGGAGGCGAGTTCACGCCACATCGTGGGTTCTTCTCGGCCTTCGATGTCGACAGCGGCCGCGAGTTGTGGCGCTTCTACACGGTGCCCGGCGATCCCGCGAAACCATTTGAGAACAAAGCACTCGAGAAGGCAGCGAAGACATGGACCGGAGAGTGGTGGAAGTTCGGCGGCGGTGGCTCGCTCTGGGACGGCCTCTCGTACGATCCAGAGGCGAATCTGATTTATGTCGGCACGGGCAATGGCGTTCCGTGGCCACAAATCCTGCGCGGACAGGACGGTTACGACAACCTGTATGTCTCCTCCATCCTTGCAGTGAATCCGGATAACGGTGAACTGAAGTGGCACTACCAGGCCGTGCCCGGCGACTCGTGGGACATCGACACCGTGCAGCAGCTCATACTCGCCGACCTCGTGATCGGCGGACGACCACGCAAGGTGCTGATGCAGGCGAGCAAAGGTGGATTCTTCTATGTGCTCGACCGAATCACGGGTGAGTTCCTATCAGCGACTCCCTTCGCGCCGCTCAACTGGGCGAGCGGCCACGATACCACCGGGCGCCCGCGGATAAATCGTGAGGCGTACTACACGACGACGCAGCCCGCCGTCATCTCACCGGCCTCCGGAGGCGCCGCCAATTGGGCGCCGAAGGCATACAGCCCGAACACGCGACTCGTATATATGCCGGTCAGCGGGTTCAGCAGTCGCACCTACGTCGCGATCCCCTTCGACGTACCAGGCAACCGATCGGTTCAGAACAACGGCACGCCTCGCGGCGGCCGAATGCCGTCGCAGGTGACGGCCGCCCCGGTGACTCCACCGTACATCGGTCCGCCACGGAGCCTCACAGGCGGGTACCTGGTCGCGTTCGATCCGGCAACGCAAACGGAGCGCTGGCGCGTCGATGGTGGTGGAGGTTCGGGTGGTGGCGTGCTGGTGACGGCCAGCAACCTCGTATTTCAGACTGTCAACGACGGACGCCTTCGCGCGCTGGCTGCAGAAGACGGCGCGGCGTTGTGGGAAGTCCAGACGGGTCAGCGGGGCCTGGGACCACCGATCACCTACCAGCTTGATGGGAGGCAGCACATTTCGTTCCTGGGTGGCGTTGGCGGGGCGAGCGGCCTGCGTCCAATGGTCTACACATTCGTGGTCGATGGGAAGGCGCCGACGCCGACGACGGCTTCGAAATAAGGCTCGATCACTCATAGTACTCAGGCGCGAGCTTGATCTTTCGATAGCCAACCATGTCGTGCTGAATCCAGAGCTGTGCCTTGTTGATTTTGATGAATTCTTCCAGACGCTGACGTGAGACCGCCGTCTGCCCCCGCTCCGCCTCACCGCTCGGCATCTTCCCGAACGTACGCTCTGCCGGGAAGTGGTAGAGATCCCCGCTCAGCACGACAGGACCTGTCCGCGGCAACTTGACGAAGAGAGACTGGTGACCGGGCGTATGACCGGGTGTTGATTTCACAATGACTGCGCCGTCTCGACGATGTCGTGGCGCGGGCCGAAGCCTCCCGGCGTGTTGTATTGCGCATCGTTCAAGCCCGTTTCCCAGAGAAGCGAACCGCGCGGATGCACGATGAGAAAACATGGATCGGCCATGTCGACCGACTCGACCTGGTCGCGCGTCAGGTTGTACGTCTCCGGACTGCGGTCTTTGAGCGTCCCGCAGTTGAAGACGTACATTCGCGGCCCCGACGTGGTCTGACGAACTCCTGCAGGTGCCGCGTCAAGTCCGTCAACGAAGGCACTAGTCGCGACAACGGCGATGATGGCCAGGCATTTCAGGCTGGCGGTCAACGCCTCTCTTTCAATTGCATGGAACATCATGGCAACCAGTGGATCTCAGAAGTCGAACTGCGCGCTCACTTTTGCGAAGCGCGCCGTCATCACCGATGTGGGCGTGAGCCAGCTTCCGTTGGGGATGAACGCCTGGTTGTAGCTCAGCACCGCGGAGGAGTTGAGCAAGTTGTAGACGTCGAAGCCAACATTCACCCTCGATTTGCCGAAACGCACGATCTTCCCGACTCGAACGTCCATCTCGTTGACGCGGTCGCCGAGCAGCGTGTGCGGCTCGATCAGGTTGACCGTCACGTTCGGCGTGTTACCCGCCAGGTTGCGGCCAAGTGACTGCGCGACCACGGCGTTGGACACCGTGTAGTTGGCGGCCAGTGCACCGCCGCCGGCCGGCGTACCGAACTGGCTGACCTGGATGCCCGGCTTGCTCGTGAACGTCACGCTCGTCTGGACGTCAACCTTCGGGATCACATAGGAGCCGACGGTCTTGTACTGCGGGAGCTGTCCAGTGACGATGTGACACCAGGGGTTGAGGGTGGCTGTCTCTGGCACCTTGTCGCGGATCTCGCAACTGTCGGCCGTCGATTGGCCCCAACTCACACCTCCCTGGATGGTGAGGCCATTGCCCGGCCGTGCGCTGGCGGTGATGTCCACACCGTGGAAGCGCTGATACTGGTTTCCGTACTTGTCCGAGTAGGTGATGAAGTTGTCGGTGACGCCGAACAAGGCCGGCTTCACGTCGTAGAGCCCGGACAGGGTGTAGTTGCCTCCGCCGGGCAGCCGCGGATCCGCGGGCGCAGTCACGCTGAACTGGTCGAAGTCAGCGGCCGTGACGGCCCGGTTGTCGGTGACGGTGAACCCCTGGAACCAGCGGAGGAAATAGCCCACCTCAACAGACACTCGCGGCATCACCTCGTGCTGCACCGAGAAGCCGATCTGCCAGTCGGATGGACGCACGCCCCAGCCGGAGAGGATGTCCGGGTCGATCGTGTTGCTGAAGATCGCCGTGCCGAAGTTGCGATTCGCATACGCGCCGCACGCGTCGCCACCGATCGGACGCAGGTCCTGCGCGTTGGGGTTGAGGAGATCGCAATCCGGGACGAAGTCGCCGTCGGCGTCGGTCCACGTGCGTGCCACGTTCTGCGGGATGCGCGACGTCGGGTTCGAGAGTCCATAGTTCGACGCCGTTGTGGCCGCATCCAGGTACTTGCCGAGCGTGGCCTTGAGCGCCGTCTTGCCGTTGCCGAAGAGATCGTAGGTGGCCGCCAGGCGCGGCGTGAGATCATGATAGGCGTCCACGACCGGCGTCTCCGCGAAGTCGAGCGGTGTCGGCAGGAAGCGCTCGGGCCCGATGTGCTGCGCCGGAGCCCAACTCCACGAATGGTCGTAACGGAGCGCGCCCTGCAGCGTAAGGCGATCGATCGTCCACTGCTCCTGCGCGAAGAAGGCGTCGTTCCGCATCCACAGCTTCTGCTCGAAGTTGTTGATGAACTCCGTGAGCTGGTTCGGCACGCCGTTGTTGACGCGGTACTGCAGGTTGTTGCCGCTCCGGTTCGTAAGGTTCAGCACGCCCAGCATCGTACCGGTGTAGCCGAACTTGAAGCTGCGGGATCCCGTCACGTACGCGCCCGCCGCGCGCCAGGTGTAGGTGATGTTCTTGTTGCGCGAGTCGCTGAACACGTTCAACGTCTGTGAGCGATAGTTGAGGCCTGCGATGTTCCCGTTCACCGGGCAGCCGGCCGTGCACTGTTCGACCATCCGGACGAAGTTATTCGTGTTCGGGTTCTCTTTGGCGCGACCACCCCACCGCGAGAAGAAGTACCCGAATCCACCTTCCAGGAGGAACTTGCTGCTGACCGGTGACGAGTAGGTGGCCTGCTGGAACCGCATGGGACCCAGGTCCGCATAGGTGTTGGCCTCGGGCGACGTGGTGGCGTTGGCGGCGAGGCCGCCGTTCACGCACTTCTGACAGACCTTCTGCTCGTCCCAGAACACGTTCACCTTGTTCCGCGGGCTGAGCTGCGCTGTGATGCGAGCGCTCGCGTTCTGCCACGTCTGATCCTTGAACGCCTGTCGGTTCAAGTCCGGCTCGTAGGTCCACTTGTTCGGGTCGCCCGCGTTCTTGTTCTCGTACATGTTCACGATGTAGTTCGAGTTTCCCTGGAACCGCAGCGTGCCGAAGAACCAGAGCCGGTCGCGGCTGATCGGACCGCCGGCCGAGTTATTGACATCGTAGGCTTTGATGAGCGGATTCGGCGCCGTGAGCCCGGCGGCCTTCAGTTCGTCGGAATAGTTGCTGCCCTGCAACGCACCGTTTCCCCACGTGGCGAAGATGCCGCCCGACAGGGTGTTTCCTCCTGACTTCGGAACGATATTCATGACCGGCCCGCCCGACTCCACCTCGCCCAGGCTGCCAGACGTGGTGAAGCTGACCTCCTGCGCGTTCCGTGTGTCCGTGAGGTAATTCGTGCCGCCGGCCTGGGGTACCGCGATGCTGATGCCGTCCACCAGCAGCCGCGCCTCACGATTGGCGCGCCCGCCATCGAGGAGGGTGCCGTGTGAGCTGAAGGTGCACGAGTTGCAAGGCCCCGTGCTTACGTCCTGTTGGCCGCCGAAGATGGCCGGAACGAGCACGAGGAGCGCGTTGTAGGAGCCGACCGTTGGAATGGCGGAGATGACTTCGTTCGTGAGTACGGTCTGGCGCTGCGCGCTCTGGACGTCCACGACCGGTGTCTCACCGGTCACGGTGATGGTCTCCTCGACACCGCCCACCTTGAGCTCGGTGTTGACCGTGACGGTCAGGAACGCGTTCAGCTCCAGACCCTCGCGGCGCACCGTAGCAAAACCAGGCAAGCTGAATGTCACCGTGTACACGCCGGGCCGCAGGTTCTCGATGCGGTACAGTCCCGCGCCGTCGGTGACGGCGGAACGAACCTTCTCGATCAGGGCAGGACTCGTCGCCTCGACGGTCACGCCGGGCAGAATGGCGCCCGATGTATCTTTCACCGTCCCTGCGATCGTGCCCTGCGCATGTGCGACGGCCGGCAGGAGCGCCAACCAGGCCAGTATCGTGATCGGGCCGAGAGCCGTCGCGTGCCCGAGCCGTGCTCGCGTCGCTCGTTGGTGCTGGTGGGGAATCATCGATGCCTCCTCGAAGTGGGTTGCGCCGCAGGCCATGAATCGCATTGCTGGGCTTGAGTCGGCAGAAAGAGCGTCTCAGTATCCACCGCACATCGCAGGAGTCAAGTCTCGGATCAATGCTTCGTCGCGATGAGGTACATCCGGCTCGCGGTGGCCAGATAAAGCGCATCGCCGACGACAGCCGGACGCGAACGGAGCGGGGCATCCATTTCGAGCTGCGCCAGCAATTCCTTTCGTCGTCCAGCACGAAGAACGGTCATGAGGCCTGCTTCGTTCCCCACGTAAAGGCGGTCACCAGCAAGCAGGAGGCTTCCCCAGATGGCGTCGTTCGTCTCGTGCTTCCATAGCTGGGCACCGGTTGACACGTCCAGACAATGCACGGTTCCACCGAGGTCCCCGACGTACAGCAGACCGTCCTTCACTATGGGCGTTCCCACCACGCGGCCGACGTCACGCGAAATCCACACGCGTCCGCTCTCAGTAACGTCTCCCTGGCCGTTAGGATTGATCGCATACATCAATGATGGTCCGTTGAAGTGCCCGGGCGACTGCCCCATGGCAACGAAGACGCGGCCATCGGCGAAGACCGGTGAAGCAATCATGGAGCTGCGCGAAAGAACACCGCGGCGCGGAAGCCAGCGGGCATCTTTCGGGTTGCCGTCAAATCGCCAGATTTCGTGACCCGACGCTGGGTCGTAGGCGCGCAACCAGCCATCTCCTCCGCCGAAGAGCACCTGCACACGCCCATTGACGTTGGCCGCCACAGGGCTGGACCAGGCGCCATGCAGCACCCGGTCTCCTGCTCCGATGGCGCGCCAGACTACGCCTCCGGTGTGCTTGTTCACTGCGATCAAGCTTGGCGCGTGCGGCGATGGGACGCGCGTATGACCTTCATTCTGGCCGTTGGAGGTACCGACCACGAGCAGATCACCGAGGGCCAACACGTCGCTGTTGCAGGCTTCATGTGGAAAGACACCCAAGGCAGGCATGTCCAATTGCCAGACGATGTCTGCTGCACCCTTGCCAGTGAAGATCTCTTCCCGATATGGACCATCGTTCTCACCATCGTCGAAACCCTTCGTATCGAGGGAACGAAGTTGACAGTCGGCAGTGACGTAATACAACCGATCGTCTTCAACATAGGGAGCACTTGTCGTCGAAGGCAACAGCCACTCCCTTAGACCGCGCTCCACTCGCGGGGCCACATCCTGCCAAAGAAACTCGCCATCGGTGGCGCGAAACGCCATGAGCACGCCGGAGTCTTCCCGAAAGGCGGGGTTGATTCGCCGGGTATTGTCGGCACCGACATAGACCACATCGCCCGCAACCACGGGGCTGCCATACACTTCGTTTCCCAACTCGACGCTCCAGACGATGTTCCGCCGCGTGGCCGTGTCCCAGTCGATGGGAGGATTACCCGTTTGAGCCACAGTCATCCTGGATTGGAATGGGACGGAAGGCTCCGGCAAATCAGGTGCGACCACAGGCTTTCCAGGCTCGATGCCCGCGATGCGATTCAACGCCCACTCGGCCTGCTCACGCAGTGCGGGATCTTTTGCGGAGGCGAGCAACGCCTCCCGGGCTGTGTGTGCCTTCGGCCCGATGCTTCCGAGCGCTTCTGCAGCGCAAATGCGAACGTAGAGGAACTCGTCCGTCAGCGCTTCGATCAACTGAGGCACAGCCAGCTGTGCGGCCGGCCCGATACCTGCGAGGGCCTCACCCGCAGACCATCGGACGCCGGGAATCGGATCGCTTAAGGCTCTGGCGAGGTCCCCAGCCGCCGCGCCAGCTCTCGGACCGATCGACGCCAAGGCCTCAGCGGCGTAAATGCGGACGTATGGATCTTCGTGCGAAAGCGTACTGACAAGAGCGGCTACGGAAGGACTGGCTCTCTCACCCAAAGCGCCCAGCGCACGTGCGGCATCACCTGCGACGATCGCATCTTCGTCTCGCAGCGCCCGTCTCAACGCCAGCTGAATCGATTCTGTATCGGGCGCCAAGTCGATCGACGCATCAGCGGCAAAGCGTCGGAAGGAGACCTCCTCATGCCGAAGCAGTTCGACCAGCAGCGGAATGGCCGGCGTACCGATTTGCCGGATGATTTCAAAAGTTTGCTGATGCAGGCCTTCATCGTCAGTGGCAAGGAATCGTCTCAGCAAAGGGAGCGACCGCCCCGCCCCTTGGACCAGGGCGGCTTCGGCAGTTGCGCGGACCTTCGAGTCGTTGGCCAGCAAGCGATTTGCCCAGTCTTGTACCAAGGCGGGGTTTTGGGAAAGACTCGACTCGTTCTGGGGCAGCGGTGATTGGGACAGCGCCACCGCTTGAGTGAGGCCAGCAATGAAAATTATGGCGAGAGCATGTTTCTTTACAACCGACATAAGGTCTATCGCGTTCCGGACCCACTGTTGAGCACAGTCTGAACGTACTCGGCCTTGAGCGGCAGCCGCCGGGCGGGCTTACCGGTGGCGTCGAAGAACGCTGCCGCAATCGCCGATACGGCCAATGCGTTGGCGGCTTCAGAGCCTCCACCGTACGAGCCGACCTCGGGGTGCGGCAGGATCACGACTTTGATCTCCGGTATATCCGCCATGGTCAGGATCGGATACGAGCGCCAGTCGCGGCTCGTGACCGCGCCTTCGTCGAAGGTCACTTCTTCATACAGCGCGTGGCTCAGTCCCATCAGCGCGCCGCCTTCGATCTGACGCTTCAACTGCAGCGGGTTGACGACGATGCCCGGGTCTACGGCGATCGTGTACTTGTCGACGCGCACCTTGCCGGTGCCTGGCACAACGGACACGTGGCACACACAGGCCCAGTAGGTGCCGGAGCGCAACATGGCTGACACGCCCTGCCCCGTCACCGCGCCGGATCCGGCGGCGCTCGCCGCCGGACTTGGCGCCGTTCGTGTCTGCCAGCCGGACGCTTCACGTACCGCTTTCAACACGCCGATCAACCGCTGATCGTCGGTCTGCCGCAAACGGAACTCGATCGGATCGATGCCGGCACGCGCCGCCGCTTCGCTCAACGCGAGCTCGCGCGGGTAGTTCTGCTGCAACTGCCCCGGCGTGCGCATGCTGTGATCGCGCAGGCCGACCGCGAGAGGCGATTCCTTCTGGCCCACCTGGAAGGTGCCATAGCCCGCTTCGGCTACGTTCGCCACGTGCGTGTAGATCCACGGATCCTGAATCGTGTTCAGCGTCGATCCGATCGGGAGCGGCGGTTCGGGCGCCGGCGGCGGTGACGTGGGCAGTCCGGCGATCACCGCACCGACCAGGCGATCGTCCTGCATCGCCGGCATGTAGTGTTCGGCGTCGTAAGCGGTGATTCGACCGTCCATATCCCAGCCGATCCGGATGTTCGAGTAGGCTGCCGGCGACTGCGTGGACCACATCAGATCGTCCGGACGCATCCACTGCACGCGCACTGGCCGCCCTACTGCCTTCGAGAGGATGACCGCTTCGTCTTCAGCGCCGGCGTTGCCGCCGTTGGAGCGTCCGTAGTGTCCGGGCCCGGAGTAGATCCGTACGACAACGTTGTCAACCGACGTGCCGAGCATCATCGCGATCTGTCCGCGCAGCGCCTGTGGGTTCTGATTGTGCGTGTGCACGAACACGGTGCCGTCGGGACGAACATCGCCCACCGCCACCGTGGGCCCGATGGGCGCGTGCTTCATGTACGGCAACTCGTAGCTCGCCGTGAAAGTCGTCGCAGCGGACTGCAGCGCCGCACCCGCATCGCCCTTGTTCTTGTCGCTCTTCGAGACCTGCGTGCTCTTCCAGTCGGCCTTCTCGCGCAGCCACGTGTGCAGCCGCGTGTGGCCGGGTAGGCCTTTCCACTCGGTCCACTTCGTGTCCGCCGCCACCGCTTGCGACGCCTTGATCGCTTCCCATTCCGTCGGCGCAACGACCCCGACCAGATTGCCTTTGACGACGACCTGCGCGTTAGCGAACTTCGCTTTGTCGATCGTCCCCGCAGAGACCAGCGTCGAGCCAAGCGTCTTCGGATGAACGACGCGCGCATGCAGCATGTTGGGCAACCGTACGTCGGTGACCCACTGCTCTTTCGCGGTGACCTTGGACGGCGTGACGGTGTTCGCGAATGACTTGCCGATGATCGTGTATTGGCTGGTCGGCTTGAGCGGCGGATTCCCGGTGACCGTGAGACCGAACATCGACGTGAGATCACCCTGCACGGGAATCGTCAGCTTCAGCTGCTGTCCGCGCACGAGTTCGCCGTAGGTCACACGATTGCCGCCGGCCGACACGACACCGTTCTCGACTTTCAGCTGGCTCTTGTCCACGCGCAGCCGCGTCGCAGCGAGATCGAGCAGCGCCTGGTACGTGTAGGCTGCGGCCTTGCGGATGTTCTGACCGCCGTACTCGAGGAAGCCCGCCGAGAAGCCGCCGTCGGGTGTGCGATCGGTGTCGCCCATTACGACGGACGTGATCGCCTCGTATGCAACGTTCAGCTCTTCGGCCACGAGCTGCTTATAGGCGGTGTGCGCTGTGGACTGTCCGAAGTCGACCTTACCGGTGCGCATCAGGATCGTGTTATCGGCGTGAATCTCGAACCACGAGTTCGAAAGCGCGGCGTCGAGCGAATTCTTGCCGGTCGCCGTTTCTACCGCACGGGCGAGCAGGCGCTCACCAACGAGCGCGAAACCGACGACGAGCGTGCCGCCGGTCTTGACGAATTGGCGACGGGTGAGCGTTGCGCCGTGAATGCTGGTCGTGCGGGCCATCGCTTACCTCGCTTTCGCCATCAGGCTGGATGCCTTCTGCACTGCCTCGACAATCGCTGAATACGTGCCGCAGCGACAAAGGTGCGGGGAGGGTCCGCTTGTGTACGCCGTCTTGATTTGCTCGACGGATGGCGACGGGGTCTGCTCGAGCAGCGCCACCGCCGTGATCATCATGCCGTTCTGGCAAAAGCCGCACATTGGCACCTGTTCGTCGATCCAGGCCTGCTGCACCGGATGCAAGGTCTGGCTGGCCGCTGCACCAGACAGTCCTTTCTGTTTCGCCCAGCGATCGGGCAGGCCCTCGAGGGTCGTGATCTGCTTGCCGGCAACGGTACTCAGCGGCAGCACGCACGAGCGGGCTTCTTTGCCGTCGACGAGCACGGAGCAGGCGCCGCACTGCGACAGGCCACAGCCGAATTGCGGACCACTCAGCTCGAGATCGGCACGCAGGACGTACAACAGCGGCGTGTCCCCGGGAGCCTGGACTTCGCGGCGCGTGCCGTTGACGATGAGGGCGATAGCCATGGGCGCTCCTTCAATCGAATGGCCCTGATTCTAACGCGACTCGAAAGCGACGGGGTCTGCTGCGCCGATGAGCGCCTCGAGGATGGCTGACCCGTCGCGCCCGACACAGCCGAATGGTATTGTCAGTGTCAGATTCATCAGGATCTTCCGGAGAACGCTGATGCGATACCTGACAGCCATCTCGATTGTCCTCACGCTTGCCGCGATTGGAGCGTCTGCTCAAGAGCCGGCGGTGACGTATGTCCCGGCCGATAAGGTGACGGCGGCGTTGAAAGAGGGAACCCGCATCGCGGCGGGCCCTGACTTCATCGCGCTGGGCGCCAGACGTACCGGACCCGGACAAGTTGAAGTGCACGAGAAAGAGACCGACACCTTCTATGTGCTCGACGGCGGCGCCACGTTCGTGACCGGCGGAAAAATGATCGGAGGCAAGGTCTCGCGGCCGAACCAATGGCTCGGGACGAGCATCGACGGCGGCCAGACCCATCATCTCAAGAAGGGCGACTTCATCAGCGTGCCCGCCGGGGTACCTCACTGGTTCAAAGAGGTGCCGACCTCGATCAACTATTACGTGGTCAAGTCAGTGAAGCCGTAACGTCAGCGCACTTGAAGTGCTCGCGACCCGTAGTGTGACGCGAGCACAGGCACATGTCCGTTTCCTCGGTGTCGATCGTGGCCACGATCAGTGCCGATGCCCCTCGGGCATGCCGAGACGCTGAATCGTCTCGCCCTCGAAGTCGAACTCGATCAGCACCACCGGTTCCTTGCCGACGACCCAACCGTCGTGACCAGGTTCGATCGCAACGATCTGCGGCGCTTTGCACTCGACGACGCAGCCGTCGGCGTACTCGATGTGAATCTCGCCCTTGGCGAGGAAGCCGACGTGGGCGTGCATGCAGAGGTCGGTACCGATCGACGGCTTCATGTCCTTGACCCAGTGGAATCCCGGTGGATACACCATCCGCTTGACGCGTGCGGCGCCCGTGCGGGCGACATCGAGCTTGACGTGACCGATGTCGCGCCGCTCCGTGCCATTCATCGGAGCGAGCAACGGATCGCGCGCGCGCGCGGCCGGGCGTGGTTTTGCGGTCTTGCGTGTCTTCGCCGACGCACGAACGGCCTTGCGTTTCACCGAACGAGTCTTGCTGGCTTGTTGGCGTTTCGTCGACTTCGCCATCGTCGTCACTCTCCGGACGCGTAGGCTAGCGCGTTCCGACGATGAACTCAAACAAGCGCGAGCAGCGATGCCTATCCGACGCTCGCCGTGCCTGGGGAGAAAGGTGGGTGCTCGCGTCAGATTGGCCTACAATCAGGCGGTCACATCCCCGGGGTTCGCCAGATTGAGCATTCGCCTCGACCTCGTGCAGTGGAGTGCCCCATGCTTCCGCGACGGGACTTCCTGACCGCTCTCCTCGTACCCGCTGTCCTCCCTCGCCGCGGGATGGCCCCTGCGCAGGCAGGACGCCAGGAAACCGTGCTGCCAATTCGTGTCCTCACTCTCAATCATGTGAGCTTCGGGTGCGTGGACCTGAAGGCCACGGTGGCGTGGTTCGGGCGAGTGTTCGACTTGCCCGTCCACGCGTTCCAGGACTACTCGGGCGGCCAGACAGTGGTGAGGGTGGGCGACGGACCTGCTTACATGGCGTTGTCGCAACGAAACAAGAACAGCATCGGCCAGCCGCCGACGCGTCGTCCCCACTTCTGCTGGGGCGTTCAGGACTTCAACGTCGATCGCATTCTCCGTGCGCTGTCGGAAATGGCGGCGCCCGCGCAGGCGGTGCTGCGGGAAGGCAAGACGATCAACGGCGTGAATTTCGACGATCCGGACGGTTTCCCTCTGCAGTTCAATCCGGTCAATGCCTGCGGCGGTGGCGGTTTTCTCGGCGATGTCTGCGACGCCTCAGCGCAGGCGGCGCGTCCGGCGGGCGCACCGCCACCCATTCCCGTCAGGACGCTGAATCACGTGCAGATGATCGTACCCAATGTGCAGCGCGCGCTTGCCTGGCATCTGAAGCTGACCGACATGCGCGTCATCATCGATCGTGCGGCCACCAAGATCCTCCGTGTCGGTTCCGGCCCGCAATTCGTTGCGCTCATCGAAGGAAACGGGCCCGAGGCATTTCGCCCGCACGTCGGGTTTGGCGTGCAGGGATTCAACGCGGATCAGCTCATGATGAGACTCGGCGAGCATGGCGTCGCTGCGCGGAGGACGGTGCGGGACGGAACTCCAGAGATTCTGCTCGAGTCGCCGGACGGGATCGAGATCCAGCTGCAGGATGTGAGCTACTGCGGCGGCGGTGGTCCGCTGGGCAACGTCTGCAGCTAGCCGAACGCGTCCCGGTTACTCTTACGCCTAGTTCGCGGGCAACCGATAATTCCGCGTTCAGTTTCTCAGTCGCGCTCGTTCTTATAGATCACGGCGACAACTGAACTGCCGCGTGCTTCGCCGACAGTGTCGGCATCTCTGAGATGCGCCGATATGTCCAGGGAGATGACATGAGCTGCGCCAGTCAATGCGCGATTGAACGATGACCGCTTCATTCAATCTGCTGTCATGCCTTCCGTGTGGATTCTCGTGCCATTAGCCATCGACATTGCTGCTGTAGTGACCTGACGATGCCAAGTAATAAAACAATAAAGTCCGTGCGGCCGCATTACTTCGCCTGCGTGTCGCTCGCCGCGCTGTTTGCCGTCTCCGCCGAGGCTGCTCTGCCGGGTGTCGGGCCCCAGGCCAGCATTACGTGTCCAGCGAATGCTGTGAACATTTCGCTCGGCCAGGATATACCCTCCGTCGTTGATTCGTATCCCGAGGGCACCTCCTTCTGTGTCCAGGCCGGGGAACATTTTCCAGCCTCTCCGATCAACCTGAAGGCCAATGACATGCTGGTTGGTCAATACGGCGCTGTCATCGACGGCAGAAATGTGACCATGACGTACGATATCGGCTCGACGTCAATCATACGTGGCTGGAACTGCTTGACGGACTGCTCCGGCGTGACGGTGCGGAATCTGGTCATCCGTAATCTCGCTTCTTACTATTGCATTGGTGTTTACTCTCGTGATCCAACCGCCCCATCGAACAACTGGACGATAGATCACAACGAAATTCATGGATGCAAAACAGGAGTGTCCGTCAGCAATCAGTCTGGCGCCAATGTGACGAATAGCTATATCCATCACAATGTCGGTGATCCCAGCAATCCGATTCCGTCAGAGCGAGGAGGAGGATATGGGGCATATTTGCCTTCAAACACCACATTCAGCGATAACGAAATTGCCTACAACGGGCCCGAACAAAAGATCTCTTTAAGCGTTAACGTTACCTTCCGCAACAATTTCGTTCATCACAATAACTCCGACGGCATTTGGTATGACGGGGAGACCGTCGACTCCTTGATCGAAGGAAACGTGTCCGAGGACAATCCAGGTGTGGGCATCGTGTACGAGGCGAGTGGCCTAGGGATTATCAGGAATAACACCCTGCGTCGCAGCGGCCTTTCCGGCATATTGATCACCATGTCCCAGAACGTGGAAATCTATGGGAATGTGCTCGAAGACAATTATCGGGGCATCGAGTATTTCGTGGATTGCGCCAGCGTAGGGCAGGGCGGTTATAACAAGGCGGCCAATGGCGGTGCAGGCGTGATTTATGACCTGCGCAATAACAACACCCACGACAATATCGTCAAGATAGGTACGCGTAGCGGATCGTTGGCTAATACTCTGTTCCTCTCTAACTGCTCGAGCAGTCAGAGCGATTTGTATTTGTATGGCTCGAAGAACCTGATATTCCAGCACAATAGCTACTATGTGCCGTCGCTTACGGCGGCGTTATGGTATTGGGGCGGTGTCTCCAGATTCTGGAGCGAATGGCAGGCGCTTGGCCACGACACCACCGGCTCGGCATCCGAATACGCAGCGCCAGTCATCACGAGCACCGGCAGCGCCACAGGGACTGTGGCAGTAGCTTTCAGCTACCAGATCACCGCGACCAACAGCCCCACCAGCTTCAATGCCACTGGTCTGCCGACAGGGCTTGCCGTCAATACGGGAACGGGACTGATTTCCGGCACACCCACCACGTCGGGCACCTCCAGCGTCACACTGAGCGCCACTAATGCCTTCGGAACGGGGACCCGGCCGTTA